>Ga0302324_100030902_pt1 | contig 10114 bp, 6 predicted proteins | sample Palsa_T0_1_FD_201949 | JGI IMG/M metagenome (GOLD analysis project Ga0302324, IMG submission 201949) | Peat permafrost microbial communities from Stordalen Mire near Abisko, Sweden - Palsa_T0_1 | ecosystem: Environmental > Terrestrial > Soil > Palsa > Peat permafrost | place: Sweden: Abisko... | reverse complement strand
CGAACGATGGGATGCGGTCATCCCACTCCAGCAGGGTCGCCGTTGGACCGGTCAGTTCAACGGCTCGCGCGTACAGGTTCCACACGGGATCGATCACCGGATGGTCGTGCGTGTCAAGAATGTACTTCTCAAACTTGGAGTGGCCGGCTATGTGGATCTGCGCCACCCGTTCGTGCGGCACGCTGTTCACATACTCCAGCGGAGCGAAGCTGTGATTGCGCGAGGAAACGTAGATATTGTTGACGTCAAGGAGAATTCCGCAGTCGGCGCGTTCGACCACTTCCGTCAGAAACTGCCATTCCGTCATTTCCGACGCGTGGAACTCGGCATAACTGCTCACGTTTTCAACCACGATCGGAACTTCAAGAAAATCGCGGGCCTCGCGAATTTTTTGTGCCGTCTTGGCTGCAGCCTCAAAGGTGTAGGGCATGGGCAGAAGATCGTGCGAATAAGAACCGTCAACGCTGCCCCAGCAGAGATGATCGGAGAGCCACGGAGTCCTGGTCCGGCGCACCAGCTTTTTGAGTCGTCCAAGATGCTCGCGGTTCAGCGGTTCAACCGAACCAAAATACATGGAGACACCATGCTGCACGACACGATACTGATCGAGAATCTGATCCAGCACGTGCAGCGGCCGGCCGCCATCAACCATGAAATTTTCTGAAATGATTTCGAACCAATCGACGACCGGCTTCTTCTCGAGGATGTGGTTGTAATGTGGTATGCGCAACCCGATCCCTACACCGTATTGTGTGAAACCGTTGAAGCGGTTGGCTGGCATAGTCCATCAACTCGATCCGTCGCTTGGTAGCGTCCTAATTCCGCGCGGCGATTGTAGCGCCGCCGTCCCGGCGGCTGTCCGCGGGCATAACGTCTGCCGAACCGAGGGCGATGGACGCCTCGGTACAGCCGGCCGGGATGCCGATGCTACTGCGACGGCAACATGCCGAACATAGGACACTACCCGTCACTTTAACAGCGGAAAAACGACGTTTCGTATCAAAGTCTCGCTTTGTTTCGTATCAGGTATCGCTTTAGCGATACCACAATTCCTTTAAATCCGTCGCCCCTTTAGCTTTCGCCGAGCGGTCGAATGCCTCTCAGACGAGAGAAGAAAAGGGCCATAGCTCAGATAGCTCCGGCCCTTGCAATTGGTCAATATGCTTACTGGGGTGGCTTGGAGCCATCGGTAGCGCAGCCACCTTTGCCCTTACAGGAGTTCTTGCCCTTGCAGCCGTTGTCGCCCGTCTTGCATCCGCCCTTGCCTTTGCAGGAATTCTGTCCCTTGCAGGCATGTTTTTCCGTCTTATCCTGTAACGCACTGGAAATCTGTCCGTTGTTCCCGAGAGAAAAGGAATTGGTGGAGGAGGTGTTCTGGGCGATCACGCTATTGCCGGACATCAAACCGGCTAGCGCGGCGCCCATCATCAGTGACTTCATTGATTTCGTCATCGTTACTGTTCTCCTTGAAGCAGTGTGATTGAACCAGTTGCTCTTTACCTTGCTCGTGACTATTGACGCGGGAATCGTCCTCGGACTCATCCCGCAAGGGGAAATCACTTTACCACAGAAACAATCGTTTTTCCTTGGGGCGTAGGGCCCCATTTTGAGCCGCGACAATTGGCCCCGATGAGCGGCATCTCTCAGCCAACCATATGCCGTTCCAACTTGCTCAAGAGTAAGACTGGTTTTCCCAGGAAAGGTTACAGAAGGGGAAAGAATTTTTCAGACCCCCACGAGGCAGATTGCTGAAAAACTCGAGCTTCTACCGTCGAGCTTTGTGTCAGGCTATCGTTTTAGCGATGCCGCTCAAGCTTTCTATCAGGGTATCACTTTGGCAATACCGCAAGTCCGGCGAAATCAGACGCCCCCTTTAGGGGCTGGGCATCGAAAATTACACTTTTTCAGCACTTGGTTGAGCTGTAACTTATTCCGGACTTCGAATCTCAGCGCTTGCCAACAACTGGTCCTGCATCGGGGCGCAGAGGAAGCACCGAACTGCCCGAGGACGCACTCCTTCTCCAAGCTCCGCTTGGGCAGGCCTGCCACTTTTTTCACCACCAACGTCCAGTCCATCCATCACGGCCTTCCCACTCACCCGATGCAACAATGACTTCCGACCGGCAAAGCCGGAAGCCCAGTACTCTTTGATAAACCGTCGTATCCGGAAGCAGAGAGCGAGCCCGGGCTTGAAAAGCGCGAATCCTCCTCAAAACCGCCCCCAAACCTGGAATTTAACCCTAAAATTGTGCCTAACTTCTTATTTCGCAATATTTTATAGAAAAGTCCTTATTTTTGAATATTTTGCAAGGAAATTGACGAGGGGCGGGGGGCCGGGTTGCATTAGTTTACCATCCGGTTAGTTACTCAAGGGTTAGCATGCACACCACACGCTATCCGTTTTTACTTGGAACTGAGAACCGGGAACTGGGAACTCACCCGCAAAAGCGAGTACCCTATTATAAATGTCTTTCCACTCCGGATTCGTCTGCATTCTCGGACGCCCCAATGCGGGCAAGAGCACGCTGCTCAATGCGCTCGTCGGCGAGAAGCTGGCCATCATTTCTCCCAAGCCTCAGACCACGCGCAACCGGATTCTTGGCATCATTAACGTCCCCAGGCAAAAAGCCGCCACGAAAGAAAGAGACGCCGGGCAAATCGTGCTTATCGATACTCCGGGAGTTCACCAGTCCGGCTCGTCGCTTGGACGCAAGATGATGTCCGAGGTGCGCGAGGCGCTCGAAGGCTGCGAACTGATTCTCATGATCGTCGATGCAACCCGAAAATGGGACCGCGACGACGCCAACGTTCTTGACCTGGCGAAAAAAGCGGGCACTCCTCTGTTTTTGCTGCTCAATAAAATCGATCTGCTCTCCGACAAAAGCAAACTGCTGCCCCTGATAGCCGAATTCCAGATGCTGCATGACTTCAAGGAGATTGTCCCTATCTCCGCGCTCAAAAAGAAAGGGCTCGACGAGTTGCTCGGGTGCGTTCTGAAGGCTTTGCCCAAGGGCCCGCGCTATTTTCCCGAGGATCAGATCACCGATCAGCCGGTGCGCTTCATGGCGGCGGAGCTGATCCGCGAGCATGTGCTGATGCAGACGCATGAAGAGGTGCCGCACGCGGTGTCGGTCGCGATCGAGCAGTTTGAAGAGAGTCCGAGGCTCACGCGGATTGCAGCGGTGATTTATTGCGAACGCGACGGGCAAAAGGCGATCTTACTCGGCAAGGGGGGCCAGATGCTGAAGAAGATTGGGACGGCGGCGCGGCTCGACATAGAGAAGATGGTTGGGACAAAGGTTTTCCTTGAACTCTTCGTCAAGATCAAGGCGGGGTGGCGCGATTCGCGAAGCTTTGTGGAAGAACTGGACTGGCGGCGGCAGATGCAGCAGATTGGCGGCCTGCCGGAGACTGAGGAGTGAACGTCTCTGTGGAGACGCGGCTTGCCGAGCGGTAGCCCCGTCTCTACAGGGTGTGTAAGGATTTGTAAAATTCAAATAAGGTTGCATCTTGGGCCGTAAGTCCCTAGAATCTGTCAGCGCCTGTCTGCATCTCATTTAGAGGAAGGCCGGTAACAACGCTTACCCCTTATGGCAGATTCTCCATCGCCGGAAGAATCGCAACCGACGGAAGAACGGCAGCTGCCGCACGCTTCGGAGTCGGGCGATTGCGAAGCGCGGAAATTCGATCTCAAGCTCAGCGTGACGCTGGCTGGCGATCGTAATGCCGTCGATCCGGTTGTCCGCAGTGTGATGGAGATTGTACGGGAGGTCAAATGCGCTCCCGGTCGCGAAGACGACATCGAACTGGCGTTGACCGAAGCGCTGGCTAACGCCGTCATTCATGGGGCGAAAGGCGATCCGTCAAAGATCATCGAATGCGACGTAGCCTGTGACGGCGAGGGTGCCATGCTGATCGTCGTGCGCGATCCCGGCCCCGGTTTTGATCCCTCCAAGATTGCCGATCCCTGCCACGGGGAGAATATCTATTCAAATCACGGCCGCGGCATCTACCTGATCAATCAGTTGATGGATGAAGTCAGGTTTCACAAGAACGGAACTGAAATTCACATGCTGAAAAGATAAGACCTCAGTTGTCAGGTCTCAGGGAAACCGTTCCGCTTTTTGAGGGTTTGTTGTTCCTGACACCTGCCTTCCTACAATTCGTACTTTTTCATGAGATGACGGAAGGACCGGTAGGAGACTCCGAGCACATCGGCGGCGCGGACCTGCACGCCGTTGGTCTGGCTTAATGCGGCTTGCAGCAAAGAGCGCTCGATGTCGGCTACATAGTGTTCCATGTTGACGCCCGCGGGAAGAACCGCGCCTGCCGGAACAGACATGCCGAGTGTAGTGCTGGCTACGCCGTCCGCGCCGGCGGCTGCTGCGCGAACCTTGGGACGTTCGGCCGGCAGCTCGACGTGCAACTCATTGGTTGATTCGAGCGCTACCGCACGCTCGATCGTGTTTTCGAGCTGACGGACATTGCCCGGCCAGTCGTAGCCGGTGAGAGCCTCGAGTGAGGTGGCGGCTACGCCGTGAATGCTCTTCCCTGCTCCCGGAGCATATTTCTTGAGGAAATGATTGGCCAGGAGCGGCACATCTTCACGGCGCTCACGCAGGCCCGGCACGCGGATAGGAATGACGTTCAGCCGATAGTAAAGATCTTCGCGAAACGTCCCCTCGGTGACCTGGCGATCGAGATCGCGGTTGGTGGCGGCGATGACGCGGACGTCGACCTGAATTTCACTGGTGCCGCCGACCGGACGGACGGTTCGCTCCTGCAACACGCGCAGCAGTTTGACCTGCATGGGCATGGTCATCTCGCCTATTTCATCGAGAAAAATCGTGCCCTGGTCGGCAACTTCGAAGAGCCCGCGGCGGTTCTGGTTGGCCCCGGTAAAAGCGCCTTTTACGTAACCGAAAAGTTCGCTTTCGAGGAGCGTCTCCGGGAAGGCGCCGCAGTTGACGGAGACGAAAGCCTCAGCGGCCCTGGGCGAGCAGGTGTGGACGGCGCGGGCGACGAGTTCCTTGCCGGTTCCGCTTTCGCCATAGACGAGAATCGTGCTGCTGGTGGTGGCAACGGTCCGGATGGTCTGCTTGAGCTTTTCGAGCGCGGGACTGGCGCCGACAATATTGTCGAGCGAGTTGCGCGTGGCCGCATCGCGGCGCAGGGCAAAGTTCTGTCGGCTTAAAGAGACTTTCGTTAGGGCGCGGGCTATGGCGAGCTTGATATCGTCCATCAAGCCGGGACTTTTGCGGATGTAATCGCTCGCGCCCCCCGCTTTGACAGCCTGCACCGCGGCTTCGTAGTCATCGACGGCGGTCATGAGGATGACGGCCGAATCGGGCGAGATCTGGTGCGCGTGGCGCAGGACCTCGACGCCGTCGACGCCGGGCATCTTGATGTCGGTAACAATGACGTCAAAGAGCGCGCTGTCGATCTTGCGCTTGGCTGCATCGCCCGAAGTGACGGTTTCGACTTTGTGGCCATCGCGGCGAAGAGCGATATCGAGGAGTTCGCAGATTGAACGCTCGTCGTCGCAGACGAGAATGTTACCCACGCGAGTTTCCTCCTGCTGCTGGAACGGCGGCTGCGTCCGAGGCGGCTAGCGCAGCTTCGTCGGAGGATGATGGAGCGGCGGGTCCCTTGTCGACGCCGTGCGCACGATCACGCTTAGGCGCGTTTGCGTGTGCGTACTCCATGCGCCGCAAACGCAGCACGAAGCTCGATCCCTTGCCTATTTCAGAACGCGCCCATACCTTGCCCTCATGCGCCTGCACAATCTGGTACACAATGGCGAGGCCGAGACCGGTTCCACCTTCGAAGTTCGACTGGAAGGGCTCAAAGATCTTATCCGTCTGCTGGCGGTCGATGCCCACACCGGTATCGGCAAAGCTCATTTCCCAGTCGGAACCGCGCTCGGCCAGGGATACGGTCAGGGTTCCGGCTTTATTCGTCTTTTTGATGGCGCGGACGGCGTTTTCGCAGAAATTCCAGAATACCTGTTTGAGCTTATCGCCATCGGCCAGCACCCAGGCTTCGGAGGCTGCGAAGCTGCGCTCGAGTTTGATGCCTGCATTTTCGGCGGTGAGACGATGCTCGAGCAGAGTGAGCGTGTCTTCGAGCAGCGGGATGAGGTTTACGCGCTCGAAGCGATACTGCTTGCCGCGGGAGTACGCCAGAAAATCGGTGATGATGTTGTTGAGGCGATCGGACTCGCGGTGCACGATCTGCAGAAGATGGCGCTCCTCGGGATTCAAGGCGGGCGCATCGGACAACATATTGACCGATCCAGCGATGGAAGTGAGAGGATTACGGATTTCATGGGCGATGGCGGCGGCCAGACGGCCAACCGCAGCCAGACGATCCTGCATGCGCACCTCGCGTTCGAGGCGGCGGATCTCGGTGAGATCGTCGAAGGAATAGACAAAGCCCAGATCGCCGCGCGCGCTTACATTGAGCGCTGAAACCCGAACGCGAAAAGTCTTGCGGAATCCGTTGCCGGTCGCGTAGCGGACTTCAGCGTCGCCGCGCTCTCCGCCGAAATGGGGCAATGGATCCTGAAAGAGGTCGGCTACGGAGCGTCCGCGCAATTCGGCTTCGGAGATTTCGAGCAGTTGCTGAGCCGCGCGATTGACCAAAGTGATGCGTCCGTTGAGCCCGGTCGCGATCACACCGCCGCTCATGGACTGCACGATATTCTCGTGAAGCGCCTGCAGGTTCTCAAGGGCGCCGCTGGCATCTTTCAGCTGAACATCGACTTGCCGCAGCTTGCTCATCAGCAGGCCAGCCAGATAGGCGATGGCAAAGAAGGCAAAGAGGTTGACGAAGATCACTACCTGCAAGGCCTTGAGCTTGGGATGCGAGATGGAATACGAGGGAATGACCAGGTAGTAGTCGAGTTCGAGGATGGTTCCAAACAGGATGAAAGCGAGAGCAGCGCTGAGATATCCCCAGGCTCGCGGCAGCAACATGCAAGCGACCACGATAACCAGGGGATAGAGGAAATTTAGCGAGCTGTCGATGCCCCCGGTGACATGGACGACCAGGGTGACCATGACCAGATCGGCAACCACCTGGAGCATAGCCTGCGGGCGATACTCACTCCAGACGGAAATCAGAAGAAGAAAAAATATGGAGAGCGCGAACCACAGCAACATACCCGTGAGAAAGGGCAGGATGGGCAGGGGGCTGGGGGTGAGGCGCATGACGGCCAGCTCGATGGCGAGCAGAACCATCAGGATCAGGATGCGAACCTTCACCAGCCAGGTCAGCCAGTTTCGCTCATCGGTCATGGAGTGCATGAAATCGGTCGGTGGTCGTCGGTCGTTGGTCGTTCGCGTTAGTCGTTGTCGATCGCAGTTTGCTGAAATCCCGGGTCTTGCCGCGCAGCCCCTAAAGGGGGGGCTGCATTCAAAGAACTTACGGTGTCTCTAAAACAGCTTGCGAGGAAACAACGTTTCGTATCAGGGTAACGAGGTTTCGTATCAGGGTATCGCTTAAGCGATACCCCAATGCCTTTGAATCCATCGCCCCTTCAGGGGCTGGGCCTCGCGCCTTCTATGAGCGGCGATTTTTCTATCCCGCCAGTTTGGCGATCATGGAGAACAACGGCATATACAAAGAAATAACGATGCCGCCTATGCTGACGCCAAGGATGCCGATGATGACTGGCTCCAACATCGCCAACATATCTTTGGTTGCAGAATCGACTTCGTCTTCGTAGAAATCGGCGATCTTCTGCAACATGGAGTCCATGGCACCAGTTGCTTCGCCTACGCCGATCATCTGCGTCACCATATTGGGGAAGACGCCGCATTCACGCAGCGGATCGACGATGGTGCGACCCTCTTCGATTGCCTTGCGCACCTTCATCAGGGCTTCTTCCAGAACCGCGTTTCCCGAGGTGCGAGCGGTAATGGCCAAGCCTTCGAGAATTGGAACGCCCGAGGTAATCAAGGTGCCGAGGGTGCGGGTGAAACGGGCAACCGCGATCTTGCGCAGCAACAAGCCGAGGATCGGCAACTTTAGCAGCATGGCGTCGAAGTAATAGCGGCCGCGTGGGTGCTTGCGAATCTGCTTGACGCCGAAGACGAGGCCGACGCCACCCACGATAAAGAACCACCAGAAATGACCGACAAAGTCGCTGAGTCCGACGACGATACGGGTGGGCAGCGGAAGCGCAACTCCCAACCCGACAAACAGATTGGCGAAAATCGGCACGACCCACTTGAGCAACGCGGCGACGATCAGCATGGCTAGGGAGACTACCGCAACGGGGTAGATCAACGCCGATTTGACGGCGGCGCGCAGCTTGACTGCCTTTTCAACATAGATGGCGAGGCGCTGGAGAATGATGTCGAGAATACCGCCGGTTTCGCCGGCCTCGATCATGTTGGTCGTAAGATCGTCGAAGATGACGGGGTACAGGCGCATGGCATTGGCCAGGGTCGCGCCGCCTTCAACGGTGGTCCGGACGCCGAGCAGGGTCTTCTGAAAGCCGGGGTTCTCCTGGTTGGCGCCAAGAATCTCGAGGCACTGCACCAGGGGTAGCCCGGCGTCGATCATGACCGAGAACTGGCGGAAGAATACCGCGACTTCCTTGACCTTGACCTTGCCGCGGCCGAAAGTGGGCATGGAAAATTCTTTGCCCTTCTCCCGTATGTTGCCGGGCGTGATGTGTTCCTTCCGGAGCTGTGAAGCCAGCCCGTCCTTATTGGCGGCTATTCGCTCTCCTTGAACCTTTTCGCCCGAAGCGGTCTTCCCTGAAAACGTAAAAACCGGCATGGTACTTTCTCCTTAGACGTGTTCCCCTGCTTAGCCGGCCGGCTCTACCGGCTGGTTTCGCTTCCCTGTTTCTGCGCCTATCCTGTGTTCGTTTCTTATTAGTCTTGGTGCTAGTCTCGTTATCCGTTTCCTGATTTGCTACCCGATTCGCTTCTTTATATCGTGTCTTCGTTCTGGTCTCGCTGCCTGTTTATCTCTTCACCGTCACCGAACCCTTAGCCATCGGAGCGGGACTGGTACGATTCGCAAGGGTCGCTCCGCGCGCGATCATCTCTTGCAGTTCATCCTGATTGCTGGAGCGCGTCAGCGCCACTTCCATGGTGATCTGCTTATCGAAATAAGCGGTGGCGAGGGACTGGTTGAATGTCTGCATGCCGAACTTTTCCTGTCCCGACTGCATGGAGGAGTAGATCTGGTGAATCTTGTCTTCGCGGATCAGGTTGCGGACAGCAGCATTGGGCACGAGGATTTCCATGCACATGGCGCGCCCCTTGCCGTCGATCTTGGGCAGCAGGCTTTGGCACATGATGCCTTCGAGCACGAGCGAAAGCTGGGCGCGAATTTGCGATTGCTGGTGCGCTGGAAACACGTCGATGACGCGGTTGATGGTGGACGAGGCGGAATTGGTATGCAACGTCCCGAAAGTAAGGTGGCCGGTTTCGGCAATGCGCAATGCCGATTCGATGGTTTCGAGATCGCGCATTTCGCCGATCAGCACGACGTCGGGATCTTCACGAAGAGCGGCGCGCAGGGCGTCGGTAAAGCTTTTCGTGTCGGAATGAAGTTCGCGCTGGTTGACCAGGCAGTTTTTGTTCATGTGCACGAACTCAATCGGGTCTTCAATGGTGAGGATGTGTTCGTGGCGCTCGGTGTTGATCTTGTCGATCATGGCGGCGAGCGTTGTGGACTTGCCTGAACCGGTCGGTCCCGTGACCAGCACCAGACCGCGCGGTTTGTCGCACATTTTGCTGACCACCGGAGGCAAGCCCAGTTGGTGGAAGGATTTGATCTCGAACGGAATCAGACGGAAGACGCAAGCCGAAGCTCCACGCTGATTGAAGACATTGGCGCGGAAACGGGCGAGTCCTTTTAAACCGAAAGAGAAATCCAGTTCGAGACTCTCCTCGAAGCGGTGCTTCTGGGAATCGGTCATGACGCTGTAGGCCAGTTGCTTGGTCTCGGCGGGCGTCAACTGGGGCAGGTCGAGTGGCACGAGATGCCCGTGCACGCGGATTTGTGGTGGAGAGTTGGTGGTGATGTGGAGATCGCTTCCTCCCATCTCCAGCATGCGGCGGAGCAAATCGCTTAATGAGAGTGCCATAGT
>Ga0302324_100030900_pt1 | contig 10114 bp, 7 predicted proteins | sample Palsa_T0_1_FD_201949 | JGI IMG/M metagenome (GOLD analysis project Ga0302324, IMG submission 201949) | Peat permafrost microbial communities from Stordalen Mire near Abisko, Sweden - Palsa_T0_1 | ecosystem: Environmental > Terrestrial > Soil > Palsa > Peat permafrost | place: Sweden: Abisko... | reverse complement strand
GAGCCGCCGGTGCTGGCGGTTGAAATGCTCAATCCATTGAATGAGCAGCGGCCGCTGCTGCAGCTGGCGATCCTGCTGCTGCTCTACGGCGTGCTGCAGTTGCTCGCCTCTTACCTGAGCCCGGTGCTGGCGATCACGCTCGGCGTGCTCGCCGCCAGCGCAATGCCGGCATCGATCGGCGCGCTGGGCGCCGGCAACAGTTTTCTGCAGGCCGTCAATCCGCTGGCGCTGTGGCAGATCGCGCGCGCGCTCGGTCCGGCTTACGCCGGCATTCTCGCCGTGGTGCTGCTGGAGGGCGTGGGCCTGTGGCAGCTCGACGCGCGCTTACTGCTGCCGCGCTGGCTGCTTATTCCGGTGGCGCAGTTCGCCTTGCTGTCGGTGTACACGCTGATCGGGGGCGCCCTGTACGAGCGGCGCGCGGCGCTCGGCCATGAGGCCATTGATACCCCGGAGCGGCGCGCGGCGATTGTGCAGCAGCGGCTGGATCGCGAGCGCGATCGCTTCATGGATACGATCTATGGCGAGGCGCGCGGCGGCAACCAGGCGGCCGCCTGGCGCAGCATCGAGGCCGAGCTGGCGCGCCATCAGCACGCGTTCGAGTGCTACGACTGGATACTCGAGCGCCTGCGCCGGCTCGATGACCCGGGGCTGGCGCGGCGGCTGGCGCAGCAATACGTGACGCGCGCGCTGGCACGTGATAACGCTCGCGTCACGCGCCTGGTACAGCGCTGCCTGGCCGATGACGCGGCATTTCGTCCGCGCTCGGGCGCCGAAACGCTGCGCGTGGCGGAGCTTGCGCGCCTGGCCGGCGACCGTCGCACCGCGCGGGCGCTGCTGGTCGGCTTCGCCATGCACTTTCCAGGCGACGGCGGGCTCGCCCAGGCCGCCGCCATGGCGCAGCAACTCAGCGGCGATTAGCCGCCGCGTGACAGGCGACGGGCGACGCGCGCCGAGCTATCAGGGCGCGTTCTAGCCTGGCAGATCGAACACCAGCACCTCCGCCGCCTGTGCTTGCTCGAGTTCCAGCGAGGCGGCGTCGGTGAGCTTCAGTGCATCGCCGTGCGCCAGCGCGATGCCATTGGCGCTGATCGTGCCGCGCGCGACGTGCAGGTAGGCGCGCCGACCGGGCGCGATCGCAAGGCTGGCCCGCTCCCCGGCGTCGAACAGGCCGGCGTACACGCGCGCGTCCTGGTGGATCAGAACCGAGCCGTCGGCGCGGTCCGGGGAGGCGATCAGCCGCAGGCGCCCGCGCCGCTCCTGCGTACTGAAATGCCGCTCCTCATAGCCGGGCTCGATACCGCGCTGGTTCGGCACGATCCAGATCTGCAGGAAGTGCACCGGCTCGCTGCTCGAGCCGTTGAATTCGCTGTGCTGCACGCCGCGCCCGGCGCTCATGCGCTGCACATCGCCCGGGCGGATGGTCGAGCCATTGCCCATCGAATCGCGGTGCGCCAGCGCGCCTGAGAGCACGTAGCTCAGGATCTCCATGTCGCGATGCGCGTGGGTGCCAAAGCCGGCGCCCGGCTGTACGCGATCCTCGTTGATGACCCGCAACGCACCGAAATCCACGTGTTCGGGATCGAAATAGTCGGCGAAGGAGAACGTGTGAAACGACTTGAGCCAGCCGTGATCGGCATAGCCGCGTTCGGCGCCGCGTCGGATCTGCTGCATGACAATCTCCTGGAAAATCCCCTGTGCCTGATGGACACAAATGGGGTTGACGGGCTGCAAAAACAAGCCACCCCGAGGGCTGCCACCTCGACGGCTGCCACCCCGGCGGCTGCACCAGCGATGCGTCGATTGCGTTACAGTTCGCGCATGGACCTTCATGCATGGACCTGATAGTCAGCGCGCTGCTGCATTTCGGCTCGGTGGTGCTGCTGGCCGTGGGCGCGCTGCTGCCGATCGTCGATCCGCTGGGCGGCGCACCGATCTACCTGGCGATGACCGCGGCGCTGACACACGATGAGCGCAGCCGCATGGCCAAGGACGTCGCGATCAACAGCTTCCTGCTGCTGATCGCCTCGGCGCTGATCGGCGCCTACGTGCTGGACTTCTTCGGTCTGTCGATTCCGGCGGTGCAGGTCGCCGGCGGCATCGTGGTGTGTTCCATCGGCTGGTCGCTGCTCAACAGCCCCAATTCACAGCCCGCAGTGCAGCGCAATGATCCCAGCGCCGCCCAGCCACCGCAGTGCACCGCCGACGAGTTGAGCCAGCGAGCGTTCTATCCGATGACGATGCCGCTGACCGTGGGGCCGGGGTCCATTTCGGTGGCCCTCACATTGGGCGCCAATCCTGCGCCGGGCCTGCGCTCACTGCTGGCGACGGCGCTGGCGCAGGCGATCGGCATCCTGATCGTCGCGCTGGGCGTGTACTTTTGCTATCGGTACGCCGACCGGATCCTGCAGAAGCTCGGCCCCACCGGAACCAGCGTGGTGGTCCGGCTGTCGGCCTTCATCCTGCTGTGCATCGGCGTGCAGATCTGCTGGAACGGCATTCACGCGCTCATCGCCAGCGGCTTTCGCGCAGCGCTGACGCCTGGCTGACCCCCCGGGGCTGACAGCGGCGGCGCGCATCAGCCGCTGTTGCGCAGCGCCGTGGCGATGGCGTTGATCGACAGCTGCAGGCCTTCGCGGATGCGTGGATCCTTCTCCCCGGCGCGATGGCGCTTGAGCAGCTCGACCTGCAGCCAGTTCAGCGGCTCTATATAAGGCAGCCGCAGCCGGATCGCGGCATCCAGTGCCGGGTGCTGCTGCAGCAGGCGCGTCTGACCGGTCACCGACAGCAGCGCATCGTGGGTCGCCGACCAGCCGTCGCGGATGCGCCCGAAGATGTGCTGCCCGAGCGCGCGATCCTGCACCAGGCCGGCGTAGCGCGCAGCAATGGCCATGTCGGATTTCGACAGCACCATCTCCAGGTTATCGAGCGTTGAGCGCAGGAATGGCCACGCCTCGACCATCTCGCGCAGCAGCACGTCATCGCCAAACGTGCGCAGCGCGTGGCCGACCCCATACCAGCCCGGCAGCATCACGCGCGCCTGCGCCCAGCTGAACACCCAGGGTATCGCCCGCAGGTCCTCGATGCGATCCGAGTTGGTGCGCGAGGCCGGCCGCGAGCCGATCTTCAGGTCGGCGATCTCGCGCAGCGGCGTCATCTGCCGGAACACGATGGCGAAACCCTCGGTCTCATACACCAGCGAGCGGTAGGCCTGGAACGCCGCCTGCGACAGCGCGTCCATCGCAGCGGCGAAACGCGCACGATCGTGTACCGATAGGCTATCGCCTTCCAGCGACGCCATCAGCGTGGCGGCGGTGATTGCCTCGAGATTGGCGCTGGCGCTGTCGGCGGTGGCGTACTTGGCGGCGATCACCTCGCCCTGCTCGGTGATGCGGATGCGGCCGTTGACGGTGCCGTGCGGCTGCGCGCGGATCGCGGCCACCGATGAGCCGCCGCCGCGTCCCACCGCGCCGCCACGGCCGTGGAACACCTGCATCCGGGTGCCACGCTGCTCGAACACTTCGGCCAGCGTGCGCGTGCCCTGGTACAGGCTCCAGACCGATGTCAGGTAGCCGCCGTCCTTGTTGGAATCGGAGTAGCCGACCATGACCTCCTGGTAGCCGTGCGAGGAAGTGATGACCGCGACTTCGGGCAGCGACAGCCAGTCGTGCATGATCTGCGCGGAGTGCTTCAGGTCCTCGATGGTCTCGAACAGCGGTACCACCATGATCGAGGCGCGCCGGGCGCCGTGGCCGCGGTACAGGCCTGCCTCCTTCAGCAGGATGTTGACCTCGAGCAGGTCGGAGACGCTGTCGCACTTGGAAACGATGTACGTGGTGATGCACGCCGGGCCATACAGTTCATGCGCCTGGGCCGCGGCGCGCACGATCGCAAGTTCCGACGCTGTCTCCGCACTGTAGCTGGCGAACGGGCTGGCCAGCAGGCGCTCGCCGGCCAGTTCGCGGCGCAACAGCTCGACGCGCCCGGCCTCCTCCAGCGCCTGATAATGGGGCTCGACCCCCGCGACCTGCAGCAGCTCGCCGACCACGCGCGCGTGCACGTCGGAATTCTGCCGCAGATCGAGCGTCGCCAGGTGAAAGCCAAAGGTCTCCACCGCGCGAATCAGCCGCGCCAGTGCGCCGCCGCGCCCGAGCCAGCCGCGACTGCTGGTCTCGAGCGACTGTTCCAGCGCCAGCAGGTCGGCGCGCAGGCTCTCGGCATCCGGATAGGCCTCCCCGCTCACCTTTGCCGGCCGCGGCGGTGCGCGGCCGGTCAGCTTGCGGTAGGTCGCCGCCAGTCGCGCATAGCAGCCGGTGATGGCGCGACGGTACGGTTCATCGCGCCGCGTCGGATTTTCATCGCCGCTGTCCTCGGCCAGCCGGTCCACGGCCTTGGTGACCGAGGCCAGCTCGTTGGAGATCGACAGCTCCGCGCCCATCGCGTGCAGCCGCTCCAGATAGTCGGCCAGCACCGTCTGCGAGGCGCGGCCCAGCGCCAGCTGCAGCGACTCGGCGGTCACATTCGGATTGCCGTCGCGGTCGCCACCGATCCAGCTGCCCAGGCGCAGGAAACTCCTGGGGCGGTGCCTGAGCACCCGCTCCCAGCGCGCATACAGCGCCGGCAGCAGCGGCAGGAAGATGTCGCGCATGTACGCCAGCGCCGCCTCGACTTCGTCGGTCACGTACAGCCGCTCGCGCCGCAGCGCCCGCGTCTGCCACAGCAACGCGATCTGGCGCGCGATCGCCTGCTCGATCTGCTCGCCCTCCGGCGTCTCGGTGCGGCCGGCGTTGCGCATGCGCATCATGACCGCGATGCGGTTGCGATGATCGAGCATGCTCTTGCGCATCACTTCGGTCGGATGCGCGGTCAGCACCGGCACGATCAGCGCGCGATTGAGCAGCGCCACCGCCTGGTGCACGTCGATCCCCAGCCCCGCCAGCCGTTGCAGCGCGGCGGCGATGTCGCCGCCCTGTTCGGCATGGCTGCCGTGCAGGTCCTCGGCGAGATTGGCGAGCATCGAGAACAGCATGAAGCTGCGCACGAAGGCGATGGTCTCATCGAGGCTGAGCGCATCCAGCCCCGGCTCCGTGCCGCGCACCTCGGCGACGCCGCGATAGCGGTCCACGGATGTGGCGCGAATATATTCGATACGGCGAAACAGCGCCTCACCGCCGTATTCGCGAATCACGTCGCCGAGCAGCTTGCCTAGAAAACGGACGTCAGCATTTTGCGTGATGACCAGGTTCGACTGACTCATCAGAACAGGATTGCAGCTTTCTGTATTGCGATGTAGACACCGATCAGGAACGGAATGCCGATGGCGGCCCAGGCCAGCACGCCGGCAAAGCCGAAGCTGCCGCGGGCGGCCGATTCGGCGCTGGCTGCGCTGCGGTCCTCGTGCTGCAGGGCCTTCTCACGCGCCAGTTGCTCCGCGCTCATGTAGTGCCTGGGGTTCACCGGACGCACCAGCAGGTTGCACAGCAGTCCGACGAACAGCAGCCCCGCCAGGATGTACAGCGTGCGGTCGTACACCAGGTTGTGCGCGATGCCCGCATCGATCTGCGCCTGGCGTACCGCGGCGATCAGGAACGGGCCGGCCACCCCGGCCACCGACCAGGCGGTCAGCAGCCGTCCGTGGATGGCGCCGACCATCTGGGTGCCGAAGATGTCCGCCAGATACGCGGGAACGGTGGCAAAACCGCCGCCGTACATGGTCAGGATCAGGCACACGGCGGCTACGAACAGACCCGCCAGCCCCAGGTGACCGAATGTCGGCAGGCTGGTGTACAGCGCCATACCGAGGATGAAGAACACCGCGTAAGTGCCTTTGCGCCCGATGAAGTCGGAGGCCGAGGCCCAGAATATGCGCCCCAGGCTGTTGAACAGGCTGATCAGGCCCACGAGGCCTGCGGCCGAGGCCGCCACCGCCGCTTTCTGCGCCGGCGTCAGGTCGGCGATGGTATTGAGTCCAATCAGGTGGCCGCCGAACACGTCCTGAAACATCGGACTGGCCATCGAGATGACGCCGATCCCGGCGGTCACATTCAGGCACAGCACGCCCCAGAGCAGCCAGAATTGCGGGGTCTTCCACGCCTCGTTCAGGTGCACGTGTTGCTGAGTGATCATGGCCTTGCCGGAGCCGCTGACCGGCGGATTCCAGCCCACAGGCTTCCAGCCGCTGGGGGTAACGCGCATGCCGAAGGCTCCGGCCGACATCACCACGAAATACAGGATTCCCATGGTGATGAGCGTCGCCGCCACGCCCTGGGCGGGCACGCCATTGCCGTAGTACTTCATCAGAGCGACCGCGATCGGTGCGCCGATCAGCGCGCCGCCGCCATAGCCCATGATCGCAAACCCGGTCGCCATGCCGCGCCGATCGGGGAACCATTTGATCAGGGTAGAGACCGGACTGATGTAGCCCAGTCCCTGGCCGACGCCGCCGAGGATGCCGGCGCCCAACCACAACAGCCACAGCTGATGCACCGAGACGCCGATGCCCCCAACGACCAGGCCGCCGCCCCAGCACAGCGCGGCGAGGAAGCCCGCCTTGCGCGGACCGGCGTGTTCCAGCCAGCCGCCCCACAGTGCCGCGGACAGTCCCAGCACCACGATGAATATCTCGAAGGTGTGGGTCACCAAGGGCACCGTCCAGTTGCAGCTGGTGGAGGTCATCGCCGCCAGCAGGCCCTGTGTCTTGCAACCGGGATCATCCGCGCCGCTCAGCAGCTTGCTCATCGGCAGCCAGAACACGGAAAACCCGTAAGCCATGCCGATGCACAGGTGAATGGCAAGCGCAGCCGGCGGCACCAGCCAGCGATTGAACTGCGGCCCTGCCACCGAGCGATCACGGTCCAGCAGTCCCCCGGCCGGCATGGTAGTGGTTAGAGCGTCAGCCATGGTCTCTCCTCAACTTGTGAGTTATCGTTTTATTGATGGATGCGCCGTTGGCGGCATCATAATTCATGCAATTACCGCCGATCGAGTGTACGTCGTCTGCAGCCCGATTATGCCGCTTTTGGGCCGGCGTTCGTCGTTTTAACAGAATCGGAACACGCCACCGCCGGCCTGCGCGCTGCCGCTGGCGCCACGCCTATCCGCCGAATCCTACAGCGCCTGGCGGCAAGCGACCCATGCCGTGCCGCCGACGCCGCCGGCACACTGATCATCATGAGCAAGAGCAGCACATCCAGGAACGCTAGTTCGCGCGCGGCCGCGCCGCCGCACCCATTGCCCGACATTCCGCCGCACCTGCGAGCTAGCGATGCTTTGAACGCATCGCTGCCGGACGCATCGCCGCCGGCCGTCACCGCATCGGGCACGGCGTCCGGGAACTTTGCTCCGTCATCCTCGCGCGAGGCACTGATCGCCACCGCAGCCTACTATCGCGCCGAGAAGCGCGGCTTCGCACCCGGCCATGAGACCGAGGACTGGCTGGCGGCGGAACGCGAAGTCGATGCCTTCGGCAGCGACCTCGCGCTGTAGACGATCCGCGCTACCCGATCACACCGCGGCATTCCTCTCGGGCTGACTTGACTGGGCGAACAGCCTGATAAGCTCACGGTTAAATGCCGGCAGGTCATCCGGCCCGCCTGCGCGGCCGTGGTGCGTTACATCGTCAGCGCTAACCCCTGTGAACGGCATCGGAGCGCGCACCATAATGCGATCGGACCAAGCTGACGGCAGCCGCGGGCGGCAATTGCCGATGAAGATGGCACTGGCGCTGATCGCCTTCGCGGCGTGGCTGCTGCCCTGCGCGACTGCCAGCGGGGAGTCGCCGGCAGTGCCCGTGGCCGACCCGGGTCCGGCCACCGGGCTGGCCGATTCCGCGGCGCTGCGCGCGACCGTGTATGGCACGCCGCCGCGCGATATCGCGCCGCTGCCCGCCAGCGTGCCGCTGCAGCAGATCGACATCGCACTGCCATGGGCGCGGCCGGTACCGGCGTTGTTCTGGTTCGATCGCAGGCTGCGGGTTTGGTTCTCGGCGCAGCGGCAGCCCGCACCGCTGGCGATCGTGATCTCCGGCACCGGCAGCGACGGCAATACCGCCAACCTGGCGCTGCTGCGCGCAGCGCTGTATGGCGCCGGTTATCACGTGCTGACGTTGCCATCGCCGACCTTTCCCGGCTTTATCGTCGCGGCCTCCAGCACCGGCGTCGCCGGCGACCTGCTGCAGGACAGCCGCGACCTGTATGCGGCCATGCGGCAGGTGATCACGCACCTGCCGCGGCACGTGCAGATCACCGACATCGATGTCCTCGGCTACAGTCTGGGTGGCGCCAATGCCGCGGTGGTCAAGTCGATCGCCGCGTCCGACGGTGCGCTGCGCATTCATCGCGCGGTGATGATCAATCCGCCGGTGAGCCTGTTCGATTCCATCGACCGCATCGACCAGTTGTTCGCCCAGAGCATCGGCTCCGGCGACGCCGGCGTCGAGCAGCTGTATGCCAAGCTGTACGCGCGCCTCGCCAACGTCTACCGCACGCCGGACCAGATCGCCGTCGGCGACAGCGACGTGCTGGCCGCCGCCAGCACGGTGCTCAGGACCGATCAGGAATTCTCGGCCGCCATCGCGCTCAATTTCCGCATCGCGCTCATGAACGTTTTTCTCGCAGGCGACCTGTACGCCGGCACCGGTGTGGTGGTGGACCCCCAGCGTCCGCCGCGCGTTGGTGATTCGCTCGAGCAGATCGCGCGCGAGCTGCGATCGAAACCATTCTCGGAGTATTTCTCCCGCGTATTCGCACCCTACTACCTGGCGCACCGGCCCGCTGCCACACTGCAATCGCTGCGCGCCGATAACCGCCTCGACATCATCGCCGCAACGCTGCGTGGCGACCCGGACTATTACGCCCAGACCAACAGCGATGACCCGATATTGACCGCGCCCGAGCTGGCATGGCTGCAATCGACACTCGGTAGCCGTATCGCCGTCTACAACCACGGCGGGCACCTCGGTAACCTCGGCGATCGGCAGCAGATCTCGGACATGCTGCAGATGCTGGCCGGGCGCTGGAATCGCGCACCGTGACGGCGGCCTGGTTCGCCGCTATCGGCGCCAGCGCCGCGCTCGCCAGCACCCTGTGCGGCTGCGCGCTGCAGAATCCGTCGATCCGCCGGCTGCCGCCCGAGACACCTGCCGCGGATAATGCGGCGGCGATCAAGCGCGCCGATGAGCGCGCCGCGGCGGCCCAGGCCGCACACGGCGCCGCAGCCGTCGATGGCGCAGCGGACGCGGTCACGCCACTGACCGCTGCCGACGCACCCTCGATGGTCAGCTACGATCCCTGGGAGCGCCTGAACCGTTCTATCTATCGATTCAACGCGCGCTTCGATGAGGCTATTTTCCTGCCGGCCGCCGACACCTATGGTCGGCTGCCGCCAGCGCTGCGACAGGGGGTCAGCAATTTCTTCCTCAACCTGTCGGAACCCGGGAGCGCGCTTAACTACCTGCTGCAGTGGCGGCCTGTGCCCGGCATGCGCAGCGTCGGCCGATTCGTGGTCAACAGCACGCTGGGCATCGGCGGGCTATTCGATGTCGCCGCGCACCTGAGGCTCGCCGACCCGCTCACCGGCTTTGGCATCACTCTGGCCCGCTGGGGCATGCATCCGGGGCCGTACCTGGTCATCCCACTGCTCGGACCCGCGACGCTGCGCGACGGCATCGGGCGGCTGGCGGACTATGGTGTGAGCTACGGCATCAACCTGGCGGACCTGTACCGCGGCTACCAGTCCTGGGCACTGGGAACGCTGAATGCAGTCAACCAGCGCGCCGGCAACGATTTTCGCTACTACAGCAGCGGCTCGCCGTTCGAATACGAAACCATCCGCTTCCTGTACGTGCACCGCGAATTGATCGAGGACGAGGCGCTGCACGCCAGGACACCGCCCAGGGCCCGCGATCGGGCCACGCCCGCCGGCCAGTAGCGGCGGCCGCTTGCCCCTCAGCTGCCCAGCAGCACGCCGGGCGCGATACCGGCGTCGACGCAGGCCTGAGAGGCGGCCAATTTCTTGCCGGCGCCGACCCTGGCGCGGATGACTTCGATCTGGCCGCCCTGCGCGGCGACGAACACGCTGTCGCCCTCGATGGCGGTCACTGCGCCAATTTTGCCCTTGA
>Ga0302324_100030893_pt1 | contig 10116 bp, 9 predicted proteins | sample Palsa_T0_1_FD_201949 | JGI IMG/M metagenome (GOLD analysis project Ga0302324, IMG submission 201949) | Peat permafrost microbial communities from Stordalen Mire near Abisko, Sweden - Palsa_T0_1 | ecosystem: Environmental > Terrestrial > Soil > Palsa > Peat permafrost | place: Sweden: Abisko... | reverse complement strand
CTCTTTGTCATCAAACTCTCCTTGATCAACGAAGTCTTACCTGGAAGTTCCGTGGACGTACGAAATAACTTATAGCCTTCTGAAAATAAGACAGGAGAGACTATGCTGTTCCTAAACGCTAACCCCACCCAATCAAGAAACAATCTTTTAATAGGTAAACGAATTTCGCCGGCGAAATCCTTCAACACTACCCGACTGAGCAGTTTCGTGAGCAGCTTCGGGGAGAGTTTCGGGACGAATTAATCATCATCGGAAATGCCGCGCACTTGCAAAAGCCGATCTAATGGGCTCGATCGACCCGCTCGTCCAGCTCAGACGGTGGGGGGTTAATTCGTCCCCGAAGCTCTGTCCCCGAAGCTCATAGGCAATGGAGTCCATGTGATCTGAGATTAGATTGATGCTTCAAAAGGAAAGCCTTTTGACATTAAATTACGATCGTAATATTACTTGCCCATGCGCTATCCAACCGACCAAAAGCGGCAGACGTACGAGCGGATTCTGAACGCCGCCGCCGGCCTGTTCCGCAAACGTGGTTACGAGGCCACAGGACTCGACGCCGTTATGGCATCGGTCAACCTGACTGCTGGCGCCTTCTATGCGCACTTTCGATCCAAGGAGAGTTTGCTTGCCGAAGCTCTCGACGCCGCTTTTCGCCAATCGAGCAGCCATCGGCCCCGACGACTCAAAGATTTGCGAGGCCGCGAATGGGTTCGCCAGTTTACCTCCTTCTACCTGAGCAGGGATCATCGCGACAACCCGGAGCAGGGATGCCCCATGCCTGCGCTCGCACCAGAAATCGCGCGGATTGGCGGTCCATCGCGTGCAGTGTTCGAGCGGCAGCTGCGAGGCTTGTTCGAAAAGGTCGGGCAAGAGTTCGATCCGGCCGCTCGGCATCGCCACCGTCCGATCGCCGCTGTGGCGCTGTGTGTGGGCGGGCTCATGCTGGCGCGCGCGGTTGACGACCCCGCGCTCTCAGAGCAGATTCTCAGTGACTGTCGCGCTGCATTCGCCGAGGAAGGCGCGATTCCTTAGGAGGAATACGATGTCTCAGACGGTTCTTGTTACAGGCGCGTCTTCCGGGATCGGTGTCGCGGTGGCGCATCTTTTTCATCTGCGCGGATTTACTGTGTTCGGTACAACCCGGGCGGCAAATCCAGTCTCACGGCGCGAATTTCAAATGCTCTCGCTGGACGTCAATTCCGATGCGTCGGTCCAGGCCTGCGTCGATCAGGTCTCCACCCAGACCGGACGTCTGGACATACTCGTCAATAATGCGGGCTACGTGCTGACTGGGGCTGCCGAGGAAACCAGCATTGCCGAAGCTAAAGCCCAGTTTGAGACGAACTTCTTCGGCGTGGCTCGCATGGTAAACGCGGTCTTGCCGGCGATGCGCGAGGCAAAAGCGGGCAGGATTATCAACATCGGATCGCTTGCTGGCTTGACCGCAGTTCCGTTCAGCGCGTTTTATTGCGCCACCAAGTTCGCGCTCGAGGCCTATTCCGAGGCCTTGTGGTACGAACTGAAACCTTTCGGGATTGCGGTGACGCTGATCGAACCGGGCTTCGTCAGCACCGGCATCCAGCAAGCCTCCTGCGTGGCAGGCGAGCAGTTGCTCCCATACGAAGGACCACGAACGCGCGCAATTGCCGCCGTCGGTCGGGCGGTCGAGCAGGGCTGCTCACCGGACCTCGTAGCGAAGGCCGTCCTCAGTGCTGCTGAGAGTCGAATTCCTCGGTTGCGTTATCGCGTGGGAGCCGATGCTCGCTGGCTGCCGCGCGTCAGGAGCGCGACTCCATGGACTCTCTTCGCGTCGGGAGTGCGCCGAAGGTTCGCGCTTGACGCGACTGGCTGACAGCCGCAATGGAAACACCCGATCGGAATCCAGTTACTCAACAAGGAGATGCTTCATGAAAGATGAACTGCAAACATTCCTGAATTTTTGGGACGCCGAAGCGGAGAAATCGGTCGCAGTGATGCGGGCGTTGCCGGCCGACGGGTATGATTTTCGACCAGATCCAGCAGGTCGGTCCTTAGGAGAGCTGGCCTGGCATCTGGCCGAGGTCGACGGCTACACAACGTATGGTATTGAGCAGGGAACGTTCACATTCAGCGTGAGACCGCCGGGCATCGAACGACCGAAATCGCTGGAGGCGTTGGCCCCAGCGTACGAACGAGTTCATGCGAAGGCTGTGCAACGGATTCGACACCTGGGTCCAGCGGACCTGGATGGGAAGCTCAGGCACTTCACAGGGAATGAACTATCGATCCGCGAGCTTCTCTGGGGCGCCGTCCTCTTCCACCTGATTCACCATCGCGGGCAGCTCTCCATTCTTTGTCGGCTTGCGGGCGGCACAGTTCCTGGAATCTTCGGACCGAACCGTGAAGAGATGGCACGCTTGCGTGCGCGCGCATGACAAGAGTGGTCACGATGTATGGAAGACTCTTTGAATAGGAGTGCTTAGCTTTCACGTCGGCCACTTTCCGGCTGAATTGTCGCAAACAAGAAGTAATCCATGCACGGCGGTTAGCTTCCTGTTAGCCCCGTGGATATCCGGATCGCGGCCTGGTGTCCGTACGGCCGGTGCTCGCCGCTGGCCGAGTTTTCGGAATTTGCTCTACAGGATCATGATGAGGCGTTCACCTCGTTGAGAAGGGCGGAGGGTATTGGACGCCCACTGGGCACGGCGGATTTCGTAATCGAGCTTGAACGCCGGCTAGGCAGACCGATTGCCCGCCGGGCTCCAGGGCGGAAGGCCACAGCAGTTGCAGAAGGTGAGCAATTGAAATTGCTGCAATAGGTAAGCTGGAGTGGACCCGGGTTATCCATTCGGGGCGACCATGGTTCTATCAATGGAGGCAAGGCCATGAACAAGCAAGCAGGCTATCACGTCAACCGCAAGCTAAGTGACTGCGCCGGAGCGCCCGCCGAGCCCTCCGGCGTAGTCTCAGGTGAGTTTGTCACGGAGACGTTCGAGTACGACGGTGGACGACAGGTCACGGTATACGTTCCACCGGACCCGCCAGAAGCAATCGTCTTCGCCGGCGACGGTCAGGGAATTTCGAAGTGGGGCGGGCTGCTCGAGAAGGCCGACGTGCCGTCCACAATGATCGTCGGTGTACATGGGCTGACCGATGAGACGCTGCGGCTCCATGAGTACTCACCGGGCTTTGAGCCGGAGCGGTTCGCGGCACACGAGGAGTTCTGCGTCGAGGACGTTCGCCGATGGACGGAGTCGCGGTTCGGCGTGGCGTTGCCCACTGAACGTACGGCAGTGTTCGGCGTCTCGGCGGGTGGAGAGCTGGCCCTCGCTCTTGGGCTTCGGCATCCACATGTCTACGGTGCGGTCTTCTGCGCCTCGCCTGGCGGCGGTTACAAGCCGCCTGGCGTTATGCCGAGTCCGCTTCCGCGCACATACCTCGTGGCCGGCACGCAGGAGCCGTTCTTCCTCGGGAACGCAAGGAGATGGGCAGACGCGCTGCGCGATGCAGGTGCGGACGTCGTCATGAATGAGCGAGCTGGATCGCACGGTGGCGCATTCTGGCGAGAAGAGTTCCCGCTGATGGTGGCGTGGGCATTCGGACGATGAAGCATCGCGGGGGAAACGCAGGACAGAGGGAAATGGCCCTGGTCGGGGCGCTCCTCTTTGGCGTTTCCTCCAACGGGTTTCCTTTAGGGTCAGCTCCATCTAGGCCTGCATAGATCACACGCTTCTTGAAAGGCGTGGACACGCCCTTCCATCAATTGCAATTGGATGCGTCCGCTTTAGGGGTTTAGGTCCGCCGCGCACCAGGGCGGAAGGCCACAGCGGTTGCAGAAGGTGAGCAATTGAAATTGCGGCAATAAGTAAGCACCGTATTTACCGTCACCGTATTTACCCGTCCCGAAACTCCCTGTCCCGAAACTCCCTATTGGTGGGTTGGTGGCTGGTCCGGGCTATTCGTCGCATCGGTCTCATCAGATTTAACTTCGGTTGTCTTGAGGCGCATCTCCCGGTAAACACCGCGGAGTTTTTCTTTCATCTGCTTGTATTTGCGGAAAGCCTCCAATTCGTTCTGTGCATCTGCGGTACGCCCCGCATTCCGATATAGGAAGCTTAGACGGTAGTGGGCCACGGCGATCGTCGGGTCGATTTGAATCGCTCTTTGCAAAAGGGCCTCTGCCTTTTCCGGTTGGTCCATCGAGGTCAATATTTTTGCCAGGTCGATGTTCGCCTCTGCGTCATCGGGCTGAAGCTGTACGGCTCGCGAATAATATTTGTATGCTTCTTTCTGGTCGCCCCGCTCCGCAGCGATCTCACCCAGCCTGCGTTCGGATTCCTCATCAAAGGGGTTAACAGCCAGAGCAGCTTTGTACTCCCCTTCAGCCTCTTGCTTCTCTGCGGGACTTGATGAGGCATGCAACGCCTCCGCCAGTTCAAAATGCAGTCCAGGAAGTTGCGGAGCAAGCGTGAGAGCTTCGCGGTAATTCCTGATGGCTGCTTCAGTGTCTCCCTGCCGCGCCATCTCATGAGCCATAACCTGGTGCATTCGTGCGGAGTCAGGAGCCACCATAGACAGGCTGAGCATGGATTCACCGGCAAGGTCCGAATAGATCCGGTAGGAAGCGTAGAGGACGTCCACGTTGGTGGGGTACGACCCGCGGAGGACGCTGACGATTGCCGCAGCTTTATCGAGGTCACCGGTTCCGTTGTAAATTTCGATCAACTCCATACCAGCTTCTATGCGAATCTTTTCCTCCTGTAGGTTGGGAAAGGCTTTTTTCAGGTCGTCGAGAGCGCCTTGAGCATCACTCGTTCGCTTTTCGCTCATGCCCAGAAGGGCTTCAATTTTCCACAGACCTGGCTGTAGCTTGAGCGCAGCTCGTAGCTGGGGAATCGCGTCTGCATAATCACCCCGGAAAAAGAGCATCACGCCGAGGTTGCCGCGCGCGTCGACGTTGTTTGGATCGAGGGCAATGATTGCCCGCAACTCGGCCGAGGCGAGATCGGCTCGATTTTCTTTTAAGTATTCCTGAGCTTGACGGTTGTGCGCCTCGATCTGCTGTTGGCGGCTGGCGCCCGATTGGGGGGCGCCCTGAATTGAGCCCAGAAAAAGCAGGATCGCCGGGACCGAGCGAATGACTTCTCTTGTCTTCATCGTTGCTAATGATATCGCCGAAATTGCCTCGTCTGCCTACAAACCAAACGCGGTCCGCCGATCGGACACCATTCGCATAAGAAGTTCAGCACTGCCTCCTGTCAAGGCAACACCGAAGCCATCGATCGGCTGAAAGCGTTGCTGATCATTCAGTTTCATTCAGCCTCCGGATAATACCGCCGTTTAGTTCTTTAGCTTGAAGTCCAAGTAGGCGAAGTTCATGTTGCCCGTCTTCTCCACATGCAGAGTCAATACATTGATTCCCTTCGGGAGGGCGACCTCCGCGAGATCCTTCATAACATCCCAGTGGTGCCACTGCCTCCAGGCGATCGGGTCGGCAGCGTTGTAGGTCGACGGGATATTGAGCGGCCCGGTGAGTTTGTTCCCGTTCAAATCAAACGCTATCTCCCCTCCAGCATTCGAAGTGTATAAAAGGTCGATGGTGTAGATACCGGTTTGTTCAACGTCGACGGTCATGTTGAACCATTCTCCCGGCACCGTCCAGCCGACATAGAGCAGACCTTCGGGTGGATGCACCTGCTGGTAAGGATTGTTGTCGATCTGGTCGTGATATTTGGTATAGGAGGTATCCACGCCTTCGCCCATGCGGAACTGATTCAAGTAAGTCCCATCCGCTGGGTTCAGACCCCCGCTGCCGTTGTTTTTGGCATCGCTGTCGTGGTAGGCAATCCCTTCGCCGCCTAAATCGTAATAAGCGCACAGGACCCGTCCGGGAAGACGTTGCGGGCCGCCCTGATATACGCTGTCCCGGAACGGCTTGCCTTGGTATTGGCTAGTCTGGCCAAAGGTGGCCGCAGGCAGGCAAAGAGTACCGAGCAGAATGAACGAGCCTATTTGTTTATCCATGTGTGCGGGATTCCTTTCAAATGTTACTGACTTTGATCAAGCGAGGAGGAGCCTGCCGCATCGTATTCGTTTTCGGTGTGACCTGTCTTCACATGATCTTCTTCTGCCAAAGCTCATCAGAACTCCTGGCTGTCTCGGCCTCCGGGACGCAGCGGCGAAGTGGTCATCTGGCAAAGCCCATGAGTGGATATAGCATGCTGAACCCGAAGGCGCGCGAGCAGCAACGGATTAAGGAACAACCGTTTGTCTATTCGGGAACCCGTAAAGTTTCTGCTTGACAATATCTGAAGACACAGACTAGCGTTTGCCTGCCAACCACATTTGGAAAAAGCTGGATTATTTGTGGATTCCCGGGAGCGGGCGGCAGGAGTTTATAGGAATTATTCGTCGTTCATACGGGTCAACGGCGTGCGCAGAGCACTGCCGTCAGGTGGAGTGTCGTCCTGGGTGGTTCACTGCTGTTTCAGTGCTGGAGACCGTCATGAGAAAGTCAGTTCAGTTTGTTCTCGCACTTTGTTTTCTGCTGTGTGTGGCCGGTACAGGTCGCGCGCAAAATTCAAACTCCGGTGATATTCGCGGCACCGTGACCGACTCGACCGGCGCACTGGTGCCAGGCGTGGACGTCACTGTCACTAACACCGATACCGGTGTGGTCAATCATTACGTGACGAATCGCGACGGTCTATACGACACGAATTCGATTCTGCCGGGAAACTACACGCTTGAATTCAGCAAGCAAGGCTTCGAAAAATTGAAGCGCGAGTCGGTCCCGCTTCAAGTCGGAATCGTGAGCGTAGATGCCACCTTAAAAGTTGGCTCGGCCACCCAGGAAGTCGAAGTGAGTTCCCAAGCGCCTCTGCTCAAGACGGAGGATGCGCAGGTGTCAACCACTCTGACGACAACCCAGTTGGCCAACCTTCCCAACGTCGATCCGGAGAATGGCTGGACCTATCTGCTGAAGCTGATTCCCGGCGCTACCAGCACGCCAATGGGCTCCAACGGTGGCGGCAGTGGTGATGAGGAACCCCAGGCCGATCAGGCCATCAACGGAACCATGCCATACTTCTCCAGCTTCCTGGTGGACGGTGGCTCGATTTGGTTGCCGCACAGCGCCAACATTGACCAGGGTCTAAGCGAATCCGTGTCTGAGGTCAACGTGATTGCCACAAACGCCCCCGCCCAGTACGGCGGAGGGGGCGCCGTCTTCAACGTCATCAGCAAGAGCGGAAGCAATCAATTTCACGGCTCCCTCTATGACAATTTCCAGAACGACGACCTGAATGCGAGAGACTACTTCAACACTGGCGCCAAAAGCAAAGTGCGCTACAACTACTTCGGCGGTGCGGTAAGCGGGCCGATCCTGAAGAACAAAATGTTCTTCTTCTACAACTATCAGCAGTTGAAAAACCCGCAAAACGCGATCACCAAGAACTCGCAGCCAACGCAAGCCATGAAGGCAGGTTGTTTCAATCCTGCGCTCTTTGGATCGAGTCTGACCCTTGACGCTCGCCATGGCGGCGCGGCGTTAACCACCAATCCCGCTCAGTGCGCGGCCTATGATAGTAACAATGGTGCCGATTTAGCGGTTCCAACAGCGGATTTCGATCCGGTAGCCGTAAACATCCAGAACAACTATTACGTGAATCCCAATCTCCCTGGATTATCAAACAATTTCAGCTATCTGCCGCCTGCCGTCAATGACCAAACCAAGATGTTTGGGCGATTGGACTACAACATCACTCCGACGAACCGCCTCAATTTTTCGATCGTGGAGCGCTACGCCCCGGTCGAGGTGTCTTACAATGGCAGTCCGAATTGCCCGGTCAATTGCCAGAATGATTCGTCCGACGGTGGGAACGCACAGATCTCAGACGTGTACACAATCAGTCCTACCATGGTCAACGAATTTCGTTTTTCGTGGAACCGGGAGGCGGATTACTATGCTCAACAGTCCCTTGGCCAGGGTATCCCGGCCAAGATTGGATTGCAGTTCTCTACCGCGGATGTCTTTCCCACGGTGAGTATAGGTGGAACCGGCAAGCCCTCGAATCTTGGCCCGGGCACGGAGGCACTTTTCATCCAGAACACCTACGCTCCCTCGGATACGCTCACCTGGATAAAAGGCAAGAATATCCTGCACTTTGGTGGTGAGTTGCTGATGGAGGAGGATAACTCGACTCCGTGGGGTTCCATTAATGGGGCAACCGTGACCTTTACCGGCCAGTTCACCACCAGCAACCCCCTTGTCCAGGTTGGCTATGCCGACTTTCTGTTGGGAGATGTGCAGGCCTGGAATACCGCCACTCAACCGAAACACTACATGCGAGCCAAGAATCCTTCATTCTTTGCTCAGGACGACATTAAGTTGCGGCCGAACTTGACGGTCAACCTCGGACTGCGCTCGGAAACGCATGGCGGATCGACCGAAAAGTACAACAATGCGGGCGGATTTGACCCAACCATTGCCAATCCGGTGCCCAGTACTCCCACTTATCCGACCAACCCGAACGGCTCGATTTGGTTTGCCGGCCTGAACGGGGCGCGGAATAAAAGCTTCGCGACAAAGACCATCGTGATGCCTCGCCTCGGTTTCGCGTACACACCTACGCAGGCCTGGGTCTTCCGCGGCGGCGTGGGGCAATTCGCTACACTGTGGAGCGAGGATACCGTCGGCGGAGTGATGGGCTTCGGCTCAGGCGCCACTGGCAGTTCGTCCACTTCGAGCACAACCATACCCGTGGTGCAGTTATCGGGGAGTGGAGCGAATCTGCCCGTGGTTACAGGGGCTACAGCCCGCAACCCTCTTTCTTACATCACCCCTGCAAATCCTCAGGGAAGCGGCGGGACTATCCCTTATACCCCTTACCATCTCCCAATTCAGAACGGCTGGCAGTGGACAGCGGGTGTCCAACGGCGTTTGCCAGGCAATATGGTCGCCGAGGGCCAATATGTCGGCAGCCACTGGGGCAACATGATGTTCGAGGCAGATGTCAACCAGCTTCCCGCGAACAAGCTGGGCCAAGGCCAAACGGCACGGCCATACCCGCAGTTCTCGGGCATTGGTGTGGGTTCCGGCGGCTCGCGCACCGGCTCCTACAATGCCGTTTCGAACTACGAGGCAGTGCAGTTCATGCTTCACAAACCTACCAGCCACGGCTTGGCCGCCGAACTCGCTTACACCTGGTCGCGGCTGTATGACGACATGGACGATTCCGGCTGGGGGGAACAGTTCGGCGCCGTGTACTATCAGGACGCTTATAATCCCTCAGCCAACTATGGACCCTCGAATTTCAACCGTCCAAACGCCTTGAAGGGGTCGCTGATCTATGCGGTGCCGCTCGGGAAAGGGCACCAATACTTCAATTCGACCTTAGCCGATGCGGCGCTGGGCGGTTGGCAAGCCTCAGGCGCCTTCCAGGCCGAATCGGGAGTTCCGTTTACGGTGATTATGAATAGCTCGATCCCGAGTGGCTCACTGGGGGGAAGTGATGGCAATGGTCAGGCGGCTCTCTATCCTAACAAGGTAGGGAATCCGCATGCGGCGAAACAGTCGCTCAACCAGTGGTACAACCAACTCGCGTATGCAGCGCCGGCAGTGAATACCTTCGGCACCAACCCGAAAAATTCGCTCCGTGGACCTGATCTGTCGAATTTCGACTTCTCCTTGGCCAAGAGCTGGGCTATACCAGGATGGGAGTCAGGCAAAGTGCAGCTTCGGATGGATGCGGAAAACATCTTTAACCATCCAAGCTTCCAAAATCCCAGCAATTCCCTCAATCCAACCGCTCTGTCCACCGGGATTCCGGATCCAAGCGTCGCACAGGTCACAGCAACCACCATCACCGGTCGAACGGTGATGCTCACAGGTCGATTTTCCTTCTAAGATGCAGAAGGTGGTATCCGTGCTAAAAGAAAGGGTGGGGGTCGAAACCCCGCCCTTTCGTATTGGTGCTTGCATTAACAGGCGTGCGACTTTAAGTATCGTTCACGCAAAGGATAAAGCCGTGGGACAGTTGGATGAGCAATCACGCGCAAAAACTTCAGAAGACCGCTTAACAGCTTTTTCCAAAGGGCGCCGCGCCCTCGTAGGTAGCATGGCCGCGTTGGGGGCAG
>Ga0302324_100030892_pt1 | contig 10117 bp, 12 predicted proteins | sample Palsa_T0_1_FD_201949 | JGI IMG/M metagenome (GOLD analysis project Ga0302324, IMG submission 201949) | Peat permafrost microbial communities from Stordalen Mire near Abisko, Sweden - Palsa_T0_1 | ecosystem: Environmental > Terrestrial > Soil > Palsa > Peat permafrost | place: Sweden: Abisko... | reverse complement strand
CCACTTCAAGGCGCTGATCGACAAGGCCGCGCAGGCCGACTCGAATGACAAGCGCATCGCGAAGATCGAGCGCGATCGCGTCGCAGAGCGCAAGGAAGCGCTCGTGCGCGGCGCGCTCACCGCGAAGGGTGGGCCGCGGATTACGCCGGCAGATGCAAAGTGGCTCCGAGGTCAGAAGTTCGCGACCGTGCAGAGCTACCTCGCCCAACGCACCAAGCCGATCGTCAACACGGAAGAGATCAACGTGGACACCGACGCCCGAAACGGGCAGAGCGCGGAGTTCACCCCGGCAGAGCGTACCGCTATCACTGCCGCCGTGGCCGCGCTCGGCGGCGGGGTCGAGGCTCGCAAGAAGATCGAAGACGGCGTGCGCGCTGACAAGGCGGCGCGCGCCTCGAAGGGAGGTGCGTGATGGCTCTTACATCTGACGTCCAGACAGTTCGATACGGCACGCCTGGCAACGCCTCGCAGCCCGCGTACCCCGGCCCGATGGCGGCCAGCACCACCGTCTACGGCGGCGCCATCTGCCTCACCAACTCGAGCGGCAACATCAAGAACGCGTCAAGCCCAACAAGCACCGACCTCTGCTGGGGCCTTGTGCACGCGCAGACGATCAACTCCTCCGCTGGCGTGTGGAACACTCCACTCGACACCCTTGGCAATCCGTTCCAGGTCGACACCGGGAGCTTCTACGTCAGCTCTGGCACCGGCGCCGATCAACTGACGCAGGCGAACGTCGGGCAGCCGGTCTACGTCATCAACGAGACCACGGTCGGCGCCACTAACGGCGGCCTTACTAGGCCGGTCGCGGGCGTGCTCATGAACATCGACACCACCCAAGGCGGCGGCTACGCCGTCCAGTTCGGCTCGAGCAAGAGCACGGGAGCACCGCAGTGATTACACCGGCGAATTTCCACGTATTTTCCACCACTGCGAACACCATGATCGGGCAGGCGTACGAGGAAACCCTCGAGCCTGTCGCCGAAGAGATCTCCACCGAGATGCCGATGAGCAGCGAGATCATGCTGTTCGGCTGGACGGGGATGCTCAATCAGATGCGGATGTGGACTGGACCTCGTGTCACCTACGAGGCCGGCCCCCAGACGTATCAGCTCGCCGCGCTGCCGTTCGAGTTCACGCTCACTTTGGACCGGTTCCGGTTCGATGACGACACGTACGGCATCTACTACCGCCAGCTCGTCGACATGGCTCGACAGGCCAAGCGGTGGAAGGGCTACCAGCTCCGAAACCTTCTGGAGAACGCTTACCCGTGGGTCGGCAACTTCCAGAACGGACTCGACGGTCTGCCCAACTTCAGCACGGTCCACCTGATCAACCTGTACAACAGCGGGCTCGGGACGTACTGCAACGACTTCACGGGCGGCGGCCAGAACATTGGCGGGATCCAGATCGGCGGGACGTTCGGACCGACCGCGTTCGCCACGCTCTACGAGTATATGGCAGTGCTCAAGGGCGAAGACAATGAGGTCCTGAACGTTACCCCGAACATCCTCATGCATCCCACGCAGATGAAGACGGAGGTGGATCTCGTCCTCAAAGCGCAATACTTCGCGCCAGCGGCATGGGGAACCATCACCGGTCAGGTCGGCGCGGCTGACAACGTGTTCAAGCAATTCGGCGTCGAGCCGCTCGAGAACAAGCTCCTGAAGAACGTCACCCGCTGGTATCTGCTGGATACCACCAAGCCGATGAAGCCGCTGACGTTCGGCATGCGTCAGGCTCCCATCTTCGTGCAGCGCACGAATGAGACGGACCCTGTCGTCTTCGACGAGCACCAGTACGTGTGGGGCGACTGGGCGCGAGGCGCGGCCGGATGGTCGTTCGCCTGGCTGATGGCGCGGAGCGGGACGTAAGGGTCGTGGCCCATGGGGTCGCAGTATTGCCAGCCTAGCGACGTCACTAGCTACGCGCTCAACGCGATCGCGACGTCGTCAATACCGGTCCCGCAGCAGGTCGCGGCGTGTATCGCAGCCTCGGAGAAAATGGACAGCTACTTCCGAGGCCGCTACCCGCTGCCCCTGCTCACGTGGGGCACGGACGTCACGATGCACACCGCGTACATCGCGGCGTTTCTCATGTACTCGGGATCGCGCGGCGCCACCCCGATGAAGGGCGCCGATGAGATGGTCCGCCTCAATTACGAGGACGCGATCCGATGGGCGGAGGGCGTGCAGCGGCAGACGGTGCACCCAGATGTGACGTTCACCACACCCTCACCACAATACGCGTTTCCACAAGTACTTTCTCCGAATCAACCTCGCGGCTGGACTCGGTAAGAGAGGAGGCGTCACGTGTCGAGTATTCTTGCAATCACCTACGATGGCGCCGTTCCCGTCTCGCCTAGCAATACGACCAACGACCCCGCGGGCCCGTTCGCTGGACTACTCGTCACGGCAGCTGGAACGCTCGTGTTCATCGACATGCGAGGCAACACGGTCACGCTCGCAGTGACGCTCGTGGGGCAGATCATTCCGATTGCGTGCAAGCGCGTGAACACCGGCAGCCCCGTCGTGTATGGCCTCTACGCCCCGCCCTTCAAAGGCACGAATCCGGCGGCCCAATGAGGACCACCGGCGACGGCACATCAGCGCTGCGCAAGATGGGCGACCTCCTGCGCATCGTCGAGATGCTGAGCGACGTCCCCGCGCGCACGGCAGCCGTCGCGGCGCCTCGCCTGGACGCGCTCGTGCGCCAGCAATTCGCAAACGGCACCGACCCCTACGGGCGTCCTTGGGCACCACTCAAGGCGTCCACCATTGCACGCGGCAGGCGACCGCCGCCGTTGACTGCCTCGGGCAGGCTCGCTGCGGGCACGGGCGTGAAGGTCCGCCCGGGCAAGCGCGCGGGGCTCGCCATCCGCATCGGCGCCCCCTACGGCACCTTTCACCAGACAGGCACGCGCTACATGGTCGCCCGCCGCATCGCGCCGCAGTTCGGGCTCCCGAAAGAGTGGCGCCGCGTCCTCACCGAGGCGAGCCGTGAGGCGTGCCAGTCGGTCGAGCTCACTGGTGCGCGCGGAGGAGCCAGTGCGTGACCACGCTGCCCTTCGATCTTGTGCAGTTCTTCTCGCCGGTGCAGGCGTCGCTGGCTTCGTATCGGACAGCGATGGGCCTGCCGCAGATCACGGGTCCGGACGGGGTCAACTCAGGGACCCTGAGCATCGGCGAGGAATGGCTCGACTTTCAGCTCGCTCCGCCAGGGATCATCATCGTGCCTTCGGGCGGACGCATCACGAGCTTCATCGACTCGGGCGTCTCGGACGCGAACAGCCCGCCGATGCCGAAAGCGTTCTGGACCGATCAGATGATGTTCGAGGCGCACTGCTGGGGCGACGAGGACCCCGCGGGACCTCCACCCGCGGGCACGCAGCTCTACTCGTACAACTCCGCGCTGGAGCTTCGCCGCGAGCTCCTCGTGGCGCTTGCGCAACTCGGGGGAATCCCCGAGACGCAGCCCGGCCGATACCGATGGGAGCAGCCAGCGCAGACGAACAGGTATGGGCGCGTGCTGGTGCTGGAATTCTCTCTCTGGTCGCCGATCAACGACAACATCATCGGGCCGAACATCGTGCTTCCGTTCGCGACGGACTCGAGCAGCGGCGTGCAGATCGACGCGGCCATTCTGGCGACGAGCCCGGACGGGTCCAGCACGGTTCAATTTGGCGTGATCGTCGCGCCCCCGGCGTGAGTACCACCATGAGGAGCGCACCGTGACCATCCCGAAGATAAACTTCACCGTCGTAGACAACGGGCTCGGCCAGCAGAACCCCGGCACGGGCAACTTGCTCGTCGTCGCTGGCGTCGGCTCGGGCGGGACGGTGCCCGTGAATCAGCCGATCAACTCCGCTGTCGCCGGCGCGTTCATCGCGGCGGGCGGATACGGCCCCGGCCCTCAGCTCGCCGAGCTCATCCTCAACGAGAGCGGCAACTCGGTCCTCTTCATCCCCGCACTCGTCACGTCGGTGGGCACGAACACGAGCGTCTCGAGCAAGAGCGGCAACACGTCCACGAGTGTGGTCACCCTCACCGGCAACCCGCTCGACACGTACTACGGCCTCGCCACCGTTCTCATTGGTGGCACCATCGGCACGGGTCCCATTCAGCTGGGCCTCAGCGTCGATGGTGGACGCAGCACGTACGCGACCGTGAATCTCGGTACGGCGTCAAGCTGCGCGGTCTCGCCGAGTGGCGTGAATCAGACGGGCCTCACGCTCAATTTCGGCGCTGGGTCTCTCAACGTCGGCGACCAGTTCTACTGGCTGTCCTCGGAGCCGCAGGCTAGCAATGCCAGCGTGACGAGCGCGATTCAGGCGCTCTACTCGCTCCCCTTCGGCGAGCAACCCATCGTTATCTACGACGCGGGTTGCCATGCGACTGGAAGCGACGTGACGGCATACGACACGCAGATGACGGCGCTCTTCAACAAGCGGCGCTTCATGCGGATGTACACGGCCGCCCAGGACGCTACGTGGGGCGGCACGTCGACCATGACGGAGAACACGTGGATCGCCACCATCGAGGCGTCGCACGCGAACGATAGTAGCTTCCGCGTCGGCGTCTCCGCTGGCCACTACAACGTGACCAGTCCCGTCGATCAGGCTCAGTATCGCCGGCCCCTCTCGTGGCTCGCTGCCGTGCGCAACGCGGGCAACGCCATCCAGGTCGACCTCGGGCGAGTGGAGGACGGAGCTCTTGCCCCGCTCACCTTGCCGAACCAGGCCACCTGGCCCCCGGCAATTTCCAACCCTGTAACGGGTGGCTCTTCGGGTACTGGAGACGGCTTCCTCTATCACAACGAGGGCGCGGTCCCGTCGCTCGATGCCGCTCGGTTCATGACGGCGCTACAGTACGTCGGACTGCCCGGCTTCTACATCACCGACCCGCAGCTAATGGCGACGCCGGGCTCTGACTTCAACGAGCTCACTCACGGCCTCGTGATCGATGCGGCGTGTCTCATCTGGTACATGTACGCGACGCAGAAGCTCCGAAGCGGAGTGCGTGTCAACAAGGCGACCGGCTTCATCTACGAGACGGATCGACAGCAGATTCAGCTTGGCGGAACGCAGGCGCTACGCAACGTGCTGACGCCCGGGAACGTGGTGACAGACGTCTACGTGACACTGTCGGCCTCGGACCCGATCCTCTCAACCAGCACGCTGAGCGCCACGGTGAGCGTCATCCCTCTGGGCCTCATCGAGGTTATCAACACCACGATCCAGTTCGTCAACCCGGCACTTCAGGCGGTGTAATCATGGCAGGCGCGCTCGTAAACGGTGACTACTACGCCTTCGCGGATATCGAGACCTCGCTCGGTTCTGGGGTGAACCTGTCGATCGTCGGGATGAAGTCGATCAACTACTCCGACGACGAGGGGATGGAGTACGTCTACGGGACGGCCCGTAACCCTATCGGCACGACGGCGGGCGTCATCAAGCCGAAGGGGGAGATCGAGTTCTTCAAGCCCGCGTGGAACACTATCCTCGCGCAGCTGATCTCGCTCAACGTCCCCGGGGGATGGCGGCGCCTGAAGATCGATATCACGGTGAGCTACAGCGCAGCGAGCGGGCTCCCCACGGTGACCGACGTGATCCCGGGCTGCAAGATCAAGATGGTGGATGCGTCGAACAGCCAAAGCGACGCACCGCTCACCCAGAAGATCGAGCTATTCCCGTCCGGCGGCATCCTCTGGAATGGGCAACCGAGCATCGTCGAGCCGCAGGTGCTGTTCGCGGACGCGTGACACCCGCCCCGGGTGGCGCTAGCGTGGGGGAATGGCGACCCGAGAAGAGCTCGAAGCGCGCGAGGACGTCCAGGCGATCCTTGCGCAGTTGCGGACTATGTCCACCATAGGAGCCTGCGAGCTCCGCCCCATCGACACCCCCATCGGGCTCATCGTCGTAAAGGGCGCATCCACCGGTCAGTGGGCCATTGCGAAAACGCAGCTCTTCGACCCGGATCCCGCAGTGTCGAGCAAGGCCCAGTCCGGCCTGTTTCGCTCGCTCATCGTCTACCCCGCCCCCGACGTGCTGACCTCTGCGCTCGCGAAAAAGCCCGCGGCGCTCGACGGTCCAGGGGTCGGAAAGGAGTTCCAGCGGCACATCGGGGCCATCGCGGAGGAAGAGGGAAAAGGATAAGGGCGCTGCGGCGGCGACTCCGCTCCGACCCGATCGCTCTGTCGCACGCGTACCAGGACTTTTTTCGAGGGAGGCACACGGAAACGGCTACCGCGGCGGGGTGTGAATTCGCGAGAGCCGTGTCAGACTTGCACGAGTGGGTTGACGCGCACCGGAAGAAGTAGTCCCGCGGCTTGGAGGTAGACGGTGGAAGGCTTCGAGTGGCTCCTAGAGATGCGCGACGCGATGAGCGGGCCGGCGAATTCGGCGCGTTCTAGCCTCAAGGGTCTAGAGTCGCAGATGAAGGCCACCGAGAGCGAAATCAGAAAGCTGCAGGCCACGCAGTTGCAGTACAAGCAGGCAGGCTTCGCGCAGGGGGCCAAGGAAGCGGGCAACGACATTGCCAAGTTGCGCCAGGGGATGACGGAGCTACGGGCCACGCACTCGGACCTCGCGTCGAGCACGGCGAAGAATGCGGAGGCTGCGGGCATGGCTGCGGGCGCATTCGCTGCGCTCGCCGCGGGTGCGACCATTGCGGCCTACGCGCTCGCCGATATGGTCTACGAGGGGGCCAAGCTGTCACTCGAGATGGTGGAGCTCCGTGAGCACACCACGGCGATGTTCTCCGGGCTGTCGGGCTCCGCGGCCGGCGGCGAAGAGATGTACGCCAGCATTCAGAAGCTTCGCAAGATCCTCCCCGAGAGCGAGCGCGACCTTTCGTCCTGGGCCGCGAAGCTGATGGGCGCGGGGATGACGGACCCAACAAGCGTCAACGAGAGCATCAAAGCGATGAGCTCCGCATCCGCGCTCATGGGGGGCGGCGAGCAGGGGAAGGCGGCGGCGGAGAAGGTCTCCAACCTGATCGCGAAATCGCTCGAGGGCGGCAAGTTCAAGGGGATGGCCAAGGCCCTCGTCGGCACTGGCGTGAGCGCGGACGATTTGGCCAAGCAGCTCGGAATGACGCCGGAGGCGTTTCAGCTCGCATTCAAGAAGGGCACGATCGCCGCGGACAAGGGGATCGACGCGCTCAACGATGTTTTGCAACGCAAGGGCGTTGGCGCGCTGGCGAACACGATGAACGAGATTCCCGTGCTGGTCCGCAAGGCGGGCGAGGCGTGGGCTCACATGTTCGATGCGGTGGACGTGACCCCGGTGACGACGGCGTTCCGGCAGATGGTGGGCGTGCTGGACACGGCCAAGCCGAGTGGACAGGCGATGAAGCTAACGATCACCGACGCGTTCAACGCGATCATGAAGGTGGCGGGGGAGACGATCCGCATGCTCACGCTCGGGTTCCTGTATCTCGAGCTCGGCGTGCTGAAGCTCATGATCGCATTCGCTCCGGTGATTCTGCTCTTCAAACGGTGGATGAACGACGGGACGATGCTCTACATCATGTACGGCGCGCTGATTCTGCTCGGCGTCGCGCTCGCCAGCATCGCGGTCACCGTCGGGCTCATCATGGTGCCGTTCGTTGCGATGGGACTCGCGCTTGCGTACGCGGTGCAGAAGGCACTCGAACTCCGTCAAGCCATCACCGGCGTCGGCGAGGCCGCGCCGAACATGACGAAGATCGCGAGCAGCAATACCTCAACGCTCGGCGGGATGGGCGGTCAAGTGGAGATCGGGACCGCGCCCGCACACGCAACGGGCGGACGTGTCATGCAGCCGGCTCCGGGGGAGATCTTCGCCTCGGTGGCTCCGGGGGAGATTATCATCCCCAGCGGCAAGGGGGGCGGGGAAGAGGGAGGCGCGGGCACTGGGCGCACCGTCATGGTCGACGTCGGCGGGATCCACATCGATGGCGCCGGTAAGAGCGCGCACGAGATTGTGGGGATGCTCGAGAGCGCCATCGCGGATCTGTTCGAGCGGTCCGCGCTCGAAGTAGGGGGCTGATCGATGCCCGATCCAAACATCTTCGTCAGCCCGCTCGTCGACCCGATCTCGTGGATGTCGATCACTGTATCCGGCTTTACGATCGGCCCCGCAGACGCTAGCGGATATGTCCAGCTTCGCAATGCTGGGCGTCCTTACAGATGGCAGAGCAAAGACGCGTCGGGGCAGGACGGCGCTACGCAGACGTATCGCGGGAAGAGCCCTACCCCTTTCGAGATCCTGTTCGTGCTCTGGACTGACTTTCATTTCTTCAACTGGCAAGCACTCGCGGACGCTTCATTCATCTACGACGCAGGGAAGACAACGGTTGACCCGGTCGACGTCTATCACCCCGCACTCGCGATGGTAGGCATATCTCAGATGGTCGTCCTTGATTGCGGTGCACCGGAACAACAGGGCACGGAGCTGAAGTGGGTAGCCACCGTCAAGTGCCGTGAATTCTTCCCCGCAATCGCGACGAACGCGACGCAGACCCCGACGATGGCAACCACGTCCAACGACAATGCGCCGGGCACGACGCCCGACCCGGCTCTCGAACAAGCGCAGGCACTTGTCGAGGCGGCGAAGGTGCAAGCTCAGAACGTCGGCGTTCTCTCTCCCACGCAGGCCGGCCTGCCGTGACTCTCTTCGCATCCCTCAACAACACTCCCATCACTCGCGCGCGCCTCGTCATCCCGTATAGCGGCATTTGGCACGCGGACATCTGGCTTGATCGGGTGAGCGACACGACGGGCCCGCAAGCGCTGCAGATCGACGCGCTGATCGCGACATGTGCCGTGGTGCGGCAGATCGACTTCACCGGCGAGAGCATGCTGCGTGTCGTCGGTGGCGCGGGGGGGTGGCGAACGCAGGCGACGGCGAAGCTCTACGCGCAAGCGAATCTCAGCACCATCCTGGGCGACACGGCCACCGCGGTGGGCGAGCAAGTCAACGTCGTCACCGACTCGGCCATCACGCCGTTCTACGTCATCACCTCGGAAGATGACTCAGGCAGTCCGATGCCAGCGAGTCAGGTGCTCCAGGACCTCATGGGGGACCAGTGGTACATGGATCTCTCAGGCGTCATCCAGCAAGGTCCGCGGCCGTCGCCGGCCATCGCCTCGACGTTTACGCTTCGCACGATCGACGGCCCCCCGGGTATCTACACGGTAGATAGCGACAACATCGCGGACTGGCTGCCGGGAGCGACTTTCACGGCACCGACGGGTAGCGGCACCATCTCTCGCGTCGAGCACATCCTCGATGCGGGCAAGCTTACGACGCAGGTCATGATCACCGCGCCGTCAACGACCCCGAGCGACAGGCTGCGCGCGGCATTCGAGTCGATGCTGCGGCAGTACCTGCCAGATCTGCTCTTCCTCTGCGAGTGGACCTACAACGTGGTGAGCGTGAACGGTGGCCCGACGGTCACGATCGACGCGAACCCAGTAGACCCTCGCATGCCGCCAGTCAGCGGCCTACCACTCCGGCCCGACGCAAGCGGCGGCACTGCCGCCCCCGCGATCGGCGCCCAGGTCATCGTCGGCTTCGCGAACGGAAACCGCAGGCAAGCGGAGGTGCGGTCGCTCGACCCGAACAGCCAGCCCACGGGGATCTGGCTCGGAGGCGGGACGAATCCGCTCGCACGACTGGGCGACCAGGTCCAGACTTTTTTCCCCCCGACGCTAGTGTTCACTGGAGTGTTCAACGGCAACCCAATCACCGGAACGATCAATCTGCCGACGCCTCTCACCGGGGTCATAACCGAGGGGTCACCGATCGCTAACGGGCCGTGAGCCTTACCTACGTCGCGCTCCTCCCGCTACCGCTTCTCTGCCCAAGCGTCCAGCTTTCGATTGGCGTCCCTGCCATCAGCCTGAACGCGAGCTTCAACGGCGCCGTCGCGCTCAACGCGTCTCTGACCGTCACGCCACCGACGGTCGCGCTGTACCTATCGCAGCTCGAATCACTGCAAGCCCAGCTCTCGCTTGGCATATCACTCGGTGCCCCATCCGTGTCCTTCACCCTCTCAGACACGCTGACTCTCGTCGCGAGTCTCGAAGCTGCATTCTCTTTGCTCGTCACGCTCGAAGGACTCCTCAACGCGTC
>Ga0302324_100030885_pt1 | contig 10119 bp, 12 predicted proteins | sample Palsa_T0_1_FD_201949 | JGI IMG/M metagenome (GOLD analysis project Ga0302324, IMG submission 201949) | Peat permafrost microbial communities from Stordalen Mire near Abisko, Sweden - Palsa_T0_1 | ecosystem: Environmental > Terrestrial > Soil > Palsa > Peat permafrost | place: Sweden: Abisko... | reverse complement strand
AATATACGGCGGGTCCTCGACGACACGCAGGACCAGAAAGAGGGTCGCGATTCCCACCGGCAGATTGATATAGAAAATCCAGCGCCAGGAATAGTTATCCGTGAGCCATCCACCGAGAGTGGGTCCAATGGTAGGCGCCATGATGGCAGTGATTCCGTAAAGAGCGAACGCCAGGCCGCGCTTTGCCGGCGGAAACGTGTCCGCCAGAATGGCTTGTGCCATCGGCTGCAGGCCGCCGCCGCCCACGCCCTGGATCACCCGGAACAGTATCAGCATCGGCAGGCTGGGAGCAATACCGCACAGCAGCGAACTCACGGTGAATATGAGAATACACAGCAGGAAAAAGCGCTTGCGTCCAAACAGGTTCGCCAGCCATCCGCTGATGGGTAGAACGATGGCGTTGGAAACCAGGTATGACGTCAGCACCCAGGTGCTTTCGTCGTTGCTGGCGCCCAAGTCCCCGGCCAGATGCGGCAGGGCCACGTTGGCGATGCTGGTGTCGAGCACCTCCATGAAAGCGGCCAGCGCGACTACCACCGCGATCAGCCAGGGGTTGAATTTTGGTGTCCAGACTTCTGCGTCGTCCGCCATGCGCGCTCCTACTGGAAGAAGACTTTGGGATCCACCGACATGCCCGGGCGCAAGCGGTGATCGTTGTTCTGGCCGGGGTCGAGATTGATGCGAACCGGAATGCGCTGCACCACCTTCACATAATTCCCGGTGGCGTTTTCCGGCGGCAGAAGACTGAAGCGCGAGCCGCTAGCGCCGCCCACCGCCTGCACCTTTCCGGTGTATTCCTTGCCGGAGGCGTCGACGCTGAAGCGGACCCGCTGGCCGGGGTTCATGCGCTCCAATTGGGTTTCCTTAAAATTCGCGGTGACCCAGACGTCGTCGAGCGGCACCACCGCCATCATCTGCTCGCCGGGAGAGACGTTCTCTCCCAGCTCCACGGTCTTCTTGCCGACGATTCCGCTGACCGGCGAGACGATCGTGCAGTAACTGAGATTCAGCCTGGCCTGATCGAGCAAAGCTTTCTTCTGCGCGACTTGCGCCGCGGCCGATTTCGCGCGCGCTTCACTCACCGCCACCTGCTTGGGCGCGGTGCTCGCGGATTCAATGGAGGCGTCCGCCTGCGGGATGCGCTGAATGGCCTGGTCAACGGCGCTCTGCGCCACCGCGATGTTCTGCTCGGCTTCGCGGACCGCCGCCCGGCGCGAGTCGAGCGTGGCCCGCGCGCTGTCGGCCAGCGCGACGGCGGTATCGTAGGTTTGCCGCGGGATCTCGTTTTTATCCACCAGCAGTTTGTATCGCGCGACATCGTCGGTGGTTTTCTTGACGTTCGCCTCCGCTTCACGGACCAGAGCTTGGGCCGATTCCACACGGTCGCGCGCGGCCCCCAACTGGCGCTGTGCGCCCTGCACAAACGCTGTTGCATCGGCGCGAGTGGAGGACGCGGTCTTTAGCTGGCTGGCGGTGTTGGTTGCGGTGATCGGAATGTCGATCCGCGAGCTTTCAAGCGCCGCTTCGGCGTCGCGCAGATCGGCTTCGGCTTTGGCTACGGCAACCTCATAATCGCGCGGGTCGATGCGGACCAGCACGTCTCCGGCATTCACGATTTGCTCGTCCTCCGCCCGAATGTCGATTACGTTGCCGCTAATACGCGCACTGATGGCGTCGACGTGGCCATCGATTTGCGCGTCGTCAGTGCTTTCGAACGTGTTCAGGTACCGCCAAATGAAGTAACCCGCGGCGGCCAGGACCACGACCACCAGCACCACAACGATAAGGCGGCCTATGCGGCGCTTTGGCGGGTTCAGCCATGACTACTTCACCTCCATTAGTTTTTGGATTCCCTGTTCGGCCCCGCCCAAGGCCCGCGCCAGCGCGACCTTCGCCAGATTGTGGGCGTACAGCGCGGAGATCAGACTATCATTGGCGCTGGCCACCGATTCTTGCGCCTGGATCACTTCGATGTTGTCGGTGACGCCCGCGCCAAAGCGGTCGCGCGCTTGCGCGAGGGTTTGATTGGCAAGGTCGAGGTTGTCGCGCGCTACGGCCACCTGGTCGGCGGCCGTGCGAATATCCAGAAATGCGGCGCGCACTTGATAATCGATCTGGCCCGAGAGATCGGCGAGTTCGTCCTGGCGCTGCTTCAACGCCGCCTTGGCGCGGATCACATCCCCGCTGATGCGCCCGCCATTGAACAAGTTGACCTTCGCCGAGGCCACAAAAGTAAACGTGCCATGAGAGTCATTGAGCGCCGGGCCCACAGCGCCATAATCGGCAGTGACGCCGGCGGTGGGATAATGCTCGCCGCGCGCCGCCTGCACGTCATTCTCCGCCGCGCGCACCCGCGCCTGATAGCTTTGAAAGTCGGGCCGTTGTGCGAGAGCCGCGAGCAGCGCTTGTTCCTGCGTCATGGCCGTGAAGGGTGCGTACGGCGCGGTCTCCGACAGATTGAAGTCCTGGCCGTTGGGGAGTCCGATGACGCGGCCCAGCGCGAGCTTGTCCTTGTCGAACTGATTCCGCTGCGCCAGCAGCCGTTGCTGCTGCTGCTTCAGCTCCACCTGCGAACGCAGAACATCGATGCCCGCCGCGGTTCCCGCCCGCTGCTGATCGGCAGTGCGGTCATACAGCGCCTGCGCGGTTTCCACCTGCGAGCGAATCGCTTCGATGCGCGAAGCGTCGGCGACGATTTGCAGATAAGCGTTGGCGGTGGCTTGCACCACGAGATCCCGCGCGTCCATCACCGAGAGCTGAGCGGCGCGGCGGCTCTCCACTGCCGAGCGGTAATCCTTGCGGGCGCTGTAGTCGAATGCATTCCACGAGGCGTAGGCGCGCACGTCGGTGTAATGGAACGGGCCGGAGATGATGGGAATGTTTACGCCGGGAATTTTGAGATCGAAGCCGATGGTCTTCAGGTTAATTTGCTCGATGCTCTCGCCGGCCTTCGCGTCGAGCTGCGGCAGCAGCGCGCTGAGCGCGAAAAGGCGCTGGCCGCGCGCGCTCTCGCTCGCCGAATCGCTGATCAGCAACCCCAGATTCGCCTTGAGGCCGCGATCAATCGCGTCGTGAAAAGTGAGAGCCAGCGGCGTGGACGCCGCCGAACCCGCGGGGACGCTGCCCTGGAATTGAGTCGTCTGGCTCACTGCGATGGAAGTTGTGAGAAATCCCAACACCAGGAATCCTTGTAGAAGTCGCATGCGCGTTTGTTTCCTCATCTGTTGTAGAAGCGGCCCGTCTTGCTTCGGCCAGATCGATGTCCTCTTCGTGGTCGCACGGGCCGAAGACACAGATATAACATCTTCGAAGGTCTTTGCGAGTCCGTGGCCATACCCGGAATTTGACGCGCATATGCGCCAGAGCGTCGCAGCTTTCGTTGTTTCCGGCTTCGGCGGGGGAGCGTAAGCCCCATGCCACAATAGAATTAGGTGCCCGCCGCCAATCATCTGCGCCATCTCCTGGAGGAAGATCCCCCCAAAGGACGGCTGGACCATGCAGCCCTGGAGCTGGCCGCCATCGACACGCCGGGCCTGGAACCCGAGCCTTGGCTCGACCGCCTCAACGAACTGGCGTCGCAACTGGGCGACCGCCTGCGCAATTTCAACGACGGCCGCGATTTCGTCGAGACCGCGCAGCGTTACCTCTTCGGCGAGCTCGGCTTTCACGGCAATGAAGACGACTTCTTCGATCCGCGCAATAGTTGCCTGGATCAGGTGCTGGAGCGGCGCGTCGGCATCCCCATCACGCTCTCGGTAATGTACATGGAAATCGCGCGGCGCCTGGCCATGCCGGTCTTCGGCATCAGCCTTCCGCGCCACTTCGTGATTCAATTCGACGACGGCAATTATTCCACCTACATCGATCCCTTTAACGGCGGCCGCCCCATTACCGCCCAGGAATGCTTTGCGCTGGCGGGAGCGAAAGTGGCCGATCCGGCGCTGCTGCGCCGAGCCTCGAAGAAGGAAATCGCCATCCGCATGCTGCAAAACCTGCGCGGCGTCTATCTGCGGCGCAATGATTGGGCGCGCGCCGTCGACACGCTGGATCTGCTCCTGGTCGGCGTGCCCGGATTATCCGCCTGGTACAAACAGCGCGGCCTGCTGGAGCTGGAGCTCAAGCGTTTCCAGGCCGCCCGCCGCGATCTGGAGCAATATCTCACACTGGAGCCGGAGGCCGCCGACCGGCCCGAGATCCTCAAACAGATGCAGGCCATCCATGCATGGCTGGCAAGGGTAAACTAGAGCCAGGACCACGCGAGCCCTCATGTACGAATCCGAACCCGATAGCGAGACAGTCTTGGCGCAGTTCAACCGCCTCATCCAGGAATTGCTTCGCGGCAATATGCATCGCAACACCTTCCGGCCGTGGGAGATTGAGTTGCTCCTGGATATCGAAAGCTGCAGTTTGCGCGAAGCCCACAAGCGCGATACGCTGCGGCGCTACCAGAAGGCGGTGCAGCGCCACATGGAAAAAGGGGCGCGGCTGCCGTTGAAACTTTCCGAGTATCTGGCCGCCGTCAAAGCCAAGCGCGCCGGCACCACCGAGACCGGAACCGGCGAAAGCGCGGCCACTTAATTTCGGCGATGCAGGCGCCTATCGTCCGGCGGCGATTCCTGGCGTGCGGAGGCGTGGGACTGGCAGCTATCGCCACGCGAGCGAGAGCGGCGGACGCCGACGCGTCGCGCGCTGCCCGATTCGACGGGCTGCGGGTCCACTACGAGAGCTACGGCACGGGCAGCCACGCTCTGGTATTCATCCACGGCTGGGCTTGCGATCTCACCTTCTGGCGCGGCCAGGAGGCGCTTTATAACCAGCCCGATCGCCGCGCTCTCCTGATCGATCTGCCGGGCCACGGCTTGAGCGACAAACCGCATCGCGCGTATCCCGTCGAATTTTTCGGCCGCGCGGTCGAGGCCGTCATGCGCGATGCCCAGGTCGATCGCGGCATACTGATCGGCCATAGCCTCGGCGGACCAATCGCCTACGCCTTCCTGCGCGAGTTTCCGGACAAAGCCGCGGCCCTGGTGCTGGTGGACGCCTTCGTCTCGCGCCACATGGCTGGGCCCGCGGATCGCGTTGCCACCGCCGCCCACTTTGCGAAGGTCGCCCGCAGTCTGCAGGGCGCTGCCGGCGAGAGGAACTTCGCCGAGCGCGTCGAAGAGTGTTTCTCCCAGCAGACGCCCGAAGCCCTGCGCGCCGAAATCCGCGCGAAAATGGCCGCGACTCCCAAATACGTGCGCATTGCCGCGCTCAGCAGCATTTCATCGCTGCGCCCGCCGCCCGCTGACGAAACTTTCGACCTGCCGGCCATCGCCATCCAAGCCGCCGAGCCGGGCACGCAAGCACGTTTTGAGCTCATGCGGTCCATTTTCCCCCGCCTGCAGCTGCATGGCTGGGAGGGCGCCGGTCACTTCCTGATGCTGGAAAATCCCCAGCGCTTCAACGCTGAGGTCGAACATTTTCTGGCCGTACTTTCGTAACAATCGCGACGGAATCGTGCATGATGGTAGCAATGGGGTCGTTCCTGAAATTCGGGTTGCCGGTAGCGGGATTGTGTCTGCTGCCGCTGACGGCGCTAACGGCCGCCCCGATCCAACCAGCACCCGCATGCACCACGCAAGGCCCCATCGGGAACTGGAACGCAGCGGCGCAGTTGATCGCCGGGATTGATAACACCGCGTACACCGGGTCCATGAATGACGAACAGAAGGCTGCCTGGACGGATTATTCCAAGACCGCCGCGGCGGACTGGAACCGCCTGAAGCGCCGCTATGTGGATCGCATCTCGGCATGGCGCGCGAAGTATTTGCAAAAATCCGCGGCTACCAACTCCGTCTTTTATCCGTTCAGCGGTCCGGACGCCACCAATGCACTGGCGTTCTTCCCGGACGCGGGCGAGTACGTTCTGGTCGGCCTGGAGCCGCCCGGGTGCATCCCCTCCAAGGCGGAAGATTTCATACCCGAATACTGGCCGGCGCTCCGCGAAGGCTGGCAAACGGCCGCTTCGATGGGCTTCTTCAAGACCGAAAATATGGAGCGCGACCTCGCCGAAGGCCCCGCCAGCGGAGTCTTGCCGGTACTGCTGTTCCTCATCGCGCGGGCCGGCAACTCGGTGATCGATGTAACGCCCGCGGGGATCACGCCCACTGGCTCGCTCATTGCGTCGAACGACAAGGCGGCGACAGAAACTCGCGGCCTGACCATCCACTTTAAAGATCAGCGCCAGCGCCTGCGTACGCTGCGCTATTTCGCGCTCAACCTGCAGAACCGGCGACTCGCCAGGAAGCCCGGCACGACAAAATATCTGCACACCCTTCCGGCGGGTGGGACGCTGGTGAAATCGGCGTCTTACCTGATGCACAAGCGATACTTTTCCACCATTCGCGGCATCATTCTGGACCGCAGCGCGGTGGTGATCGAAGACGACTCGGGCATTCCGTATCATTATTTCTTTGAACCGCCGGTGTGGGACGTGCGCCTGTTCGGCGTCTACGACCGGCCCATCGATCTCTTCAAGACCGGCATGCAAGAAGACTTGAAAGCGGCTTACGACACACGCAGCGGCATCGAGCTGCTGGATTTCAGCATCGGCTACAAGTGGCGCCAGAACGAATCGAACCTGCTGCTGGCCGTGCGCAAGGGCAAGTAGGAGCGCCGCGTTAAACTGGTTGCATGGCAGATCCGACCATTCCCGCCGCCGCCGGCCGCACCGTTTTTTGCGTGAAGTTGCAGAAGGAAGCCCCCGGCCTCGACGAAACCCCCTTCGACGGACACCCGCTCGGCAAACGCATCTACGAGAACGTTTCGAAAGAAGCCTGGAAGGGTTGGGTGGAGCACATGAAGATGATCATGAACGAGTACCGCCTCAACCTGGGCCAGCCCGAAGCTCAGGAGTTCCTGCTCAAGCAAATGGAAGAATATTTCTTCGGCAAGGGCTCCGAATTGCCTCCGGAATTCAAGCCGGAAACGCACTAAACGGCACACCGCCCCCGCTAGCCGCCGTCTTCTCGGCTGTGTAAAATCGGCGCTGGGAGGTCCTTGCCATGCGCTTGTGTCTGTTGGGTATCCTGCTCTCGGCTTCCCTCGGGGCGCAGCCAGCTCCGGACTCCGCTCCAAGCGCGGCCGCCCGCACCGCGCACGTGGAAGGTCAGGTACTCAGCCAGGCCGGCGAGCCATTGCGCAAGGCCTCCGTACGGCTGGCGCATTATTACGCGGACCGCAGCTCGAATGCCATATCGTACGTGGACACCACTGACGCCGCCGGCAAATTTGTATTTGAAGATGTCCTTCCCGGCCGTTACACGCTTTCGGCCGAGCGCACTGGTTTCCTGCCGCAAAACTACGGCGCGGTTCCACTGACCGGAACGGCGATTTTCGCATCGCGGGTCTCGCCCCGGGCGACTATTACATCAACGCGTGGGAAGATCTTGATCTATACCTGAGCTTCGATCTGGACTTTCTGAAGCGATTCGCGTCATTGGAGACCGCAATAACTTTGGAGGAAGGTGCGCACCAAACCGTCCAGCCAAAAGTGATTTCTCGTGAGGACGCGGCGACAGAGGCAGCAAAGCTTCCTTAGTCCTTCCTATCTGCGTCCATCGGTTTTCATCTGCGAGCCATTTCAGCTCTTCTCGCCAGCCGTTCTTCGCGCTTGCGCAGCCCCGCCGAACTCTCCAGCGCCAGTGCGCCGCGCGTTAGTTCCAGCGCCAGCGTGTAATCCTTAGTCCGATGCTCGTGGTGTTTCGCGAGCTCTTCCATCGCGCGCACGCGGAACGGATTGCGGCACGCCGCCAGGTCGTTCCACACGCCCACGGCAGCGTCGTCGCAACCCAGTTTGCGTTCCAGCGCGGCGATGTCCCACAGCGTGCGGAAAAGGATGTCGTCGGGCAGCCCGGCGTCGACGGCCCGGCGGAACAGCGTGCGGGCTTGTTCGATCTCACCCGATTCCCGCAGCCAGCGCGCGATTCCGGCCATCTCCGCGCCGTGCCGCAGCGGGGCCGTGGCCGGGTCTTTGAAAGCGTAAGGCACGATTCCGGTGAGACATGCCAGCGTCAAGATATCGATGGCGTTGTGATGAAACACCGGCAACAGGCGCGCCATCTCTCCGGTGCGGACGTAATCGAAATAGATATAGGGGATCATCGCGCCGGGCACGTCGCCCTGCCGCTCGAAGCCCAGGATCCGCTGCTCCAGTTCGATCAGCCGGCAGCTCTCGAAACGCAATTTCCACAGGCGGCGAGCGCCGTGCAACAGATCGAGATGCTCGAAGCGGGTAAACGGCGAGCACGTGCGATTCAGCCGGTAGCGAGTCTCAAGCAGCGGCTGATCGAAGGTCTTCCCGTTATACGTGATCAGCACGCGGAACGGCTCCAGGTAGCGCGACAAGGCATCCAACTGACTGGGCTCCTCGCCAAAATCGCGCATAAAAAACTGGCGGACCTGGAAACCTTCGGCAGTGATGCGCCCCACGCCCACCAGAAACGCGCAGGTGCCGGTGCCGCCCGCGAGTCCCGTGGTTTCGGTGTCGAGAAAGGCCCACTGCTGCGGCGGAACGTCGCGCACCGCGCCATGCGACAGCGTTTCCAGCAGATCTCCGGGAAGCTCCGCGAGCTCGCTTAGCTCCGCCGATCCGTGGCGGCGGTGGCGGGCATAAAACGTTTCGGTTTCGAAATGTTTTCCCTGTTTGGTCTCGATTTCCTGCCCCGGAAACCATTCATCAATGTGGAATTTCTGTGGAAAAGTTCGCGAAACCCGCATGGAATAAGGTTTTTCCGGCTTCCCGTATTTTTCCTCGCACTCCGCGGCTGCGCGCGCCATGCGTTGGCGCAGAGCCGCCAGTTGATCTTGAAGCTCGCTCATCGCCTTTACGCTGCCAGAATAGCATCATCAACCGAAATCGCGGCCGCAGTGCGGAAGAAGCCGGCGCATTGCGCGAAACCCGCCAATAATCGGTGTTTTTTTGCACTTTTCCCTTTACACCAGGATTGCGCATCCCGTATGATGCAGTAGTAAATGCGTGCCTGTGGCCGCTTCCGGCAGTGGCGCGCAAACCAAAACGCAACATCGGGAGAATCAGATTTTCGAAAAGGAGAACTATGGCAGTAGCAAAAATGACGCAGTCCCAATTGATCAAGAAGCTTGGAGAAACCGTGGGCGTTCCTACCAAGGTGGCGAAGGCTTTCACCACGGCGTACGCCGACATGGCGATCGCCGAGACCAAGAAGAACGGGGTCACCGTTCTGCCGGGCATCGGCCGGCTGGTGCGGGTGGACCGTAAGGCGCGCATGGGCCGCAATCCGGCAACCGGCGAAGCCATCAAGATTCCGGCCAAGAAGGTGGTCAAATTCCGCGTCGCGAAGGCCGTGAAGGACGCGATCGTACCGCCCAAGAAAAAATAGTTGCTGGCGGTTCGCGTGCGGGACCAGGCCGCGGACGGCAGGGCCAGCTCGCAGTGCGGAGCGACGCCGTGATCGCGGGGCTTATCCGCGCACTCGGCTGGCTAGAAACGAAAACCCCGCCCGGCTCGCAGCCGTAGCGGGGTTTATTCTTGAAATCCGATTAAGACGGGTCCAAACTGCGGACGCTGCCAGGAAGCCTCTATGCCTGCTTCTTGTCGTCGGGCGGCGCATTGGGGTCCTTCAAAGAGTCTTTGAAGTTGCGGATGCCTTCGCCCAAGCCTTTCGCCAGCTCAGGTATTTTTTTGCCGCCGAACAGAAGCACGGCGACTACCAGGATGACCATTAACTCAGGCAAGCCGATAGAACGTAACATACGGCCTCCTTATATCTGTCAACATTAGGATAGCGTGATGTCATGAGCCGGCGCAAGCGGGTCAAGAACCCCGCGAATTCCACCAGGTTCGACCAGGCAAATGAGGTGCGGGCCATTGCGCGGGAGCGCGTAGGCGTCGTGAAACCCTCTCAGGCCATTCTTCCGAAGTCTACTCGGAAGAAGCCCAAGCATAAAAAATTGTTGGATCAGGAGTAAGGGCCGCGCGGCGTAGCCGGATCATCGCGCCCCACATGGTACAAAAAAGAGACATGGCTTTCGTAAGTGTGGGCTCGCTGACGCTGCTGCCTCCAGGCTCGGCAACGCACCTTGAAATGGACGATGGGA
>Ga0302324_100030881_pt1 | contig 10119 bp, 7 predicted proteins | sample Palsa_T0_1_FD_201949 | JGI IMG/M metagenome (GOLD analysis project Ga0302324, IMG submission 201949) | Peat permafrost microbial communities from Stordalen Mire near Abisko, Sweden - Palsa_T0_1 | ecosystem: Environmental > Terrestrial > Soil > Palsa > Peat permafrost | place: Sweden: Abisko... | reverse complement strand
CTCCAGCTCCAGCTCCTGCCGTGAACTCCAGCAATCAATGTCATCGTTGCACTTGATCCACGAATATCAGAGTGATCAACCGTCGATCCCCGCTGCCCCGGCCGCTGTCCGATTATGCTTGGCCGAGCTAGGAATATGAATCCAATCAACCAAACGACCAATTGACGGGTCGTTCCAGGAGGTCCGTCATGGTTCCACATCAAGTAAAGCGCGTCGAGGTCCTTGGCTCACAGATGGCTTACGTCGAAGCCGGGGAAGGACCGGTGGTGCTCTTCCAGCATGGTAATCCAACCTCCTCATATCTCTGGCGCAATGTCATTCCCCATGTCGCGCCCCACGCGCGCTGCATCGCCCCTGACCTCATCGGGATGGGAGCCTCGGACAAGCCCGACATCGCATATCGCGTAGAGGACCAGGCTCGCTACTTCGAAGCGTTTATCGAAGCGCTCAACCTGAAAGACCTAGTCTTGGTCTTGCACGATTGGGGCTCTGCGCTCGGCCTGGACTGGGCGCGGCGGCACGAGGATCGGGTGCGCGGGCTCGCGCTTATGGAATTCATCTCCCCGATCCCAACCTGGCTCGATATTGATCCCAAAGGCGCCGAAGTCTTTCGCGGATTCAGGTCTGACCAAGGGCGCAAGCTTCTCATCGCGGAGAACCGATTCATCGAACAGAATCTGCCTGCTGGGGTTGTACGGGAACTGACCGACGAGGAGATGACGGCCTATCGAAAACCATTTCTCGATCCCGCCTCTCGCGAGCCGGTCTATCGCTTCCCCAACGAGCTTCCGATCGCGGGCGCGCCGATCGATGTCTGGGCTATGGCCGAGGCCTATTACGCCTGGCTGCTCGAGACCGAAACACCCAAGCTGCTCTTTTTTGCCGACCCAGGGGCATTCATCTCGCCTGCGCGTGCCGCTAGGCTGCAGGCTCAGTTAAAGAACTGCTCGTCCGTCCCCCTCGGACCAGGCCGGCATTTCGTTCAGGAGGATCATGCCGACCTAATCGGCAGCCAAATCGCCGAGTGGCTGTCCACGCTTCGCCCGGCCTAGCCCGGCGGCTTTTGAACTCGCGCCCTCACACAGGTGGTTCAGGGGATTTCGGCTCGTTCGAAGTAACGATCGGTTTTTCGAACCCACGGTAATCGGTGATTTCATGGGCCAATGCCCCGTACAACTAATCGAAGCGACGCGGGCTAACGTGCTGCGAATCATGACGTGGTTTCCGAGCGAGCACAGCTGCCACGTTTTTGGGCGGTCCGGATATCCGTTTTCCGTTTACAGCTGAGACCTTCCTGGCTGACTCGAAACTGAAGAGTGCTCCGTCTTGCCGGGCGGCGTGGTCGCACAGCGTATTGCGCAGCTGCCTGGTCATGAGACTGGCATTGCGGGCGGTCGCGACCAGATGTTCGAGACAGGCCAGGACGCGTTCAAGGTATCTCGAGGGACTCATGCTCCGACAATTCTTGCCTAGACGACGGCCGTCTAGAAAAAGCGCCCCATATCTCTGGTGATCCCTACTTAGCCTAAGTGACACGTGCCGGCCCCGGTGCTATGACGGCTGTTTCTGGCGCAACAGGTTCGGTAGCGGCAGCGCTCCCGCGCTGTTTGTGATTGCTCGAAGCCGTGTCAGTGCGGGAGTTCTTCAATCGAAGTACGAAAGCCATCGCGAGCTGAGAGATTTCAGACTCGGCGTCAAGCGCGTCCTCATGTACGCCTCTGCAGCCATCTTGATCGCCTCCGCTTGCGTCGGATAGGTATGAATAACCCGCGAGAATTCACGCAAGCCGATGCCCGACGTGATTGCGAGCGAGATTCCATTAATCATTTCGCCCGCGTGGCGTGCCACAGCCGTAGCTCCCAGAATTCGATCGCTATCACTTTTTATATGAATCTTTACGAATCCTGCATCTTCACCGTCCGTCACGGCGCGATCGACATCGTGCATTAGAATTGTGAAGGTACGCACTGGAATGTGTTGTTCCAGAGCCTCCCGAACATAGAGTCCGACGTGGGCAATTTCCGGATCGGTATAGGTGCACCACGGAATCGTCAACGCGCTTAGTCGCTTGCGACCCATGAAGAGCGCGTTTCTCACGACGATGCGCGCCGAGGCAGCAGCAGCGTGAGTGAACATATGATCCAGACACACATCTCCTGCGGCGTAGATTCTGGGGTTGCTGGTTCGCAGGAAATCGTCCACGCGGATGCCGGCGGCGCGGTCGTACACGACCGCTGCGGCTTCCAGGTTAAGGTGTTCGACGTTCGGCGCACGGCCAACACCGACCAGGATTTCGTCGACGGAAACCGTGGATTTGTCGCCGTCGCATAACAGATCAACAAGTTTTGTGGTGCCCTCGGTGCGAACGGCAGTCACGGTGGTATTGAGATGGATTTCGACGCCGTCGCGCGCCAAGGCATCCGAGAGAACCTGCGCAGCGTCGCGCTCTTCCTTGGGCAAGAACATCGGGTCGCTCTGTGCGATGACGACGTGCGCACCGAATCGACAAAATGCCTGTGCCCCTTCGCAACCTAAGGGGCCGCCGCCAATAACCATCAAGCGACGCGGGCAGCTGCGTATATTGAAGACAGTCTCGTTGGTCAAAAAACCCGCTTCAATAAGACCAGGGATCTGCGGGATTACCGGCTGCGATCCGGTCGCAACAAGCGCCTTCCTAAAGCGCAAGATCTGTCCGGCTACCAAAACTGAGTCAGGGCCCGCGAAGCGGGCATCGCCGAAATAAACATCGATGCCGGATTCGCTCAGACGTTGGGCTGAGTCGTTTCGACTGAGGCGTGCTTGGATCCTTTTCACCCTCGCCATAGCCTCGGGAAAACTGAATTTGGGGTCACTGGGCTCTTCACCGCCAAAATTCTGTGCACAGCGCATTTCCGCGTAAAGCCGGGCCGTGCGAATGAGTGCTTTCGACGGCACGCAACCTGCGTTCAAGCGGCTGCCGCCGATGAGAGTGCGCTCGATGAGTGCCACCCTGGCGCCGAGCCGCGCCGCTTCGCGCGCTGCCGTCAGTCCGCCAGGGCCTGCACCAATGATCAAGAGGTTATATCTGCCGGCATAGGTGGGATTGCGCCACGCGGTGGGATGTATATTAGCCACGAGCGCACGCCAGGCGAGATCGCCTGGCGGGTAGTCGTCGCTGTGTACGGAAGTGATCATGTCGCTCCGGCTCATCGTTTCACGATAGCCAGCCGCCCGTGAAGCCAGCCCGTCGAAGGCCTAGGCCGATATAAGGGCACTTTCGCATGAGATTCCAAATGAATTGCGAGCGATAATTTTCGATCATCAACACGACGATTCCCTGATCGAGCCCGAAATGTCCTTCGGAAATCCAGCCTGATGGGCTGCCGCCTGGCAATGACGGATTAAAGCCGCTCGGCAATCTTGAGGCCGTTAAGATATCGGCATACCGCTTACAGAAATGCCGCAAAGCGGCCAAGGCTAATTCGGGCGCGAACGGCAGCGCGGCGAGCGCAACGCACGGGCTGATCGTGCCGTCGTCGGGCCCATAGGGTGCGCCTCGCGCAGCATAACCGTAAAACCGCCGCTCTCTGCCGTCAATCCTCAGTATGTTGTCGCCTGGCCCATCGCTGGCTGTGAAACCCCAACAATCCTTCCCATAGCCTTCGAAGCCGCAAGGATTGCGTCGGGCATACTCGCGCTGGATATGGGTCGCGCGCCGACTATTTTCAAAATAATCACTGTTCTGTTCCCGCATGAAGCGATCTCGAATGCCATCGAAATCAATCCAGGCCTGAGAAAACTGATGCACGAAAAATGGTCCCCCATAGAGAACCTCAATATCGTAGATGTTCTCCCACTGGTACGTCGCCGTCCATGCGTCGAAGCTCACACTAGGCAGAGGGTGCGACGGCGAGGCTAAACCCAGCACGTAGAGGATAGTGGCCTCGTTGTATCCCTCCCATCCATTGTGCGAAAATCCGCTGTCCGGCTTCCAACCCTGCCGCGCGGTCGCGCCGCCGTCGCGCGCCCATTCCCAGTCAATACGATGGTAGATTGCATCGGCGCGTTCGCGGATAGCGTTCTCGATGGGCGTATCTTCAATGAAATACATGCTGGCTGTCAGTACTCCAGCGAGCAATAAGGTAGTGTCAATCAGCGATAGTTCCGAATGCCACACGCGTTGGCCGCTCTTCATGTCTAGAAAATGATAGTAAAAGCCTCTATAGCCCGTCGCATCAGGTTGTTCGCCTTGTGGGCTACTCCACAGGAAATTCAATGTCACGAGGGTTCGAGATATTGCCTCGGTGCGTTTGATCCAGCCGCGCTCCACTCCTACCGGGTAACACGACAGCGCGAACCCTATGACGGCGATGCTTGCGGGCGCCCCAAACCTGCTGGTATCGGCGACCAGCCCATTGTCGGGGTTGTATTGTTCCAGGAAATAGCCAAACGCCGCGCGCTGGAATCGATCAAGCAATTGGTCATCTGATTCCATACGTAACACGCCAGTCTATTGGATGCTTTGTGGCTGTGCCTGAACATCTTCCAAAAGCGCCGCCCATTCTGCTTTTAGCTTGCACAGAGGCAAAAGCCCTTAGCGAGTGGTGATGGCGGCCGCCGATGCGCCCGCATTCGTGACCGGCGGCTCACTCTCCCAGCCGCCACCGAGAGCCTTGTAGAGCTTGACTAAATCCGTGCTCTGTGTCAGCGACGCCTGTGCAAGCTGTTGCCGGGCCTGTACGACTTGAATCTGCACAATGAGGACGGTGATGTAGGTAATGAGGCCGTGTCGGTAGGCGTCCAGGTCCACGTCGAGCGCTCGTTGATCGGCCGTGACGGTATCCTTGAGCGCTGCAGTGCGTAGCGCATCGGTCTGTAACTCGCTGAGACCGTCCTCGACATCCTGGAGAGCGGAGAGCACAGTTTTTCGATAATTAAACGTGGCTTCTGCCGCTTGCGCACGCGATAGGCGGACGCTCGCCACCAAGGTTCCCCCTTGGAAAATAGGAATCGAGATTTTTGGTCCGAAAGTATAGAAATTACTCGACCAGTCGAAAAGATATCTTGTCCCCGAATTGCGCAGTCCATAGGTTCCAGTCAGCGATATATCGGGGTAAAAGGAGGCAACAGCGACGCCGATCTGCGCAGTCGCGGCGTGCAGGGCGTCTTCCGAGTTGCGAACATCCGGTCGGCGCCTGGCCAAGGTTGAGGGCAAACCCGCCGGCACTATGGTGGGTAAGGTCGGCAATTCACCGGTCGCACCGAACCGTGTATCAAGTGCGTCCGGGGTATCTCCGGTCAGGACCGCGAGCGCGTGTGTGGCGATCGCGATCGTCTGATCGTAGGTCGGCAAGTCGGATTCGAGGCTGGACAGTTGTCCGCGTGCGCTCTCTACATCCGCTTCACCCGCGAGCCCATGCATATGTTTGTTGTTCGTGAGCTCGACTACATCGCGTTGAGCGCCGATCAGATCGCGGGTAATTTGTCGCAGTGTCTGCCCCGCCCTGAGTTGGAGGTAAGTCTCTGCCACTTCCGCTTCGAGGGTTACCAACAGATCATTGCGCGATTCGACGGCGCTTTCGCTTTGTGCCTCGGCGCCTTCGACGCCGCGACGAACCTTGCCGAAGAGATCGAGCTCCCACGATGCGTCGAATCCCAGCTGATAGATATTTACCGGCGCCTCGAGTCCACGTATCAGCTGCTGGGTGCCCGCGGCTGCCGTGCCGGCGCCAGAAATTCCTTGCGTCTTGAGAATACCCGCGAGGCCCAGCTGTTCACGGTTGAAGCTCGCAGAGGCATTGAGGCTCGGCAGGCCCTGCGCGCGCGCCGCAAGCACTTGAATGCGCGCCTCGACGATTCTCATGTAGGCTGCCTTGAGATCGAGATTGCCGGCCGCGGCGAGCTTCTCGAGATCATCCAACTCGCTGTCGTGAAACTGTCGCCACCAAAATGCATCGGGCTCAGCCTCGGTCGCGGTGCCTGTAAGTACCCCGGCCAAGTCCGGCTTCGCCCCCGCGTAATGATCGGGAACCGGCTCGTGCGGCGGGCTGAAATTGGGGCCGACCTTGCACGAGGTAAGAAGCACGGCCACAATCCCTATTGCGGCGCGCATGCCTGAGGACATCAGTCGCCCCCCGCGTTGCGCGTGGCTTTCACCGGCGAAAATAAGAACGCCAGCGGCACGAAAGCGAACGCCAGCAGGGCGAAATAGAGAAATACGTCCTTGTAGGCCAAAAATCCAGCTTGCGCGATCAGCGTTTGATAGGTCTTATTCATCGCTGCCTGTGTCGCGTCACCGGCCACCGTCCCAAAGTTCTGGATCGCTGTCGAGAGCTGCGACAAAGTGCCGCGTAAATTCGGAGTGGCCTGACTCAGGTTCGACGATAGATACGCGATGTGCACCTGAGTGCGCGTCTGTACGGCCGCGGTCGACAGCGAGATGCCGACCGAGCCGGCGACGTTTCGAAACATGGTGAACAAGGCCGTGGCGTCACCCTGTAGCCCTTGCGGCACAGTCAGGTAGGCGAGAACACTCGCTGGCACGAAGAGAAATCCGATGCCCAGGGATTGCGCAGCCCGCACCAAGACCAGATGTCCGAAATCGACGTCGGGAGGTATGATTCGGGAATACAACATCGCGCCTCCCAGCACGAGGAATCCGACCGCGAGGATCAATCGCGTCTGTACATAAGGCATGACCAGGCTGATGAGCGGGATAAGAAAAATGATGGCGAGCGCACCGGGACTCAGAACCAGGCCGGCCAGCAGCGCCGTATAGCCCAGGTGCTCCTGCGCCAGTTGCGGGATCAGCACCGCGCTGCCGTACAGAATCACCGCGAAGCTTGCGATGGCGCCGCATCCCAATGCGAAATTCCGGTCCTTAAGGACGCGTATATCGACCACAGGCTTGGGGACGTACAGCAACCAGCCCACCGCGCCAGCGGCCGCGACCGCGGCGATGGCCGCGAACGTGCGGATGAAGGCGGATTGGAACCAATCAACGTCTTCGCCACGATCCAGCATGATCTGAAAAGCAGCGAACGTGATGGCTATTAGACCTATGCCAACGTAGTCGATCGAAAGCTTGAACTGCTTCTTGACCCAAGGCGGGTCCTCAACCAGGCTTATGACCGCAAACGTGGTCAGCACGCCGATCGGCACGTTGATCAGAAAGACCCACCGCCAACTAAAGTTGTCCGTGATCCAGCCACCGATGGTCGGACCGAATACCGGCGCGACGACCGTTGCCACAGCGGTGAGCGAGAACGCGCGGCCGCGCTGTGACGCTGGGAATGTGTCGAGAATGATGGACTGCTGGTTCGGCTGCAGGCCGCCACCGAAGAATCCCTGCAGGATGCGAAAAACGATCAATTCGGACAGATTATCGGAAATCCCGCAGAGGAATGAGCACGCGGTAAAAGAAATGATGCAAATCACGAAGTAGCGCTTGCGTCCCATGGCTCTCGCGAAGAACCCGGAGATCGGCAGCACGATACTGTTGGCGACGAGATACGAGGTCAGCGCCCAAGTGGCTTCATCATAACTGACTGAAAGCGTGCCCGCGATGTGGGGGAGGGCGACATTGACGATCGTGGTGTCGAGGACTTCCATGAATGCCGCCAAGGTCACGACCACCGCGATCAACCATGGATTGGCCGCGGGGCGCCAATCGCTTCCCGGTTTCGGCGGCGCCGGTTCGGTCATGGAAAATGCACCACGGGATCCGCCGATAAGCCAAGCGGTAGAGGCCGGTTGGGATCCAAGCCCTTGTCAATGACGATCTTCACGGGCACGCGCTGCACAATCTTGACAAAGTTGCCAGTGGCATTCTCCGCAGGGAACGCTGAGAACCGTGCTCCGGAGCCGTACTGGATGCTCTGGACGTGACCTCGCAGCCTCATCGCGGAATACGCGTCGATCTTGATATCCACGGCGTCGCCCAAGCGCATGCGGCCGATCTGAGATTCCTTGAAATTGGCCGTGACCCAGACATCCGGCGTCACGATCAAAAACATACTCCGGTCCGTCGTTAGATACCCGCCCAGCTGTGCGCTGCGTAACGTGATAAAGCCATCGGTGGGCGATCGCACCTCCGTGTATCCGAGGTTCAGGTTGGCTTGGGCGAGCTGCGCCTCCTGTTGCTGGACCTGCGCCTCGCGTTCGGAGACCGTGGATGCCGCCTGGGCAATTTGCTGGGGCACCAAACGCGCAATGTTCACTTGAGCGGAGGCACTCTTCAGGCTCGATACGGCACTCTGTTGCTGGCTCGTGGACTGATCGATATTCTCCTGCGTGGTCGCGCGTCGGTCGACTTCATGCTGGCGTTGATAGGACGCCTCAGCTTGCGCAAGCGATGCCGCCGCCGCTTCCTGCTGCGCTCGGGCAGACTGCAATTGAGCGGGATACTGGACACGGGCAACGCTTAACGCATCCTGTGCCGATGTGAGCTGTGCCTTCGCCAAGGCGAGCAGCGCCTGGGCTTGCGTTTGGGCCGTAAGGTAATCGCGTGGATCGATTCGCAGCAGCAGATCGCCCTTCTTGACCCGGCTGTTATCGTCCACGTAAAGAGCGACCACATATCCGGAGACCTTCGGAACCATCGTCACGACATTGCCATCGGTATATGCGTCATCGGTCGACACATCGTTGCGGCCCACGAACCAGACGAAGAACCCAATAATCCCGGCTACCACAACGACTATGGCCAAGATAATCAGCGGCTTCTTACTGTGTGGCTTATCGGCTTTCTTTGCGTCGCCATTTTTCTTCGAGTCGTCGTTTCCCACTTTATTGTCGCTAGGGGCTTCCTTGTTGCCCGGCTTATCATCGGACCCGGAACCCTCCGCGTTGGCATTCACCTTTTTACCACCCCTCTTTTTTCGTAGGCATGCTCTAAATCATTGGTGCTAGTGCAAAAGGCGGTCACGAGTCGAACTTTGCGGCTAGCCGTCGCTGACTTTCTTCGGCGCGCCACAGCCTCAACCACGCCGCTGCCACCGCCGCATCATCGTCGTCGCTCCTCGATGTGATTTCGACGTAGGCGACCCGCGCGTTAACCACCTCAACTGTGGCCAAACCCCAGAGATGGTCGAGCGTATTGAGAATCTCGTCCGTTATTGTGTTGGCGCTCATACACTCTAACCTCAGAGGGCCCACACGCGGCCGATGCGAATACCATTTATATTTAGCAGATTAGATCCGAGTCGCCGGCACCGGTATGTGCGTTGGCGTACGGAGGACTGGCTGACACGTTCCTTTGCTCTGTTAATTCAACAGCGCTGACAGCGGCTCATCCAAAAAACCCGCGCCGCCTGCAAACGGTGCACGGTTTTAGGGCACGTGCTGGCTCATCTCGACGTGCCGGCAATCGTCATCGGGAACGACACCCCCGGTCCACATGCGTCGCTCGGCGTGTACGGAATAAGCGAAACTGTCAATACTAGTACCGCCGCGCTGCTCACATACGTTGTGCATCACGCTGCTAGCAAGCGAATCCGCGAACTGCCCATCACGCTCGGTAAGCTGCAGCAGATTGGCTCACGACCCAAGGACTATAATTAGGGTGCTCCGCAACTGGAACAATGAAAGACCGTTCCTGAACAGCTCCGTTCGCGCAGAACGGACGCCTGATCGCGAGACCGGCTCAATTGTGCATCGAACGGAGATCCTTCAACAATAGGTAACGAGCGGAGGATTTGGCATTCAGGGAAGGTTGCCCTACGTCGATGGATCGAGGGGCGTCAATAGAATAAGCTCTGCGACAATACGGTCGGCGAGTTGAGCCAGGAGCGTGCTCAGGGCATTGGCCGTCGCCGCAGAGGTTACACCAGCCCGAGTCGTTTGTAACACCATCGTTCCTTCGCATCGCGGCTGGGATGCGTCTGCGATGCCGACCCAGCTCACGTGTAGGGTAGCCACCCCCTCCCGATCGGCGCTGAAAGAGAGCAAATCCACGTTGATACCGATTGCGCCCGCCGGCCCTGCAAGGTGTGGAAAGATTACCCGTCCTTGAGGCAACCGCGCCATGAGATCTGCCGTTAGCACTTGCCGCGTGATCTCCCCGAGCGGAGCTACCCAATGGTCAAGTTCGTTGACTCTAAACTCGCCCGGGGCGACCTCGCTCGAGATTTCAATCCGGTC
>Ga0302324_100030880_pt1 | contig 10119 bp, 11 predicted proteins | sample Palsa_T0_1_FD_201949 | JGI IMG/M metagenome (GOLD analysis project Ga0302324, IMG submission 201949) | Peat permafrost microbial communities from Stordalen Mire near Abisko, Sweden - Palsa_T0_1 | ecosystem: Environmental > Terrestrial > Soil > Palsa > Peat permafrost | place: Sweden: Abisko... | reverse complement strand
GCACGCGCCAGCGCTCCTTGCCGCTCGCGGCCTCGAGCGCAATCACCCAGCCCTTGGTCGAGCCGACGATCACCATCCCTAAGCCCGCGCCGGGACCCGCGGAGAGCTGCATCTTCTTGAACTTCTTGACCCAAACCTGGTGTCCGGTCTCGAGATTGACCGCGGCGAGCTCTCCCTTGTCGGAGGCGGCGAACACCAGGCCGTCGTCGTAGGCGGGCCCGAGGCCGAGGCGCAGCTTCACCTGCTTCTTGCCCCCGCCGACCTTGTCGCCCCAAAGCTCCTTCACGGGGAGCTTCGCGGGGAAGTTCACGAGCTTGGCCGGGGGCTCGACGTCCTTGTCCTTGCTGCAGCCGGCCATGACGAGCAAGGCGGCAAAGACAACGGGGAGCAATACGCGCATCAGGGTTTGGCCTTGTTCGAGGAAGGAGGAGCGGCCGGCGAAACCGGCGGTGGCGGAGTGGTCGCCGCCGTGGGTGGAGCTGCCGCGGAGGGTGCCGCTGCGGTGGGCGCCGCTGGGGTGGTGGGCGCCGCGGCGGGGGCCAAACCGAGATCGGCGATTTTCAGCGCGAGCAACGCGGAGTCCATGCTTTGCGGATCGGCCTCGACCAGCGCCTTTTTGTAGAGCTCCGCGGCCTTGGCCGGGTCTTTCTTGGCGTAGTACGCGTCGCCGCGCACCTCGTCGTAACGCGCCCCGAAGGTGCCGGGCGGATCGGAGAGTGTCTGCAACGCCTCATCGGGCTTGCCTTGATCGATCTGCACGCGCGCAAGGCGCAGGCGCGCGATGTGCTGGAGCTCGGCGTCCTTGGAATGCGCGATGACCTCCTGCAGCGGAGCGATGGCCCCGGCTTGCTGGTTCGCATCGACCGCGAGACGCGCCAAAACGAGCTTCGCCTGATCGGCATAAGGTGAGCGCGGATAGGCCTTGATCAAGTCATCCGCGATCCGCCGCGCCTTGGCAGAGTCGTTGCCGTCGACCGCCGCGCTCATGTCGGTGAACTGTGCGGACGCATCGAGCGCGCGCTCGTTCATGTGCTGGTTGTAGTAGCGATAACCGAAGGCCAAGCCTAGGCCGACGACCACCGCGCCGAGCGTCCACGGGCCGTACTCCGCAAACAGCTGCTTGACGTGTTCGAGTTGTTCGTCGTCGGTCAAATAATCTTCTGCCATGAGAGCTCCGCCAACCTCCGCCTGTTTAAAGACCCAACAACATGCCCAAGCGTTCACTGATCGCATCGATCGGGCACTCTTCCTGCGCCCGCTCCTCGCGCAACCATTTGATTGCGACGACCCCGCGGGCGAGTTCGTCCTCCGCGAGGACGAGCGCAAGCTGCGCGCCGCTCTTGTCGGCGCGCTTGAACTGCGCCTTGAAGCTGCCGCCGCCGAGGTTCATCTGCAGCCGCAGATCCGGCCGCGCGTCGCGCAGCCGCTCGGCGAGCCTCAGCCCCTCTGTCTCGCTGCGCTCGCCGACGAGCACCCAATAGATCTGCGGCCGCTCCACCGCAATCGCCTGAGCCTGCTTCTCCAGCAGCATGACGATGCGCTCCTGCCCCATCGCCCAGCCGATCCCGGGGGTGTCCGCGCCGCCGAGCTGGGCCACCAGCCCGTCGTAGCGGCCGCCGGCGCACACCGTGCTTTGGGCTCCGAGCAGATCCGTGGTCCACTCGAAAACGGTGCGCGTGTAGTAATCGAGGCCGCGTACCAGGCGCGGCTCGACATCATATGCGACCCCGGCGCTCGAGAGGTGCGCGCGAAGCGCATCGAAGTGCGCCCTCGACTCCGCGTCGAGCTCATCGAGGAGCGCCGGCGCCCCGGCGATGAGGCCTTGCATCTCCCGATTCTTGCTGTCCAGGATGCGCAGTGGATTGGTATCGAGCCGGCGTTTGCTGTCCGCGTCGAGGTCAGCTTCGTGCGCGGCGAAATAAGCGGTCAAGCGCTCCCGGTAGGCTGCGCGCACTGCGGGCGTGCCGAGCGAATTGATCAGCAGCTTGATGCGCGTCAGCCCCAGCCGGCGCAGGAGCCGCGCCGACAACAGGATCATCTCGGCATCGATGTCCGGACCCTCGAAGCCGAACGCCTCCGCGTCGATCTGATGAAACTGACGGTAGCGGCCCGCCTGCGGCCGCTCGCGCCGGAACATCGGGCCCAGGCACCACACCTTGAGCCTGTTCTCGCGCAACAAGCCGTTCGAGATCATGGCGCGCACGATGCCGGCAGTCGCCTCGGGCCGCAGGGTGATGTGGTCTTCGCCTTGATCGACGAAGCTGAACATCTCTTTCTCGACGATATCGGTGAAGTCGCCGATCGAGCGCTTGAAGAGCTGCGTCTGCTCGATGATGGGAACGCGAAATTCCTCGTAGCCGTAGGCGGCGAACACCTCCCGTGCGGTGCGCTCGAGGTGCTGCCATGCCGGTACCTGTGCCGGCAACACGTCGTGAACGCCGCGCAGGGGCTCGATGATTTTGCTCAAGAGAAAGCCCCCGTTTCAGCCGCGCGGCCCGGCCGGCGCGGGCGCGCCCGCGGGCATGGGACGCGGATCGCGGCGTAGTACGCCGTCGGCGCCCGCCTCGAAGCGCGCCACATCCCCCGACACGAACTGCGGCCCGATGGCCACCGCGCGATCGTTGACTTGCAGCTGCACGCCGCTCGCGAATCCGAGATACACCCGGAATGGCGCCATTCCGGACAGCGTCCTGACGCTGTTCGCCCGGCCGTTGCCCGTGAACACGGACTTACCCGTGTAGTCGTACACGGCCACGCGCGAATCCGCCGAGAAGCTCAGCCGCAGCCGCGCTCGTCCGACACCGGGCGTGAGGTCGGCGGCGGTCGCGGCCGAGGCCGATGCAATCGGCGCGACGGCCGCCCCGCGGCTCGCGGGAGCAGCGGCTTCGGCCGCGGCGCCGGTATCCGCCGCATCCGCCGCATCCGCGATGTATCCCGCCGGCACCGCCGCAGACTCGGTGCCCGAGGTCGACTCCGGTGCGGCGGCGCTCGCGGCGACCGACGCAGCCGGGGTGCGGCCCGGCGCAGTCCGGGCCGATCCCGGGGCGGCATGCCAGGGACGCCACCACACGATGCCGCCCGCCACCAGCGCAATCGCCGCGAAGCCGCCCACCATCGGCCACAGAACGCCGCCGCCTCGTCCGGGCGGGTCGAGGCGAATGATAGGCGTGGGTACGACGGGACCGGCGGGCTTGCTAGGCGCAGCGGGTGCCGCCTGCGCCCGCAGCACACCGAGGATGCTGGCGTATTTCTTGAGGTGTCCCTGCGCGTACACCGACGGCCCGATGCGCTCATAGTCGCCGGCCTCGAGCGCATCGATCACCCACGCATCGAGATGCATGTCGTCCGCCATCTTCTGCGCGCTCATGCCGCGCTTCTCACGCTCCGCCTTGAGCTTCTGACCCAGCTCCTGCGCGGTCTCGCTCATCGATCGACGCCGGCGCGCAGCATCTGAGCCTGCTCGGAATCGGGAAACTCGGTCTGAATGCGCCGGCCGAAGACGGCGGCGTCGGAGTTGTCGCCCAGCTTGCGCTGCGCGCGAAAGCCGAGCCAGAGCACCTCGGGCGAGGGCTGATTGACCGCGAGATAGCGCTCGACGTCCTCGAGAGCTTGCTTGTAGTCGCCGCGGCTGTACGCGAGGTTGCCGAGCTGCAGCAGCGCTTCCGGCATGTTCGGCTTGATATTGAGAGCCCGGTTGAAATAGCGCTCCGAATCGACCACATCACCCGCGGAGCCGACACACACCCCGGCGTTGAGCAATGCCACCTCGGGGGTTCTGTACACCGGGTTCTTTGCAACCTCGATGAACAGCTTCTCGCCGTCGGCCGTCTTCCCTGTGCGGCACAGGAATCCCGCGTAGCTGTTCAGGATGTCGGGATCGGTCTTGCCGAGTCGCGCGGCCGCCGCGAACGCGTGCTTCGCCTTCGGAAGATCGTTCAAGCGCTCGTAGACCAGCCCGGCGGTCTCTTCGACGTTGGCATTCTCGGGCGCCTCGCCGAGCGCCCGCTCGATCCGGTCGCGCGCCTGCGCCAGATTGTTGATGCGCATGTACTCGAGCGCCATCTTCATGTTGGCGATCGCCGCCTGCTCCGGCTCAGGCTTCTTGTGCCGATCGGGCGGCTGGTACGGGGGCGGCGAGGAATGGCAGGCCGATAACAGCGAGGCGAGAGCCGCCGCTGCAATCACGGAAAGAACTCGCCCGATCGGGCGCCCGTTCGTCATCGACCCTCCGCCCCTCATCGAACCTCCGCCGGGGCACGCGCTCCGGTCATCTTCGCGCCGAGCCGTACCTGGGTGCGATCCGTGACCCGCCCCGCGAGCTGCCCGCATGCCGCATCGATGTCGTCGCCGCGCGTGCGCCGGATGGTCGCGATCACGCCGTGCTCGTTCAGGGTATCGCGGAACTCGAGCATCGCGGCCGCCGGAGAGCATCGATACTGCGTTCCCGGGAAACTATTGAAGGGGATCAAATTGAGCTTGGCCGGGCGGCCGCGCAACAGCCGCGCGAGCGCACGCGCGTGCGCGGGCCGGTCGTTGATGCCGTCGAGCATGACGTACTCGAAGGTCACGCTGCGGCCATTCTGCTTGTCGATGTAGTGCCAGCACGCCGCCAGCAGCTCATCGATCGGGTGCTTGCGGTTGATCGGCACGAGCTGGTTGCGCAGCTCGTCGTCGGGAGCGTGCAGCGAGACCGCGAGAGCGACGTTGCACTCCTCGGCGAGTTTGTAGATCTGCGGAACGAGCCCGGAGGTGCTGAGCGTGACCCGGCGGCGCGACAGATCGTACCCGAGGTCGTCCAGAAAGATGCGCATGGCCGGCACGACGTTGCGGTAATTGGCGAGCGGCTCGCCCATGCCCATGAACACGATGTTGGTGATCGCGCGTCCGCTCGAGCGCGAGTCGCGCAATTCGCGCTGCGCGAGGAACACCTGGCCGACGATTTCGGCGACGCTCAGGTTGCGGTTGAAGCCTTGCTGCGCCGTGGAGCAGAACGAGCAATCCATCGCACAGCCGACCTGTGAAGAGATGCACAGCGTGCCGCGGTCCGGCTCGGGGATGTACACCATCTCGATGCCCTGCACGCGGTCCATGCGCAGCATCCATTTGCGCGTGCCGTCCGTCGAGCGCTGCTCCTCGACGATCTCGGGCACCACGACGGTCGCCGCCTCGGCGAGCTGCGCGCGGAACTCTTGCGCGAGGTCCGTCATCGCGGCGAAATCCGCGACACCGCGCCGGTACAGCCACTTCATGAGCTGGCGTGCGCGGAACGGCTTCGCACCGAAGCGCTCGGCAACGAATGCCTCGAGCTCGGTGCGCGGTAAGCCGAGAAGATTGACGGGATCGCCGGCCACTTCGTTCAATGCCCCCCGATCGTATCCGGCGCTACGCTAGCGCGTACGCGGGCAGAGCTCAATTTCTCGAAAGAAATAGGCAATTTCCCGCACCGCCGTGTCCGGCGCATCGGACCCGTGCACGACGTTCTGGTCGATGCTGTGCGCAAGGTCCGCGCGAATCGTGCCGGCCGCCGCTTTCTTGGGATCCGTCGCACCCATGACCTCGCGATTCTTCGCGATCGCCGCTTCGCCCTCGAGCACTTGCACCAGGACCGGCCCGGAAGTCATGAACTTCACCAGATCCTTGAAAAATGGCCGCTCGCGATGCACCGCGTAAAAGCCCTCGGCTTCCCGCTGCGACAGCTGCATCATGCGCGCCGCGACCACCTGCAAACCCACCTTCTCGAAGCGATGGATGATCTCGCCGATGAGATTGCGGCCGACGCCGTCCGGCTTGACGATGGAAAGAGTGCGCTCGATGGGCATGGTTAACCTCGGGTAAATGGCTTATGGCCCGCGACGGGGCGACAAAGACCGCGAAGTGTACTTTAGCGGGGGCTGTCAGGCAATCCGGAGCGCGACCGGAAGTGCCTGTATTACTTGGAAAAACCGCAATCGCGGCAGTCGGCCTCGCGGGCCGCCGCAGCTAGATGCTGAAGCTCTCCCCGCAGCCGCACTCGACCTTGGCCTTGGGATTCTGGAACTTGAACGCCTCGTTGAGGCCTTGCTTGACGAAGTCGACCAAGGTGCCGTCGATCAGCGGCAAGCTCGCCGAGTCGACTACGATCTTGACGCCCCGCTCCTCGAAAACCGCATCGCCGGGGTGGATCTCGTCCGCATAGTTCACCACGTACGCGAAGCCCGAACAGCCGGTTTTCTTCACGCCGACGCGCAAGCCCACGCCGGCCCCACGTTTCGCGAGGTGTGTACGTACGCGATCCGCCGCAGATTCCGTCAACGATATGGTCATGTTGCCGTGTCCTCTCCTCTCCCAGCTCCGGGGTGGTAGCAGGACGCACATAATACGCGCCATGCGGCCCTGCACCGGACTTGGAACGCACTTTTTTCGCATGAGGACTGCGTAATGTGGGTATGGGCGAGGGCTTCTCAATCCCCGGTCGCCGCCCGCAGCGCTGCGATCCAGGCATCCTCCACGACGAACAGGCGTCCCAGCTTCTCCACCGGGGCCTCCAGCCGCTCGCGCAGGGCATGGACGCTGTGCGGCAAGCGGGGCTCCGGGGCGGCGCCCTCGGCCTCCTCCGCCACCAAGCCTGCGGCGGCGATCACGTGCGGGCAACCGAAGGCGAGGAAACGAGCCTCGCGCACCCTCGCACCGGCACCGGCGCCCTCCAAGCGTACGTCGAACTGCACCCAGGTACCCGCCGGCCGGCTTCCTGCCGCGCCGCGATAGCAGTCCGGACCCTCGAGCGTGCCGCTGCGCGCCGGATCATCGAAGTATCGGCGGGTAAGCTCGTTATAGCTCACGTGCCGGCGATCCGCCGCAGGCGCTCGACGGCGCCCGTAACGACCGCGGCCGCCCGGTCGACATCGGCCTCGCTCGTGAATCGCCCGAAACTGAAACGCAGACTGCTCTCCGCCAACCGATCGTCCCGGCCGAGGGCGCGCAATACGTACGAGGCTTCTTGCGTGGCCGAGGTGCAGGCGGAACCCGTGGACACGGCGATGTGCGAGCGCACCGCAGCGAGCAGACTCTCGCCCTCGACACCCTCGAAGGACACGTTGAGCAGGTGTGGCACGCGCGCCGCCGCGGCGCCATTGCGTACCACGCCGCCCACCGCGCGCAGCGCCCCCCATAGGCGCTCGCAGAGGGCCGCGATGCGCTCGTGCTCGGACTCGCGCAAGGCGCTCGCGAGCTCGAACGCCGCTCCCATGCCGACGACTTGATGCGTCGCGACGGTGCCGGATCGCAGCCCGCCTTCCTGGCCGCCGCCCTGGAGAATCGGCATGAGGTGAGCGCCGCGCCGCCTCGATACCAGCAAGGCGCCCGCCCCTTTCGGACCGTAAGCCTTGTGCGCGGACACCGACAGCAAGTCCACGCCGAACGCGGCGAAATCGACCGCGCACTTGCCGACGCTCTGCGCGGCATCCACATGGATGCGCGCGCTGCCCGCGCGGGCGCAAAGCGCGGCAATCGCGCCCACATCCGCAATCACGCCGGTTTCGTTGTTCACGTGCATGATGGACACCAGCACCGTGTCGGGCCGCACGGCCGCCGCGACCCGCGCCGGTTCGAGAGCTCCATCGGTGCCGGGCGCGAGGTAGGTGACGCTCCATCCGCACCGCTCGAGCTCTTTGCAGGGGTCGAGCACGGATTTGTGCTCGGTGCGCGCCGTGACGATGTGCCGCCCGGCGCCCTTGTAGTACTCGGCCGTGCCGAAGATCGCGAGATTGTTGGCCTCGGTGGCACCCGATGTGAACACGACCTCGACGGCCTCTGCGCCGACCGCCCCCGCCACCTGCGCGCGCGCCGCCTCGATGCGTGCGCTCGCCTCTTCGCCGTAGGCATGGCTCGCCGAGCCGGGGTTGCCGAACGTACCCCCGAGCATCAGGCACTCCGTCATGCGCGCCGCCGCCTCGGGGGCCACCGGAGTGGTCGCTGCATAGTCGAGGTAGACCACACCCGCGCTCATTCGCGCGAGCGGCGTTCGGATTGCCCGCGCCTGCCCTGCACCGCGCTCAGGATGCCGCGCATGATGTTGAGCTCGTTGCGGTCGAGCTGTGCGCGATTGAACAGCCGCCGCAGCCGCTCCATGAGGTGCCCCGTGCGGTCCTCGAAATCGATCTCGTTCAGCACCTGGTGCAGATGCGCATAGAAATGCTCGACGTCTCCCGCCGGCGCGAGGGGTTGCTCGAGCTGCACGTGCGGCTGCGGCTGCTCGCGCGCCATGAACAGCTCGTATGCCAGGAGTTGCACCGACATCGCGAGGTTGAGCGAGCAATAGACGGGATTCGCCGGGATGCGCACCAGCACGTTGCAGTGGTTCAGGTCCTCCGTACCGAGACCGTAGCGCTCCGAGCCGAACAGCAGGGCGGCGCGATTTTCCGCACCGAGCGCGGCGATGCGCGAGCCCACCTCGCGCGGGGTGGTGAATTCCCAATAGTACGAGCGCGGGCGCGAGGTCGTGCCTGCGATGAAGGCGCAGTCCGCGATTGCCTCCGACACGCTGTCCACCACGCGCGCCTTCGCCAGGATATCGTCGGCGCCCGCGGCGAGCGCGTTCGATTCCGGGTGCGGAAAGGACCGGGGACGCACCAGGGTCAAGTCCTCGAGCGCCATGTTCTTCATGGCCCGCGCAACCGAGCCCACGTTGCCGGGATGACTCGGGTCGATGAGTACGATACGAACTAGGGAGGTCACTCTGTTATTCTACCGCCTATCGCCATGCAACCACTTCTCAACATCGGTATGCGCGCCGCGCGCCGTGCCGGCGATTTCATAGTGCGGAACCTCTCGCGTCTCGATTCGCTCAAGATCGACACCAAGGGCCGCAACGACTTCGTCACCGACATCGACCGCAAGGCCGAGGCCGAGATCATTGCCACCATTCGCAAGAGCCACCCCGATCATGCCTTTCTCGCCGAGGAGAGCGGCCGCTCCGGGGACAGCGAGTATGTGTGGATCATCGATCCCCTCGACGGCACGACGAATTTTCTGCACGGCTTTCCCACCTTCGCCGTGTCCATTGCGGTCGAGCATCGCGGCCGCCTGCAGCACGCGGTCGTCTACGATCCGAGCCGTCAGGAATTCTTCACCGCCTCGCGCGGCGAAGGGGCGCAGCTCGAAGGCAAGAAAATTCGCGTGAGCAGTCAGCGCGCGCTCGACGGCGCGCTGATCGGCACGGGCTTTCCCTATCGCATGGCCGCCGAGCACATCGATCATTATCTCGCCATGCTGAAAGCCGTCATGAACACGGCCGCCGGGGTGCGCCGCCCGGGCGCCGCCTCGCTCGATCTCGCCTATGTGGCCGCCGGACGCCTGGATGGATTTTGGGAGTTCGGTCTGCAGCCCTGGGATACCGCGGCGGGGACGCTGCTCATCACCGAGGCGGGCGGACGCGTGGGCACGCCGGCGGGCGAGGAGTACGTGCTCGGACCGAACATCGTGGTCGGCAATCCGAAAGTGTACGAGGGATTGCTGGCCGCGCTCGGGCCACTCACGCCGGCGGCACTGCGGGGCTAACCCCACGGCCCAGTACAGATGTCCGGATTCCATAGACGAAATAGATCGCCGTTCCCACCGCCAAATAAATCAGAAAGAAATGCCTCGTCGTGGGCGTGGCCATCAAGCTCATCAGCAACATCGCGCACATGCCCGCCCCCAGCACCGGCGTCAACGGGTACAAGGGGGTTTTGAATGGCCGCACCAGTCCGGGTTCGGTGATGCGCAGATAAATTACGGTGATGCACACCAACGCGAACGCGGCGAGCGAACCTACGTTGGCCAGGTCGCCTAACGTGTCCAGCGACATGAAACCGGCCGCGCCCATGGCGGCGATGCCCACGATGATGGTGTTGATCCAGGGGGTTCGGTATTTTTTGTGCACGAGCCCCAGTACCCGCGGCAGGAGACCGTCCTTGGACATCGTGTAGAAGATGCGGGTTTGGCCATAAAGCAGCACGAGCATTACGCTCGTGAGCCCCGCTATGGCGCCGACCTTTACCACGACGGCGAACCAGCCGAGGCCGATGTAGTCGGCCGCTACGGCGAGAGGCGCCGGAACATCCAATAAGCCGTAGGGAACGATTCCAACAAGGACTGCGCAAG
>Ga0302324_100030878_pt1 | contig 10120 bp, 10 predicted proteins | sample Palsa_T0_1_FD_201949 | JGI IMG/M metagenome (GOLD analysis project Ga0302324, IMG submission 201949) | Peat permafrost microbial communities from Stordalen Mire near Abisko, Sweden - Palsa_T0_1 | ecosystem: Environmental > Terrestrial > Soil > Palsa > Peat permafrost | place: Sweden: Abisko... | reverse complement strand
CCAGGTCGGATCGGGGGGACTGCGGCTCTCCGACATCCTGCCTGGAGACAGCGCGGCGCTGCTGACCACGCTGTCCGCCCATCCCGGCGAGGTCAAGACCGAGGTTCTCGATCTCGATCTGCGCCGGCGCGACGGCCGCACCCTGCCGGTGCGCCTCCATCACAAGGTCGCGTTCGCGGCCGACGCCACGCCCGGCGCGTCGCGCACGCTCGTCCTCAACCGCGCCAGCGACGACGGCAGCGATCCGCAACGCACCGCGGAAGTGCGTTTCATGCGCTTCTTCCACAACACCCCGATGGCGATCGCCACGGTGGACCGGAGCGGGCTCATCGCCCGCAGCAATGCGCCGTTCGCCCACTTGGTGCAGAGCATCCTCAAGGGCGAGGCCGGCGCGCCCAAGGGCGGTTCCATCCTCGGCGTCGTCGCCGCACGCGACCGCGCCATGATCGAAGAGGCCCTCGCCAAAGCGGCCGGCGGCCGCGGCGTCGAGCCGGTCGATGCCGCGCTGGCCGGCGAAGGAGAGCGGTGGGCGCGGTTCTACGTCACCCCCGTCGAGGATGGGGAGCATGATTCCGAGGCAGCCATCATCTACGCCATCGAGACCACCGGCCAGCGGGTGCTGCAGCGCCAGTTCGACCAGTCCCAGAAGATGGAATCGGTCGGCAAGCTCGCGGGCGGGATCGCCCATGACTTCAACAACGTGCTGTCGGCCATCATGATGGCCACCGACTTCCTGCTGAACGCCCACAAGCCGAGCGACCCGTCGTTCCAGGACATCATGCAGATCAAGCAGAATGCCAACCGGGCGGCGAGCCTGGTGCGGCAACTGCTCGCATTCTCGCGCCGCCAGACCTTGCGTCCGCAGGTGCTCGATCTCGGCGAGGCCCTGTCCGACCTGTCGATGCTGCTGCGCCGGCTGATCGGCGAGCGGGTGACGCTCGACGTGGTTCACGGCCGCGACCTGTGGCCGGTCAAAGCGGACCTGTCGCAGTTCGAGCAGGTCATCGTCAATCTCGCCGTCAACGCCCGCGACGCGATGCCGGACGGCGGCAGGCTCTCGCTGCGAACCGGCAATGTCTCCGCCGCCGACTCCGAGCGTCTCGCCCTCAAGGGCATGCCGCGAGGCGAGTATGTCCGCGTCGACGTCGGCGACACCGGGACCGGCATCGCCCCCGACATCATCGACCGCATCTTCGAGCCGTTCTTCTCCACCAAGGAGGTCAACAAGGGCACCGGCCTCGGCCTCTCTACCGTCTACGGCATCATCAAGCAGACCGGGGGCTTCATCTATCCGGAGTCCGAGGTCGGCCGCGGCACGACGTTTCGTATTTTCCTGCCGCGCCACGTTCCCACCGTGGAAGAGGCGGCTTCGGCCGCGGCGAAGGTACCGAAAGAGACCGCAAAGCCGGCCCCCGCCGATGACACCGGCCAGGGCACGATCCTGCTGGTGGAGGACGAGGAGGGCCTGCGCGGCCTCAATGCGCGCGGGCTCACCTCACGGGGCTACACGGTGCTGCAGGCGGCCAATGGCGTCGAGGCCATCGAGGCGATCGACCGCCACACCGGCAAGATCGATCTCGTCGTGTCCGACGTGGTCATGCCGGAGATGGACGGACCGACGCTGCTCAAGGAACTGCGCGGCCGCGATTCCGACGTGAAGATCATCTTCGTGTCGGGCTATGCCGAGGAGGCCTTCGAAAAGAACCTGCCGGACGAGAAGTTCCTGTTTCTCGCCAAGCCCTTCACGCTCAAGCAATTGGTGGAGAAGGTGAAGGAGACGATCGGAAAATAAGGCAGAGACCGCACGGGTTCATCGCAATGAACGACCAACGCCCCCGCGACGACGCGCCGGAAACCGACGCCGAGCGTCGCAACACCAACCTCATTTTGTTGGCGATCGTCATCGTCATCATCGGCGGCGGGTTGTGGCTCGGCGGCGCGTTGCTCGATGCCCGCCGGGCCGACGAATGCATGTCGTCGGGCCGGCGCAACTGCGAGCCGATTTCAGCGCCGGTGCAACCGCGGCGTCAATAGCGGCCGTACAAGAACGCCTTGCGCGGGTCATATTCGCGCGGGAAGTAGCAGCGGAATCCCACATAGTCGCCATAGCGGCGGTGGATGCTGGTGATGACGGCTATCTTGTTGAAGCGGGCGCAGTGGAAGAAGGCGAGATCGCGATAGACGTATTCGGCTTCCGGGGTCCACTGGATGATGCCGCCGACGTCGTTGCCGGACAGGCCGGGAGGCACGGTGTCCGCCTGCGCCGCGAGCGCGATTGGGACAATGGCGGCTGCGAGCACCCAGCGCATTGGAACAAACTCCTTGGTCACGCGAAAAGCAGGCGAGCGACACACTCCGATATCGGAACGCCCAATTCAAGCCCGCAGGCGCGGCTTTGATTCGCGCGTGGCCCAGCCTCGACCTCCGCCACGTTGCGAGATCATGCGCCTCGGGGCAAAACGGCGGTCAGTCACAAAAACAGCCGCGGCCCGCGTGAACCTGCGGGCACCTTCGGTCAACAAACATTCATCGGCCTCGCGGAGGGTTCACGATTGCGCGCATGGCGCGTTCATCGTAATCCGAGGCGGCATGTCGGGCGTGCGCAATCCGTGCGGTCCCGGCTCGGAAATCTATGGGGGCTTTCAGTGACGGACCTAGATCCCTGCGACGCCATGCGGACTTGGCCCGGCCTGCGGCGACCGCTAAATCGTCGCGCTTGCAGCGAATGCTCGCCCTGATCCGGTCCAGCAGGGAAATTTTCATCCTTTGCGACCATGCTGTTTCGGACCGACCAGCGGGAACAATCATGACATCAGGCACTCCTTCACGCGTTGCGTGGTCGCGGCGTTCCATCCTCACGGCATTGGCCGCGACTGCGGCCACTCCCATCCTGCCGGCCTATGCGGCGCCCGACTCGTCCGCCAAGACGTTCCTGCAGCAGATCTACCAGAACTACGTCGGCAGTTCGGCCGGCGCGGCCAAAGGCGTGCCGCTTCCCGCCGCGAAAGACGTGCGCGGCTATTTCACCGTCGGGCTCGCCACGCTCATTCTCGAAGACCGGGCGAGCGCGGCTAAGCGCGGCGAGCCGCCGGCCCTCGATGGCGATCCGTTCGTGGGGCACCAGGAGTGGGATATTTCCAACCTCGCCGTCGAGGCGAAGGACACCGGCGGGGCCAAGGCGATCGGCACCGTCACCTTCACCAATGCCGGCAAGCAGGAGAAGGTCGTGGTCGAGTTGCTCCGCTCCGGCAAGGACTGGCGCATCGCCGATATCCAATGGGACGAATCGAGCCTGCGCGCCCTCTACCGCAAGAAGGCGACCGTCGGCGACGCTTATCCCGCCCGCTGACCCGTCTGCCGCGCATTTCCCGATTTACGCTGACCCTATTTCTGTCTTTGCCCGGCTTGACCTGGCAATCCGGTACTCACGGCGGGCGTTTACTGGATCGCCTGGTCAAGCCGGGCGATGACAGCGTGGTGTGGGTCAACACAAACGAAAAGCGCTCTAAGGCTTCGCCGCGTCCCCCGGCACCTCGCTGATCGTTCGCACCACGCTCGAGGTCGGGCGCGTGCTCACGGTGGGGAGCTTCTGGTCCTTGAGCACTTCCTCGTCGTATTGCGGCAGCGTCGTCACCTGGTCCTTCGGGACCATGTGAACGATCTTGAAGCCATTGGCCTTGAGCTGGCCGAGCAGTTCAGGCAGGGCGGCCGCCGTGACCTTCTGGAAATCGTGCATCAGGATGATGCCCTTGCCCAGTTTATTCAGTTTCCCCATCACGCTTTTGATCAGCACATCGGGCTTCTTGATCTTGAAGTCGAAGGAGTCGATATCGGTGGAGAAGGTCGCGATGTTGCGCTGGCCGAGATAGGTGAGCATCTCGGGCGGGTGACGCAGGTCCGGGAAGCGGAAGAACGGCGCCGTCGCCGCGCCGGCGTAAAAGTGCACGGCGCTCAGCCCCTTCTCGATCTCCTCCTTGGCCTCGTCCGGCGTCTTCTTCGTCAGGTCGGCATGGGACCAGGTGTGGCTGCCGATCGTATGGCCGGCGGCGACGTCCTGCTTGAGGATTTCAGGATAGTAGGTGGCGTGCTTGCCGATCGGGAAGAACGTCGCCCGCAGGCATTGGTCGGCCAGCGCCTTGAGGACCGCCGGAGTGTTGTTGAGCCACGGGCCGTCGTCGAAGGTCAGCACCACCTCGTGGTCGCGCAGGAAGTCCATGGTCTTGAAATGCTGCGACCCGAAGCCGGGACCGCCGGTGGTGTCGATTTCGACGACCCGGGAGACGCCCATCGCATTGGGATTGGCGCAGGGGATGTCTGGCCTTTTGATCGCCGGCAGCGGTGCAGCCGCGGGCGGCGCAGGCGCGGCGATGGCTGCTGGAGTGGCGGCGGCCGGCGTGGCTGCCACCGGGGCGGGCGTGCCGGCCGGCCGGATCGTCGGCGCGATCGGCGCCGGCGCGAGCTGAGCCATGACGACGGGGGCAGGGGCAGGTGGTGCCGTGACCGCTGCGATGGCCGGACGCATGGCCGGTGCGGGAGCGGCCGGCGCGGAAACCGGTGCGGCCACCGGAACTTCAACCGGCGCCACGGCCGGCGCGGGTGCTGCGACCGGAGCGGCGCTCGCCGCCGCAGGGGCCATAGTGGGGGCAATTGCCGGATTTGCGACCTCATCGGCCGGAGCAGCGGCCGGATTGGCCGCGACCTCGACGGGGGCGTCTGTCGCCTCGCCGGGAGATTCAGTCGGAGCGATGGTCGAATTCGAAGCCGCCTCGGCCGGAGGCATCGATACGGGCGCCGCTTCCGCGGCTCCGGGTGGCACGGACAACTCAGCCTGCGGTGCCGGAACCCGGGGCCACCACCCCGCCTGCACGATGCCGTATGCCGCCAATGTTACGATTGCGATTATGCCACCCACAATAGCCGCGCGCATCAGATCGACTCCTTCTAGTGCCGCCGATGCCATCATGGTCCGGCCGGCAGCAGTGAGGTTGCTTGTCGCTCCGGCCGTTTCAGCCTGTCGTCGCGACCCCCCGCCGTAAGATTATCAAAAATTGCCAGGCGAATCCAACCTTGTTGGCCCCTCCAGTCACAAAACAATGACACCTCAGCGCGCTTAGCGGACCGCCGGGAACTTTTCCCGGTACGATGGCACCGTTACCGCTGGCAGCGCCTCGGCTTCGAACACCCCACGCGCAATCGCCCGCGCCACCACCTGGGCGGATGCGCTGCCGATCGCCGTCATATCGAACGGCGGGTTGGCGAGCGGGCGCAGGCCGGTCGAAGCCGCGAATACGATGTCGCCGTCCAGCGGCGTATGGACCGGATGTATGGCGCGGGCAAGGCCATCCTGTGCCATCACCGCGAGGTGCCTCGCCTGGGCCTTGGTCAGAGCGGCATCGGTCGCCACCACGACCAGCGTGGTGTTCATCCGCGGCGCGCCCTTGGTGCGCGGCAGCAGGGCGGCGGGCGGCACCGCCGCCGGGAAACCGCGGCCGCCGAATTCGCCGTCCTGTTCGTATGGGGCCGCCCAGAACCATGGGCCGTCCCCGACCACGACGCCGCCGGCCGCGTTGACCGCGGCCAGCGCCGCAATGCAAAAGCCGCCCTCGATCACCGCCGAGGCCGAGCCGATGCCGCCCTTCAGGTTGACCGTGGTGGCGCCGAGCCCGGCGCCGACGCTGCCGAGCGCGAAATCCGCGCTCGCCGCCTGCGCCGCCGCAAAGCCGAGTTCGCGGTAGGGCGGGTAGCGGCCCCACTCCTTGTCGCCGCCGTTGAGGAGATCGAACAGGATCGCCGCCGGCACCAGCGGTACGAGCGCGGCTCCGACCGCATAACCGCGCCCGATGCTGCGCAGCCAGGCCTGCACCCCGCCGGCGGCGTCAAGCCCGAACGCCGAGCCGCCGGACAGCGTAATCGCGTCGATGCGGTCCACCGTGCGGGAGGGGTCGAGCAGGTCGGTCTCGCGGGTGCCGGGCCCACCGCCGCCGATATCCACCGAGACGACGGCGGGCGGATCGAACACGATGGCGGTCACGCCGGAGACGATCCGCGCATCGCCGGCATGGCCGACCCGGATGCCGGCGATGTCGGTCAGGAGATTGAGCGGGCCTGGGGTCACGGCGGTTCGGTGCTCCGAGCGGTGATGCGGCGGGGCGCGACGGATGTGACACCGGAGACGATTCCCGTGCCGGGGTCAATCGGGCGCGGCTTCGTGCACAGTTCCCCGTTTATCACCTCCGTTCACGTTGCCGCGCGGGCCCCGCGCTCCGGGTTGCGCCGCGCGCTTCGATGGCGCATCAAGGCGCCCATGAGTGCCGATATCTCCTTCGCCGCTGCCCTGTTCGCGGGCCTGTTGAGCTTCTTGTCGCCCTGCGTGCTGCCGCTGGTGCCGCCTTATCTCGTCTATCTCGCAGGCGCCTCGCTTGAGCGGCTCGCCGATGCCGAGCCGGAGCCGCGGGTGCGGCGCGAGACCGTGTTCGCGGCGCTGCTGTTCGTCGCCGGTTTTTCCACCGTGTTCGTGGCGTTCGGCGCCAGCGCGAGCGCGATCGGCGCCGTGGTCCAGATGTGGTCGCGCGAGCTCAGCATCATCGCCGGGATCGCCATCATCGTCATGGGCCTGCACTTCCTCGGCATCACCCGCTTTGCGTTCCTGATGTTCGAGAAGCGCGCCCCGATGACGCGGCCGGTCGGACTGTGGGGCGCCTATGCCATGGGGCTCGCCTTCGCGTTCGGGTGGACGCCCTGCATCGGGCCGATCCTCGCCGCGATCCTCGCCGTCGCGGCGTCGAAGGAAACCGTCGCCAAAGGCGCGGCGCTGCTCGCGGTCTATTCCGCCGGGCTCGGCATCCCGTTCCTGCTCGCCGCCTTCGCGGTCGAGCCTTGCGCAGCCTTCATCGCCCATTTCAAGCGCCATCTCGACGTGGTCGAGAAGACGATGGGCGGCCTGCTCGTGCTCACCGGCATCGCGTTCCTGACCGGCCTCGTCAGCGAGGCGAGCTTTTACCTGCTGGAATGGTTCCCGGCGCTCGGCCGCATCGGGTGACTTCAGCTTGAGGCGAGCTGCAGCGAGCCGCCCTGGCCGGTCGTGAGCGCGATCAGCTTTCTCCATGCGCGCAGGGCAAATCCCAGCGGCCGCGGCATGGCATGCCGGCACACCGCGAGCTTGCGCACGGCGCAGGGGACGCGCCACAGGCTGCGGCTGCCGGCGGGAAAGAACGCCATGTCGCCGGGACCGAGCCGACGCTCGAGATCGTCATGATTGGTGATGAAGACCTCGCCGGAGATCACGTGCAAGGTCTCGTCGACGCCATAGTGCCAGTGGAAGCGGCCCGCGGTGCACGACCAGGCCACGACGACCGCGGTGCCGTCGGCGCTACGCGGCCAGCTCCCTGGCGTGGACCTGCGGCTCGCCTTCGACGATCCAGCCCGGCTTGATCGGGGCCGGATCGAGGGCGACGGTGGCGGGATCGGCGATCACGATCTGCACGGCGGCCCCGGTGTTTTACAGAGTCGCTACGCCGGCCGCCGCCTCACTGGTTCTCGAAATAGCTGATCCTGCCGTCCGGGCCCTTCTTCCAGGTGTAGAGCACGTAGCGGTCCTTGGGCTTGCCGTTCACCGTGTATCCGGTCACGTCGCCCTTCTTGTCGAACGCGACGTCGCCCAGCACGGTATTGAACGCCTTGCCGGAATGCATGACGTCCGCGACTTTCTTGGGGTCGAGGGATTTGGCCTGCTCGGCCGCCTGCTTGATGATCTGCACCGCGGCGTAGCTGTAGAGCGTATAGGCCTGGGGCTCGAAGCCTCGCTTCTTGCGGAACAGCTCGACGATGTCCTTGTTCTTGGGGTTGGTGCGGGGGTCCGGGGAGAACGTCATCAGGGTGCCGTCGGCGCCCGGACCGGCGATGGCGGCGAATTCGTCGTCCGCCATGCCGTCGCCGCCCATCAGCGGCGCCTTCACGCCCTGGTCGCGCATCTGCCGCACGATCAGGCCGGCGGTATCGTGCAGGCCGCCCCAATAGATCAGGTCGGGATTGGCGCCCTTGAGCTTGGAGACCAGCGCGGTGAAGTCCTTGTCGTCCTTGTTGACGCCTTCGAACATCACCTCCTTGATCCCCTTGGCGTTCATCGCCTTGCGGGTCTCCTCGGCGAGGCCCTGGCCATAGGTGGTCTTGTCGTGGATGATGGCGACGCGCTTGCCCTTGAACTGCTGGGCGATGATGGCGCCGGCGGCGCTGCCCTGCTGATCGTCGCGCCCGCACACCCGGAACACGTTCCACATGTTGCGGTCGGTCACCTTGGGATTGGTGGCCGCCGGCGTGATCACCAGCATGCCGTTTTCCATGTAGACGTCCGAGGCCGGGATGGTGACGCCGGAATTGAAATGGCCGATGACGAATTTCGCGCCGTCGGCGGCGAACTTGTTGGCGACCGACACGCCCTCCTTGGGGTCGGCACGGTCGTCTCCGATGCCCAGCACGATCTTCTGGCCGAGGATGCCGCCGGCGGCATTGATGTCCTCGACCGCCTGCTCGACCCCTTGCTTGAGCTGGGCGCCGAAGGCGGCGCTGCCGCCGGTCATCGGTCCGCCCACCGCGATCTTGACGTCGGCGCGTGCGCCCGCCGGCGCGAACGCCAGGCCGAATACGACGCCGAGCACGAGGCCGAATGCGATATTTGAGGTCCTCAAGGTCATTGCCGTTGTCTCCTCGAATGGCCGTCTCGCCGGGTGTGATCAGGATAAGGCGCGAAACTACGCCGATTGACGGCGCGGCGGAAGCGGCGCCGGTGCCGCGCCTTGGCCGCTTTCAGGCCGCCGGGCGCAAAAAACCGTATTGGCGTGCCATCTGCCGCGCCCGCATGGCGCGAAATCCGGCCGCAAAGAAGGCGATCGCGACCGCGGTGTCGAGCCCATAGGCGGCAATCGAGGCGAGTACGCCATCGAACAGCGCGAAGTGGATGAAGCGCACCGCCGCGCCGAGAATGAGCATGTAGGCGATGCCCTGCCACCACGGCCGCCAGGTCTGGGCGACCGCGCGTCCCGCTATGAAGGCCGCGCCCCCGCCCAGCACGACGGTGACGAGGAGGAACGGTCCGGGGTCGAAAGAGAGGTCGAACATGGCGTGATTCAGCCCTCCACAGGCCGCTTTGCAAGCGGCTCCACGCGCGCCCCACCTTCCAGGTAGGCGGCGCGCACCTCCGGCCGCTCCAGAAGTTCGCGGCCGCTGCCGCTCAGGGCGATCTCGCCATTGACCATGACATAGCCGCGATGGGCGAGTTTGAGCGCGTGATAGGCGTTCTGCTCGACCAGGAACACCGAGAGCCCGTCGCGGGCGTTCAGGGTCCTGATGATGTCGAAGATCTGCCTGGCGATCAGCGGCGCGAGGCCGAGCGAGGGCTCGTCGAGCAGCAGGAGGCGCGGCCGCCCCATCAGCGCGCGGGCGATGGCGAGCATCTGCTGCTCGCCGCCCGACAGCGTGCCGCCGCGCTGGGCGAGCCGCTCGGCGAGCCGCGGAAACAGGTCGAGCACGCGGGCGAGGTCGCCTTCCGCGGCGCTGTCGCCGGCCGCGAGCGCGCCCATCTGCAGGTTCTCCAACACCGTCATGCGCGGGAAGATGCGCCGCCCTTCCGGCGACTGGGCGATGTGGAGCCGCGCGATCTCGTGGGTCGGCAATTGCGTGATGTCGCGGCCGGCGAACACGATTGAGCCCCCCCGCGCGCGCGGCTTGCCGAAGATCGTCATCATCAGCGTCGACTTGCCGGCGCCGTTGGCCCCGATCAGAGTGACGATCTCGCCCTCATCGACGTCGATGTCGATGCCCTTGAGCGCGATGATGTTGCCGTAATAGGCCTTGACCCCGCGCACGCTGAGGAGAGCGGTCATGGCGCGTCTCCGCACGCGGGCGCGGCGCGGCGGGCTTGTTCCCGGACCGTGTGCTGGAGCCCCCTCTCCCGCTTGCGGGGGAGGGATGGGGAGGGGGCGCTCGCCCCTCGCGCAGGCCTTTCAATGCGGCGAAGCGTCGAGGCGCGGAGCGCCTCGAGAAAACGCCGGTGCGAATGGCGCGTCAGAAGTGGGGCGCCCCCCCCCCCCCCCCCCCCCCCGCGGGGGGGGGGGGGGGGGGTGGG
>Ga0302324_100030877_pt1 | contig 10120 bp, 10 predicted proteins | sample Palsa_T0_1_FD_201949 | JGI IMG/M metagenome (GOLD analysis project Ga0302324, IMG submission 201949) | Peat permafrost microbial communities from Stordalen Mire near Abisko, Sweden - Palsa_T0_1 | ecosystem: Environmental > Terrestrial > Soil > Palsa > Peat permafrost | place: Sweden: Abisko... | reverse complement strand
GAGTCATCCGACGCGACCGGGCTCGCCAAGGTCGATCCACTTCTCGTTCTGGCCCGCCACGGTGGACCCGGGGACTCGTTCGCTCTGGTCCACCTCCTGTTGACGAGGTACCACCGCAGCGTGCGCATCGTGTTGAAGGACATCCTCCAGCTCGATCCTGCACTCGACCTTGTGCTCAATCGCCTGGATTGCTGCTTCATCGGCCCCGCTTCCGGCGACGGGCGGGACGCCACGGACCGCCTGGCGCGGATGGCGAGCGGTCTTGGACCGGGCGATGCGCTGCTCCTCTTCCCCGAAGGAGCCAATTGGACCCCGGAGCGTCGCCAGCGGGCGATCCGCCACCTTTGGCATCATCACAAGACGCACGCTGCCCGGGCGGCGACGTTGATGACCAACGTCCTCCCGCCGCGCCCCGACGGGGTCTTCACCTGCCTCGACGCCAATCCGACACTCGGCGTGGTGGTCGTGGCCCATGCGGGATTGGACCGGATGGTCCGGGCTCGCCAAGTGTGGGAGCAACTCCCACTCGACACGCCCATGACCGTGCGGGCCTGGCCCACCGCGGAAGTGCCGATCGAGACGGAAGACCGACTGGCCTGGTTGACGCTGGAGTGGGCGGTGGTCGACGAGTGGGTCGACGCGTTTCACGCCGGCACGAAGTAGCCGACGAATGCGGGCCGGTTGCGTCAAGGGAGGTTGGAGGAAGCCAACCGAGGGTAACTGAGAACAGATCGCCTGGAGGGAGCGCATGAAGCAGATTGAGACAACCATGCGACGGATCGATGCCGCCCAGCAGCGGTTCGGCCCCGCCGCCCTGGTATTCGGCGTCATGAAGAAGTTCGGCGATGACAACGCCGGGAACCTGGTCTCCAATTTGGCCTTTTCGGCCTTCCTGTGCGTCTTCCCTCTCCTGTTGATTCTCATCACCGTGCTCAACATCGTGTTGGCCCACTACCCGTCGGTCCACCAGTCACTGCTCAATTCCACGCTGCGCGAATTCCCGGTCGTCGGCAACACCCTGGGCAGCAACATCCACGGGCTCCATCGGAGCTCGGTGATCGGACTGGTCGTCGGCGTGCTCGGTCTGTTGTGGGGATCAACGGGTTTGGCGCAGTCCGGCCTGTTCTCCATGTCCCAGGTCTGGAACCTCCCCGGGCCCGACCGACCGAACTACGTGTCGCGGTTGGGCCGCAGCTTCGGTTTTCTGGTCGTCCTGGGGCTGGGAATCGTCGTCACGACGGGACTGGCCAGCTTCGGCACCTTCGGCCGCCACGACGTGGCCTTGGGCGTCCTGGCCGAAGTTCTGGCCGTGGTCGTGAACATCGCCACCTACTTGGGAGCCTTCCGGGTTCTCACGCCCAAGGTGATACACAGCCGGCAACTCGTCCCCGGTGCGATCCTGGGCGGGGTGCTCTGGACCATTCTGCAAGCCATCGGTGGCTATCTGATCGGGCACGACCTCAAGAACGACAGCGTGTCCTACGGGGTGTTTGCGGCCGTGCTGGGCCTGGTCGCATGGATCTACCTGGGCTCGGAAGTCACGATCTACGCCGCCGAGCTCAATACCGTCCTGGCACGGCGTCTGTGGCCCCGCGGCATGGTCCAGCCACCGCTCACCGACGCCGACCAGCGCTCGCTGGCCCTCCAGGCCACCCAGAACCAGCGGCGACCCGAACAGGAGGTGTCGGTGACCTTCAGCACTCCGGCGATGTCCCAACGCGAGTGGTTGTCCTCCCGGGAGAACTCTCACGATGACGAAGCCGGCGAGCGACGCACCCCCGCGCCATCGTCGCCGGGCGATTGAACGGCGGCGAGGGTGGGGAAGAGGGTGAAAACGTCCGGTGGAACACGCCAAGCGCACGCACCTTTTGCGCCTCCACCTGCTGTGGATCGCTGCCGTCGTCCTGTTCGTCTTGTGGTTGGTAGGTGCCGCTCTCGGCTGCGGTGAGCGTGCCGGACGCCATCACTTCTACCGCTGGTAGATCGCTTTACTCAGGACTCGACCACGACATCGGCAGGTGTCTTGTCGTCACGCAAGCCGCGCCAGGTGGGATGCCGGAGGTGACCCGCCGCGGTCCACTCGCCGAAGCGCACCTCACCGACGTGGCGCGGACGGACGAAGTGAGCCGATGGCTCCTTCACCTCGGAGGCGGGCACGAACGGGCTGGTCTTGCGGGCGTCCGGACGCAACAGCTCCATCAGGGACTGACGGTCGTGCGCGCTGAACCCGGTTCCGACCTTCCCCACGAACCGCAGCCCGTCCGTCGACGGTATCCCCAGGAGGAGGGCACCCATGCTCCCCTGTCGACTCCCCGCGCCCTCGGTCCAGCCGCCGATGACAACTTCCTGCGTCCGTACGTTCTTTATCTTGATCCACGAATCGCTCCGCTTGCCCTGGACATAGGGCGACTTCCGCTGCTTTGCAATGACCCCTTCGAGGCCCGCATTCTTGGTGGCCCGAAGGATGTCGGCCCCCTTGGCATCGCCGAAGGAATCCGCTGTCGTGTAGGACGCACCCGAGAGACCGAGCGCCTCGAGCTGCTCTCGCCGGGCATCGTACGGCAGTGAGAACAATGGCCGTCCGTCGAGATGCAGGAGGTCGAAGATCACATAACTGGCTGGTGAGACGGCGCTCTGATTGGCAATGGCGCTGGCGCTGGCCAGATGAAGGCGATGTTGCAAGCGGCCGAAATCCGGTGTCCCGCCCTCCCCGATGACCACGATCTCGCCGTCGAGCACGCACGGGCGAGCTCCCATGGCGAGGCCGATCTCTCGGAATTCCGGGAACGACGGCGCCAGCTCCTTGTCATTACGACTCCGCATCCGGATCCTTCCCCCCTCGATGAACGTGATGGCGCGGACACCGTCCCATTTGGTCTCATAGGCCCATCCCACGTCGGAATTGGGAAGGCCCCCTGGGGTTGCCAGCATGGGGCGCACTTTCTCGGGCAGCGACTCGTAGTCCTTGGGGGCGGGGTCCATGCGGTGGATCATCCAGTTCTTGCCTTTGGTGGGAAAGAGGACGTAGCGACCGCTGACCCTCGACCCATGAAGGACGACCATCACTTCGGTGTCAGTCCACTTCTCGAGATCGAAATGGCCGCGGTCCCAGATCGTCACCGTTCCCCCGCCATACTCTCCCGCCGGGATCTCCCCCTCGAAGGAGCCGTAGTCCCTGGGGTGGTCCTCGGTGTGCACGGCCAGGTGGTTCGTCTTCGGATCTTCCGGTATGCCCTTGGGGAGGGCCCAGGAAACGAGAACGCCCTCGTGCTCGAGGCGGAAATCCCAGTGCAGCGCCCGGGCGTGGTGTTCTTGGATCACGAATTCCGGGCGCGTGCTGCGGCGACCACCCCGGGTGCGGACTCCCATCGGCTCCGGGGTCCTCCCGGCGTCGCGTTTCGAGCGGTACTCCGCCAACGGGGGATCGCTCTTCTTTTTGGGACCGGCGGAGCGGTTCGTGGACATGGCGCGATCTGCCTCCAACGGTGTGAGATCGTACCGCGTGGAGGCGGGAGGCAATCTCCCCGACGCGCCCGGACTAGAACGCGAAGAGGTCACCCTGCTTCTCGACGCGGGCCAGGACAAGGGAAGTGGTGAATTCCAATGTCGAAGGCTGCCCGGACGTCAGGCAGTTCCGAACCTCCTTCCACGTCACCGGGGTCGACACCGTGGGGCGAGCCCTGGCTCGCACGGAGTAGACCCCGACCGTCGTCTTGGCGGGATGGTTCTGGGACCAATCGATGAGCACCTTCCCGTGGCGCAGGGTCTTTCTCATGTTCGAGGTGACCAGTCCGGGGTGCTCGTTCTCCAAGGTCGTCGCCACCTCGTACGCATCGGACCGCGACCTATCCCACGACGGCCTGCCACCGAGCGCGGCATAGACCTGGAGACCCTTGGACCCACTGGTTTTCACCTTGGGATCCAGGCCTCTCTTCGAGAGCACCTCCTCAATGTGGAGGGCCACCTCGGAGCACTGGACCAGCGTGGACCCCTCCCCTGGGTCAAGATCGAAGACGATGAAGTCGGGGGGGGCGGGAAGTTTGCGTCTCCTGCCCACTCGCCAGAGCGGCACATGGAATTCGATCGTACCCAAATTGGCTGCCCACACGAGGGTCGGGAGATCGCACACCAGCGCGTACTCCACTTCCTCGCCTTTGTCGCCGGTGGGTACCCCCACGGTGCGGACCCAGTCGGGCGCGTGCTTGGGGACGTGCTTCTCATAGAAGAAATTCCCGTCGACGCCGTCGGGATAGCGCTTCATGGTCAAAGGACGATCCTGAATGTGCGGCAACATCACCGGCGCCACCTTGACGTAGTAGTCGATCAATTGGCCCTTGGTGAAGCCAGACTCCGGGAAGAGAACCTTGTCGAGGTTGGAGAGGGTGAGCTCGCGGTCCTCCACCGTCACCCGGGTCTCCGTGCGGGCCACTAGCCGGTCCATCCCGAGTCGGTCACGCCGGCCTCGAGAGAGGAGATGATCGCCTTCATTCGGTTCTCTGGATCCGGCCCGCAATCCAGGGTGCAGCGTCCATCTCCGCCCAGACCGTCTTGCCGTTGGCTGTCACGTCGACGCCCCAGGCACGCGAGAAGCTGGAGACGAGCCCGAGCCCCCGTCGCGGACGCACGACAAGGAGCGGGGGGTCGATCGGCATGGTGTCGTGCACGGCAATGCGCAGGACCTCACTTCCATTGTGGAGCAAGACCGAAAATGCCGAATCCGCGTGTACCACAGCATTTGCGGCCAATTCCGTGGTCACCAGCTCGGCCTCGTCACGCGCTTCTCGGCTGAATCCCCAGGCCCGCATCGCATCACTCACGAAGCGGCGTGCCGCCCGAGGTGACTCGACGTCGGCCGGAAACCCAGCGGAGACGGAGGTATTGCCACTGAGATGGGACTCAGTATGGTTGCTGCGCACCTCCGAATTGGTAGGCGCCCTGCTGGTAGTCATCCGACTCCAGGCTATTCCCCTCCCCACGCACCATTCAACTACCATGTCCGCGCGTTTCCGATCGACTCCGAAAGCCGGGAGAGCGAACCATGACAGACGAACCGATCGATCCGACCGTGCCCCCGAGTGGAACCGGCTGCGTCGAGTGCCTGGAGAGCGGCGGCTGGTGGTTGCACCTGCGGCGCTGCGCGGGGTGCGGTCACATCGGGTGCTGCGACACCTCGCCCAGTCAGCACGCCACTGCTCATGCGAAGCGCACGAACCACAGCGTCATCCGCAGCTTCGAACCGGGAGAGAATTGGTTCTGGGACTACACCACCGAGGAGTTCGCCGAAGGGCCGGCGCTCACTCCGCCCGAGCATCACCCAGTGAGCCAGCCTGTTCCCGGTCCCCAGGGACGCGTGCCATCAGATTGGCAGAGCCACCTCCACTGACGGGCCGGCTCGGGCACGCTACCGATCGCGCAGGGCGGTCACCAGGGCTTCGGGCAGCGTCGCGTCGGCAAAACGAAAACCAGCGGCAAGGAGGCGGTTCGGCACCGCCCGCTGTGAAGCCAGCAGGAACTCGGCCGTCATTTCGTCGCCCACCACAATCCTCAGTGCCGTCTCCGGCACGAAGAGCTTGGCCGGTCGCCTCAGCACCCTCGCCAGTTCATGTGTGAACTCGGTGTTGGACACCGGTTCGGGGGCCGTGAGATTGAATGCCCCGGACAGCGCTTCGCCCCGGGCCAGAAAGGAGATTGCCCCCACCACGTCGCGCCGGGTGATCCAGCTGAAGTACTGATTTCCTCGCCCCAGTCGCGCCCCCAGCCCCAGACGGAACGGCGGAAGCTGCTTTTTTAGGGCTCCCCCTGCCGCGCTCAGCACCACGCCCGTGCGCAGGGTGACCACCCGGATGCCGGCCGACGCCGCCGGCGTGGTCGCCGACTCCCATTGCCTGCAGACGTCGGCGAGGAATCCGGCCCCCGGCCCCGAGTCCTCGGTGAGGATCTCATCTCCCCGAGAGCCGTAATACCCCACAGCCGATGCACTCACCATCACCGCCGGTGGCTGCGGTAACCGAGAGAGAGCCTCGGAAAGAGTCGTCGTCCCGCTGACGCGGCTCGAGAGGACCGTCCTCTTGTAAGAAGCGGACCAGCGATGGTCGCCGACGCCAGCTCCGGCCAGATGCACCACACCGTCCACGCCGCGCAACCGGTCCGTGTCGATGGTCCCCTCTTCGGGATTCCACGCGATCTCATCGGAGTCAGCACTGCCACGAACGATCCGGACCACGTCGTGTCCTTCGGAGCGAAGATGCGGCACCAACGATGTGCCGATGAGCCCGCGTGAACCAGAAACTGCGATCCTCACGCTGACACCTAACTTTCTCCACTCTCCGCCGGCTCTCCCACGCGATCGCGTAAGCGGCGGAGGTTCCCCTTCCATATGGCGATGAAGAGGGGCTTTGCGAGCTGCGCACCCAAGCCTGCCCCGAGCCACCAGGGAAACACAAGCTGTTCCTCCCACTCGACCCAGGTTGCCGGACCCGGAGCATCCCGCAGCGTGAAGCAGCCGGACCCGCTGACGGCACCGCGGTGCTCGACTCCAATCCGCTTGCCGTGCTCCCACTCCGTCACCTGCATCACGTCGGTGAGCCGCAACGGACCGAACCTCGTGTCGCACTCGAACCGGGTGCCGACCCCTCGACGTCGGTCGCCCTCGAAGCGGATGGCGGTGGCGTCCAACATCCAACTGGCGTGATCCTCGAGCCGCTCCAGCTCGTTCCAGACGCGTGCGCGCTGGAACGGCACTTCCGCCGAGATGCGCACTCTCACCACGGAGATCCCCATCCGGCCGCGGGGATCACGCAGACCCTTCCTTTTCCAGCACGAACTGGGCCACGTCGATGTATCCGCTGCGGAACCCGGCCTCGCTGTACGCCAGGTAGAAGTCCCACATCCTCCGAAAAGTCCGATCAAAGCCGAGCTGGACCACTGCGTCGGTATGGGCGTCGAACTGATTGCGCCATCGACGCAATGTCGTGGCGTAGCTGTCACCGAACCGCAGCTGATCGACCACATGCAGACCGGTGTGCGCAGAGAGCGTCTGGCGGATCGCCTCCTCCGAAGGGATGAGGCCTCCGGGAAAGATGTACTTGTGGATCCACGTCCATGACGACTTGGTCGCCACCAGCCGGTCGTGCCCGATGAGAATCGACTGCAGTCCGATGCGGCCGGACGGGGCGAGCCTCTCGTCGAGGGTCCGGAAATACTCGGGCCACCATCGCTCGCCGACCGCTTCGATCATCTCCACACTGATGATGGCGTCGAACTGGCCGGTCACGTCGCGATAGTCCTCGACCCGGATATCGATCCAGGGAGTCATACCTGCGGACTCGACCTTGCGACGAGCCAGGGCGGCCTGTTCCTCGGACAACGTCACGGTCGTCACCCGGGCCCCACGTCGTGCCGCCTGCAGCGCCAGTTCACCCCAACCCGTGCCTATTTCGAGAACGCGCGAGCCGCGGCCGACGCGAGTGGCGTCGAGCAGTCGACCGATCTTGCGCTCCTGGGCGCGCGCCAACGTCTCACACCCTGATTCGAACAGCGCCGCAGAATAGGTCATGGACTCGTCCAAAAAGGCGGCGAACAGTTCGTTTGAAAGATCGTAGTGGCGCGCCACATTGCGGCGAGATCCGTCTCGGTCATTTTCCTCTTCCCCGGGATGCCGGCGCTCGTAGAGCCGGCGCACCCATTGGATCCTCGGCGGAATCAGGCTGTCGATCTGCCGGGCCATGGCCTCGAGTACATCGCCGAGGCAGGGGGCATCCCAGTCACCCGCCATGTAGGACTCCCCAAAGCCGATCTTGCCGTCCCGGCCCAGGCGAGTGAAGAACGAATCGGGGTTTGTGATCTCGAGGACCGGTCCCGAGCGTGACCCGAAGGAACGGCCATCGGCCAGACTGACGCATACGCCGGAGCGCCGGGCCGCCCGACGAAACGCCAACCTCGCCAGGGCGGCCCGCAACGGTGCAGGGGAAGGGACGGCCATGGCCGGCCACCGCGCCAGGTCCACCCGGTCTGCTACTTGTTCCGGCCGTGCGTCGAGAGCGGAGCTCACCTTGGCTGCACCACGAGACCCCGCCGCCACAGTCGGAGGGCCTCCCACTGGATGAGGATGCGGGTACGGACACTCGAATGTCGCACCATCGAAGCAAGCGCAGAGGTCCTAGTGAGCGGTCGCCGCGTCCCGCGGAGGCTGGCCACGAACGGCTCTTGCCCCGCGCGTTCCAACGATACCTGCACCGAAACGGTTGATGTCGGCGGGCTGGCTCGGATGCGATACGTCCCGCCCATCTCGTTGAACGGCGAGACGTACATCACTTTTTCGATCTCGGCCTCGCCGTCGGTGTCGAATTCGAGGAAGTAGGCGTGACGGTCGCCATAGGTGTTGTGCACTTCGGCGACCACGGCACACTGCGCGTCCGTGTCGTCGTAACACCAGAACACACTGATCGGGTCAAAGGTGTAGCCGAGACTTCTCGCCCCGCTGAGCATCACCACGCGCGCCGCCGCAACTCCGTGATCTTCGAGAAGTCCTCGTATGTCGACATGGTCTTGCTTGCGAACCCCGGTGCACCACCGGGCGATTCCTCGGGGCTGAGGGAGCGCATCGAAGTCGACGAGCCAATAGGTCGCCCGGTATCTGAAACGGTGCACGAGGGGCGAGCGCCGGGAATGAGCTACCTCGGTCTCGTACAGCACCGGAACGACGACGTCGGTAGTTACCATGTCACGCCCAGGGACTCTGCCGCCGCGACGCCCGAACGGCAGCCGTCCTCGTGGAAACCCCACCCGTGATAGGCGCCGGCGAATGCGATGGTGCCGTCATTAAGCCCGGGCAGCTTCTCTTGCGCCTCGACCGACTCCAGCGAATAAATGGGATGCTCATACGTCATGCGGTCGAGCACCAGGGCCGGATCGATCCGGTCAGTCGCGTTGAGGGTGACCAGGTGCCGAGTGCGGGAGGGCAGAGCTTGCAACCGGTTCATGTCGTAGGAGACGAGGACGGCGTCCGTGTCCACGTCGCAGCCCGGAAGAAGGTAGTTCCATGAGCTGCGGGCCCGCGGCGCTCGGGGAAGCACGGATTCGTCGGTGTGCAACCACGTCTCATTGCGGGAATAGGAGAAGGCCCCCAACGCGAGGCGCTCTCCATCTGTGCAGGGATTCAAAAGGCGTAGTGCCTCGTCGGCGTGCGTCGCCATCACCACGCGATCGAACGAGGTCACCTGGTCACAGTCGTCGCGCACCTCGACGAGGCCCGCGGATCGCGTAACGGAACGCACGGGCGTCCCACTGTGCACCGCATGCAACGCCTTGGCGATCTGCTCGACATACGTGCGAGAGCCGCCGCTGATGGTCCGCCATGTCGGAGAGCCGGTGATCGACAGCATGCCGTGGTTGTCGAGGAACACAAAGAGATATCGGGCGGGGTACTCCAACGCGACGCCTGTCGCGGAAGACCACACGGAGGACACCACCGGAACCACGAAATGCCGGACGAAGTAGGGCGAGTAACCGCCGGCCTCCAAGAAGCCCCGCAGGGTGAGCTGGTTGTCCTGAGCGGCAACCATCGCCTTCGCCTGCCGATGGAACCTCTTCACCTGCGTCAGCATTCTTACGAAAGCCGGCGTGACCGCTGACCGTGGCTGTGCCAATACTCCCCCGACGCCGCGACCGCCGGCGTATTCGAGGCCGCATCCCTCGCAATGGATCGACATGCTCATGGTCGTCGGCTGTGTGTGCACACTGAGTTCCGCGAGAAGCCTCCGTAGATTCGGGTAGGTGGCGTCGTTATAGACGATAAACCCCGTGTCCACCGGCACGGTTCCGGCGTCGGGCGTGACCACGTCATGCGTGTCGGCATGGCCCCCGAGCCGCGCTGCCGCCTCGAAGAGCGTCACGTCGAAACGGCGTTGGAGCAGGTAGGCCGCAGTGAGTCCGGAGATCCCTGACCCGATAACGGCTACTCGCGGCCGCCCGGGGCGTATTCCTGGATCCGGTGCCGTAGTGACCACGGACGATAGTTTAGTGCTAAAATCACGGGAACATGGACGCACGGCCGATGATGACGATCCAAGAGGTTGCGGACGCACTCGGCGTGCACTACATGACGGCATATCGCTATGTG
>Ga0302324_100030876_pt1 | contig 10120 bp, 11 predicted proteins | sample Palsa_T0_1_FD_201949 | JGI IMG/M metagenome (GOLD analysis project Ga0302324, IMG submission 201949) | Peat permafrost microbial communities from Stordalen Mire near Abisko, Sweden - Palsa_T0_1 | ecosystem: Environmental > Terrestrial > Soil > Palsa > Peat permafrost | place: Sweden: Abisko... | reverse complement strand
CGACGAGGGAACCTTCGAGGCGACCTTCGGTTTCCTGCGGCTTGCGACCCCGCTCGCCAACATCGACGAGGCGCACGTCACCCGGCATTACCGATGGTGGACCGCCGGCGGCGCGCGGCTGTCGCTCGCCGATCACGGCCTGACGTTCGGCACCAACGCGGCCGCGGGAGTCTGCGTCCATTTCCGCGAGCCGGTGCCCTCGCCGCTGCGCCGCCAGGGCCATCCGGCGCTCACCGTCACCGTCGCCGATGTCGACGGCCTGGCCGCCCGCCTCCAGCCCTAGCCCCCACCGGCACCCCGCCACGCGCCACCAAGGCCACGATGGCAGAAAAGGTTGGGTATTCGTCATTGCTGCCATGGCCGGGCGCGGTCAGACTAAGACGCATGAGTCAGGTGCTGATGGTCCTCTTCGACCAGGTGCAGAGCCTCGACGTGACGGGCCCGCTCGAGGTGTTCGCGGGAGCGAACTCCTGGCGGAGCGCCCACGGCCAGCCGCCGCTCTACGACATCCGCACCGCCAGCCTGGGCGGCCAGCCGGTACGGACCTCGAGCGGCCTGCGCCTGGCGCCTGATGAAGACCTGCGGATCAGCGATGACCCCGACGTGCTCATCGTGCCGGGCGGTGCAGGTGCCCGGCACCCGGATCCGGAGCTGATCGGCTGGCTGCAGGCTCGCGGCCACCGAGCCGGGCAGCTCGTGTCGGTCTGCACCGGCGCCTTCCTGCTGGCCGAAGCCGGGCTGCTGGGCGGCCGCCGGGTCACCACCCACTGGGCCTACTGCGGCGTGCTGGCCGCCCAGTTCTCTGACATCAGCGTGGACCCGGATCCGATCTTCGTCCGGGACGGGAACGTCATCACCTCCGCGGGCGTTACCGCCGGAATCGACCTCGCGCTCGCCCTGGTCGAAGATGACCTCGGCCGGGACCCGGCTCTCGAAGTGGCCAGGCACCTGGTGGTGTTCCTGCGGCGGCCGGGAAACCAGGCTCAGTTCAGCACTCAGCTCGCCGCGCAGCTGGCCCACCGGGCGCCGCTGCGCGACGTGCAGCAGTGGATCGCCGACAACCCGGCCGCCGACCTGTCCGTGCCCGCCCTGGCCAGCAGGGCCAGCCTGTCCCCGCGGCAGTTCGCCCGCGCCTTCGCCGCCGAGGTGGGCATGCCGCCCGGGCGTTACGTGGACCGGATCAGGCTCGAGACGGCCAGGCGCCGCCTGGAGGACACCGCGGACGGCGTCGAGCAGACCGCGCGCGCCTGCGGTTACGGCACCCCAGAAGCGATGCGGCGCGCATTCATGCGCGCACTCGGCGTCAGCCCGGGGGAGTACCGCCGCCGGTTCCGCCCGGCCCTCGCCACCGACTGACCCAGCCAGCCCCGACACCAGCCAAGGACAAAGCCATGCAGATTGCCATCCTGCTCTTCAACCGGTTCACCGTGCTCGACGCGATCGGTCCCTATCAGGTGCTCAGCAGGATGCCCGGCGCCGAAGTGGTCTTCGTCGCCGAGCAGCCGGGCCTGGTCACCGACGACAGAGGCAGCCTGGCCCTGTCTGCCCCGGCCGCGCTCACCGACGCGCCGCAGCCGGACATCATCGTGGTGCCCGGCGGCCCCGGGACGGACGACCAGCTGGAAGACGGTCCGGTGCACGAGTGGCTCCGGGCCGCCGACGCGACGACCACATGGACCACGTCGGTCTGCACCGGCTCGCTCGTCCTCGCGGCGGCTGGGCTGCTGGCGGGCCGCCGCGCCACCTCGCACTGGCTCGCCCTGGAGGATCTCAGGCGGCTCGGTGCGACGCCGGTTTCCGAGCGAGTGGTATTCGACGGCAAGTACGTGACGGCGGCGGGCGTGTCCGCGGGCATCGACATGGGGCTCACGCTGGCCGGGCGGGTGGCGGGCGACGAGGTGGCCCAGGCCATCCAGCTCATGATCGAGTACGACCCGCAGCCGCCGTATGACGCGGGCTCTCCCGCCAAGGCTCCCGCGCAGATCGTCGCCCGCCTCCGCGGTGGCAGCCGTTTCGTCCCGGCCGGCCGGGCTAGCTGACCGTCCTGGCCGGCGCGTCCCGCGGAACCGGGGAGCGTCGGGCGGCATTCAAGGGGGCGTGACTAGCTACCCGGCGCCATCCCCGTGCTGAGCCTGTTCGCCCGGGCGTTCCGCACGCCCGACCTGCGCAGGAAGCTGCTGTTCACCGGCGCCATGATCGTCTTGTTCCGGTTCGGCTCGAACGTGCCCGCGCCGGGCATCTCGGAACGAAACGTCAGCTTCTGCTCCCGCGCGTCGGGCTCCGGCGGGGTCTTCGCCATCGTGAACCTGCTCAGCGGTAACTCGCTGCTGCACCTGACCGTCTTCGCGATCGGCATCCTGCCGTACATCACGGCCAGCATTATCGTGCAGCTGCTCACCCAGGTGATTCCGCGCCTGGAGACGCTGCGGCGCGACGGCCAGGCCGGCCAGGCGAAGATCACCCAGTACACCAGGTATCTCACGGTGGGGCTGGGCCTGCTGTACGCGGTGGTGTACGTGCAGGCGGCCAGGACGGGCGCGGCGTTCGCGGCCAGCGGCTGCGGCCCGGCGTTCCACCCGCTGATCCCGGACCCGACGCCGGTCACCATCGGCACCATGGTGATCACCATGGTGTCGGGCACCGCGGTGATCATGTGGATGGGCGAGCTGATCACCGACCGGGGCGTCGGCAACGGCATGTCCGTGCTGATGTTCACCAGCATCGTGGCTGTCGTTCCCGGTGAGATCGAGCAGATCTACGCGGCCAAGGGGTTCTCCTACGCGGCCGCGGCGGTCCTGGTGATCATCGTGGTGGCGACGCTCATCGTCTTCATCGAGCAGGCGCAGCGCCGCATCCCGGTCCAGTACGCGAAGCGGATCACCGGCCGGCGGGCCTATGGCGGGGCGTCCACGTTCATCCCGGTGAAGGTGAACCAGGCGGGCGTGGTCCCGGTCATCTTCGCCTCCTCGCTGCTGGAGATGCCGCAGCTCGCCGTGTCGATGTTCGGCCACCGGCAGAACCCGCAGGGCTGGGTGGCCTGGATCGACCGCAACCTCGATCCCGCCCTGCTCGTCCCGCCTTACCTCTACTTCCTGGCCTTCTTCGGCCTGATCGGCGGGTTCACGTTCTTCTACGTGTCGGTCACGTTCAACCCGGACGAGCTCGCGGACAACATCAGGAAGTATGGCGGCTTCGTCCCCGGCATCCGGCCGGGTGCGCCCACCGCCGTCCAGCTCAGGTACGTGCTCAGCCGGCTCACCGCGCCGGGGTCGGTCTACCTGGCCCTGGTCGCGATGTTCCCGCTGGCGGTCCTGGCCAAGATCGGGCTCGGCCAGGACCTGCAGCTCAGCGGCGTCAGCCTGCTGATCATGGTCGGCGTCGGCCTGGACACCGTCAAGCAGATCCAGAGCCAGCTTGAGCAGCACTCCTATGCGGGTTTCCTGCGCTAGCGAAACTCGCTGGAACCCCGCGCCGCGCTCCGGCATTAAAGATGTCGTGAGAGGGATCCGAGCCATCGCGTCCGGCGCGCGGGCCAGCCGCGACGCGGAGTTCACCGGCTTCGTCCAGGCCGCGTCCCCCTCGCTGCTGCGCGCGGCCCTGGTGCTGCTCGGCTCGCGAGAGGATGCCGAGGACGCACTGCAGGTCACGATGCTGCGCACCTACCGGCGGTGGGAGCAGGCCAGGGACGCGCCCCAGGCCTACGCCAGAACGGTCCTGGTAAACGCGTGCCGTGAACGCTGGCGGCACCGCGGCCGGCACCCGGAGATCAGCCTGGACGTGGACGAGCTGGCCAACGTGCTCTCGTTCGCCGAGGCGGTGGACCGCCGTCACGTGCTGGTCCGCATGCTGCGCCAGCTGCCCGACATCCAGCGCGAGGTGCTCGTCTGCCGTTACCTGCTCGATGCCACGGTGGCCGAGACCGCCACCGCGCTGGATATCGCCGAAGGCACCGTGAAGTCCGCGGCGAGCAGAGGTCTCGATCAGCTGCGGCAGCTGCTGAACGACGAAGAGAAGAGAGATCGCCGTGTCCATCCACGCTGATGACGAGTTCAGCCTGAGGATCGCGCTGGACAGCGAGCTGGACGACGTGCTGCCCAGCGAGGGCCTGGCCGGCCGGGTGATCGCGCGGCACCGCAAGATCCGCCGGCGCCGCGTCGCCGGGGCGGTCAGCCTGGTCGTCGTGTGCGCCGGGATCGGCGTGCCGCTCGGCCTTTCCGGGCCGGGCGGCACGCCGCCGCAGCACGATCCCGGCCAGCGGCCGGACCAGCACACCGGTTCGGTCACGCCGGTCCCGCACGCCCGTGCCGGAGCCGCCCTGATCATCGAGCGCCCCGTGCCAGTCTTCACGGCGGCGGCGGCCTAGGTCCGGCCGCGAAGTAGCTCTACAGGAGTACCGGCAAATCATCACCACGGGTGACGCGGCGGCGACCGCGGGCCGGGAAGATGGGAAACGTCTTAGCTAGAGAGGACTGATTTCCTATGATCGAGGTACGGGGCCTCACGAAGCGTTACGGCGCGAAGACCGCCGTCGACAGCCTGACGTTCGGTATTGAGCCGGGCAAGGTGACCGGTTTCCTGGGTCCGAATGGTGCGGGCAAGACCACCACGATGCGCTGCATCCTGGGGCTTGACTATCCCGACGAGGGCACAGTGACCGTGGACGGAAAGTCGTATCCCGACCTGGCATACCCGATGCGCGAGGTCGGCGCGCTGCTTGAGGCGAAAGCGGTGCACGGCGGCCGGTCAGCCTTCAACCACCTGCTCTGCCTGGCCCAGACCAACAGCCTGCCCAGACGGCGGGTCGGTGAGGTGCTTGAGCTTGTCGGCCTGACGGAGGTGGCGGGTAAGCGATCGAAGGGCTTCTCCCTTGGCATGAGCCAGCGCCTCGGTATCGCCGCCACCCTGCTCGGCGACCCGAAGGTAGTGATGTTCGACGAACCGGTCAATGGCCTCGACCCCGAGGGCATCTTGTGGATCAGGAACCTGATGAGGACCCTGGCCGCCGAGGGACGTACGGTCTTCGTCTCCAGCCACCTGATGTCGGAAATGGAGCACACCGCCGATCACCTCATCGTGATCGGCAGGGGCAAGCTGATCGCCGACTGCACGATGCGCGACTTCATCGCCGGGTCGTCGGGCGCTTCCGTGCGAGTACGCACGCCGTCGACGGATCAGCTCGTGCGGGCGATCACGGCCAAGGGCGCGACCGCCGCCACCGGCGACGCCGGATCGATCGAGGTGCGCGGCATGACCACTGAGCAGCTCGGCGAGCTGGCCTTCAGCGAGGGCATCGTGCTGCACGAGCTGACCACGGTGCGAGCCTCCCTCGAAGAGGCGTTCATGGAGCTGACCGCGAGCAGCGTGGAATACCGTGCCGACATGCCCGGCGGTCACCAACCGGGCACGATGATCGGAAGCGGGGTCTGAACGATGGCCACGATAACCACCTCGGACGTGCGCCCGCCGGCGCTTCCGCCCGCCACTGGGCATGCCGGGCTGCGGGGCGTGGTCGCCTCGGAGTTCACCAAGCTCCGCTCGGTCCGGTCCACCTACTGGACTCTAGGCGCGCTTCTGATCGTCTCCGTCGGCATTGGCGTGGCGGTCATGGCGGGCCAATCGTCCTCCCTGACCCACAACCCGGGCAATAAGGCCGGGTTCGATGGCACCCAGGTGTCGCTGATCCCGTTCTTTGAGATCGGCCAGCTGGTCATCGCGGTGCTCGGCGCGCTGACGATCACCTCCGAGTACTCCACCGGGATGATCCGCACCTCACTGACCGCGATGCCGCGGCGCGGCCTGGTCTACGCCGCGAAAGCGATCGTGTTCACCACCGTGACGCTAGTCATCGCGCTGGTCACGTCCTTCGTCGCGTTCTTCGCCGGCCAGGCGATGGTGGCCGGCACGGGGGTGGGCGCCTCGCTATTCGGTAACGTCAAGATCCCGGCGAACGCCATTTTCAACGGGCCGGGCAGCCCGGGCAGCCCGCCGAAGGTGACGTTCCAGGGCACCGACGTGATCAGCGCGTCCACCGTGCTCAGCGCCGTCATCGGCACCGCGCTGTTCGTCACGCTCGTCGCGGTCATCGCGTTCGGCCTCGGCGCGATCATCAGGCACACGGCGGGGACGATCACCACCGTGATCGGCATTATGTTCGTCATCCCGATCCTCGTCCAGTTGCTGCCGGATAACTGGCGCTGGGACATCACGCGGTTCTTCCCTGACGCCGCCGGGCGGGTGATCTCCGTCACCGTCCCCGGGGGTGGCAACCCGCACCTGTGGTCGTCCTGGCCCCAGATGATCGTGACGGCCTGCTACGCGGTGGGCCTGCTCGCCATCGGTGCGTACCTGTTCAGGAAGCGCGACGCGTAGCTCCCGCCTCCTTACTCGTTTCTCGCGACCTCGGGGCCGGCGATGAGGTAGTACGCGGCACCTGGCGCCGCGAACGCGCGGATCTGGACGGCCGCGTACATCGCCGCGGCGGCAAACCCGACGCCGATGGCGATCACGGCGGTCACCAGCAGCGGGACCGCGCTCTCCAGCGCGACCACGCGCTGGAGCAGGCCGAGCGGGGTGCCAGCCAGCCGCAGCAGGCTGAACGGCCGCTTACGCACGGCCAGGCCGGCCGCGACGCTCGCCGCCAGCGTGCAGCCGGCGATGGCCAGGCTGGTCAGCGCAGCGCCGCGGAACGGCTGAACGCGGCAGCTTCCGCTCGTTACCGGCTGGTGTTCACCCGGGCGCGGTCACCTCCGCGTGCTGGAGTCCTGGCTGGGCTTGTTTGCATGATGGAACCGGACGGGTCTGCTGCTGCGACAGGGAGAGTATGGAAGCACCTGAACGGCTCCGGTCATGAGGCCTGAGGCCGGGGAGCGCGACGACGCGGCATTGCTCCGCGCTGTGGCGCGTGGTGATGAGGGGGCGCTGGCCGCCCTGTATGACCGCCATGCCGGCTGGCTGACGGTCCGGCTGGCCCGGCGGTGCGCGATGCCCGATGTGGTCGATCACGCCGTCCAGGACACGTTCCTCGCCGTGTGGCGGGAGGCGGGCTCCTATCGCGGGGGCGGGGACGTGGCCGCGTTCATCTGGGGCATCGGCATCCGCCGCCTGATCGACGCGATCCGCCGGGAGAACAGCCCCCGGCCGCTGAGGTGGCGCGCGGCGGAGCCGGAGACGGTCGTCTCGGCGGAGGACCAGGTACTGGCCGGCCTCGAGCATGGCCGGCTGGGCCAGGCGCTGGCCGGGCTGTCCCCGGAACTGCGCGGCGCTATCGAGGCAACCGTGCTGGATGGCCTGACCTGCGCGGAGGCGGCCGTCCTGCTAGGCGTGGCGGAGGGCACCGTCAAGTCCCGCTGTCACCGCGCCAGGGCGGCGCTGCGCGCCGCGCTCGCCGGGCAGCAACCCGGACCGGGGACCACCGCGTACCGCCAGGAAGCCTGGGAGACATCATGACGAGCTCATTTCCCGGTGCGGCCGGTGCGGCCGGTGCGGCCGCAGCAGCCTGGCACGCGAGCGAAGACCTGCTCGCCAGTTACGCCGCCGGGACAACCGAGGCGGTCGCCAGCTGGTCGGTGGAGGCCCACCTGACGGACTGCGGGTCCTGCCGGGCGGGGCTGTCGGCGCACGTGGACCCGGAGCGGCTGGCACGTAACCGCTCGGCGCTGCTGGTGCGCGCAGCGACCGGCGACGGGGGGCGGGTAAGGCGCCTGCTGCGCCGGTGCGGCGTCCCTGACCACGTGCTCAGCCTGCTCGCGGCGACTCCGTCGCTGCGAGTGTCCTGGCTGCTGTCGGTGCTGGCCGTGATCGCTGTGGTCGCCGGCGAAGCCGCGGCGGTCAGCTACGGCTGGATCCCGGGCGGCGGGCCCGTGACCGGCCATCCCGGCCCGGCCGCCCTGGCGCCGTTCCTGCTGGTGGCGCCCCTGCTAGTGCTGGCGGGGGTGACAGCGGCCTTCCTGCCCGTGTTCGATCCGGCCTGGCGGCTCGCGGTCGCGGCCCCTTTCTCAGGTTTCACCCTGCTGCTGATCCGCGCGGTCTGCGCGCTGACCGTCGCGCTGGTCCCGGTAACCGGCATCGCGTTCGCCCTGCCCGGGCCCGGGTGGCTGCCCGTCGCCCTGCTGCTGCCGTCGCTCGCGTTGTCCGCGTTCGCACTCGCGGCCGCGACCGTCATGGATCCCCGCGCCGCCGCTGTCACCACGGCGGCATTGTGGGCCCTGCCGGTGCTCCTGCTGGCGTCGGCTGACGTTCCGCTGCTGATCGTGACCCCGGCCGCCCAGGGCGCGTTCGCCGCCGTGCTCTGCGCCTGCGCCGTGCTGCTGTACCTGCGTCATGACCGCTTCGAGCTGGGATGGATGAGATGACCCCGAACGTGAGCAACGCGGCCGTCCGCGTCGATGGCCTGTCCCGGCGCTACGGTGCCATCCGGGCGCTTGACGGGGTCGACCTGACGCTGGAGCGGGGGATCACCGGCCTGCTCGGGCCGAACGGCGCGGGCAAGACGACGCTGCTGTCGATCCTGGCCACGGTGGCCGAGCCGGACGCGGGCCAGGTGTCGGTGCTCGGCCTGGACCCAAGGGACGGCGCCGAGCGGGTGGAGATCCGCAGGCATCTCGGCTACCTCCCGCAGGAGCTGGGATATCACCGGCACTTCACCGTCGCCGCTTTCCTGGACTACGTGGCCATCTTGAAGGAGATCACCAACCGGCGCCGCCGCGCCGAAGAGGTCGCCAAGGTACTGACCATCACCGGGCTGGAAGACCGCGCCGGCACGCGGATCCGGGCCTTGTCCGGCGGGATGCGGCAGCGGCTGGGCATCGCCCAGGCGCTGCTGGGCAACCCTAAGCTGCTGATCCTGGATGAGCCGACGGCCGGGCTCGACCCCGAGCAGCGGCTGCGGTTCCGGGAGCTGCTGTCGGACCTGCCCGGTGACCCGGCGATCGTGCTGTCCACCCACCAGGCCGACGACATCGCCGCGATCTGCCCCCAGGTCGTCGTGCTGCTGCAGGGGCGGGTGCATTTCGCTGGCACCCCAGCCGGGCTGGCCGGCACCGCCGCCGGGCGGGTGTGGGCGGCAGGCGAGCGCGATGACCGCGCCCACCTGTCCTGGCGCGGCGGCGACGCCCGGTGGCGGCACATCGGCGAGCAGCAGCCAGCCGGCGCCGAGCTCGTCACGCCGACGGTCGAGGACGGCTACCTGCTACTGTCCCACGCGGCAGGCGCGCAATGACCGGACCCGCGCTCCATGGCACGGACGCCGCCGCCCCCGCCGACCGCGAGTCACGCGGCGCGGGGCTGCACCGGGCGCCCCGGCTGCGGATGGTGCTTCACCTGGCCAGGGCAGAGGCATTGATCCTGGTCCGCAGCGTGCTGGTGCTGGCCGGGCTGCTAGCAGGCGTCCTGGCGGTCTGGGGCTGGTTCTGGCTTAACCCGGTACAGCCGTTGTGGTGGTGGGCTGACTGGCGGATCGGCGCGGCCGAGCTGTTCCTCGCCATGACCGTCCTGGTCGCCGCGCAGCTGGCGGCCGGGCGGCCCCGGCGGGACGCCATGGCGGACCTGTACGCAAGCTTCCCGGCCGCGGCCGGGACCCGGATGCTCGCCTGCCTGGCCGGTCTGGCCGGAGCGGTGCCCGCCAGCGTGCTGCTGCTCGGCGCCGCCGCCGTGCTGGTGCAGCTGCGCGGCACCATCGGCGCCCCGAGCATCATGGTGCTCGCGGGCGGAGTGGTGCTGGTGATCGCCGCCGGAGCGGCCGGGACCGCGATCGGCAGCCGGTTCCCGCATCCGCTGGCCGGACTGCTCGGTGCCCTGGCGCTGTTCCTGCCTACCGCGATGGCTCACCTGCTCCCGGCATGGAGCACCTGGCTGATCCCGTGGCACTATTTCCCGGATCAGCTCGGCTGGCTGCCCGGCCCGCTGGCCGGGTACCCGCCGGCCGGCGGGCACGCGGCGTTGCTGGCCGGCATCGCCATCCTGGCCGCGATTGTGGCGCTGGCGGTGACCGTCCGCAGTGCCCGTGCCCGTGGCTTGCTGGCGGCGGGCGGCGTCCTGGCCGTGGCCGCTATCTTCTTCGCCGGGACCGTGCAGCTGGCGCCCGTCCCCGCCGCCGAACTGGACCACCTGGCCGCCGAAATGG
>Ga0302324_100030874_pt1 | contig 10121 bp, 8 predicted proteins | sample Palsa_T0_1_FD_201949 | JGI IMG/M metagenome (GOLD analysis project Ga0302324, IMG submission 201949) | Peat permafrost microbial communities from Stordalen Mire near Abisko, Sweden - Palsa_T0_1 | ecosystem: Environmental > Terrestrial > Soil > Palsa > Peat permafrost | place: Sweden: Abisko... | reverse complement strand
GAAGCTGGCCGGATTTTCCGGCTCCGCGCCGGAACAGGTCATCATGATTGGCGACACAATGGAAACGGACATTCGCGGCGCGTTCGAGGCCGGCCTGCAATCCTATTTGGTGCTCAGCGGTTCGACGCAGTTCGAAATGGTCGGCGATTATGTCTATCAGCCGACGCGGATTTTGCAGAGCGTCGGCGACCTGGTGGAGGAGATCAAGACCGGCAAACCGGGCGATCCGATGTACAGCCAGCCGGCGGAACCCGGCGCCCACCATAGCGAGCGCTTCGGCATCCGGCATCAGACGGATATTTTCGCCTTTCACAAACCGCGGCCCCGCCCGGCCATGACGAAATAGCGCCGCCCCGGTTGACAACGCGCGGGCAAACTCCCATTTTGGTGCGAAATCTTGTGACGACGCCCAAAATCAAAATCCGCCGGGTTGCGGTGGAGAAGATTCTACCTCTGCGGCATAGAATCTTGCGGGCCGACCTGCCGCCGGAAAGCGCCCATTTCGACGGTGACGAGGCGGAAAAGACTTTGCATTGGGCCGCGTTGACGGACGCCACTTCCAGTCGCGCGGGAGAGGAAGTGGTTGGATGCCTTAGTTTGATGCTCAATTCCTTCAACGCCGAACCGGCCTGGCAGCTTCGCGGCATGGCCGTGGACGAGCAGCATCAACGCCATGGCGTGGGGCAGGAACTCATGAGGCGCGCCGAGGAAGCCGCGGCCGCCGAGGGCAACGCCGGCTGGCTTTGGTGCAATGCGCGGACGCCTGCCGCCGCTTTTTATCAGAAACAGGGATGGACGGTCGTGTCGGAGGTCTTCGAAATACCGACTGCCGGGCCACATGTGAAAATGAGCAAAAAATTAAAATGTCCAAAGCCGCGCTAAACCGTTGAAAAACGGCGCGGCAGGAGTTAGTTTAGTTCCATGCTGGATGACCGCCCATACATGCGCACGCCTTACCGGCCAAGCTGGTCCATGACCACGATTTTACTGGTCGCGCTGGCGGCGTGCTTTTTGGTGCAATCGCTCCTGGAGGGGTTGAAAACAAGGGAGTGGGTGATGTATTGGCTCGCCTTGAGTGCTGAAGGACTGGCGCACGGCAAGATTTACCAGTTGCTTACTTTCCAGTTTCTGCACGGTAGCCTGATGCATCTGCTGATGAACATGATCGGCCTTTATTTCTTTGGGCGGGCCATCGAGGAAATGCTCGGAAGCAGCGGTATGTTGAAACTTTATCTGGCCAGCGGCGTGGTCGGTGGACTTTTGCAGGTTGCCTTGGCTTTTGCGTTTCCGCGCATTTTCGGGGCCGCCGTCGTAGGCGCTTCGGCCGGCATTTTCGGATTGATCGCCGCCTTTGCCACTCGCGCGCCCGATGAGCCGATAACCCTTCTGGTTTTCTTCTTCCTGCCGGTTACTTTTAAGGCGAGGGTCTTGCTGATCATCGAGGGCTGCATCGCTTTGGCGGGAGTTTTAGGTCCGTTGCTGCCCCATCCCGTATTCGGCGGCGACATCGCCAACGGAGCGCATTTGGGCGGGATGTTGACTGGGATCGTATGGATCCGCTGGGGAATGATGTCGCGCCCTGCCATGAACTTCTGGCGTCCATTTGGGCGTCGCCGGCCGCCCCGGCGGGAATTGGCCCGCACCGCGCCCAAGCGGGCCGGGCGGAGCGCCAGCCGGAAAGCCGAGGAAGTGCCGCCCGCCGAGTTCATCAGCCGCGAAGTGGACCCGATCCTGGAAAAAATCTCCGCCCAAGGCATCCACAGCCTGACCGAGCGCGAGCGCCAAATCCTGGAGGCGGCGCGCAGCAAAATGGCCCGGCGATGACTCCTCAAAATACCTCCACTACATGATCCAGCGCTATTCTCGGGCCGAAATGCGGGACATCTGGACCGAGCAGCGGAAACTGGAAATCTGGCTGCAAATCGAGTTGCTTGCGGCAGAGGCGCTGGTGGCCGAGGGCTTGGTCCCGCCCGCTGATTTCGCCCAAATCAAAGCCAAGGCCTCCTTCAGCGTGGAACGTTGCAGAGAACTGGAAAAAACGCTCAATCATGACGTCGTCGCCTTCACCACCAACGTCTCCGAGAACATCGGCCCGCCCGCCAGCCGCTGGCTGCACTTCGGATTGACCAGCAGCGATATTATTGACACCGCTTTCGCCGTGCAAATGACGCAATCGGCGGACCTGCTCATGGCCGATGTCAAGGCCTTGCGCGAAGTCATCGCGCGCAGGGCGCGCGAGCACCAATTCACGCCGATGATCGGCCGCAGCCACGGGATTCACGCCGAGCCGATCACCTTCGGATTGAAAATGGCGCTGATGCACGATGAATTCACGCGCACCTTGGAACGGCTGCAAACGGCCCGCGACCGCGTCGCGGTCGGCAAGCTCTCCGGGGCCGTCGGCACCAGCGCGCATCTTTCGCCGCGAGTGGAATCCTTCGTCTGCGCCCGCTTGGGCCTTCGTCCCGCGCCTCTGGCCACCCAGGTGGTGCAGCGCGATTTGCACGCCGAGTTCATCGCCGTCCTGGCGTTGACCGGCGCCAGCATCGAACGATGGGCCACCGAGTTCCGCCATCTTCAGCGCACCGAGGTGCTGGAGGCGGAGGAGTTTTTCGCCCCGGGACAAAAAGGTTCCAGCTCCATGCCGCACAAGCGCAATCCAATTACCGGCGAACGCCTGGCCGGCCTGGCGCGGGTCCTGCGCGGCAACGCTGTGGCTGCCCTGGAAAACGTCGCCCTCTGGCACGAGCGCGACATCAGCCACAGTTCGGTGGAACGGATTATTTTCCCCGATTCCTGCACGCTGTTGGATTACATGCTGGCCACTTTGACGAAGTTGACCGGCGGTTTGGTCGTCTATCCCGAAAACATGAAGCGCAACCTGGCGCTGTCCCTCGGCCTATGGAATTCGCAGACGGTGTTGCTGGCGCTGATCAAAAAGGGTTTGACGCGCGAGGCGGCTTACGAATTGGTGCAGCGCAACGCCATGCAGACTTGGCAAGCCAAGCATGAGGGGCGCGACGACGCGGATTTTGTGCGCCAACTGCGGCGCGACTCCGAGGTCAACCGGCATTTTGCCGGGGGCGAATTGGAAAAACTTTGCTCGCTTGATTTCCACTTGCAAAATATCGGGGCGAAATTTGACAATGTCTTCGGAGCTTCACCCACTCCACCGAAATCAATATGAATATGTCACGACGCAAATTTGTCCGTGGCGCGGCCCTTGGCCTAGCGGCCGGGGCGGTTGCCGCGCAAGCGCAGCCCTCCCCGGAAAAAGGCGAGGCCCCGCTGATTATTTCCACTTGGCCCTTCGGCAAGCCTTCCAATGACGCCGCCTTGAAAATCCTGCTCGACGGCGGTTCGATTCTCGATGCGGTCGAGCACGGCGTCTGGGTGACGGAAAGCGATGCGTCCAACAAGTCGGTCGGCTTGGGCGGAGGACCCAACGCCGCGGGGTTCGTGCAATTGGACGCCTGCATCATGTTCGGCCCCGGCCATAAAGCGGGCAGCGTGGCGGCGTTGGAGGGCATTCGCCATCCCATTTCCGCCGCTCGCCGCGTCATGGAAAAGTCCCCGCATGTCATGCTGGTTGGAGAAGGAGCCAGGGTCTTCGCGTTGGAGGAAGGATTGGAATCCATCCCGGTGGACGACCGTGAGCTTTACGAGAAGTGGCGCCAGGAGCGAAGCGCCCAGCGGGCAAAACAACCGCAAAACCATGACACCATCGCGCTTCTGATCTTGGGCGCTGACGGCACGATTGCCGGCGGCTGCTCCACCAGCGGCCTGGCGGGCAAGTTGCCCGGACGCGTCGGCGATTCGCCCATTATTGGCAGCGGCTTGTATGTTGATAACGAAGTGGGCGCGGCTGGCGCGACGGGCGTGGGAGAAAACGTCATGCGGTATTGTGCCGCGTTCATGATCGTGGAATTCATGCGCCAGGGCCTGCTTCCGCATGAAGCAATCGTCAAAGCGATTCATCGCATAGTCGAATCCGAGCGGCGCGACGATCTGCACATTAATTTTGTGGCGCTGGACAAGCATGGCCGATACGGCGCCGCCGGAACCGACAGCGCTTTCAAATACGCGGTGGCCACGCCGGGCACGAGTGTGGTGCTGGACAATCCGGGCGTATGACCTCCGATAAAAAAGCTCCTGTGCGCGTGGGCTTGATCTCGCTCGGTTGCGCCAAAAATCTGGTCGATGCCGAAATCATGCTTGGCTCGCTCATCCAAGCCGGACTTCAGATCACCAATGAAGCCGCTTCGGCTGACGTTCTCATTGTCAATACGTGCTCGTTCATTGATGCCGCCCAGGAAGAAAGCATCGACGCGATCTTGGAATCGGCCCAGGCGCGCCAGCGCGACAATCCGGCCCAGGGACTGATCGTTTCCGGCTGTCTGCCGCAACGTTTCCGCGACGATTTGCCCAAACTTCTGCCGGAGGTGGAGGCCTTCATGGGTATCGATCAGGTCGCGCAAGTTTCTGACATTGTCGCGCAAGCATTGGCGCGCCGCCGCGAGAAATTGGCCGGCGTTGACGATGCCGCGCCAGGGAAGAAGGAAGTGGCGCGGCGGCTGGCCCAATTGGACAAGGCGCCGCCGCCCGTCCACGTCCATCTCCGGCCCGGTTACATTCCCGATTTCGCCACGCCGCGCTTTCGCTTGACACCAAAGCATTTTGCCTATGTTAAGATCGCCGAGGGCTGCAATCATCCGTGCAGTTTTTGCATCATTCCACGCATGCGCGGCTCGCATCGCAGCCGCACCCAGGCCGACATTGTGCGGGAGGCCCGGCAGCTTATTGCCGAGGGCGTCAAGGAACTCAATCTCATCTCGCAGGATTCAACTTACTACGGCCTGGATTTGCGCCCCGGCCACTCGCGGACGATCTCCTCGCCGGAGAAATTCACGGCAGCCGCCCGCGCGCTTCCGGCGGACGCATCCACGCTCTACACGCTCCTGCGCGAGTTGAATGATCTGCCGGGAAATTTTTGGATACGTCTGCTTTACACGCATCCGGCCCATTGGACCGACGAATTGATCCGCACCATCGCGGAGTGTCCCAAAGTCGCGCGCTACGTCGATATGCCGTTGCAGCACATTCACCAAAACATGCTGGAACGGATGCGCCGGGAAACTTCGCAGGCCTACATCGTGGATCTCATTGCTAGAATCCGGGCCGGCATTCCGGGCATTGCGCTACGCACGACCTTCATTGTCGGATTCCCTGGCGAGACGGAGGAGTATTTTCAGACCTTATTGGAATTCATTCGCACGACGCGTTTCGAGAGGTTGGGCGTGTTCACCTATTCCCAACAGGACGGGACGCGCGCGGCCAAAATGGAGGGGCAGGTTGCCGGCGCGGTCAAGAAGCGCCGCCAGCGACGCGCCATGGCGGAGCAATTAAAGATTGCCCGGCAAATTTCCGCCGCGTGCGTCGGCAGCGAAGCCGTGGTGCTGGTCGAACGCGAGGCGGGCGCGCGGGATTTGGAAACAGCTCAGGTCCGTTCGTGGGAGCACGGTTTGATCCGCTCCGCCTCCACTGCACCCTCCCTGGCCGTTGGAGGGCGGCAGCGTTATTGGGTGGCCCGCAGTGAGGCGGACGCGCCGGATATCGATGGCCGCGTCTATCTGCGCGGTGAGGCGGCGGCGGGAGAGTTCGTCCGTGCGCGCATCATTGGGCACACCGATTACGACTTGATCGCGCTTCCCCTGCAATGATTCAGGCGGAATAAGAGTCAAACGCATTCCAAACACCAGCGCGGCGATAAGTCCGAAGTAAGCCGCTCCCATCAACAGCCGTTGTTCCGAGGTCACCTCAAAATAGCGGCGTTCGTCGTCAGTCTTGGGCCGAAAGAGTGAGAACAGCCGGGGCAATGAGAAGATCAGAATCAAAACTAAAATGAAATTGAACCGTGTGATCGTCAGGAAGACCAGCACCACGAATCCCACCAACCACAGCCACGGCGAGAGCGCAGTGACAATGCGGCCTCCATCCAGGAATCCAATCGGCATGAGATTAAACAAATTGAGGAGAAAGCCGGTGTAAGCCAGATAGCGGAATAGGAGGTTTCCGGTCGCCAGGTAGAGAAGTTCGCACAGCAACGCTCCCACTGAACCAAGGATTGGGCCGCCAATACCGACCACCGATTCAACCCAGGCGTTCCGAGGCGCCTCCTTCAAAGCGATGAGTGCGCCAAGGAAGGGGATAAAGACGGGCGCGCCGACTTTAAGACCGAAATGTTTGGCAGCCAGCAAGTGTCCGCATTCATGAACGAACATCAGCAAGACAAATCCGACGGCGAACCTCCATCCTCCCGCCATCGCGTAAAACCAAATGGACAGGATCATGGTGCCGCCTGTCTTGAGCAGCAACGGGGCGTACTTGAGCGCGGCAATCAAGGCAAACTTGAATTTGGCAAACAGCGCGACAATGGCCACACCGACCGGCCCCAGGACCTTTTTCACTTTTTGGCCGAAGCCAGACTGCGGCGGCGGAGGCGCCGGAGGGAGGCTATCTTGAGGATTTTCGTTTTGATCCACTTCCGCACTCTGCCTGAATTCGCCTCGTCCCGCGAGTCAAAATTAGACTTGAATGAATGCCTGCAATGAATTCAATTTCCCGCAATTGAGGCAGCGCGCGCTATCAAAGTTGACGCCGCAATTTGGACAAATGCCATGCGTCGCGAACATATCAAATGGACGGCGGCAGCGGCCGCAAATCCAAAAGTTACCCGCCGGCGGCGCCTGGCGGCAGGACGGACAAGCCAGGCCGTCATAGCGTGGAGCGTCTTCAATGCGCGCCAACATCCGCGCCTGCTGTAGTCCGCTCCAGCATTGAATCAGGGCGAACGCGGCCAGCACGCCAAGCCACGGGGTTAGAAGCTTGAAGGCGAACACCACCAGCGCCGCCACCGCCACCATCCCAATCGTGCTGGCAATCAAAAGGCTGCGTGCTCGCCCAAATATGAACCAAAGCAACGAACGCAGAATCTGGCCGCCGTCCAGCGGATAGATGGGCAGCAGGTTGAAGCAAAGCAGTATCAAGTTGATCCAACATAGGTCGTATACAAACTGGTAACAGTTCGACATGGTGAATTGCAGGTGCGCGCTGTTAGCCACCAACCAGCAAACAAAGAGGATTGGCATGAGCAAGGCGTTGACGAGCGGGCCGGCGGCCAGGCTCCAAAGTGTGGCGCCCGGGCGCGGCGGCGGGTCCACGAAGGCCACGCCACCCAGCGGCCAAAGCACGATCAGGTCGGCCCTCCCACCGACACTGCGGCAGGCCAGCGCATGGCCGAACTCGCAGCAGCAACACAATGGCAAAGAGCGCCAGATATTCCAACACGCACCACACATAAGACGAATAGAGTTGCGCGCGGTAGCTGATTTGGATGACCGCGACCAGAAACCACGACCAATGCAGGAAGACATCGATGCCCGCGAATCGAAACAGGTGAATGGAACCTTTGTGACTTGGCAGCATGGCGTCAAGAAATTCACTCCTCCACCGGCACCACCAGATTTTCCATGATGTAATCCTTTCGTTCCGGCGTGTTTTTGCCCATGTAAAAGCCCAGGATGCCGGCCGTCTCCGGCTTCGGGGCGTATTCGACTTGACTCAAACGCATCTGGCCGCCGATGAACTGCTTGAATTCGTGCGGCGAAATTTCGCCCAGCCCCTTGAAGCGCGTAATCTCGCAGTTCCGGCCCAGCTTCGCCGAGGCCGCGTCCCGCTCCGTCTCGCTGTAACAGTAAATGGTCTGCTCCTTGTTGCGCGCGCGAAACAACGGCGTCTCCAGCACGTGCAAATGGCCGTCGTGCATTAAATGATCGAAGAAACGGAAAAAATACGTGATCAACAGATTGCGGATGTGCAGTCCATCAACGTCCGCGTCCGTCGCCAGGATAACTTTCTCATAGCGCAGATTTTCGATGTTGTCCTCGATGTCCAGACTGCGCATGAGATTGTACATCTCGTCGTTTTTATAGACGATGTCGCGCTTGAGGTCCCAGACATTGAGCGGTTTGCCCTTGAGGACGAAGACGGCCTGCGTGTTGACATCGCGGCAGCTCATAATCGGCCCCGCCGCCGACTGGCCCTCGGTCAGGAAGATCATGGTCCCCCTCCCTTTGCCTTTGGTTTTGTCAAAATGAATTTTGCAGTCACGCAACTGCGGAATGCGGATGGTGACGGCCTTGGCCCGGTCCCGCGCGAGCTTCTTGACCTCCTGCAATTCCTTGCGCAACTGCTGTGTGTCCTGGACCTTGGCCATGATCCTTTCAGCGACGTCCTTGTTGCGGTTGAAGAAGTGCAGCAGCTCCTCGCGCACGGTGTTGACCAGGTCGGAGCGGATTTCCGTGTTGCCCAGTTTGTTCTTGGTTTGCGATTCGAAGACCGGGTCCTTGAGCCGGATGGCCACCGCGCCCACCATACACTCGCGCACGTCGTCCCCTTCGTATTTGCCCTTGGAATATTCGTTGACCGCCTTGAGCAATCCCTCCCGGAAGGCGCTCAGATGCGTCCCGCCATCGGCGGTGAACTGGCCGTTGACGAACGAAAAAAAACTCTCGCCGTATCGGCTGTTGCTGTGCGTAAAGCAAAATTCCAGGGTTTTGCCGGAATAATGCAGAGGCGGATAGATCGGCTCGGCGTGGTCCGCCTGCAAATCCTCCATGACCAGATCCAGCAGGCCATTGCGCGAGACAAACGTCTGGCCGTTGTAAATGAGTTTCAGCCCGGTGTTCAGATAGCTGTAATGCCGCAACCGCTTGCCCACAAAGTCCGGGCGGAACGCGCTCTCCTTGAATATCTCCGGGTCCGGCACAAATCGGATGAACGTCCCATCGGGTTCGCCGGCGTCCCGGCCGTTTTTTTCGTTCTTCAACTTGCCCGTCTTGAAGGCGGCCTCGACAAATTCGCCGCCGCGATGGCTGCGCACCAAAAACTCCTTGGAGAGAGCGTTGACCGCTTTGGTGCCGACGCCGTTGAGTCCGACGCTGAATTGGAAGACGTCATCGTTGTATTTGGCGCCGGTGTTGATCTTGGAGACGCAATCCACCACTTTGCCCAGGGGGATGCCTCGGCCGAAATCGCGCACGCTCACGGCCGTGCCTTCGATGTCGATGCGCACCTCCTTGCCGTGACCCATGATGTATTCATCAATGGCATTATCAATGACCTCCTTGAGCAGGATGTAGCAGCCGTCGTCGTAATGGGAGCCGTCGCCGATGCGGCCGATGTACATACCGGTGCGCAGGCGGATGTGTTCGAGGGAGGAAAGCGTTTTAATTTTGCTTTCGTCGTAAACGTGTTTCTTGCTCTCAGCCATAATCAGGGCCTCAATATTGGGTCGAAAAGGCCGAATGCAAATGGAATTCTCTCAATTTGTGCTTGCTCCGGGCTTCTTGACTCATTTAAGGTTAGCGACTTCGTCACTGGCGCTCTGGAAACGCCGCACGGATCGAAGTTCAAGGAAAGATCGCGCTTCCGCGACAAAGGAAAAAAAAGAAACAATGACAATCAGAATGAGAATATCCCAGTTGGCGGTGGCCGCAGTCGTGCTCGCGGGCGCTTTGGCCACCCAAGCCCAAACGAATACCACAACTGTCACCACCACCACCATCATTACCACCAACAACATCACCATCACCAACATCACCACCAAAACCACTCCGTCGCAAGCAAAGGTCCTGACGCCCACCAATAGTTGGAAAAGCACCGTGGCCTTCGGCGTGACCGTCGCCCGCGGCAACACCGATACCATTTTGGCCTCTTTCTCTGCCTCGACGCAGAAAAAATGGCTCCAAAACTTTCTGATCTTCGGGGCCGACGGCCTATACGGAGAAACCAAGCCACCAGGTTCACCAAAAGAAACAGAATCCGCCGAAACCCTCCACGGCTTCTCTCAGTACAATCGCGTCTTCGGGGACAATTTCTACGGTTACGGGCGGATAGACGGATTCCATGACGGCATTGCGGACATCGAGTACCGCCTGACGCTGGCCCCCGGTCTTGGCTATTACTTTATCACGAACAAAACCATGGACTTGATGGGGGAATTCGGCCCTGGCTACATCAGGGAGCAATTGGATGGCGATACCGAGAGTTTCGCCACTTTG
>Ga0302324_100030869_pt1 | contig 10122 bp, 9 predicted proteins | sample Palsa_T0_1_FD_201949 | JGI IMG/M metagenome (GOLD analysis project Ga0302324, IMG submission 201949) | Peat permafrost microbial communities from Stordalen Mire near Abisko, Sweden - Palsa_T0_1 | ecosystem: Environmental > Terrestrial > Soil > Palsa > Peat permafrost | place: Sweden: Abisko... | reverse complement strand
TCTTCAGCAGCAGGTCGAGACGCTGCTGAAATTTGCGATCGCTTTTGGCTTTTTCATACTCGCGCTCCAGTTCGTCGAGCGCCGCCATCAGCGTCTCCGGCACGTAGCGTCCGCCATAAGCGCCGAAACGCCCGGGGGTGGCGAGCTTGGATCGGCTGACCTCTCCTTGCCCGAGTTTAGATCGCTCGATCTCAGGTCGATCCATGACGTTGCGCTGCTTGCGTGTTTTCGTAACCGTCGCGCTCGCCATCTTCTAACTTGCCTCTTCCATTGCGCGCACGGCTTGGATGAATGCTCGCACCTTCCGATGATCTTTCCTGCCCGGTTCGCTCTCGACCCCCGAGGAAACGTCCACCCCCCAGGGATGAAGAACATGGATCGCCTCCTGCACGTTACCCGGACGCAAGCCGCCGGCAACAATCAGCTTGCTGATGCTGTTAATGATGCCCGCCCAGGGCTGGACGCGTTCCCAGTCAAAGGTCTTTCCGCTGCCGCCACGTTGCTCGGCCGTCGAAGAGTCGAGCAGTACGCCAGCCACCACGCCGGGCCGGAAGCCATGGGTCTCAAGAAAGAGGTCGCCATTTTTAGCCACGTGGATTTTGTGCACTCGTTTGCCTTTATAAGCCTCGTCAGGCTCCACCAAGCCGGCCGCAACCGGATCCCATCCCACAGTTTGTTCACCGGGGGCGTCGAATATCTTTGCCGGCCATGCGCGGAAAATCCTTGGGCGCGAAGATCCGTTGGCGAGTCGTCCGTAAAGCTCGCGGCTGAACTCCGTGCTCTCGTCACCATGCAATTGCACCGCCGTGAGACCCAGCTGCTTTGCCGCGTCCCGTACTTGGTCCAGCGCCTGGTTGACGAATACGCCAATCTTTTCCATGCCCTGCGGCAGCTTGCCGGCAATCGAACGCGCTGTCTCTAAAGTGACATAGCGCTGACTCTTCGGATAGAAGACGAAGCCGAGCGCGTTCGCGCCGGCATCGCTCGCGGCTAGCGCGTCGTCGAGATTCGTGATCCCGCAGATCTTGATCCAGGTCATAAGAACAGCTGTCAGCTCTTGGCCGTCAGCTTTTCAGTAAATCAACTGCCCCTATCGACTGCCATCTTTGCGTCGTCCATCAACTTTGCCAGGGCTTCACCAGGATTTTCCGCCTTCATCAACCATTCGCCGATCAGGAATGCATCATAGCCCGCGGATCGCAGCCGACCCAAATCAGCGCCCGATTGGATGCCGCTTTCCGCCACGCTGACGCATGCGGCAGGTATTTTTTCCGCCAGCCGGAACGCAGTTTCGAGGTTGACTTCAAACGTTTGCAGATTGCGGCTATTGATGCCGATAAGGTCGCACCCGGCATCGAGGGCGCGTTGTAATTCCAATTCGTCATGCGCTTCGCACAAAACGTCGAGGTCCTGCGATCGAGCCATGGCGGCCAACTCGACCAGCTCTTTCTGAGTAACTGCGGCGACGATCAGGAGAATCGCGTCGGCCCGGTGGGCCCGCGCTTCGACAATCTGGATCTCATCGACGATGAAATCCTTCCGCAAGCAGGGAAGAGAACTATTGGCCGAGGCTTCGCGCAGATTAGCCAGGGAGCCCTGAAAAAACTGTTCGTCGGTCAGCACCGAGAGGGCGGCGGCGCCCGCCTGCTCCAGATCGCGAGCGAGAGCAGAGGCTCTGAAGTCGGCGCGGATCAGGCCTTTCGAGGGTGAGGCCTTTTTCAGTTCGGCAATAATGGCGACGCCGGTTCCCTCCTGCGCGACTCCGCGCAGCCGGCTGCGAAACCCGCGCGGAGTATGCGCAGCAGCCGCGCGTTCGAGCGCCCGCAAGTCGGAGCCGCGATCGTTGCCATCGCCTTTTGACCGCTCGGAGATGCGCCGGCGGGTTGCGGCAACAATGGAATCCAAGGAGGCTGGCATGACAGTCTGATAATTATACGGAAGCAACACAATTCAGTCAGACTTGTAGCGGGGTTGGGTGACGTCCCCCCTGGCAGGCACCAAGCAGGCAGCTAGTGTCCGCGCGGCGATTGTAGCGCGGCCGTCCCGGCGGTTGTCCGCGCGCATCATGTCTTCCGAAGGACGCCCTCGGATACCCGGCAAGGATGCCGGCGCTACTGCGACGGCAACATGCCAAATTAGAAGGACACCACCCAGCATAAGTCGTGCACAAGTCGTTGACAATAATGTTAGGGCTGGGCTATCCTATAGCTCTTTGGAAGTGGAAGTCCTGCGACTGCCCGCCTGGAATACCTAGCGCGCGTTCTGCGTGGATAAGATCATGATTATTAAATCATGGTTACGGCAATAAGGATCAGGGCACTCAGCGGTCTTCGTCATTATAACGTTCTTTAATTTCTTGGGAGATTTCCGATGTCAACCTATTTCCCCAAAGAGGGAGATATTGCGCGTAAGTGGTTTGTGGTGGATGCTACCGGGCTTCCGCTCGGCCGGCTGGCTTCGCGCGTGGCCCGCATTTTAATGGGTAAAGAGAGCCCGAAATACACCCCCTTTATCGACACAGGCGACCACGTTGTGATCATCAACGCCGATAAGATCAAAATCACCGGCATGAAGGCGGATCAGAAGGTCTATCATCATTACACCGGCTATCCCGGCGGAATTCGCGCCGAAGAAATGAAGAAGCGCATGGTGCGCAAGCCGGAACTGATAATTGAAGATGCCGTGTCGCGCATGCTTCCCAAGAATAAGCTGGGCAAGCAGATGTTTACGAAGCTGAAAGTTTATCGTGGAGACAAACACCCCCATGAGGCGCAGAAGCCCGAAGCGAAGGTGTTTGCGTAGCTGACATAAAGGGTGTCAGGTTTCTGTCTTGGCAGAGCCGGCACTGCAGAATTTTGGAAAGGTTGAAGCACGCGGCGGTTTGGCCAGTTGCCAAATGCTGAGTGCCAAATGCTAACAATGGCAGAGATTGTTCAATACTACGGAACCGGACGCCGCAAGGCGGCCATCGCGCGTGTTTTTCTTCGTCCCGGCAGCGGCGAATTCAGGGTCAACGGCAAGGCGTTCGATGAATACTTTGTAACGCCGTCGCAGCGCATCAGCGCGAAGTCGCCGCTCGTGTCGACTGACAGCGCGGCCACCTTCAACGTGCTGGCCAACGTATGCGGCGGTGGAGTCGCGGGACAAGCTGACGCAGTGCGTCTGGGCATCACACGCGCGCTCATGGAGTTTAATGCTGAACTGCGCCAGAAGCTCAAGGCTGAAGGCATGGTTACCCGCGACCCCCGAGCCAAAGAGCGCAAGAAGTATGGACAAAAGGGCGCAAGGAAGCGGTTCCAATTCAGCAAGAGATAGTCGATGGTCGATGGTCGTTGGTCGTTAGCAAACGCAGCGACGAACGACCGGTTTTAGGAGTTAAATTCATCCCCCCACCTTCCCGAGGCGGGGTGGACGGGAATGGCAATCCGGGTTCTTCAGTGTCCGGATGCAGACCAACTGAGGAGGTTGATTGGCAAACATTACAATGAAGGAGTTGCTCGAGGCTGGCGTTCACTTCGGGCATCAGACGAAGCGGTGGAATCCGAAGATGAAAGAGTACATCTTTGGTGAGCGCAACGGTATCTACATTATCGATCTGCAAAAGACGCTGAAGATGTTCAAAGAGGCGTCGAAATTCGTGCAGGATCTGGCAGCCGACGGCAGAATCATCCTCTTCGTGGGCACCAAGCGCCAGGCTCAGGACGCGATTGCCGAAGAGGCGCAGCGCTGCTCGATGTACTACGTGAACCAGCGCTGGCTGGGCGGCCTACTGACCAACTGGGTCACCATACAGAAATCCGTGAAGCGGCTCAAGGAACTTGACGAAATGGCCACCGATGGCCGTTATGACCTGCTTCCCAAGAAAGAAGTCATCAAGCTGGAGCGCGAGCGCAAGCACCTGCAGGCGAATCTTGCCGGCATCAAAAACATGACGCGCTTGCCGGATGCGATCTTCGTCATCGATTCGAATAAAGAGCAGATCGCAGTGCGCGAATCGCGCAAGCTGGGCATCCCCGTCGTCGCCGTGGTCGATACGAACTGCGATCCGAGCGAAGTGGATTACGTGATTCCGGGCAACGACGACGCGCTGCGCGCGATCCGGCTCTTTACATCGAAGATTTCGGAGTCCATTGCCGAGGGCGTTCACGCCCGCGACGACAAGCAGACAGCGGACATTCAGGCGGCGGCAGACCACGAACCTGCGGCCGAAGCCGTGGTCGATCCGGAAGACCCGCTGCTTGCCGAACTTGTTGCCGGAGGCGCCACCGCTCCTGGATCCGAAAGCGCTGCTCCTGGCACTGGCCTTGACGGCGAAGATATCCGCATGGAAGACGTGCTCGGCAAAGGTACGCGCAAGCGTCCCACGGCCGCCACGGAAGATGTTGACGAACTGCAAGCCGAGACGCGCCGGTTCTAGCACCGGGATTCGTGTCCGAGATTCGTCGGCTGTATTCGAAATTCGTATCGGGTTATAGCTTCGTATCAGGGTATCGCTGCAGCGATACCGCGAGCTGTTCGAAAGCAGACGCCCCTTGAGGGGCGGCCGGAATTCGCGACCACCACATCTGACCCGCGCAGCCGGTCTGTGCGCGGGTCGAGTCTCATAACGGCAGTTTTCAATCGAAGGAAGAATTCTAATTCCAATGACCACGACTATGGCAAACATTTCCGCCGCACAAGTAAAAGAGCTCCGCGAAAAGACCGGAGCGCCCATGATGGATTGCAAGAGCGCCCTGACCGAAGCCAAGGGCAACTTGGAAGACGCGATTGTTCTGCTGCGCAAAAAGGGTGTCTCGGTCGCAGCCAAGAAAGCGACGCGTGTGACCAGCGAAGGCTCAGTGGCCCACTACATTCACGCCGGCGGCAAGATCGGAGTGCTGGTCGAGGTCAACTGCGAGAGCGATTTCGTCGCCCGCACCGAAGACTTCAAAGAGCTGGTGCACGACATCGCCATGCACATCGCGGCCAGCGATCCGAAGTTCGTCCGCAAAGAGGACGTTACTCCGGAGGCCTTCGAGCGCGAGAAAGACATTTATCGCGCCCAGGCCGCAGCCACTGGCAAGCCGCCTGCCATCATCGAAAAGATGGTGGCCGGCAAGATGGAAAAGTTCTATGAAGAAGTTTGCCTGCTTGAGCAGCCCTTCATCAAAGACCAGACCATCAACATCTCGCAACTGATTGCCGCCAAGGTAGGCAAGCTCGGGGAGAATATCGCTGTCCGGCGCTTTGCCCGCTTCAAAGTGGGCGATGCCACGGCTACCGTTGCCTTCGTCACCACCAAGCCGGATGGCCAGCCCGACAACGAGGGGGGCGAGCCATCACCGGCTGCCCAATAGCAGCCGAACAATTCAGGGGCGTTGCGGCGCCCCTTTTGATTTATGCTTCTCTACGCATAGCCGAGTCGCCGTAGCCACGCATTGCAATTCAAGTTATTCTGCGAAGTGAAGGAAGTGCCCCGCCATGGACGAACCGATCTTCAAGCGCATACTGCTAAAAATCTCCGGCGAAGCCCTGGCCGCCACTCAAGGCTTCGGAGTCGACACCATTCGCATTCACGAAGTCGCGGCTGAACTAGCCGATGTCCACAATCTTGGCATCCAGATGGCCATCGTCGTCGGCGGCGGCAACTTCTTCCGCGGCGTAGCCGACCAGGCCCGTAACATGGATCGCGTCTCCGCCGATCAAATGGGCATGTTGGCCACCGTCATCAACGCGCTCGCCCTGCAGGACGCTCTCGAAAAACAGCAAGTCTACACCCGCGTGCAGACCGCCATAGAGATGAATCAGGTGGCCGAGCCCTTCATCCGCCGCCGCGCCATCCGCCACCTTGAAAAGGGGCGCATCGTGATCTTCGCCGGCGGCACCGGCAACCCATATTTTTCGACCGATACAGCCGCTTCGTTGCGCGCCATGGAGATCAAAGCCGATGCCATCCTGAAAGCCACCAAAGTGGATGGCATCTATGACGCCGACCCCATGAAGGTGAAAGACGCCAAGAAGTTTGAGACCCTCACTTATATGGACGTGCTCAAGCAAGGCCTGAAGGTTATGGACTCGACCGCAATCTCTCTGTGCAAGGACAACAACCTGCCCATCATAGTGTTCAACCTGAATCAGCGAGGCAACATTCGGAGAGTAGTGCTCGGAGAAAAGATCGGCTCGCTGGTCAGCGCGTAGGGAAAGGCAAAAGGCAGAAGGCAAATTGAGGAGGTTTGCGCATGTTGGCTTCTTCCATTTGACTTTTGCCTTTTGACTTCCTCTATAATCGAGCGTTTAATTCCCTGTTTATATTAGGAGCCCCGAGCTATGGCTCATCCTGCCCTTAAAGACGTCTTCGCCCAACTCAAGACGCGTATGGACAAAGCGGTCGAAGACTTCCGCCGCGAAATGGCTGCCACGCGCACCGGACGCGCCAACGTTCACATGCTTGACACGGTCTCGGTCGACTACTACGGATCGCAGATGCCGCTCAACCAGATTGCCCAGGTTCACGCGCCCGAGCCGCAGATGATCACGGTGCAGCCGTTCGATACTTCGCAGCTTGCGGCCATCGAGAAGGCCATCCGCAGCGCCGATCTTGGCCTGAATCCAATGAACGACGGCAAGCTGATCCGCGTCCCCATCCCCGCGCTCACCGAGGACCGCCGCAAGGATATGGTCAAGCACCTGCACCGCATTCTCGAGGAACATCGCACAGCCGTGCGCAACGTCCGCCGCGACGGCAACGATGCCATCAAGAAGACGCTGAAAGACAAAAAGATTGCCGAAGATGACGAAAAGCGCGCCCTCGATGAAATCCAGAAACTCACCGACGACGAAATCAAGAAGATGGAAGAGATGAGCAAAGGCAAAGAAAAAGAAGTGCTGGAGTTCAAATGACCGGCTAGTGCGGTAATGGCTGGTGTGATGACGGGGCTCCCGCCCCGTTCCAGCGGAGCAAAGCCCCGCCACCACACAACGTCCGAAGCCTTCTGTCTCCTTCGTGTACCTTGGTGTCCTCGGTGGTTAAGGCCCTTTTTCGCCCAGGATTGACCGTATAATCTGAGCATGAAGCGCGTTGTCCACGCCGCCTGCCCGCACGATTGTCCCGACGCATGCAGCGTGCTGATCACCCTCGAAGACGGCCGTGCCGCCAAAATTCAGGGCGATCCTGAGCACCCCGTTACCCAAGGATTCCTCTGCGCCAAAGTAGCAAAATATCTCGACCGAGTGTACTCGCCCGACCGGGTCTTATATCCCATGCGAAGAGCCGCGCCGAAGGGGCGCGTGGTGACAGCCAGTGTGGGGACGGGCGACCCCGCCCGTCCAAGCGGAGCGCAGTTCGGCGCCTTCCAGCGCATCTCCTGGGACGAGGCGCTAGACGAAATCGCAAATCGCTTCCGAGCCACCATCGCCGAGCACGGCCCCGAAGCCATCCTGCCCTACTCCTACGGAGGCACGCTCGGTGCGCTCAACGGCGCGTCCATGGATCGCCGTTTCTTCCACCGCCTGGGCGCTTCGCAATTGGAGCGTACCATCTGTTCCGACGCCGGCGAAAAAGGCCTGGAATCGGTCCTCGGCGTCAAACTCGGCACCGAGCCCGAACAGTTCGCACACTCGCGCTACATCATCGCGTGGGCTTCGAATATTCACGGCAACAATGTTCACCTCTGGCCCTTCATCGAAGAAGCTCGCCGCAAAGGCGCGAAGCTGGTCGTCATTGATCCTTATCGAACCCGCACCGCGAACCTCGCCGACTGGTACCTGCCAATCAATCCCGGAACCGATACCGCGCTAGCCCTGGGCTTGATGCACGTCATCATCAAGGAAAATCTTTGCGACGCCGACTACGTCTCGCGCTACACCCTGGGCTTCGAAGACCTGAGGCTTCGCGCCGAGCAGTATCCACCCGAAACAGTGGCCTACTGGACCGGAATCTCCGCCGACGACATTCGCAAGCTCGCGCGCGAGTATGCCACAGTCCGCCCGTCAGTAATCCGCGTCAATTACGGCATCCAGCGCAACGATGGCGGAGGCATGGCCATGCGCGCCGTCACCATGCTCCCCTGCTTGATCGGGTCGTGGAAAGAACAAGGTGGCGGATTGCAGATGTCGACCAGCGGCTCTTTCGCTCTGAACACCGCCGCGCTCAAAATGCCCGACCTGATGCTGAAAGCCCTGGGCCGCCCCGCCCGCATCGTCAACATGGTGCAACTCGGCAGCGCGCTGAACTCGCTGACCGCGCCGCCCCTCCAGGCGCTCTTTGTTTACAACTCAAATCCAGCAGCCGTATGTCCCAACCACAACGAGGTCGTCCGCGGCTTAATGCGCCCTGATCTTTTTACCGTCGTGCACGAGCAGTTTTTCACCGACACCACCGACTATGCCGACATCGTGCTGCCGGCCACCACCTTCTTCGAGCACAAAGATCTGCAGGCCGCCTATGGCCACTACTACCTCCAAATCTCCGACCAGGCGATGGACCCGCTTGGCGAATGCCGGTCCAACGTCGATCTGTTCCGCGCGTTAGCCGAGCGCATGGGTTTTGCGGATGAATGTTTTCGGGAATCAGTGGATTCCATGATCGACCGCGCTCTGGAATCGCCCAACCCATGGCTAAAAGGAATCACCCGCGAGCGCTTAGAACAAGAGCGTAGCATCCGCCTGAATTTCGAAAGCACTACGAACCACGCAGGGAGAGCCGCCCCCGGCTGTCCAGCCGAACAACGCTCGGCAGCGAAGCCGACCCCATTCCTACCCTTCGCCCAAGGCAACTTCCGCACGCCGAGCGGCAAAGCCGAGTTCTACAGCGAAGCTTTGAAGAACCAGGGCCTCGACCCCGTCCTAACCTTTACTCCACCTGAGGAATCGCGCCACGGATCTGCATCGAAAGCCGCAGGCTTCCCGCTCGAACTCCTCACCCGCAAACCCGACAACCATCTCAACACGACCTTCGCCAACCTCCCATCCGTCCGCCAGATGGAGCCGCAGATCGGCGATCTAGAGATGCACCCCACCGACGCTAAAGCCCGCAGAGTTCACAATGGCGACCGCGTTCGTGTCTTCAACTCCCGGGGAGAAATCATTCTCCGAGCTCAAGTTGACGGTTCTGTCGCACCTGGAGTCGTCGCCGCCCGACTCGATTGGGCACGTTTCAGTCCCGGCGGCACCAATGTGAACGTGCTCACCTCAGAAAAACTTTCTGACCTGGGCAACGCGGCGACGTTCTATTCCGTCTGTGTTGAAGTAGAACTTTTTGGGGCGTGACTCTCGGGGAGAAATTCCGGGTGGTAGCTCAGTTTCGAGATGAAACGACAGAACTCATGAACCACCAAGGCCGCGAAGTATCACGAAGGACTCTGCTTTCAAGGCTTTCCTCAGTGAATCGTGGTCTTTGTGGTTAGGAATTCCACTGAGCCACCACCAATTCCTTCTCGCCTTGGACGCTTCTCACTCTCTACCGTATAATTACCGTTTTCCTAACTCTAGTTCTTCGAGGTAGTTGCAATTCATCGCCGTCATCATGCTATTTCTGCGCGCGCGCCGCGTCCCGGCCGCGACTCGGGCCCCCGCAGAGACCAATCGAGAGAGCCATTGACAGACCACTCTTGGTCTCCAACTTCTTTGACCACAGGAGGTTGGCAGCAGAGTTCCGTCCAGAGTCCCGTGCTTCGTCCCCTCTGGAATTGCCTCCTCATCTTATTGGCTCTCGCGCTCCTCGTTGCCCCGGTTGCTGGCCAGCAGGACCTCATCGTTGGCATCCAGATCCATGGCAATCGCCGCATCCCCGCCGATACGATCAAGGCTCGAATCTTCTCCAAAGTCGGCGATGTCTATGACAACGCCGCCATCGAGCGCGACTTCAACGCCCTGTGGAACACCGGCTATTTCGAGGACGTCCGGTTTGAGCGCGAACAAGACCCAAAGGGTTGGATGGTCCACATTTATGTGAAAGAGCGGCCCACCATCCGCGAGATCAACTACACCGGCCTGAGCGCCGTTACCACCAGCGACGTGCTCGATCGCTTCAAAGAACGCAAAGTCGCACTCTCGGTCGAGAGCCAGTACGATCCCACCAAGATCAAAAAGGCCGAAGTCGTTCTGAAAGAACTGCTGTCCGAGCACGGACGTCAGTTCGCCACT
>Ga0302324_100030863_pt1 | contig 10123 bp, 4 predicted proteins | sample Palsa_T0_1_FD_201949 | JGI IMG/M metagenome (GOLD analysis project Ga0302324, IMG submission 201949) | Peat permafrost microbial communities from Stordalen Mire near Abisko, Sweden - Palsa_T0_1 | ecosystem: Environmental > Terrestrial > Soil > Palsa > Peat permafrost | place: Sweden: Abisko... | reverse complement strand
CACTGATGTTTGAGCTTGAATAAAGCGGACGCGCTTCGAGTCGTTAATGGGGGTAAGAAACGGGGTCATCACTGATTACGTGGCCCGATCAATGAGTGATGACCCCTTGTCTTCGCCCCCCTTGTCTTCGCCCCTCCTTCTTGAACAGCCTCAATCGGCCGTTGGCGCGGTTGATGATGTGATAGACCATTCCACCGGGTGCGACTCGTGCTGAACATGGCATGACAGAATGCTAATCGCGCCGTCACGAATTGTAAAGGGTCGTGTCCCCTTCAGTTACCTCTGTCCCCTTCAGTTACCTCTTCAGTTACCTCTTTTTCTTCATCCCCCCGGATATGTGCCAAGGCCAAATCAATCGGTGATGACCCCCTTTCTTTTTTTGGAAAACGAGAGGGACGGGGACGCGGACGCGTTTCCTATTTCGTTTCCGCGATCACAATAGGAAGCATGTTCGAGCGGCAAAGCTCACCTCGGTCAAAATTGTCCCAGAAATGAACGATTCCCTCCGTGGTAATATCGCTCTGAGGCACATTGTGGAATGTTGTCAAAGCCTTATAAGCTACGGCCGCCACGAGATATTTTCCGGGGGGAAGGGTTTTATGCAGGTTCCCGGCGGCATCGTAGAACGGTTGATCGTCGACGTTGCCACAATGCCAATTCCAATCGATGCAGACTCCGCCGAGGTGCGGGAGGTAAACGTAGTCGCTTTCTCCTGGCAGCGCCCGCGAACCTCGCCTTGACCGGTAACTCAGTGCCGCGACTTGTTTGCCGCTCGTATTGTAGAACCTCCATTCAATAGGAAGCTCAAATAATGGTTGGAGGAACGGATTAAAGACGCGAACGATCGGATCGCCTCGGTTCTCGATCTCTAAACGAATCGCTACGTCCTGCCCCCAGACCACCTCTGGGCGGTCCAGAGCAAGCTTAATTGTCAGCTGGAGGGGACATGACGGTACCTTAGGCGCATTTTCTGCCGGTTCCGCGGCTAACAATAAATGGCCGTAGATCAAAACCGATGCTAGCGCTGCCGTGTAGTTGGAATGATGGGTCTTCGTCATCTACATCATCCTCATTTATGGTTGGAATCTTGCTGCCAGGGTGCGGCTTGTAGGGCCGCAGTCGCGTTGCTTGTCCATTCTGGGAAAGTGGTCGTTGCCTGGTTCTTCGGGGGCGCCGTCGGTGCGCTCGCCGCAGCGCTCCAATTCTGGCCGTTCCATTTCGCGTGGATATCCATATTCCAGCTACTGTCAGCAAGCGGAACGGGAATTGACCCGGAACCCTAGGCGGGTGAGGCTGTGAAAGCTCCCATCTCGATGCAACCCACCTCCTATTTCGTTTCCGCAATCACGATCGGAAGCATGTTCGATTTGCACAGCTCGCTGCGGTCAAAATGGTCCCAGAAGTGCGACATTTGATCCCCGGTAATGTCGTTTGCGGGCAATTTGTCGAACGTGATCAATGCCTTATAAGCTACGGCTTCCATGAAATATTTGCCTGGCGGCAAAGTCTCGTGCGGCTTCCCATCGGCGTCGCGGAACGGCCTGTCGATCATCGCGGGATGCCAGATCCAATCGATGCAGACCCCTCCAGAAGATGGCAGCTCAACGTAGTCGTATTCCCCGGGCAACCGCCTTGAACCCATGCCTGCCTTATCGCTGATCGTTGCGACGTGCTCGCGATTGAGGTCATAGATGCGCATTTCGATTGGGAGCGCGAGCAACGGATTCAAAAAGGGGTTGAAAACCTTCACCACGTTGCCTCGGTTCTCTATTTCTAGATGAATCGCCGTGTTTCGCCCGACCGCCGGGGGCGCCGAGTTTGGTGCGAGCGAAACCGTAAGCACGAGCGGGCACGCGAGGGGGGCAGGCGCGAAATCGGCAGGCTGCGAAGCAAGCAAAATACGGCCGCCGATCGAAAAGATTAAGAATGCGACGCTTTTTCCTAGGCTGGACATTCCTGGCATATGGTGGGCTCCTCATTTATGGTTTGCGTCTTGTTGCCACGGTGCGGCGATAAGGGCCTGATACGTGTTGACCATCCATTGTGGGAAGGTGGTCGTTGCCTGGCTTTTCGGGGGTGCCGTAGGTGCGCTCGCCGCAGCGCTCCAATTTTGGCCGTTCCATTTCGCGTGGATGTCCATGTTCCAAACGCTATCGGCGAGTGGGACAGGAATCGATGCCAAGGTAGCATTGGTAAATGTTGGAGTAAACATTAGGTACATATCGAACCCGTTCACCGATTCTCGGTCGGTTTGCGCCGTCGAGTCGAGAGAATCGAAGGGCGAGTCGCTGGTCCACTGCTGCGCCGCTGTCGCGACGTAATAGGGGTAATTTCTGTCCGAGCCTGCTGGAGTGGTCTTAATCTGCCATCCCGAAACAAGGCTCTTCTGATATTCGGTGTCGCTGGTTATCAGCTGGATGTAACTCAGATTGCCCGTAAAAGGTTGCGGCACCGTGAAGTTATTCGGGTCAAACCGAACTGAGGTGGTGATGGTGTTATTGACGATTGTTGGCTGCTGGACGGCCGTGCCTACGAACTGCACGCTTGGCTTAAAAACGGTAAAATCGGTGTCCACCTTCATCTGCTGCCCCGCTACGGTGACGGTAAGCTTCACGTCCTCGTCCGCACCGGTGGGGGAGCCGTCCACCCAATAGAAGGTCAGGCCTTGTTTTTGGCTGTCGCCCTGGATCGTGTTGACAACGGCGCCGGTGGTATTATTGGCGTTGTAGCCGCTCACACGGTTGCCGGGAACGGTCCAATTAAAGGATGGATTTAATCCGGCGGGAAGAACCGTAGCAACGAGCTGGACGCCTTCGCCGACAATCACGGACTGCTGCTTATTGCCTGTAATATCCACGCTGTTGTTGCTACCAAAGGTGCCGAAGATTTTCACCTCAGCAGCACTCGCATCTGACGTCGTTGAGGTGGGTTGCGATGTCGCGGAAGCCGCTCCGGGCAAGAGCGCGGAAAGCGTGAACGTGAGGTCGCCGACGGCCTGGCTCGGCTGTATGGCTCCAACATATAGCGTTGTGGGAATCGTTCCGCTGCCCGATGTCCACGAGATCGAATCGGCACCTCCGCCGCCGAACAGCGGCGCATCGCCGCTGGAAGGATTGGGGGTGTCCCAGACATCAACGTCATCGGGTTCCGAAGTCGAGAGGGTTAGCGCGGTTCCGCTGGGCAGATTGGGGGGAAGGAAGATCTGTAGGGGAAGCAGATTCTGCGTTCCGTCGTCGCTTACTTGCAGGATCTGGTTGGGTTCGCCGTTGCCGAACGCGACGCCGACGGGGACGGGGCTGAAGGAGAGCCCATAAACGATACCGCCAACGGGGCCGATGGAGTCATCCGCGTCGAGAGGCCCGGTGACTATCTTGATGCTGGTGACATCTTGGTAGGCGGACAAATCCACCCTGTACTGTCCGGGGGCCAGGGTCACGGTTCCTGCCGAGTTTCCGTTGGTATAAACCTGGATCGTCGTTGTTGGGTTTGGTGCCGCGTTATTATTTCCGAAATATTGGAATGAGATGTTATTGGTTGGGTTCGTGAACGTCATATCCAACTCCACGGACGAGGCGGAGGGATTGAGGGAGGAGAAATCGTATGCATAACGGTCGCTTGGGTCCCCATAAACCGTTCCATCTGGTGACGAGAAGCTTACCTGGGGCGTTGAAGGCGGGTCATTGGGCTGGTTTTGTATGGTGTGTATGGTGCCTGTGTCCGCATAGACGAACACCGGCGCCGTACCATAGTCACCTTCTACCGTGGTCACCCCTAGATTTGTATCGGTCACCGAGAAGTCGCCAGTTTTGCTGTAGGAGCCGTTTACGACGCCGTTGACCAACCCGATCGACCCATCGGTCACCGACCATCCAAAGTTATTTGGTTGAGGTTGCATAAGGGCGCCGAATTGGTCGAGCGCGGCGGAGGCTGTAAATTTCGGAAAATTGTTATTATCTTCGCCAACGTCCACCTCCGCGGAACTGGGCGAGACCGTGTTGTTGGTCTCGTATTGTGCAACGTTTATTGTGGCACTGCTTGTGGCTGAAAGTCCGGTCACAACGTCCGTTGCGGTTCCTTGGAAGGTATAAGTGCCCGCCGCTTGGAGCGCTACAACGGTAAACTGCTGTTCGCTGTTTTCAATCTGCGGTGCCGCTGCTCCGGCGGGGGAGGAAGTCACTTGCCAAGAATACGCAAGTGTGTCCTGCGATGAAGCGGTCATCGTCAGGTTGACGGTTGTAGGTGTGGCGAGCCACGCGTCGGCCTGTTCCGTAATGGTGGGAGCAGGTGGCTGGACGACCGCCGTCGCACTACCACTCGCCGAGTCCAACGAGGCGGTAACCGCAAATGCACCGCCGTTGTTGCTCGGCGCGGTGTAGTTGCCGGAAGAGCCGATCGTGCCGGAATCGGTGCTGTCGACAGACCAGGTGGCGGCGGAGGTATCGACGGAATTGCCGAATTGGTCAACGCCGCTCACCGAGAACTGTTGGCTAGCCCCGGCGGCCAACGTTGCTGAGGAGGGGGAGACGTTGAGTGTTGCAACCTGCGCGACGGTCACGGGGACGTCCGCGACTGAGACGACAACGCCGCCGGGGGCGGTGATCGTGGCCTGGAAGGTGTAGTTGCCCGCCGCACCAACGGTGGCTGTCGTGGATTCGGCGGTGGCGTCGGCGTTGTCGGAATAGGTTGGCATCGGTGTGCCGCTTGGTGGCAGGGCGGTCCAGGTGTAGGTCAGCGTGGAGGCGTTGAGCTGGTTTGCATTCTCGGAAACCAGCGAGATGGTCGTGCCATCGGCCGATACCGTCGCGGTCGGTGGGGCGAGGATCGTGTTGAGCGCCTGTTTGGCGGAATAGACGCTGGTGGTGCCATCCGAATAGACGGCGCGGACGCGATACCAGTAGCGGTTGCCGGCGGTGAGGGCGGTGTCGGAATAATTGGTGGTGCCGGCGGGGATATCGAGGGGAGTGGTGGTGCCGGGCTGGGTGATGGTGGTGAAGGTTTCGCCGTCGGTGCTGCACTGGAGCTCGTAGTGATCGATGGTGAGACCGGCGGGCGGAGTCGGGGCGGACCAATCAATGTCGAGCGTGGTCTGGGGATTGGTGCCATCGTTGCTGATGTCCAGTGCGCCGGGTGTAGTCGGCGGAGCGGTGAGTGTGGCGTTGAAGTTGCTCAGGACGGCTTCATAGTCCGCGAGATCGACGCTCCCGCTGTAATCAAAGCTGCCTTGGGCGTAGGTGGCGGGGCTGCGGTTGAAGTTTTGGACGACCAGGTTGTAGTCCGCAAGGCCGATCGATAGCTGCTGCTCGCCGGCGGCGTCGGTGCCGATGGTGTGGAAGGCATCGCCGGTGAGGACGGGGCAGTCGACGACCAGGTTCTGGCTGAGGTGGAGGTTGCCGGAGATCACATCCTGATCATCAAGGGTGGCGAAGATAACTGAAGGGGACAGGACCCTTAATCCAGCACATTTTCGTTCCGCTCTTTCCTCCAGCCTCGACTAAAGGGTCGTGTCCCCTTCAGTTACCTCCGAGGGCAAAACGAGAAGGAACATGAGCAGCGCAGCCGGCCTTTAAAATCTGACGAATTTGGCCGGCATGGAGCGGCGACTATTTCCAGATCGGGTTGCGAAGAACATAATTGAAACTTTGCGTCGGCGTGGAACTGGGACCGGAGAGATTTATTTTATCGCCCCGGTCCCTGTTTCAAACCTAATTTCAAGGCGCGGACGCCGGTGCCGATGGCTGCGTGGCCGCAGCCGCTTTTGCGGCACGGGCCTTACGAGCGGCTTGGAGGCGTTTGAGCGTTTCGAGGACTATGGGATCATTCAAGCCGGACACCGTGACAAGAGAACTCCTGCCCGGCATGAAGTCGCAATAGTCGGACAAGATTCCAGCGCGGCCGTCTTCGCCCATCACCACGGCGATGACGGTTGCCCCGTCGGGCGGCAATTGCCGAATGGATGTCGTCAGGGTTTGGCACTCGAAGCCAACCTTCAGTGTAGGCTGCTGCGACGGGTCGAGGTTCCCGCATAGAGAAGCTCTAAGTTCAAGCGCCGCATGATACCCGTCGGCGACATTGCCCGTTATCATCTTAATGTCATGGATCGTGGCTACGACGACTGCGTAACCTCCCTGGTCCCAAAGCCCGGGTTCCTCGCCAGTTTGTGTTCCGAAGCCGGCATAGGACGAAGGGTCAAATCCCAATAGAATGAGAACCACGTAGAGGATTTCCTTGCCGGGTCTGGAAAGCTGGCCGCGCGCAGGGCTATTGCGACCAAGTCGCGTTATTGAGGACATAGTTGAACCTTTGCGTTGGGGTTTGCGGAGGCGTTCCCTGTGGTTTGGGTTGGTATCCGAAGGGAACGGAGTTGCGGGGCGGCGCATACCAGTTGCCTGGAGGCACCGACCAAGCGGCGGGGCCGTAAAGCTTTACGCCTGCGTACGCCGAGGGGGTCCATGCGGAATTGGAGATGGTCGGGTTGGCCATAGAGCCCGTCGCATCGAAGTCCCAATTAAAATAAGCCATAGCGGTATAGGTATTTTTGACGTTGCTCGCCAGGCTGGCGCTGTCGTTCTCGGAATCCGTTGTCTCCGCGACTACGTAGGTGCTGAATAACCAGTCGATGGTGGTGCTATACAAATTAAGCCCCATGAATTGTACGGGCACTCCAGGATCGGGGCTGTCCGATGAATTGATCTCGTATTTGTGATTTGCCACTGGGGAGGTTATGACGGCGCTTGAACTGCGGTCGTAAAGGGGCACTGTCGGCGCCTTGAAGAACGGTGGGTCCACCCGAGCCGGGTCGTCGATAGTGTCCCAATATACCTTGGTACTGGTCGAAAAGCTTGCGAAGGGAGCGGTTGCGCCCTGCGGTCCGTAAGACGCATATTCATAGGGCGAGATTTCTTGCATAAAGCCGATGTTGATATATTTCACTCCCCAATCATGCGCTGGGCCCGGGCCGGTTAGGGTGACGTTGGCTGCCCAATTTATACCGTTTCCGCCGTTGACATTGGGAGTTGCACTGGTGATGACCCTCGTAAGGCTTCCATTTTTCATTTGAATTCCTGCGTCCGACGCCTTGCCCGTCGAGAACGCATCATTGGGCGTCTCGACCTCGACCTCGACGATCGTAACCGGTAGCTCCCAAATATAATCGGCATCTACCAAAAACTCGGCATAGCCTACCGTCGGGCCGGCACCCCAAAGGATGTTGGCGGCGGTTCCGGACGCGTCTACGATGGAACCGGCGTACGCGGCGAGCCACCCGGCATTCTGAGGGAGGCCAGCCGCTGCGACGGTGTAATGGTAGGTCGAGTTTTGCGGCACATTCAGCGGCCCCAGCATTTGGAAGATGGTCACCTTGACCTCATCGACTTGTTGTGCGGAATTTTGGCTACCTTTGTACAACAATTGTATCTCGCCGGAACCTGCGGAAGCGAAGCCCTCTACCCAAAACGACGCCTCTCCGTCGGGAAGAATTGGCGGGGCTTGGCCTGAGTTAATTGCACCGCCGGGGGTCTTTTGTTCGTCCGACCAGACCCTGAAGATTTGAGGGATGACGAGGCTGTAGGTTCCCGAGCCGGTGCAATTTACGAGCTTGATGTTGAGAAGCTGCAATTCACCCGCGATGGGCCCCTTCTCACCATAATCGGGTTGGCCGTTGTGATCGGCATCCTCGCTGTTCCTCGGCACGAATGCACCAGGGCTATTCATCTGGCCTCTAGCCAAAGTCCCCGTTCTTAACCCGTCGCCAACGGTATCCACGTCGAGTTTTCCGGGGATTGCATTGGTCGTCGTGGCGGTGGCGGGGGTTGCGGGAACGGCGGCGCTTAGCTCGTACCCGCTCGCCGCTTCGATCGAGGGGGCGATGGACGCCGTGGGATTGAATCCCTCTGAATCCAAAAGCTGTGCCATTACGGTCACGCCGGAATAATTCGCGGGGATGTCGACTTGACTGCCGGAGGTTGGGAGCGGAGCGGGAAGGGCCGGGGCGGTGCCGGTGCCCTCCCAGCCCGTTGGCTGGTAGTAGAGTGTGTAATCGTTGTTGCCACCCTCGATGGCGGTGCCCAGCGGTTGCGCGAGGCTGACGCTCAAATCCTGACTATAGTCGTCATCGGGCATGTTGCGGGAGATCGTAAAGGCATCGTCGATCGAGTCGCCGGCTGGCTGGGTGAGCAAACCTGGATCGGCGGTCGCCGCGATCGATACCGTAGGCAGGGGGCTGGGTAATCTGATCAACTTGAAGGTCCCGCCCGAGCCGGAGTTGTCGGAATAGGGATAGTCATAGAGGTAGACGCCGATGGGGCCGCCGGTGTGTGTGAAGGCAACCGATGGCGGGGCATCCTCCAGCGCTGCGTTTGCGTCCGCGGCGTTGTCGAACGCTCCTGGCCCGTTCAGGGCGACGCTTCCGCCGCCGTAGGTCACGCCGTAGCCGAAAATGCCGGTGTTCACGCCATAGACAGTTGAGTTGTCGTCAAAATTCAAAAGACCGCTGGACCATTCGACCTCGTATAAGCCTGCTGGTTGATCGCCGAAGCTGGCAACGTCGCCGTCCAGGATGTCGGGCGTGACGGTGCCAATATCTGTGCCACCGTCCTGCTCCGGTGTCAGCGTGGTGAAGGAGGTTTCCGCGGTGTTGGATTCGACGCTTCCCGCGAAAGCCGTGATGCTCACATCGTAGGTGGTACCCGGTTGCAGGCCGGTCAGCGCATAGCTGGTTGTTCCTCCGGCGCCATTGGGTGGCACGGTGATCGTCGTAGGAGCATTAGTCGCGCCTTGGGCTACGTAGGTCAGATCGAAGCCCCCTTCGTCGGAGCTGTTGTCTGTCCAGGTGATATTTGCCCGGTCCGCGTGAAGGGATGTGGCGCTTACGCCGGTCGGCGCGGCGAGGACCGTGGCGGCGCTCACGCTGCTGGAAGGGCTGGACTCGCTGACGCCGTAGACCGCCTGCACCTGGAATGCGTAGCTGGTTCCTTCGTCGAGGCCGGTCATCGCGTCGGAATAGGTGCCACTGGCAACGGTGTCTACCACGTCCCAGGTTCCATCGCTCTGCTGTTCCTCGACGTTGAAACCGTCTTCTCCGGTGTAGCTGCTCGACCAACTCAGATCGATCTCGCTCGTGGAGATGGCTCGGGCCTGGAGATTTTGAGGGACTGGATCGGGCGTGCTGGTGCTGACCGTGTTGCTGCTGGACGTCTCGCCTGTGGCGTAATTCGCTACGACGCAGAAAGTGTAGTCGCTGGCAACGTTTAATCCGGTTGCCTGGTAGGTCGTGGCCGAGCCGTCGGCGGTGCCGATTGATTGGAGGCCCGAGCCGTCGCCGTCGTCCTCCTCGATTGTGTAATTGCTCGCGCCAGCCGCAGCGTTCCAAGCGAGATCGATCTCCGATGGCGATGCAACCGTGGCGGTAAGTGAACTCGGGGCGGGGGGCAAGACGCCGACGGAGGCGGTGGCGCTAGCCGAGCCAAGCGCCGCTGCGGCCGTGAAGGTCCCGCCGTTGTCGGCGGGGGCGGTGTAGTACCCGGAAGGACCGATGGTTCCATCGTCGGTGCCATTGTCCGGATCGCTGACGGACCAGGCGACGCCCGATGCGTCCATCGGGTTACCGAATTGGTCGTAGGCGCTGACGGTGAACTGCTGGCCATCGCCGGCGGGTAGCGTGGCGCTGGAGGGGGAGACGCTCATTTGCGTGGGAACCTGATCGACCGTCACGCTCACCGTGCCGACATCATCGAGCGTGCCACTGGGGGTGGTGATGGCGACCTGGAAGACGTAGGTGCCGGGGGCATCGACCGTGGCGGTGGATTGCTCGGCGGCGTTGGTGCCGTTGGCGGAGAAGGTGGGATCGCCCGCGCCGATGGGGATGGTCGGCGCGGTCCAGGTGTAAGCGAGATAGGCAGTGTTGAGCTGGCCTTCGCTGAGGGCGGAGAGGGCGATCGTGGTGCCATCAGCGGAGACGGTTGCGGTGGGCGCGGGAACGGTGTTGAGCGCGCGCTTGGCCGTGTAGACGCTGGCGGTGCCGTCGGTGTAGACGGCTCTGACGCGGTACCAGTACCTGCCGCCGGCGCTGAGGCCCGAGTCGGAATAATTGAGCGTGCCGGCGGCGATGTCGCTGGCGATGGTGGAA
>Ga0302324_100030860_pt1 | contig 10123 bp, 7 predicted proteins | sample Palsa_T0_1_FD_201949 | JGI IMG/M metagenome (GOLD analysis project Ga0302324, IMG submission 201949) | Peat permafrost microbial communities from Stordalen Mire near Abisko, Sweden - Palsa_T0_1 | ecosystem: Environmental > Terrestrial > Soil > Palsa > Peat permafrost | place: Sweden: Abisko... | reverse complement strand
TCGAAGATCGCAAAATAGCCCCAGTAAAGGCAGAAGAGCAGAAAAATCTGCACGGCAACGATCCAGTTCGCCGCCGCGACCCATGATCGTTCAAGATCCGGAATGGCGAATGTGACGATCAGGATGATCGCAACCGCGGCGATAAACTGGATCAGCGAATCAATGCAGAGGGCATAGCCGCGGCTGCCGACCCCGGCCAAAGGAAACTCCAGGGAGATCTGTTCGGGAGTTTCAATGGTAAGCTTTTCCGTCGGGTCCAAACCGGGATCCAAATTATGATCTCCGTTTCCTGGCTCAACAAGCGCCAAACCTACTGGTCGCGGTTAGAGTCTCTGCTCGCGCGGGTGAAAGAGCAAGGGCTGCACGGACTGAGCCGCAGCGAATTGCGCGAACTGGGATTGCTCTACCGCCAGACTGCCACCGACCTTTCCGCCGTCCGTAGCGACCCCAGCAGTGTGCAGCAATCCCGCTATCTGAATCAACTGCTGGGCCGCGCCCACAATGCAATCTACTCGGGACAGAAGAAAACTGTAGGCGGGGTGTGGCAGTTCTACCGCTCGGAGTATCCGCGCATCTTTCGGCGATTTCTACCTTATACGGCCGTAGCGACCGCAATCTTTGTCCTGGGTGCAATCGCGGGGACGTGCTTCAGCCTCTCGGACCCGGACTACATGCGCGATTTTGTCGGGTCGCAGATGATGGCCAGCATCGAGCGCCATGAGATGTGGACGCATTCGATTGTATCGATCAAGCCGCAGGCCTCCAGCGCCATCATGACCAACAATCTCTCGGTGTCGTTCGTGACCTTCGCTCTAGGTATTACTGCTGGCGTCGGAACGGTTTTCGAACTTCTCTTTAATGGATTGATGATCGGGGTGATTGGCGTGGCCTGCGCCACCTACGGGATGAGCGTGCCGCTGTGGAGCTTCGTAGCTCCGCATGGAGTGCTGGAGCTTCCCGCGATCTTCATCGCCGGAGGCGCCGGGCTGCGGCTTGCCCGTGCGCTGCTGTTTCCCGGAGTATTGTCGCGGCGGGATTCGCTATCCCTAGGCGGTACAGAAGCCGTTCGACTGCTGGTGGGTGTGATCCCCATGCTCATCGTGGCGGGCACGATCGAGGCCTTCTTTTCGCCATCGTCCACGCCCGCATCCTTGAAATTCATGGCAGCGGCGGCACTCTTCACGCTGCTGATCGCTTACCTGTGGAGCCGCTCGCGCCCGCATCCAAGCACCTAGCGCCACCATTCCGGAAGTGCCAACGGTGCGGGCAATCCGCCACTCGGATTCCACACGAGTGACTCTTTTCTTGCCCAACGATGATCAACCTAACTTTTGTATCTGGCTAGGGACTTTCCTCCCTATTCCTTTATCTATCCTTGACAGTCTCCTGCCGCCGGGAGCAGAATCGTGCGCAACTGCGGTACACGGTTGTGCCGACGTTCACAGCATCAGGTCAGACAACGAAAATCCCCCCGCTCGTCTGTTTGCACTGAGTTCTCAAATTCACTTTCAAAAGGAGCGACCTATGCGTATGCGACGCGATGTCCTTTATGCGTCAGTTTGTGCTTTTCTGCTGTTCCTCCTGGTGAGCACTTCGGCGCCAGTTGCTTATAGTGCTGCTGCACCGAACCCCGCCGACCGAATCGTTACCTCGGTGGACGAATCGGATTTGGTTCAGCTCAGTGGTACTCACCGGCTGGCCCTTCCAAAATACGATCAGGGACCGGTTGCCGATAGTCTGCGTATGGATCACATGTTTGTAGTACTACAGCGGAGTCCCGAGCGGGAACAGGCGGTGGAACGCCTAGCGGCTGAGCTTCAGGACCCACACTCTGCCAACTACCACAAGTGGCTCACTGCCGAAGAGTTGGGCAAGAAATTTGGGCCAGCGCAGGAGGACATTGAGGCTGTTGTCAGCTGGCTAAGCTCGCATGGCCTGCAGGTCAACCTGGTTCATAAGAGTGGAATGACGATAGACGTATCGGGTACCGCGGGCCAAGTTGGAGAAGCTTTCCATACTGAAATCCACCGCTACAACGTGAACGGCGAGCAGCATATCGCGAATGCCACCGACGCAAAAATTCCGGCCGCACTCGCGTCCGTCGTAGCCGGTGTCAGCTCACTGAATGACTTTCTGCCGAAACCGCTGATAAAGAAACCAAAATCGGCTTTTTCGTATAAATGCGAGGGATGCCCCGCCGGATTTACCGACGAGCAGTGGTATGATGAGGCCCCGCCGGATTTCGCCACCATCTACAACGTTGCGCCACTGTACACAGCGCCCAAGCCAATCACGGGGAAAGGGCAGACCGTGGCTGTCTTGGAAGTCACCGATATACAGGCAGCGGATGTGGTCACATTCCGCTCGGCTTTCGGTCTCTCCTCTTATTCGGGAACCTTCAGCCAAATTCACCCCGGCACTGGCTGCACCGACCCAGGCACGAACGGCGCGGAAGGTGAAGCTGCGCTGGACGCCGAGTGGGCGGGCGCGGTCGCTCCCAATGCCGACGTCATACTAGCCTCGTGCGCCAATACCACGAACTTCGGCGCCTTCATTGCAGCCCAGAACTTGCTGGACACTAGCAGTCCGCCGCACATCATGAGTCTCAGCTATTTGTCATGCGAAGCTGAGATTGGGCCGGGACCAAATGGCAACGGTTCTGTCAAGGCCCTTTGGCAACAAGCAGCAATGGAAGGAGTTTCAGTCTTCGTGGCTGCTGGCGACGGCTCCGCGGCTGGCTGTGACGACTTCGATAGCTCCCCATACGCGGTGGCTGGCATTGCGGTGAATGGCCTTGCCTCCACCCCCTACAATTTTGCCACCGGGGGCACCGATTTTGCCGATACCGCCAATGGCACGAACAGCACCTATTGGACTACCACCAACACGGCAACCGGAAAATCTGCCAAGTCCTACATTCCGGAAATACCTTGGGAGAACTCCTGTGCCGGCAGCGTGCTTTACACCTTTTTTGGATACACGAGTGGAGTTTCCTTTTGTAACAGCTCCGAGGGGTCTAATTTTTTCAATATAGTTGGGGGGAGTGGAGGTCCGAGCTTTGTCTACGCCAAGCCTTCTTGGCAAGGCGGAGTCTATGGTGTTCCAAAAGACGGTAAGCGTGATTTGCCAGATGCTTCTCTATTTGCGGCGAATGGCCTCTGGGAGCACGCGATCCTGTTCTGTATGTCGGACGCGACAGAAGGAGGAGCTCCCTGCGACTATTCCGTGCCCACGGATGCCCTCTTCAACAGCGCTGGCGGAACTTCCTTTACGGCACCTCAATTTGCAAGTATTCAGGCGCTGATCAATCAGAAGGCTGGTGGCCCGCAAGGTAATCCAGCCCCGATTTATTATGACCTGGCTCAGGTGGAATACGGAACCCCAACCTATCCCCACACCGCAACTTTTTCGGAATGCAACTCCAACGACGGCAACAAAGTGGAAAGTACTTGCATTTTCCACGATGTCACCAGAGGGACGAACGATGTTCCGTGCTACGGTACGAGCAATTGTTTCGATCCGAATCCAGCCGCCGACTACGGCGTTCTTTCTGTATCGGACAGCTCGCTCGAGGTAGCGTACCCAACCACAAAGGGTTGGGATTTCGCCACTGGATTAGGTACCCCGAACGTCACGAATCTAGTGAACCGCTGGCCATAAGAGTTGTCGAATTAACCTCACGCGGACGCTAAGTGAAACTCTGTTCTTCATGATGCGTTCCGCGTGGGGAGTTTTGCCTAAGTTGGCGCTGCTAGGAGCGTCCCGCCATCGGAGTCGGTGGGACGCTTCGCGAAGCCGGCGCGACGCCGGTGCTTCAATTAAACCAGATTTCGTTCTTTCACCGTAAGGTATTGGTTCAGCACTGCTGCCGAAAGCCGCGACGGCTCTACCTCCATCGAGAGAGCGCCGCGCTCGCGCAAACGTCCCAGAAGCAATTCGCGACGGTAAACCATCTCCTGCGCGGCGACCATCTCGTACATGGCTGGCGCCGACGCCGGGCTCTGTCGCGCCCGCAGCTTCAGTTCAGGCTGGGCAATCGCAACGAACAACAGGAGGTGCCGCGACAGCATCTCACCGGCGGCTTCGATGACCTCGGGGGTCATCGCCGTCTCTGCCAGATCGGAAATCCAGATGATCAGCCCGCGTTGTTTCTGCAAGGTCAGCAGGCTGGCGGCGGCGCGCACGTGGTCGGCTTCCGGTACTTCCTCGCGGACCACCGCGAGTTGCTCCACGATCTGGCGCATCTGAGCTGCGCCGCGCCCAGGGATCACGCGCTGATTCACCGCGCGGCCATAGGCCAGCAGGCCGACCCGGTCCCCGGAGTAGATTGCGAGTTGGGCGAGGCAGAGCGCTGCATCCACCGCGCGATCGAGTTTGCTGTAACCGTCGGTGCGAGCGCGCATCAGCCGGCCACAATCCAGCACGATCCAAACCGCCTGGCTGCGCTCCACGCGGAACGTTTTGGAAACCAGTTTCCCGCGGCGCGCCGTCGCTGTCCAGCAGACGTTGCGCAGTTCATCGCCTTCGCGGTGTTCCCGCAGGCTCTCGAAGTCGGAGCCCATCCCGCGCAGGCGCATCATTCGCATCTGTAATTCGATCTGGCGGCTGCGGGCGAGATAGACGGAATGCTTGCGGGCATGTTCAAAATTTGGGTAGACGCGAACCGTCTGCCGCAGATCGGCTACCGCCCAGCGTTCGGCCATCCCAAACCCAGACCGATAACGCAGAAAGACTTTTCCAGTGCGCAGGTCGCCCCGAGTGCCGGGCGTGTATTCGTAATCCATGGAACGACTGGCGCGCGCGGGCACGTTCAGGGTAATCACTTTGCTGGTGTGCCAGTTCGAGGGCGGCAGTTCATCGTAGGCGCTCACGCCAAGATCGATCGAGGATTCCTGGGCCACCGAGAGGCTTACGGGGGCAGCCATTCCAATCGAAAGCGGGCTGCGCCATTCGCGGCGAACCGTGAGTTGTTGGGGACTCGGAAGGCGCAGCCAGTCACCGAGGAAGGCCACGAGCAGAAGCCCATCCCAGAGCAGTATCGCGTAGAGGAATGTCCGATTCCACAGCCCGGGAATGATCCACGCCAAGCCGACCCCGACGAGAAGCAGCAGCCGTGGCCCGGCGCCGCCGCCGAAGCGGCCGTGAGGTTCGGCCGACAGTTCAACCGGCGGGGGCTCGAGGGGGCGGGAAATACTCACTTCGGGACCTCGACTGCGGCCAGCACGTCGGTCAACACGCGATCCGCATCCAGACCTTCGAGTTCCGCTTCCGGCCGCAACACAATCCGATGGCGAAGCGCGGGTAGAACGGCGGCCTTCACATCGTCGGGAATCACATAGTCGCGGTCGGCAAGCGCCGCCAGAGCCTTGGCCACCAACATCAGGCTGATCCCGGCTCGTGGGCTGGCGCCCAGAGACACAGACGGCCAAGTCCGCGTGCGGCGTGCGATTTCGGAGATGTAGCCAAGCAGCGACGGTTCGACCGTGAGTTGACGAAGCTCCAAGCGCGCCTGCTCGAGCACCTCTGGCTCGATAGGCGCGATCTCCGCCGCTTCGGTTAGGGAAGTGGGCTGACTGTTATGTTTCGCGAGAATCTCAAGTTCTTCCTGCGCCGAGGGATATCCGATCTTGATCTTGAGCAGGAAACGATCCAGTTGGGCCTCGGGCAGCGGATACGTGCCCTCGAACTCCACTGGATTCTGGGTAGCCAGCACGGTGAACAACGGCGAAAGCGAATGGCGCACACCATCCACGGTGACCTGGCGTTCTTCCATCGACTCCAGCAGCGACGCCTGGGTCCGCGGGGGCATGCGGTTGACTTCGTCGACCAGCAGGAGATCGGTGAACATCGGTCCGTGGTGCAGGGAAAAAGTTCCGTTCTGCAGGTTGAGAATATTGCTGCCCAGCAGATCGGCGGGCATTAGGTCCGAGGTACACTGCACGCGCTGAAACGTCACGTTCAGCGCGCGCGCGAGGACTTTCACGCTGAGGGTTTTGCCCAATCCCGGGACGCCCTCGATTAGAGCGTGCCCGCCGCACAGCAGAGCAGTCAGTGTGCCATCGATCAGTTCACTCTGCCCGACGATCACTTTCGCCAGTTCCGCACGGCCATGGGTTACTAATTTCGTGATTGCCTGCATGAAGCCTCTATTCTTTCCTTACGTTTTATCTTTCGCCGTAGAAACCAGCGGTTCGAGCAACAAGGTTGCCTGATTCAAAGCCTGCACGTGTGCGAGTGCCCGCTTTTCTGACAACTCTGTATCTGCGGCGGCCTCGTCGCTGCGGCCCACCAGAGAAGCCACATCCGCGGGAACCTTGAGCCCGCGTTGCGCCATGGCCACGAGGATATCTTTCGCATTGGCAGTTCCGCGAATTCCAAGACGCCGTGCCGCGATCTGCTGGAAACGGCTGAAGGCAATTTCCACCGCCACCTGGGTGCCGCGCGCCCGATGAAATACGCTGCCCAGAGTCTCCACGAATTCCAGCGAGGACAAGCGCGATTCACGAACGAGCGGCACCACGGGCCCGCTGCGCCGAGAAAACGTCAGGATCACCAATAGCGCGAGAAATCCCACCTGAGCCAGAGCCCACATCTGCGCCGGGTTCGACGAGTGCGTCGCAGCCATCTCGTGTTCCTCATGGTAGTACTCGTCCCAAAGGATGCGCCGGTTGTCGCCCACGGAATTTAAAAGCAGATCCAGGTTTCCCCGGTTCCGAATGCCGGCATTGGTGAGAGGCAACGCGCTGGCCCACCAAATGACTCGACCTCGGCCCAGAGAATAGGAGACAACGACAGGATGGGCGTGTTCGCCGTCTTTCGAGGGAGCGACGAAATGAACCAGCGCCGCGTCCTTACTGGAGTCCCAGACCAGATCGCCATCCTGCGAGATGGGCCCTCCCCGCGTGAGGCTGGTCGGCGTGGCCGGCTCGCATTCGGCGAAACCGACGCGAAGCTCATCGGCATGCGCTCCGGATTGAGGAACGAACGCATTCGGGCCCGCACCCGCGATCAGTACGCTTCCGCCGCGCAAAAGGAAGCGCACGATGCCGCTCATCTCTGCCGCCTGCGGATAGGATTCCGGACCGGCCAGCACCAACATCACACCCGACGCATCAGCCGGCAGCTGCGCCGGAGGCTGCGTCCAGCGTTCCACCGCATAGCCGCTCTGTTTCAGTAAAAGGTAAGCCGCTTTCGCCCCGCCCCGCTGGACGTTGTAGCTTGAGGGCGACCCCGCGCCCTGGTCACTCTGATTCGAGTTCAGCCAGGCGACGAGAGTCATGACCAGCAGCAGCCCGATGCCGAATACGATAAATCCACGCTGCTCGCCTGGGGTTACTGGCATCCCAGCCTTTTCAGTTGAGCGGCGAATTGTGCAAAGTCAGCTTCCGTGGTGGGACGGCTTCCGTACCAGCTCGCCTCGAACTTCCCCATCATGGCGGCAAACGGTTCTTTCGACACGTTGGAACCCGGAATAGCATTGAGATACTCACGCGGAGTGCGAGTCTTGTCCGGTAGCCACACACCCTCCGACTCCAGGCGGGAGACCGCTGCCCAGAAGCCGAAATGGATCGCGTCCCTCCACTCGCCTCTGGCCGCGCGCTCGCGAGCCTCAGCAAGCCATTCCCGCCAGTTTCTGGCGGAGGGCATGAAAGGAAGAATCTCGCGTTTGCCGGCCTCCAAATTCTGCTGCGAAACCCGATAGAGCCAGACCCCGGCAATTGCGGCGGCCAGGGCAATCATGCCCCACACCAGCCACTGTCCCGCATCCTGCACGTCGGGAATCTTCGGGTCGATCTTTCTGAGCAGTTTCTGAATCCATGCCGAAACCCGCTGCTTGAAGATCTCGAGCGCGGTCGGACCGCGAACCCGGTCAAATTCGCGGGCGCTGAGGATTTCGTCAAGCCGCTTTCGCGTCGCACCGTCGGCGCGATTTGGTTGTTCGTAGAGTTCAGCCTCGGCGCGCATCGCCTTGAGGCGCGTACCCGCGTTGGCCAAAATGTTGGGTTTCGCCGGCATCCTGGCGGTCAGAAAACGGTTCAGAGCATCCCCCAGGAAGCTCAGGTCGACGGATATGTCTCCCCGCGCCGTCTGAACCGTGAGCGCATCGGGAAGGGAGTCGCGAAACGCGGGAGCTTTCTGTGGCGCGGAAGCAAGCTCCGCGACCTGGTTTTCGTAACGCTGAAGCCGCTCGATGTATTGAGTTGTGCTGAGCGCAGGGAGCGCCGATGCCTGCCCCGTGCCCGCCAGCAGAAACAGCGCAGCCAGCCAATAGCGGGATCCACAAGCCATCATACTTGGGCCGGAGTTGTTTGTGCCGGCGCTGCACTCGGCGCTCCGGGAACATCGAGGCTCAACAACATCCATTGCAGATCGAAGGCTTCCTTGCGGACGCGCTCGTCGTAATAAAGAAGCGAGAGGCCGATGGTAGCCAGCGGGCCGGTGATCGATCCGGCGATGAACCCGGCCAGATAGACCAGCACGGCGGCGGCAATCCGGTTATGCAGGAAGGTCCCGACGCCTGCTGCAATTCCGTTCAACCCCAACCCTAGAATCAAGGCCAGCAGCAAGAAGATAAGATAAATCACTACCACTCGCCAGCGGCTTCCCTTGGTCAGGAATACGCTCCGCTTCAACGAAGCCCGCGGACCCAGATTCTCCGCCGCCCACGCCTGGATGGCCAAGGCGTAGCGGACGTAGATCGCGATGAATGCCGCGAATGCCAAGATCACGACGACAAACCCCGCAATCCCTCCGGCGATGGCTGCTGCGCGACCCGGAGCACCCCTCGCCACAACTCCGATACTCATGACCAGAGGCACCATGACAGCGACCAGAGCTAACACGGCCAGCGTCATCCACAATACCAGCCACAACCCGATCCACCCCAGCGTGCCAAAGAGGCTCCAGACACGGCCGCGCAGAGCCCTGTACGCGCCGACGACGGAAGTTTCGTGTCCCAGGTAAACGGCGGCAACTGCCTTCACCGTTGCGGCGTGCGAGATCGCCATTCCCGCTAACATGATGAGATAGCCGAAAACCATGCCCAGACCCAGTTTGGCCATGACTGCGGCGGAGGCCATGCGGTTGCCGGCGCTGAATGGCGACCCGACGTTGGCTCCGACGGTGAGCAGTTGGAAGATCATGTTCGCCGCCGGGCCTATTGTGGCGATGCCGACAAAGAGAAGAAAATTCTTGCGGTAAAGAACGAAGGTGTGGTCCAACAGTTGGCCTGTGGACATCGGGCGCAGGGGTTCCGTCATCACACTCTCCGCGGAATTTCGAGGAAACTATAACACGATTCAGCACGGCCTTATACTTCGGCCGGAACGACCACCCGGGCGGGGGCCTCAACCTGGTTAATTCGTTTTACTGGTTGGTTGGGGAACTGAAAGGCGTATCCTTATGTACGATGAAGGGGTTGGCCCGATGCCGTAACTCTATGATTTCAAACCCTGTCGTCAACGCCACAACGATCCCCTCGCAAAGTGTTTCAGGTCCTTGCGGGTGGCAATGAGAAGCGCCGAATTGAATCGGTTTAACAACTGATGTAGCTAGGGAGGCAGGACCATGACGTCTGGCATACTCACGTCGTCCGGAATCAAGGCACCGGGCGACTACCTTGAAGAAGTGATGATCAGTGTGAAGGCGAAGAACCCCGCAGAGCCTGAATTCCATCAGGCGGTGCGGGAGGTATTCGATTCTCTGCGGTTGGTGTTGGCAAAGCATTCCGAGTATCAGTCCAACCGCATTCTGGACCGCATCGTCGAGCCGGAACGCGTACTGATGTTCCGCGTGCCCTGGACGGACGATCAAGGAAATGTCCAGGTGAACCGCGGCTTCCGCATCGAGATGAACAGCGCGATCGGGCCCTACAAGGGTGGACTGCGCTTCCATCCCTCCGTGAACCTCGGTATTTTGAAGTTCCTCGCATTTGAACAAGTCTTCAAGAACTCGCTCACCACACTCCCAATGGGCGGTGGCAAGGGCGGTTCGGATTTCGATCCCAAGGGCAAAAGCGACAACGAAGTGATGCGGTTCTGCCAAAGCTTCATGACCGAACTGCAACGCCACATCGGACCGAACACGGACGTTCCCGCCGGTGACATCGGCGTGGGCGGACGCG
>Ga0302324_100030859_pt1 | contig 10123 bp, 10 predicted proteins | sample Palsa_T0_1_FD_201949 | JGI IMG/M metagenome (GOLD analysis project Ga0302324, IMG submission 201949) | Peat permafrost microbial communities from Stordalen Mire near Abisko, Sweden - Palsa_T0_1 | ecosystem: Environmental > Terrestrial > Soil > Palsa > Peat permafrost | place: Sweden: Abisko... | reverse complement strand
CGACGTCTTCCCGTAGGAGTTCCTCGCCATGAACGACGCTTCCGGTGCGCTTCGCCGTACCGCGCTGTACGGCGCGCACCTCGCGCTGGGCGCGCGCATGGTGCCGTTCGGCGGCTTCGAGATGCCGGTTCAGTACACGAGCATCCTGACCGAGCACGACGCCGTACGCAAGCGCGCCGGCCTCTTCGACCTCTCGCACATGGGGCAGTTCGCGCTGCACGGTCGCGACGTCGGCGAGTGGGCCGAGAAGCTGACGGTCAACCGCGTTGCGAACATGAAACCCGGCCAAGCCCGCTACAACATCTTCACCAACGAGCGCGGCGGCGCGCACGACGACGTCATCTTCTACCGAGTCGGCGAAGACGACTGGCTGCTGGTCGTCAACGCGTCGAATGCGGAAGCGATGTGGGCGGTGGTTTCGGAGGCTCGCAGCGGGGACGTGCGGCTGACCAATCTGCACGGCGAACGGGCGCTGATCGCCATCCAAGGGCCGCGCGCAGCGGAAGTGCTGCAGCCGTACGTCGAGGCCGATCTGCCGGGGCTGCGCTACTACGCCTGTACGACCAGCCGGGTCCGCGGAACGCGCGACCCGGTGCTGATCGCGCGCACCGGCTATACCGGCGAGGACGGCTTCGAGCTCTTTCTCTCCAACGAGGAGGCGGTCGGCGTGTGGGACCTGCTGCTGGCCGAAAATCGCGCCCACGGATTGGCCGCCTGCGGCCTGGGCGCGCGCGACGTGCTGCGGCTCGAGGCGGGGATGCCGCTCTACGGGCACGAGCTGGACGAAACGATCACGCCGCTGCAAGCCGGTCTCGCTTGGGCGATCAAGTTCGACAAGCCGGCGTTCGTCGGCAAAGGTGCGCTCAGCGCGCAGCGCGATGCCGGCGATTATGCGCGCATCGTCGGCGTCACGATGGAAGGGCGTGCGCCTGCGCGCGCCGGGTACGCGGCATTCGCAGGCGGCGAGCGCGCCGGTGAAGTGCGCAGCGGCTCCTGGGCACCTTCGATCGGGAAGAACATCGCCACCGCGCTGGTCGCGGCTTCGGCCGCGGCCGAGGGAACGCCGCTGGAGATCGAGATTCGCGGCGCGCGGCATCCGGCGCTCACCGTTGCGCTGCCGTTCTATCGGCGTCCCAAGAATTGAGCCGCGGCAGGTTCGGCCCGGTGCGAGAGACTAGCTAGGGGACCGAGATGGCACAACCGGCGGGACTGCTGTACAGCAAAGAACACGAGTGGGTGAAGCTCGACGGCGACGTCGCGACGGTCGGCATCACCGACTACGCACAGGCGTCGCTGGGCGACATCGTCTACGTCGAGCTGCCGCGCCTGGGTGCGACGCTCGAGCAATTCGCGAGCATCGGCGTCGTCGAGTCGGTGAAAGCCGTCTCCGATATCTTCACTCCGGTCGGCGGCGAAGTGCTCGCGATCAACGACGCGATCGAAGCCGACCCGGCGCTGGTGAACCGCGAACCCTACGGCGGCGGGTGGTTCTATAAAGTGAAGCTGGCCGACGTCTCGCAGGCCGGTGAATTGATGTCGCCCGCGCAGTACGAAGCGCTCATCAGCGAGACCTGAGCGGAGCCGCGGCGATCTACACTCCCCATACGCCCGCCGATATCGAGGCCATGCTGCAAGCAGTCGGCGTGGGCTCGCTCGAAGATCTGATGCGCGTCCCCGAGGGATTGGCGCTGCGTTCACCGGTCGCGGTGACGCCGCAGCTGAGCGAGAGCGAGATCGCCGATCGCTTCGCGGGGTTCGCCGCGCGCACGACGGCCGGCGGATACATCTCCTTTTTGGGTGCCGGCGCCTACCGCCACTACATTCCGCCCGTCGTCGGCGCCCTCGCGATGCGCGGCGAGTTCCTGACCGCCTACACGCCCTATCAGGCCGAGGTGTCCCAGGGCTACCTGCAGGCGACCTACGAGTGGCAGTCTTACATCACGCTCTTGACCGGGCTCGACGTCGCCAACGCATCGGTATACGACGGCGCGACCGCACTGGCCGAAGCCGTCATCATGGCCGTAAATGCGAGCGGTCGCAAAGCGGTGCTCGTCTCGCGCGCCGTGCACCCCAATTACCGTGCCGTCCTGCGCACCTATGCCGAGGGTCTCGAACTCGCGATCGACGAGCTGCCGTACCGCGCGGACGGGCGCACCGAAACGATATCGCTCGACGCGGCGCTCGCCGACCAGCGCTACGCGGCGGTCATCGTGCAGACACCGAACATCTTCGGCGTCATCGACCCGCTGACGGCGGCGGAGTCCGGCCGTGCCGCCGCCAACGGGACCGTCGTCATCGGCGTCGTTGCCGAAGCGCTTTCGCTGGCAGCGCTCGCGACGCCGGCCTCGTGGGGCGCGCGAATCTGCGTCGGCGAAGCGCAATCCTTCGGCAACGCGGTCGCATACGGCGGCCCGCACGTTGGTTTCATTGCCGCCGGCAGCGAGCATCTGCGTCGCATGCCGGGCCGGCTGGTCGGGAAATCGGTCGATACCGAGGGCCGTCCGGCCTACGTCCTGACGCTGCAAGCGCGCGAGCAGCATATCAGGCGCGAAAAAGCGACCTCGAACATCTGCACGAACCAGGCGCACTGCGCGCTGTGCGCGACGATCTATTTGGCCGCGATGGGAAAAACGGGGTTGCGCGACTGCGCCGCGCTCAACATCGCGCGGACGCGCGAACTGCGCGACGCGGTCACCGCGGTCGAGGGCTTCTCCGCGCGTTTCGCCGCGCCGGTCTTCAACGAGGTGGCGATCCGCGTCCCCGGCCGCGCGAGCGACCTGCTGCGGGCGCTGGAAGAGCGCGCGATCCTGGGCGGCCTCGATCTGGGCCGCTTCTATCCCGAGCTCGACGACACGCTGCTGATGACGGCGACCGAGCTGACCACCGGCGCCGATATCGCGCGGTTGGCAGGTGCCCTGGCCGAGGTTGAGACGCGTGCCGCCGCCCGCATTTGATACACCGCTGATCTTCGACACCGGTCAGGACGGCCGGGCGAATTGCTACCTTCCGCACGGCCCGCAGCTCCAGGAACTGCTGCCCGTCGACCTCTTGCGCGTCGATTTGCCGTTGCCCGACAACAGCGAGCTCGACGTGGTGCGCCATTTCACCCGGCTCTCGCACAAAACGTACGGCATCGACACGGTCTTCTATCCGCTGGGCTCCTGCACGATGAAGTACAACCCGCGCATCAACGACGCGATGGCGAACCTGCCGGCACTGCGCGATCTGCATCCGTTCGCGCCCGACCATGCCGCGCAGGGCGCGCTAGCGATCATGTGGGAGCTCGAACGCGCGCTCGCCTCCTTGTTCGGGATGGCCGCGTTTTCGCTCAACCCCGCTGCCGGCGCGCATGCCGAGCTGACCGCGCTGCTGATCGCGAAAGCCTACTTTGCCAAGCGCGGCGAATCGCAGCGCAACGTCGTCATCGTTCCGGACACGGCGCACGGCACGAATCCGGCTTCGGCCGCGATGGTCGGCTTTCGCGTCGTCTCGCTGAAGTCGGACGGCCGCGGCCGCGTCGATCCGGTCGCCCTGGCCGCCGCCGCCGGACCCGACACCGCCGTCTGCATGATGACCAATCCGAACACGCTCGGACTGTTCGAAGATCGCATTGCCGAGGTCTCGGACGTGATCCATCGCGCCGGCGCGCTGATGTACTACGACGGCGCCAACGCGAACGCGCTGATGGGCAACACGCGGCCCGGCGACATGGGCTTCGACCTCATGCACCTCAACCTGCACAAGACGTTTTCGATCCCGCACGGCGGTGGCGGCGCGGGCGCCGGTCCGGTCGGCGTCGCTGCGGCGCTGGTTCCGTTCCTGCCCGCACCGGTCGTGCGCGCCTACGAGGTGGACGGCAGCGCCGCCGCGGCCGACGGTTGGCGCGACAGCGCCGGCTTGCATTTCTCTCTCGACTTCACCGCGCCCGATGCGATCGGCACGATGCGTTCGTTTTGGTCGAATTTCGCGCACATGGTGCGCGCCCTCGCCTATATCTACGCCAACGGCGCCGAAGGCCTGACCGTGACCTCACAGCTCGCGGTGCTCAACGCAAACTACGTCCGGGTCGGGATTTCGGACGTGGTTGACATTCCGTACCCGGAGATCAACCGGCATGAATTCGTGGCCTCGGCGCAGGGCCTCAAGCGCGACACCGGCGTGCGCGCGCTCGATCTGGGCAAAGCGCTGCTCGACCGCGGCTACCACGCCCCGACGGTGTACTTCCCGTTGATCGTGCCGGAATGCCTGATGATCGAACCGACCGAGACCGAGTCGAAGGAAACCCTCGACGGGTTCATCGCGGCGTTTCGTGAGATCGTCGCCGCGGCGCGCACCGATCCCGAGAGCGCGCTCGGGACGCCGCGTACCACGCCGGTCGGACGCATCGATGAGACGCGAGCGGCGCGACAGCCCGACTTGCGCTGGAAACCGGCGCCACCGGCCGGAGAATGAAGCGCGGCGACCTGCTCAAGAGCGCCGCGGCCTCGTGCGGATCGCTCGCGTTCGGCGAAGGAGTCACGATGACGAATTCCGAGGCCGCCGGCGCCCCGGCCGACGCCGAACTGAACGCGATCCTCGCCGCCGAGTGGCTGGACTATCATCGACGGCATCCGATTGCGGCCTCGCTCGACGGCGACCGCAGCGGCGACGACCGCTGGGATGACCAGTCGCCGGCGGCCCTCGCCGACGAAGCCGCGCATCAGCGCACGGTCCTGACGCGGGTCGAGCGCTTGGATGCGGCGGCCCTGAGTACCGGCGGTGCGCTCAACCGTGATCTCTTTGCCGGTCAGCTCCGCGACACGCTGCGCGGCTACGACTTGCGCAGCTACCTTTTTGCCGTCGATCCGCGCAGCGGCGTACAGACGTACAGCGGCTATGCCGACACGCTTCCGTTCGCATCGCTGCGCGATTACGACGCCTGGCAGGCGCGGCTCGACGCGTATCCGGCCGCGGTTGACCAGACGATCGAGCTGCTGCGCGAAGCGGTTGCAGCCCGACTGTTATGGCCGCGCACTTCGATGCAACGGGTGCCGGCGCAGATCGACCGGCTGCTCGGCGCGGTCGAATCGTCGCCGTTCTATGCGCCGTACCTGCGCATTCCGGCAACGCTCGGGAGCGCCGATGCAGCGCGCATCCGCGAAACGGCGCGCCGCACGATCGACGCCGCCGTCAACCCGGCGCTGCGGCGTCTGCGCGCATTCATTGCTGAGGTCTACCTGCCCGCGGCGCCGAGCCAGGTCGGCCTCTCCCATCTGCCCGGCGGCGAGGCGCTCTACGCGTACTTCGCCGCTTCGTACACGACGACGTCGATGACGCCCGACGCGATTCATCAGCTGGGCTTGCGCGAGGTCGCGCGTACGCGCGAAGCCATGGAAGCGCTGGCGCCGCAAACCGGCTATCGGGGCGATCTGAGCGAGATCTTCGCGCAGCTGCGTTCGGATCCGGCCAACTACTTCACCGATCCGCAGCAGCTGCTGACCGCCTATCGTGCAATCGCCAAGCGGACCGATCCGGAATTGGTGCGGTTCTTTCACCTAGACTCGCTGCCGCGTCTCCCGTACGGCGTCGTGCCGATCCCCGCCGCTGCCGCGCCCGATACGACGACCGCCTACTATCGGCCCGGGGCGCTGGACGGTTCGCGCGCCGGGTTGTATTACGTCAACCTCTATGAGCCGGCGCAGCGGCCGCGCTACGAGATGACCGTCCTCTCGCTGCACGAGTCGGTACCGGGGCATCATCTGCAAATTGCGCTCGCGCAGGAACTGCAAGGATTGCCCGAGTTCCGCCGCGCCGGTTTGTCGTACACCGCGTACGTCGAAGGCTGGGGACTCTACTCCGAGTCGCTGGGTGAGGATATGGGACTCTACGACGATCCGAAGTCGAAGTTCGGTGCGCTGACCTACGAGATGTGGCGCGCGGTGCGGCTGGTCGTCGATACCGGGATGCACGCGCGGGGCTGGACCCGCGAGCGCGCAGTCGACTATTTCCTGGCCAACGCCGCGAAGACGAAGCTCGACGTCGAGAACGAGATCGACCGCTACATCACCAACCCTGGTCAGGCGCTGGCCTACAAAATCGGTCAGTTGAAGATCTTGGAACTGCGCGAGCGCGCGCGAGAACGGCTCGGAGCGCGCTTCGACCTGCGCGATTTTCACGCCGTCGTGCTGGGTCAGGGTGCGTTGCCGCTCGACCTGCTGGAACGGCGCGTCGACGCCTGGCTCGCCGCAGAACCGAGCGCGTAAAACTTCGGTCTTTTCCTCGCGGAGAATCCGGAGGTGACGTCGTATGAGGCCGCATGGCAAGGCCTCCCTCGCCGACGTTGACTGAAGCGGAATACCGCCTCATGGACATCCTGTGGGATCTGGGCAATGGAACGGTCGCCGACGTGCACGCCCGGCTGGCCGATCACCCCATCGCCTACACGACCGTGCTCTCGACCCTCACCATCCTCGAGCGCAAGGGTTACGTCCGCCACACGGTCCGCGGCAAGGCCAACGTCTATCGCCCGCGCGTCGAACGGGACGCCGCCCGGCGCACGGTCGTCGCCAACGTGCTGACGACCTTTTTCGGCGGCTCGGCCCGCGCGCTGATGCTGAACCTGCTGGAAGCCGAACGCCTCGGCCCGGACGAAGAGCGGCGACTGCGCGCGCTGCTCGAGGCCGAGCGCTGACCCTGGCCGCCGCAGCGGTCATCGCGTCGGGTGCTGCGGCCGTCGCCGGCCTGATCCTCGCCGCCGCGGCCGTGGTCGCGGCTCGAACCTGCGCTCGGCCCGCGACCCGCTGCGTGATCTTGGGCGCCGGGTTCGGGCTGGTCGCGCTGACCGGCCCGCTGGCGTTCGCCGGCGCGCTGCTGCGGCCGGCGGGCAGTGGAGCCTCCATCGGCGACGTCAACGCCGGAGGGTTCGCAGCCCCGCTACTCGCCGGCCTGATCGCGTTCGGCCTGGCGCTGTTGGTGAAGTTGGCGCTGGACGCCGCGCAGCTGCGCGCGATCAAACACGCGGCGCGCCCGATCGGGACGGTCGCCGTACGGCGCGCCCGGATCGCAATCTCCGAGGCGGTCGCCAGCCCGACCGCGATCGGCTACCTGCACCCGGCGATCGTCCTTCCGGCGAGTTTTCGGCAGCGGGTCGACGAGGACGAATGGAATGCCGTCATCGCTCATGAGGCCGCCCATCTGGCCCGCGGTGACGATTGGGGCAAGGCCGTCCAGAGTGCCGTCCTGCGGGTGGGCTGGTGGCTGCCGGGACTGTGGATCCTGGCCCGCGCAATCGACCTCGAGCGGGAGGCTGCCAGCGACGAACGCGCGGTCCGCGAGACGGGCGTACGGCGGTATGCGGCCTGCCTGCTGCGGCTGGCGACCAGCGATACCTCGCCCGGCCTCGCGCCGGCATTCCGGGGACGCCGCGCCCACATCGCAATTCGGGTCGAGCGGCTGCTGCGGCCCGGCCCGGCGCCCTCGCGAGCGTTGCGCGCTGCAGTGCTCGGCGCGTCGTCCGCGGTGACGCTGGCAGCGCTCGCGACCGCCATCGCAGCGGTTCCGGCGGTCGGCCGAAGCGGTACGTCCGCGGTCTCATCCCCTCGGCTGGCCGCCGTAGGGGAACGGCGCGCTGCCCGCTGGACGCCCGTTGCGCGGAGTTCGGTTCGGCGCCCCGCGCCCGCGCTGATCGCCGCCGTCGCGCTGCCGGCGCCGGGCGTGCGGCCGCGTCACCCCGCCGCGGCCACGCCCCGCGTTCATCACCTGAAGGCTGCGCGTCCGGCCGTCGTCCCGGTGGTCGGGATGCTGCCGCTCCGCCCGCGCTGTGCCACCTGTTTTGGCCCGCTGCGCTCGCCGGATACTGCCGTCGACCAGTCGGGGCCTACGGTTGCGCCCCTTGCTCCGGATAGCGTCGCAATCGCCACCGGATCCGGCTCGGACAGCCTCCGATTCGGCCTGATGTCGCTGTTGCCCCCACGTGCCGTAGCCATTCCCTAGGCTTCCCTCGTGGGGGTTTCCGGTCGCGCCTTCTTGGGGCTACGCGCTATACTAAAAGCACCAGCCCGGACCGTCGGGCTGCCATTTTCTCCGGGAAGCGACGATGCGGATCAAATACGAGGTCTCTGCCGGCGGGCTCGTCTTGCGGTGGAACGGGAGTTCGTTAGAGGCCCTGCTCATTGGGCGTGGCGAGCCGCGGGTTTGGTCGTTGCCCAAAGGGCACGTCGAGGTCAAGGAGACCCACGAACAGGCCGCGCTGCGCGAGGTTCGCGAGGAGACGGGCTGCTGGGCCGAGATCCTCTCGAAGTTGTCCGACATCTCGTATTGGTTCTACTTGAACCGCACCAAGCACAAAAAGTCCGTCCACTTCTACCTGATGCGCTACCTCTCGGGCGACACCGCCAACCACGACCACGAGGTCGACGAGGCCCGCTGGTTCGAGATCCGGGCGGCCAAGAAAGCCCTGAAATACGTCAACGAAAAGCGCCTGGTCGACCTGGGCCTGGATTGGCTCCAGAACGAGGGCGCCGGAACGTTCGAGACCGACGTGGTCGCCATCAGCCAGGTCGCCGGCGACGGCCGCGCGTGACGGGGTTTGTTGCCGCTGACGCATGACGTCTTCGCCTGACCCGCAGGAGCGCGCGCTGCGCGTCTCCGTGGCCGTCTTCGACGGCCCGCTCGACCTGCTGCTGAATCTGGTGAAGGAACAGCAGCTCGACATCGCTACCGTCCCGCTCGCGAGCATCGCCGGCCAATACTTGGCCTACATCCAAGCCATGGACGCGTTGGACGTGGAGCTGGCCGCCGATTACCTGGTCGTCGCGGCGACGCTGGTATTTCTCAAATCGAAGGCGCTGCTGCCGCCGATTCCGCTCGAGTTCGCCGGCGACGGCGACGAGTCGTCCGAGTCGGTCGAGGCCCGGCTGCGCGAGCGCCTAATCGCGTATTCCAAGTATCGCGATGCGGGCGCGGACCTCAAGGCGCGCGCCGCCGAGGCGGCTGCCTACTACCTGCGCACCGACGGCGGTGATCCGGACGCCGCGCTCGTTCAGCGCTATCGCATCGATGTGCTCAAGCTTTCCGGCGCGCTTTCGGCCGCGCTGCGCGCCGCGAAGCCCGAGAAGCGTACGATCGTGCGCGAGCGCGTTTCGCTGGTCGAGCAGATGGAACACATCGCGCGCACCGTGCGGCGCGAGCGCGGGGCGACGTTCTTCTCGCTGTGCGCGGGGCTCGACCGGCAGGCGATCATCGTCACCTTCCTCGCCCTGCTCGAATTGGTGCGGCGAGAACGCGTGCGCATCGCGCAAGCAGAAAGCTTCGGCGACATCGAAATCGTGCCCGTGGATCAAGCCGGCCGTGCAGCCTGAACTCGTCGAAACCGGAAAACTGCAGCGCGAAGTGGAGGCGCTGCTGTTCGTGGCGTCCGAAGCGCTCTCGATCAAAGAACTGGCAAAGCTGACCGGCGCCGAGCAGAGCGACGTCACCGTCGCGCTGCAGAAGATCGATGCCGACTTCGCGCACCGGGGGGTGGTGCTGCGCGAGATCGCCGGCGGCTACCGTTTCGCCAGCGCGCCCGCGGTCCGCGAGGTGGTTGAAGCCTACTTGCTGCCGCCCAAGACGAACCTCTCGCCGGCCGCGCTCGAGACGCTGGCCATCGCTGCCTACCTCCAACCGGTGACGAAGGGCGACATCGAGGGCATCCGCGGCGTCAGTGCCGACTCCGTCATCGCGACGTTGCTGGACCGCCGCTTCCTCACCGAGTCCGGCCGCAAGGAAGTCCCCGGACGGCCGATCGTGTACAAAACGACCGACGAGTTTCTCGAGGCCTTCGGCTTGCGCTCGCTTGATGAGCTGCCGCCGGTCGACGTCGATGCCGCCTCGCCGGTCGAATTGGCACTCCCGATCGCCCTCGAGGAAACCTCCGCCACCGCCGAAGCGGTCGAAGAACCCGATACCTTTCCGCCGCCGGTCGAGACGACCGCCGCCGCATCAGAAACGGAGCCCCTGCCATCAGCGGTCTAGCCGCACCGAAACTCGACCCTGCCGCCGTCTGGGCGACCGTCGATCAGAACTGCCAACGGGTCGCGCTCGCTCACGAGCTGATCCAGCCGGGCGAAACCTTCCAACTCACTGACGATCAGCGTAAGGCGAT
>Ga0302324_100030856_pt1 | contig 10123 bp, 4 predicted proteins | sample Palsa_T0_1_FD_201949 | JGI IMG/M metagenome (GOLD analysis project Ga0302324, IMG submission 201949) | Peat permafrost microbial communities from Stordalen Mire near Abisko, Sweden - Palsa_T0_1 | ecosystem: Environmental > Terrestrial > Soil > Palsa > Peat permafrost | place: Sweden: Abisko... | reverse complement strand
AACCTCCACAGGCACTTCGACGCACCGCCAAACTCAGCGATGCTAGCCGTGTCTGAGGGCTTCCGATCGCCGATCCAAGCGACCTGGTCCGGTGGTTATTCATGGCGATCACTGACCTGCGAGAAGCCCGCTCGGTGCCGTTGCGAGCCGAACGGTTCTCGTCACGCGAACGGCCGGAATCGGCGCGATGCAGCCGCCAGCGCAACTACCGCGGCCCGTCCGAAGTTGCCCCTAACCGGACCCTCACCCGAGCAGGCCCACTTCCGAGTCGCGTGGATTCATACCTTCCCGATTTTGCCGGCTTGATGAGGCACTTGCCTCAAAATCGGTCATTCACGGTTTGAAGCCGATACACCCGAGCAGTTGATCGAACACGCACTGGTGGCGGGTACGACAAGGGAAAGCTAGCGGTGCTTTTCGCGCACACGGGTTACCCGCACCGGCTGCGGCCTGGCGCGAGTCGCCGCAAGCGCAGGTTGGGGTGAGGCGGCGCGCCCGCCGGCGAACCCGGCAATCCAGTCGCTGAACCGCTCCATGTAGAGATAAGTCACCGGGATTGTGAACAAGGTCAGCGCTTGCGACACCACGAGCCCGCCGACGACCGCGATGCCGAGCGGCTGGCGCAGCTCTCCGCCGGCACCGATCGCCAGCGCGATCGGCAGCGTGCCGAAGATCGCCGCCATCGTCGTCATCATGATCGGGCGAAACCGCAGGGTCGCGGCCTCGTAGATCGCCTCCTCGGCCGATTTCCCTTCATGGCGTCGGCGTTCCAGTGCGAAGTCGATCATCATGATCGCGTTCTTCTTGACGATGCCGATCAGCATGATGAGGCCGATGATCGCGATGACGCTGAGGTCGAAGCCGAAGATCATCAGGCACAACAGCGCTCCGACGCTTGCCGGCGGCAGGCTCATCAGGATCGTGATCGGGTGAATAAAGCTCTCATAGAGGATGCCGAGCACGACGTAGACCGCGAAAATCGCCGCGGCGATCAGCAAGGGCTGGGTTGACAGCGAGCTTTGGAACGCGCTCGCGGTGCCCTGGAACGATGTTTGAACCGTTTGCGGCAGGCCGATCTGCTGCGCCACCTGGTTGATCTGGTCGACTGCCTGGCCGAGCGAGGCGTTTGGCGCCAGGTTGAATGAGATCGTCACCGCCGGGAACTGACCCTGGTGGTTGACCGCGATTGTGGTCGTTTTTGGAACCATCCGGGCGAACTCGCTCATCGGCACCAGCCCGCCGGTCCCGTGCACATAGATGCGCGACAAGGCCGACGAATCCTCCTGGTATTGCGGCGCCACCTCCATGACCACATGATAGGTGTTGAGCGGCGCGTAAATCTGGGTCACGTAGCGCTGTCCATAGGCGTCATAGAGCGCCGTCTCGATGCTGTTCGGATTGATGCCGAGCCGCGAGGCGGTATCGCGGTCGATCTCAATCATCATCTCGGGGCTGGTCGCCTCCAAATCGCTGGCGACATCCTGCAATCCGGGAATCGCCTTCAATTTGTCCTCGACCTTCGGCGCCCACTGATAGAGCTCCTGCATGTCGATGTCTTGCAGCGTATACTGGTATTGCGTGCGGCTGAGCCGGCCCCCGATGCTGATGCTGACAACGGGCTGGAGGTAGGTCGTGATGCCCGGCACCTTCGCCAGTTGCGGACGCAATCGCTGAATGACGGTTTGGATGTTATCGCGCTCACTCTGTGGCTTGAGGCTGATGAACATGCGTCCGGTGTTGAGGCCGGAGCTGGCGCCGCCGCCGATCGCCGAGCCGACCGTGAGCACCGCCGGATCCCTCAGGATCACCGCCGCCGCGCGTTGCTGAAAATCGGCCATGCCCATGAACGAGACATCGGGCGATGCTTGCGTGAAGCCGAAGATCATCCCGGTATCTTCATTGGGGAAGAATCCTTTGGGTATCCAGACGATGAGCAGCGCGGTCACCGCGATCAGCGCCAGGTTGACCATCATCACCCAGAATCGCCACCTCAACACGCGCTTCAACAATCGCCCGTAACCCTCAAAAAAATATTCGAAAGCGCGCTCGCTCCATTGATAGAGCCGTCCGTGCTCAACTTGCCGCGGGTCCTTAAGGAACAAGGCGGCCATCATGGGCGACAGGGTCAGTGCGATCAGCGCCGACAGGATAATCGCAGCCGTCACTGTGACCGCGAACTCGCGGAACAGCCGTCCGACAATGCCGCCCATGAACAGCAGCGGAATGAACACCGCGATCAACGACACCGTGATCGACACGATCGTGAAGCCGATTTCGGCGGAGCCTTTGAGCGCCGCGGTCAGCGCATCGTCGCCCTGTTCCATATAGCGGAAGATGTTTTCGAGCATGACGACGGCGTCGTCGACAACGAGCCCGACCGCCAGGGTCAGCGCCATCAGCGACAAATTGTCGAGGCTGTACCCGAACAGGTACAGCACCGCGAACGAACCGACCAGCGACAGCGGCACTGTAATGCTGGGGATGACCGTCGCCCACAGGCTGCGCAGGAAGACGAAGATCACGATCACTACCAGCACGATCGTGAACATCAGCGTCGTCTTGACGTCGGCGAAGCTGGCGCTGATCGACAGCGAACGGTCGCTGACCATGGTCATCTTGACCGACGGCGGGATGCCGGCCTCCAAGGTCGGCAGCATGCCTTTGATGCGGTCGACCAGCGCCAGGGTGTTCGACCCGGGGGCGCGCCAGATGCCGATCATCTCGCCGATATGATTGTTGACCCAGTCGAGCTGGAGCGGCGTATCGGAACCGTCTACGACGCGGCCGATATCGCTGACGCGCACCGGATGGCCATTGCGATAGGCAACGATGACCTGGCTGAGCTGTTGCACCTGCAGCAATTGGCTGTTCGCGGCAATCTGGTAGGCCTGCTGCGACCCTTGGAGCGTGCCGATCGGCAGTTCCACCGTTCCGTTGTTGATCGCATTGTAGACGTCGTCGAGGCCGAGGCCGCGTGACGCCAGCGCGCCCGGATTTACCTGTACGGTGGGCGCGTATTTTTGCTCGCCGAAAATGACCACCTGACCGACATCGGGCAACATCGAGATGCGCTGGGCAATATTGAGATCGGCATACTGGTCGAGCTGGTGCAAGGTCATCGCATCGGAGGTCAGCCCGAGGATCAGCACCGGCTGATCGGCCGGGTTGACCTTTTTGTAGGTCGGCGGGTTCGGCAGGTTCTTCGGCAGCAGGCCAGAGGCGGAATTGATCGCCGACTGAACGTCCGACGCTGCGCCATCGATGTTGCGCGACAAATCGAATTGGAGCGCGATCGAGGTGGTGCCCTGGACGCTGGTCGAGGTGATCTGATTAACACCGGGCAGGTCGGCGAATTGCCGCTCTAGCGGTTGCGCCACCGACGAGGCCATGATCTCCGGGCTGGCGCCGGGCAGCGTCGCGGTGACCTGCAAGGTCGGGAAATCGACCGTCGGCAGCGCCGCGACCGCCAGCAGGTTGTAGCCGATGATCCCGCCAACCAGCAACGCCGCCATCAATAGCGCGGTCGCGATCGGCCGCCGGATGAACGGTTCGGAAATATTCACTGCGGTGCTGGCCTCATCGCGGATTGACACCGCCGGGAGCGCCCGCGGTGGGGGTGTTAACGCCGGTGCTGCCAACCCCCTCGGGTCCGATCTCCGGCTGCTGCGCGTTCATCTGCCCGGGACCGCCTTCCTGAACCGCGACTTTCGCGCTTGGGTAGAGTCCATTTTGACCGGAGACGATGACGTTCTCATCGGCATTGATGCCCTGTCCGATCAGCGCCGTATTGTTCTCGACCTGGGTGACGGTGATCTTGCGCAATTCGCCCGTCGAGTCGGGCTTGACGACATAGGCAAAGGCGCCCGAGGGGCCCATCTGCACCGCCGGCGCGGGCACCGTGACGCCGTTCTTCACCGTCTCGAGGACCAGGTGTGCGTTGACGAAGGCGCCCGGCCACAACAGCTCGTTGTTGTTGGGAAAGGTCGCCTTCAGCGTGACCATGCCGGTCGCCTGGTCGACCTGGTTGTCGATCAGGGTCAGCTTGCCCTCGGCGATCTGCTTCGTGTCGTCGACGTCAAACGCGTCAACCACGAGCGGGTGCTGCGCCATCTGCACGCGGATGCGGGTGAGTTCGGTGCCGGGTAGCGAGAACGTAACGAAGATCGGCTTCACCTGCGTCACGATGACGAGCGGCGTCGTCTCGTTGGCCTCGACCATGTTGCCGATATCGATCTGCCGACGCCCGGTCCGCCCGTCTATTGGCGAACGAACCGCGGCGTAGTCGAGATTGACCCTGGCTGTTTCGACCTGCGCCTTGTCGCTGTCGACCATCCCTTGATCGGCCGCAACGGTGGCCTTGTCGTTGTCGTATTGCTGCTGCGTGACCGCCAGGTTCGCCTTGACGATCGCGGCATCCCGGGCGAGGTTGAGCTGGGCGTTTGCGAGGGTGGCCTGGTCTTTCTCCCGGTTCGCAATCGTTTGGTCGAGCGCCGCCTGGAACGGGCGGGGGTCGATCTGAATCAGCAGATCGCCGGCTTTGACGTCCTGACCTTCTTGGTAGGCGACCTGGACGATGCTGCCCTCGACCCGGCTCTTGATCTCGACCGTGTTGTAGGCCTGCACCGCGCCGATTCCGCGCAGGATGACCGGCACGTCCTGGGTTTGCGCCTTGGTGACAAAGACCGGCACCGGGGCGTTCTTCGCCTGTTCTTGCTGTTCCTGGGCCGCCTTAGCCTTGTTGCTCGCGTGCGCCGTGATCAGCCACCCCGCCAGTCCGATCCCGGCGAGAGCGCACAACATCAGCAAAAATTTGCGCGAACGGCGCACGCGCACACCCCGCCTGTCATCCGAAGTTCTAAACGCCAGGGTGGGCGGTTCCTCCCCACGTGGCAGGCCTGCGCCCAGTGCGGGGACGGATGGCGGCGTGTGGGCCCGAAACGCGTCGAGTGCACGACTTCCCCCTCACTCTATCCCTGCGAGAGAGCGTGTGGAGGATTCCGCAATCTTGGCGGGTATGCGATTCTCTTTACGTCAACGGAGGGCTAAAGCGTCCGACGGCGCCGGAGCGGCAGGCTGAACGGACTTTCAAATAAGGTTGGAGACAGCAACTTGCAAAATCTCGATAAAATTGAATAACATACAATGCAAGAGCCCTTACTCTTGCGAGAGGTTCGTAACAGCAATAACGATAGTAAATAACTCTGGAGAAACCGTATCCGAGGCGGATTTCGGGTGGGCGTTCGTGGGACCAACAGACTCAACCTGCCCGAGCACGTATCTGACAAAGAAAAAGGTAGAAGTTAGCCTTCGGCCAGGCGACCTTGCGACCCTCAACATGGACGCAAGCGATGGGCCGCCAACCCTCAGAGTTCGCTACTGCGTCGGAGTAACTGGTGTTGCAATTGCTCGCTAACAGCAGCGCTCCGCGATCCGCAACGCTATCCAGCTCGGCGATATGGAGGGCGCTCTATAGAATCCAGATGAGGCGCGGCTTTCCCGGCGCCGCTAATCCGATCGCTGGACGAGCCGTGATCGGGGTGTGCGCGCCGGTGCGGCGGAGTGCCTGCAACTAGCGGGAGGTTGACATCCGGCATGACGGCTCCTCTTACGTGGCGGTCTCTGTTCATATTACACACGCCGGCGCAAAGATGGGCTGGAGGCAACCAGGGAATGGTACCTGCAGCGTCTCGACGACCCGTCACCCAGGAAGTAAGGGGGATCACGCCTTGGCCAGGGCACCAGGACAGCCATCTCGAGCTCCAGCGTTTTCCACCACCGACGCGCCTTCTGTTGCGCGCGTCACGCTTCCTAGCGACCTTGCGGGGTCGCTCAAACACCTCGACGATGCTCAGCTTCAGAGGTTGCGCGAGTCGGTCAGCGTTGAGATTGATCGCCGTACTCAAGCCGCGCCGCAGAATAAAATCGCGGCAGTGGCGGGCGACACGGCATCATCACGCGGCCGGTCCGCATCGCCTCATAGTAAGACCAAGGCCACCAACGACATTCCTGCAGGCAGGGTAAATCTCATCCAGGCGTCGTTCAGAGCAGGATTAAAGCCAGGAGCCATTGCCCGCACCTTGCGAATATCCGAGGCGCTGGTACGTCGCGCTCTCGCTACCGAAAAGAGTTAAGCACCACAGCGGCGATAGCCGCACACGTCGTTGGAGAAGCCCGAGGGGCGGCGAGCGTCATGCGCGACCCGGTACCTGCGGTTCAGCCCGCGGCCTGATATGCCCTCTCCAGCACCCCTACAGCTCCCTCGCCGCCCCGCCGATCGCGTAAGTCCGCTGTCGGACCCAAAGGGGGCCTTCAACGATGCAGCACGGACTGGCTCTTCCTGCCCCTAAGCGGACGGCGAAGGTGAGTCTGACAGCGATGGTCTAATAGCGGCTGCCCACCCCGCAGCAGACGCCCGATCGACAGCGCGCCGTCGCCTGGCTCGGCAACCCCTACCTCGCCCTGGGCTAGCGCTACGGACGATGATCTCCAGCCTCAGGTAGGTGCGTTTCGACTACACCGAGGGCCAGAACGGCTTCGCCAGGGCGAGCTCAGTCGGGTAAACGGTGAGCGGCACGCCCTTCTGCCACTGCGCGAAGATCATCGGCACATCCACCCGCCGACCTTTTTCGTCGAACTTGATCGGCCCCGGGAAGCATTGCGCGGCCCTGCCAGTGGTCAAGTTCATCCCACGAATCGCCTCTCCCACCTTCAGCCGGTCGGCTGAGCCGGCGGTTTCAATCGCCTGGACCAGGATCGCCGGCTCCCCATAACCGCACAGCGCGTCCTGGGTCAGGAACGGCTCACCGGTCTTCTTCTTGAAGCGCTCGATGAACTCTTCCTGGCCCTTCATCGGCCAATTGGCAACGCTGAACAGCAGCCCTTCGAGCAGTTCGGGGCCGATCGTCGTCAGCAATTCGGGCGAGCCGAACGGCGCGCCATTGCCGACCAGCGGCACCTTGCCATGGGAGAGCTTGAACTCGTCGAGCTTTTCGAGCACCAGCTTGCAATCGGGCATCGCCGAAGTCAGCAGAAGCAGGAAATCGGGCTTCGCCGAGCGAACCTTCTCAATGAGGGGCGTCGCGTCCGAGAGCGGCGGGGTGAATATCTGGTCGACCACCAGCTTCAGTCCGAGCTTGTCGAGCCCTCCGTCGCGTAGCGGCTTGGCGAAACTCACCGGCGAGGCGGTGTTGTCCATGATGATGCCGATCGTCGTCGGCCGTTTGCCTGTGGCGTCCTGCGCTAATGTGAGCGCGGTGGGCAGGGTTTGCGCCGCTTGCCGATCGGCGGTCGGCGAAGTCTGGAAGACGAATTTGAACCCGCGATTGGTTATTGCGTCGGAATAGCTCAGCGTAATCCACGGCAGCTGCGCGCGCTCGGTCACCTCGGTCACCGCGAGGGTGAAGGAGCTGAGCCAACAGCCCGTGCCGCCAGCCAGATCCGGCTCGTCGGACAGCAGCCGCTGCGCCGCGTTCTTCGCCTTCTCTGTGCTGTCGCCGGCATCGGCGTAGATGATTTCGAGCTTGGCGCCCCCCAACGCCTTGATGCCACCGCCTGAGTTGACGTCTTCGGCCAGGATTTCGGCACCCATCCGCAAGAGCTGACCCTGGCGCGCCCACGGCCCGGACATTGGAGCGATCATCGCGATCTTGACCGATTTCGCTTGGGCCCGCCCGATCGCGGGCAAGGCCAACGCGCCCGCCGACAGGGCCAGACCCTTCGTGATGGCGCGTCGCGTCAATGTTTTGCTCATGCGTTTTTCTCCTCGCTCGCCATTATCGTCATTTGGCCGCTTCGGTCACTTGTTGGGCCCATTTCTTGCCGAGATACGCCTCGATCACTGCGTGATCGCGGACCACCGCCTCGGGCGCACCACTGGCGATCAGCCGGCCGTGATCGAGAACGTCGAAATGGTCGACCAGCTGGACCATCGCCTGCATCGTGTGCTCGATGATGAGGACCGTGACGCCGTCGGCGCGCAATTGGCGGATCGCCCCGAGAATGCCGTCGAGATCGTCGTGGCCGAGCCCGGCGAGCGTCTCGTCGAGCAGCATCAGACGCGGCTGCGGCGCCAGCGCGCGCGCCAGCTCCATCAGTCGCAGCTCGCGCGTTGTCAGCCCGCCCGCGACGGCGTTGGCGCGGGCGCTGAGCCCGACCTGGTCGAGCGCGACCGCCGCCATGCGCCGCGCAGCGGCATCGTCCGGCGCGCCGACAAAGGCGCCGACGATGACGTTCTCCAGCACGGTCATGCGCGGAAAGGCGCGCACGACCTGAAAAGTACGACCGATCCCACGCCGGCACACTTGGCTCGGCCGCAACCCTATGAGCGGTTCGCCCGCAAAGCTGATCGTGCCCCGCTGCGGTGCAAGAAACCCATTGATGACGTTGAACAGGGTCGTCTTGCCGGCGCCGTTGGGCCCGATGATGCCATAAAGGCCGCCCTCGGGAACCGTGAGATCAACCCCGTCTAGCGCCCGCACTCCGCCGAAGGAAATACCGACGTCGCGCAAAATGAGAAGGTCATCGCCTACCGGAGCGCGCTGCTCGCGCGGGACGGCCGGGATGGACCCGACCCCCGGAGGCACCGTGGGCTCTGTCTGTCGCCTCGACAGCCAGACTCCGAGGCGGTCGCGAACACGCCAGTACACGCCCTCGGGGGCGCTGAGGATGATCGCGATGATCGCCACGCCGTAAACGACGCCTTGAATGCCCGGCAGCACATTGCCTAGCTCGGCGTTAAGCCCCTCTGCCAGCGGCACCAGCACCATCGCGCCGATCACCGGTCCCCACAGGGTCCCAACCCCGCCGAAGAGCGTGAGGATCAGCGCCTGGGCCGAGACCAGCATCCCGAACACGGCCTCCGGCGTCACCACCAGCAGGACCACCGCGTAGAGCCCGCCGGCCATGGCCGCCAGCGCGCCGCTTAGCATTAGCGCCAGCATCTTCCAGCGCCAGGTGTTGATACCCGCCGCCTCGGCCGCCGGCTCGTTCTGCTTGATCGCAAACAGCGACATGCCGAACCGCGAATTCTCGATCCGCAGCGAGATCAACAGCGAGAAGACGAGCAGGCCCAGCGCCAGCACAACATAGGCCCGCGGATTGGCGAATTGCATGTATAGGATCGGCGCCTCCCGCTTCATCGGCAACGGGATTTCCTGATAGCCCAGCCATTGGAAGACGTAGAGCGTTGCCAGTGGATAGGCGAGCATCGCCAGCGCGAAGTAATGCCCGCGCAGGCGAAAGGTCGGAAAACCGATCAGGGCCCCGGCCAACCCACCAACAACTGCTCCTGCCGGGATAGTGATCCACGGCGACAGGTCAAAATGCAGCATGCCGAGCGCCACCGTATAAGCGCCGAGCCCCCAGAACGCCGCGTGACCGAACGAGAAATAGCCGCTGTAGCCGCATAATATGTTCCAGGCGACCGATAGCATCGCCCACAGCAGCACTTGGGTCAGGACGAGTTCGAAATAGTCGCTCTTCAGCATCGCCGACAGCGCCAGCACCGCAACGGCAAAGCCGAGGATCGCCCAAAGCTGGCGCTTGACCGGGAGCGAAAGGGTCATGTGCGCTCGCTGAGCCGGCCGAACATTCCCTGCGGTCGCAGAAAGATGATCAGCAGGAAGACGACGAAGATCGCGGTGTTCTGCAATTGGTAGGGCAACACCAGGGTCGACATCTGTTGGACGACGCCGATCACCAGCCCACCCCAGAACGCGCCGAGAATGCTGCCAAGCCCGCCGAGCACGACTCCGGCATACATGACGATCACGAAATCGAACCCGGTGTAAGGCTGAAACGATTGCGAGCCGGCGACCAGCCCACCGGCGACCGCGGTGATGCCGACTCCGAGGCTCCAGGCGATGCGGTGCGCCTTGTCGACGTCGATGCCCATATAGAGCGCGGCCTGGCTGTTATCGGCGGCGGCTCGCAGCCCCTTGCCCTGCCTGGTATGGCTAAGGAACAGATAGACCGCCGCAGCCAGCCCGACCGCGACCACGAAGCTCACGCAGCGGCCCTGGTTGAGCAGCACCTCGCCGATCTCCCATGAGGATCGCGAAAGCGGCGTGCGAATACCCGTGGGGGTCGAGCCGAACACGATCAGCCCGCCATTCTGCAGGATCAG
>Ga0302324_100030855_pt1 | contig 10124 bp, 9 predicted proteins | sample Palsa_T0_1_FD_201949 | JGI IMG/M metagenome (GOLD analysis project Ga0302324, IMG submission 201949) | Peat permafrost microbial communities from Stordalen Mire near Abisko, Sweden - Palsa_T0_1 | ecosystem: Environmental > Terrestrial > Soil > Palsa > Peat permafrost | place: Sweden: Abisko... | reverse complement strand
TGGCGAGCGCCGTCCCGCTCAGGGGAACCTTGTTGAACAGACCGTTGACGCCATAAAGACTCGTCAGAATGGACTGAGTCAGCATGCCGTACTCGCTTTGCCCGGTCGCGCCGAAGCTGTAAATGGTCGCGGTGCCTTGCACCGTGATGCTGGTCCCGGTGAATAGAATGTCTCCCGAGCTTCCGGTAACGCCCGTATCCATGGCCAGGGCGGTATTCACCGCCAAAGTGACGGATTGATTCGTGATGTCGGCGAAAGCGCCGAGCGGCAGAACCAGACCCAAAATCCCCACCCAACCCAATCTGAAATGCTGCATCGTAAAGATCCTCCAATCCTTGATGGTGCAAGTTATACTATCTAACGGAGACTGTACTTTGTCTATAAGGCGATTCCTGAGACTCTCGGCTCACGTCCAGATGCTTCCGATTCTCGAAAGCGGTGAGGAAACGACCTTAATCGGCGGCCAGGCCGTGATGGAGGGCGTCATGATGCGCGCCCCGCACAGCTATTGTGTCGCCGTCCGCAAGCCCGACGGCACCCTCGTCACGGAAGAGCAGCCGATTCACCGGATGTCCGAAAAATATCCGATTTTGCGTTTCCCCATTCTCCGCGGCCTGGGGACGTTAGGGCAGGCCATGACGTTAGGGGTGAAGGCTCTGAAATTCTCCGCCAACGCCGCGCTCGACGAAGGCGAACCGGATAAGAAGCCTGTCGAGATCACCCCCTGGATGATGACCCTGAATCTGGTCTTTTCGCTGGGCGTTTTTCTGTTCCTGTATAAGTTCGTGCCGCTGTTCCTGGCGACGCGATTGGGCAGGGCGGTGCCCAGCCTGTCCGGCCGGACCGCGATCAATTTCGTTGACGGCGGCATCCGTATCGTTATCTTTCTTAGTTTCCTGTACTTGCTCTCGCGCATGAAGGATATCCGCCGCGTGTTCGAATATCATGGCGCCGAGCATAAAGTGGTTTTTAATTACGAATCCGGCCAACCTCTAAATGTCGAAAACGCGCAAAAGTTCGTGACCTTTCATCCGCGCTGCGGGACTAATTTCCTGTTTATCGTGATGGGGATGTCGTTCCTCGTGTATCCGCTGTTGCCGGTGGACGGATTCCTTCCGAAACTGCTCCTGCGCATCGCTCTATTGCCGCTGATCGCCGGCGTCAGCTACGAGCTGATCCGTTTCGCCGCGCGCCGCCAGGGAACGCTGATGGGCCTTCTCAGCACGCCGGGCCTGTGGCTGCAGCGCATCACCACCAAACCGCCGGACGATTCTCAAGCCGCCGTCGCCATTCACGCTTTGCACGGAGCCATGGCGCTTGAAGAAAAGCAGGGTGGCGAGCTGATCATCGCTTAAAACCCTCAAATGCAATATCAACAGAGGCTCGACGAGATCGAGCGGCATTTCGATGAGTTGACCGCGCAGATGGCCGATCCGGCCGTCATCAATGACTCCGGTCAATATCGCAAGGTCGCGAAGACGCGCATGGATCTCGAAGAGACCGTCCTGAAATACCAGGGATGGAAAGCGGCCAACCACCATCTTCAAGAGGCCCGCGGCATGTTGAACGAATCCGACCCGGACTTGAAAGAGATGGCGCAGGACGAGGTCCTGAAGCTCGAGCCGCAGATGGCGCAGATCGAAGAAGATCTGAAAATGCTGCTGCTCCCGAAGGACCCGAACGACGAAAAGAACGTGGTCCTCGAGATCCGCGCCGGCACCGGCGGCGACGAAGCGACGCTGTTCGCGGCTGAAATCTTCCGCATGTACACGCGCTTCGCCGAAACGCGCCGCTGGAAGGTGGAGGTGACCTCGTCGAGCGAATCGTCGGTGGGCGGCCTCAAGGAAGTCACGGCCCTGGTCAATGGGGTTCGCGTCTACAGCCAGCTGAAGTACGAAGGCGGCGTGCATCGCGTCCAGCGGGTCCCCGAAACGGAGCAGCAGGGCCGCGTTCACACGTCGGCCATCACCGTCGCCATCCTGCCGGAAGCCGACGAAGTCGAAATCAAGCTCGACGCGAAGGATATTCGCATCGACACGTTTTGCTCTTCCGGCCCCGGCGGGCAAAGCGTCAACACCACGTACTCCGCGGTCCGGATGACGCATCTGCCCACCGGCACGGTAGTCTCCTGCCAGGACGAGAAATCGCAAATCAAGAATCGCGCCAAAGCGGAGCGCGTCATGCGATCCCGTCTGTATGAGCTCGAACTGCAGAAACAGCAGGACAAGATCGGGGCGGAACGGCGCACCATGGTCGGTTCCGGCGACCGCAGCGAAAAAATTCGTACCTATAATTTCCCGCAGAACCGCGTGACCGATCATCGCATCGGCCTGACCCTTCATCAGCTCGATCAGGTGATGGACGGTAAGCTCGAAGCGATCGTCGAAGCGCTGACTTCGTTTTACCAGACCCAAAAATTAAAAGAACAGGGCGGCGACCAGGCCCCGCCTGTGATACCTGTCAATGGATCTTCGCACGGCGCTTCTACAAGGCCAGAAGCTCCTTGAGGACGCGCAGGTCACCGCGCCGCGGCTAACCGCCGAAGTCCTCTTAGCCCACGCCGTCGGTCGCGATCGGACCTGGCTCTACGCGCATTCCGACGAAGAGCTCCGCGAAGTCTGGTGGATCCACTACGGCCGCTATCTGCACGAGCGTACCCAGGGCAAACCAACCCAGCACATCACCGGCCGCCAGGAATTCTACGGCCGCGAATTCCGCGTTACACCTGATGTACTGATTCCGAGGCCCGAAACCGAGCACCTGATCGAGGCCGCTCTCGAACGCGCTCAGGGTAACGTGCTCGACATCGGCACGGGTTCGGGCGCGATCGCCGCGACGCTGGCGCTCGAAACGAAGTCGCGCGTCTTCGCCACCGACATTTCCTACGCCGCTCTCCGCATCGCTCGCGAAAACGCGTCACGGTTGAACGCCGACGTACTGTTGATCGAATGCGATCTGGGCGCCGCGTTCGCCGCACACTCCTTCGATCTGGTGGTCTCCAATCCGCCCTACATCCCGCGTGGCGAAGCGCTCCCTCGCGAAGTCCGCGACCATGAGCCGGCGATCGCGCTCTACGGCGGCACCGACGGTCTCGACGTATATCGCCGCCTGATCCCGGAAGCCGTTCGTTTAGTCAGACCGGGCGGTTGGCTGATCCTGGAATTGGCCTGCGACGCAGCAGCAGCGGTCGAAGAGATGTTACTTCAATGTGACTGGCGCGAGATTCGGATCGTTCCGGATCTCGCCGGGCTGCCCCGCGTAGCGTTGTCCTGGCGGCCGACGCGTTAGTCCGCGGAGGATTTCCTCGTCAACTCCGTCAGCGCGGCCAGGACCTCTTCACTATGTTTCTCAGGATCGACGCCGACCCAGACCTTCTCAATGTTTCCATCCGGATCGATCAGAAAAGTATTTCGCGCCGACATTTTGACGGCCACCAGGTTCCGCAGCGAACCGTATTGCGCCGAAACCTTTTTCTCCGTGTCCGCCAGCAGCTTGAATGTCAGCCCTTGTTTCGCACAGAACTCCTGATGGCTGCCCGTGGAATCGACGCTCACGCCCACCACCACGGCGTTATTCTGCACGTATTTTTCAAGATCCCGCTGGAAATTGTGCGCCTCAATGGTGCATCCGTGCGTATTGTCTTTCGGATAAAAGTACAACACCACCCACTTCCCGCGAAAATCCTTCAAACTCACCATCGACCCGTCCTGCGAAGGCAGGGTGAAATCCGGCGCCGCCTGCCCGGTTTGAGGAATTTCGGCCGCGCCCGAGCTATTCCATGCAAACAACGCTACCGCCGCCGCGGCGATCACCACGATCAGGGCCAGGAGTTTCATAACATTTAGTATAGTGAGGACCTACTTCCACGTCGACATGGACGCGTTCTTCGTCTCGGTGGAAGAACTGTTCGATCCGTCGCTCAAGGGAAAGCCGGTGGTGGTCGGTGGCCGCTCCAACGAACGCGGCGTAGTTTCTGCGGCATCCTACGCCGCGCGCAAATTCGGAATCCATTCGGCGATGCCGCTACGGACCGCCTACAAACTCTGCCCCCAGGCCATTTTCGTCGAAGGTCATCGCGATCGCTACCTCGAATATTCGCAAAAAGTCTTCGCTGTGCTGCAAAGGTTTTCACCGCAAGTCGAAATGGCCTCCATCGACGAGGCCTACCTCGACCTCACCGGCACCGGACGTCTCCATGGCCCTCCGCTATCCGCCGCCCATCGCCTCCACGCCGATGTCAAACAGACGACCGACCTGAATTGCTCCATCGGCGCCGCAACTTCCCGCCTGGTCGCCAAAATCGCCTCCGATCAAGCCAAGCCCAACGGCGTTCTGTGGATCGTCCCGGGTCAAGAGGCCGAATTCCTGGCGCCGCTCGACGTCCGCAAGATTCCCGGCGTCGGCAAAGTGACCGAGCGCAATCTGCACGCCTGCGGCATCCGCAAAGTCGGCGACCTGGCGGCGCTCGATCCCGCGTTTCTCGATGACCGCTTCGGCAAATGGGGCCTGGCGCTAGCGGGAAAAGCCCGTGGCGAAGATGCCGGCGGATGGTTCGACGGCGAGATAGGCGAAGGCGGCGATCCGAAATCGATCAGCCACGAACATACGTTCTCGGTCGACACCGCGGACACCGGCGCGCTTGACGCGATGCTGGTCCGCCTGGCCGAAATGGTCGCACGCCGCTTGCGCGATCATCACCTCTTCGCGCGCACTCTGCAAATCAAACTGCGCTATTCCGATTTTTCGACGTTCACCCGCGCCAGGACGCTCGACCGCGCCAGCCAGATCGATACCGAACTGGCTGAAGCCGCCCGCTCGCTATTTCACAAAGCCTGGACCCGAAAGCCCATCCGTTTGATCGGCGTCTATGCCCAGTCGCTGGAAACTGGCGAAGGCCAGACCAACCTTCTCGACGAAGAGAAAACCGCGCGCTGGCGCAAGACTCTCGAAGCCGTAGATCGCATCCGCGACAAGTATGGCGACACCACGGTATCTCTAGCCGCCGGCCTGAAAGCCGGGTTTCGCGCCCGCGTTCACGAGAATCCCGAGAATCTGCCAGGCAAAGATCCGCGCAAGAAGGATTAGCAGATTCACGTTCATTAACGGCCAACAACGATTTTCCCCGACGGCGAGGCTGCTATTCTGAAGTAGCCAGGATGCTCTCAGTCGTCATTCCCATCCACAACGAAGAGCCGTCGATTCTGCCGCTCTATGACCGGTTAACCATCGTCATGGAGCGTGTGCGTAAGCCCTACGAAATCCTTTTCGTCGACGACGCCTCCACCGACCGCAGCTTCGATTTGCTGGCGAACCTGGTCGAGACCGACGCGCGTCTGAAAGTGATCCGCTTGCGCCGCAACTTCGGACAGACGGCCGCATTGGCCGCCGGGTTCGACGAAGCGCAGGGCAACATCATTATTTCCCTCGACGGCGACCTCCAGCACGCCCCCGAAGACATCCCCGCGCTTCTCGAAAAGATAGACGAAGGCTTTGACATCGCGAGCGGCTGGCGCAAGAATCGGCTGGACAACGCCGTCACGCGCAAGTTCCCGTCGCGCATCGCGAACTGGCTCATGAAAAAAGCCTCCAACGTCGACCTGCGCGATTTCGGCACCACGTTCAAGGCGTATCGCGCCGAAATTCTCAAGGACGTGAATCTTTACGGCGAGCTGCACCGCTTTATCCCCGCCCTGGCCGCCTTCTATGGCGCGCGCGTCGCCGAAGTGCCGATTCGCAACCAGCCGCGCGCCAGCGGCGGATCGCATTACGGCCTGGGCCGGACTTTTCGGGTGATGTTCGACATTTTCACGGTCTGGTTTCTGCTGAAATACTTCACCCGGCCCATGCACTTCTTCGGAAAATGGGGCTTGGTGTCTGCCGGCACCGGCGGAGCCATCCTTACATTCGTGGCCGCGAAGAAAATCTGGACCGGCCAGGACATCATCCAGGCCCACGGCCCGCTGATGCTGCTGGGCGCGCTCGCGCTGGTCACCGGCGTCATCCTTTTCTGCACCGGCCTGCTCGGAGAAGTGCTCACGCGGACGTACTTCGAAAGCCAGGGCCGCCGGATCTACGCCGTGCGCGAGATTCGTACTCGCAGGGAACCCCAAATCGCAGACGGAGCCCACGGGCGCTAATAATGAAGATCGACGCGGTCATTTTCGATTACGGCGGAGTTCTGTGCTTTCACCCGACCGATGACCAGATCGCCCGCGCCGCCGCCAAATGCGGCCTGGATCCCGCCAACTTCGTTCGGGCGATGTGGAAGAACCGGATCGCGTACGACGCCGGCCAGGACCCGCACGAATATTGGTCCGATGTGGCGCGGATCGCCGGCCGCACCTTCGATGACGCGTTGATCGGGCAGATGGTCGAGTGCGAGATCGATTTCTGGGGCCGTTTCGACACCCGCGCGCTCGAGTGGATCCAGCAACTTCGCGGCGGGGGCACGCGCATCGGAATCTTATCCAACTTGCCCCGTCCCCTGGGCGCGCATTTACGCGAGCGTAACGGGTTCCTCCAACATTTCGATCACGTCACGTTTTCCTTCGAACTGGGCGTCGTAAAGCCCCAGCGCGCCATCTATGAAGACGCCGTGCGCGGTTTGAACATCGCGCCGGAACGGGCTCTGTTCCTGGACGACCGCCCCGAGAACATCGAAGGCGCGCGCGCCGCCGGACTTCACGCCGAGTTGTACTCGACTTGGGAGGAATTCGTGAAAGAAACTCCCGCGCGCTACGGTCTGCCGGCTCCGCTTCTTCCGGATGAAGACGCGCGCCGCCAATAGTCCTCGAACAAGCCCTTCATCGCTTCCGCCATGCCGGCGTGGTCAAACACCACTGAGGTCCAGGTTGGCTTAGTGATCACCGGGTCGAGCAGCGCGATTAGGCCCTGCCGGGCGTCAAGGACGGCCATTTTCATCGGAACCTTGTCGATCTGCCGGACCAGGGCGCCGGCGGCCTGATAATCCGCCAGAAATTGTTCGTGCGTCGCATCGAGCGTTCCGTGCTCCACCAGCAGCCGGCAGTTGACGCCGCGTTCCCGCGCCTGAATCACCAACTCTGCATCGAGCGGATCCACCGCGTACGGCGGACGCGAAAATTCCAGATATTCCCCGGTAGCCTCGGCGAGCATGCGCCGGAAATGCGATGCGATCTGACCCGGATCGCTCACGATGCGCAGGTAGTCGAGCGTGCCGCGGCCGCCTTGTCCCTCCGCATAGGAAGCCATCAATTCGTCTACCATCCCCCGCGCCGCGCGCGACTGATCCGCCAATTGCTGTTCCACGGCCTGCGCCCGGCGGGCCAGATAACTGGGAATCGCCTGATCGGGCGAAACGGCGGAAAACAACTTGGTCTTTTCCTGGATGACCTGCGCGAATCCCTTCTCCACCAGGCTGTCGAGCACCTCATAAATTTTCTGGCGCGGGACATGCGCGCGCGCCGCCAATTCCAGCGCCTTGAAGCGCGGATGCCCCACCAGCACCAGATACGATCGCGCTTCGTAGGCGTTCAGCCCCATGGACTGCAAGCGCTGCCAGAAGCGGCGGAATTCAAGTTCGGGGAGCTCGCGGGGCGTCATCCAGACTTTCTCAGGGTCATCCAAACTCTCTCGTCCAAAATGGTTGAGCATAGCAAATTGCTACAATCGCGTAAGGACACCCGGTAATGAAACACTCCTCCGGCCTACCCGAAACTCTCGGGGACCTCCGCGCAAACAAGAATTTCGAATCCAGACTCGCAGGACGCACCGTAAAGGACGAGCTGCGGGAAAACCTGATCTGCAAACTCGAGCGACGCGAGCCGCTCTTTCCCGGCATTGTCGGTTACGAAGACACCGTCGTCCCCCAAATTGTCAACGCCGTTTTATCGCGCCATAATTTCATCCTGCTCGGCCTGCGAGGCCAGGCGAAAACCAAGCTGATCCGCATGCTGGTGAGTTTGCTCGACGAGCGTACTCCCTACATCGCCGGCTGCGAAATCCGCGACAATCCGTTCGCGCCCATCTGCCGCGAATGTCGTGACCTTATAAAAGCCAAAGGCGACGCGACGCCCATCGCGTGGCTCGGCCGCCAGGATCGCTACGTCGAAAAACTGGCGACTCCCGACGTCACCATCGCCGACATGATCGGCGACATCGATCCCATCAAGGCGGCCCGCACCGGACACAATATTTCGGATGAGCTGACGGTGCACTACGGCCTGCTGCCGCGCGCCAATCGCGGCATTTTCGCGATCAACGAACTTCCCGATCTCGCCGGCAAGATCCAGGTCGGCCTGTTCAACATCATGCAGGAAGGCGATGTGCAGATTAAGGGCTATCCCGTGCGTCTGCCGCTCGACCTGCTTCTGGTCTTCACCGCGAATCCGGAAGACTACACCGCCCGCGGCAAGATCATTACGCCGTTGAAGGATCGCATCGGGAGCGAGATCCGGACGCATTACCCGGCCACCCTGGAACACGGCCTCGAAATTACCCAGCAGGAATCCTGGACCGATCGCCCGTCTCCGATTGAGCTGCGCGTTCCCGATTACATCCGCGAAATCGTGGAGCAGCTGGCGTTTTCCGCGCGCGAAGACAAGAAGGTCGACAAGCGCTCCGGCGTCAGCCAGCGTCTGCCGATTTCGGTGCTCGAAAATGTCGCCTCGAACGCCGAGCGCCGGGCGTTTCTGGCCGGTGAATCCGTGGCCGTCCCTCGCGTCCTGGACATTTACGCCGCGCTTCCGTCGATCACCGGCAAACTCGAACTCGAATATGAAGGCGAGTTGAAAGGCGGCGACGTGGTTGCGCGTGAGCTGATCCGTCTGGCCGTCGGTAAAGTTTTCACCGGCTATTTCGACGGCGAAAATATGGCCCAGGTGATCCAGTTCTTCGAGCTCGGCGGCTCTTTGAAACTCGACGAAACGGCGAAATCGGAGGCGATGGTCAAAGAACTCGCCCGCATCCAGGGGTTGATGGAAAAGACCGGACTTCTCGGTCTGGGCGCAAGCGAGCCCGACGCCGTTCGCGCGGCTGGTTCCGAGTTCATTCTCGAAGGCCTATACGCCCATCGCCGCATCAGCCGGAATGAAGAAGCCGGCTTCACGGCCGAGCCTCGCCGCCGCGAGCCGCCTAACGAAGAGCAGAAAAAAACCAAGAGGCAGTATCAGTGAAATCGGTTCGATACTCGCGCTACACCGGGGACGATTTCGGCCTGAGCGCCGAAGACCTGATGAAGGCGCTGTCCGATTTCTTCCTCGAAAGCGGCTTCCAAAATCCGTACATGCAGTTCAGCGAGTGGAACCAGAACTCGCTGGAGGATTTGAAACGTGCCATCGAGCAGGCGCTCGAGCGGGGCGAAATGTTCGACCCCGAACGTGCCGAACAGATCCGCCAGCAACTCGAGAGCATGAGTGAAGAGCAGCTCGATCAGTTGCTCAGCCGCATGGTTCAGAAGCTGGTTGATGAAGGCTACATCAACACCGAACCACAGGCGGGAGGAGCCGGCAAAGCCGAATCCAAAGTGGAAGTGAAGGTCACCGACAAGAGCGTGGATTTCCTGGGCTTCAAGACTTTGAAGGACCTGCTCGGTTCCCTGGGCCACTCGAGCTTCGGCGCCCACGATACGCGCGACATGGCCACGGGCGTCGAATCGAGCGGCGCTTCGAAACGCTACGAATTCGGCGACACCCTGAATCTCGACATCGGTGCGACGCTTTTCTCCGCACTCCGCCGCGAAGGCGTAAAAGTCCCGCTGAATCTCGAATACGAAGACTTACACGTCCACCAATCCGAATATCAAAGCTCCTGCGCGACCGTCCTGATGCTCGATTGCAGCCACAGCATGATCCTTTATGGCGAGGACCGCTTCACGCCGGCAAAAAAAGTCGCTCTGGCGCTGGCCCACCTGATCCGTACCCAATACCCCGGCGACAGCCTGCGCTGCGTTCTATTCCACGATTCGGCCGAAGAACTCCGCATCGAAGAACTGGCGCGCGTCCAAGTGGGTCCTTACTACACCAACACTCGTGAAGGCCTGATTCTGGCTCAGCGCCTGCTTCAACAGGAGCGCAAGGACATGAAGCAGATCATCATGATCACCGACGGCAAACCGAGCGCGCTGACCCTCGATGACGGCCGCATTT
>Ga0302324_100030853_pt1 | contig 10124 bp, 7 predicted proteins | sample Palsa_T0_1_FD_201949 | JGI IMG/M metagenome (GOLD analysis project Ga0302324, IMG submission 201949) | Peat permafrost microbial communities from Stordalen Mire near Abisko, Sweden - Palsa_T0_1 | ecosystem: Environmental > Terrestrial > Soil > Palsa > Peat permafrost | place: Sweden: Abisko... | reverse complement strand
TACCGGTCAGAGCTATACGCTACCCGTCGAAAACGGTACCATTCGCGCGTTGGATCTGCGCAAGATCAAGACCGGCCCTGAAGATTTCGGCTTGATGACCTATGACCCCGCTTTCACCAATACCGCATCCTGCCGAAGTGCGATCACCTACATCGACGGCGATCGTGGGATCCTCCGCTATCGCGGTTATCCCATCGAGGTTCTGGCTGAGCACTGTACTTATCTGGAGGTCGCCTACCTCCTTCTGTTCGGCGAACTGCCGACCGCCGGCCAGTTGAAAGATTGGGTTTACGAAATCACGCATCACACCATGCTCCACGAAACCACCAAGAAATTCATGGAAGGTTTCCGCGACAATGCCCACCCCATGGCAATGCTCGTAAGCAGCGTGGCCGCTCTCTCGACGGTTTACCCGGAAGCCAAACACGTTCACGACCCTGCGATCCGGATGCTGCAGATCAAGCGTCTGATCGGCAAGATGCCCTCGATTGCAGCCATGTCCTATCGCCACATGGTGGGGTTTCCCTACGTCTACCCCGACAACGATCTGACCTACACGGAAAACTTCATGAACATGCTTTGGAAGATGGTCGAGCCGAAATATGTCGCCAACCCGGTGATTGCGCGAGCGCTCGACATTCTTTTTGTCCTCCACGCCGACCACGAGCAGAACTGCAGCACAAATACGATGCGCGCCGTGGGCAGCTCTCAAGCTGATCCCTACCTGGCCACAGCTTCGGCGGCGGCGGCACTTTCCGGACCTCTGCACGGCGGCGCGAATGAAGAAGTGCTGCACATGCTGGACGAAATCGGCTCTCAAGCCCACGTCCCCGCCTACATCAAGAAGATCAAGGAAGGCAAAGGCAAGTTGATGGGCTTCGGGCACCGCGTCTACAAGAACTATGATCCGCGGGCGAAGATCATCAAGTGGACCGCCGACCAGGTATTCGAAGTCACCGGCCGCAACACCAAACTTGAGATCGCTCTAGAGCTCGAGCGCATCGCTCTCGAAGACGATTATTTCGTGAGCCGCAAACTCTATCCAAACGTGGATTTCTATTCCGGAATCATGTACCAGGCGATGGGCTTCAAGCCGGAGATGTTCACTGTCCTCTTCGCGATCCCGCGCACCGTCGGCTGGCTCGCGCAATGGCAGGAGATGGTGACCGACCCTGAACAGAAGATTGCACGCCCCAGGCAAATATGGATCGGCCACGAGACGCGGGAATTTGTACCGATGGAGAAGCGGGGGAAATCAGAAGTGGGAGCGCAGAAGCCGTGAGCGGATGTCGCAGCTCGCGTCGAGCAGGGGCCTCGCCGAGCAGCTCGCAAGGTAGGGCCTCTAACCTCCTATCGTTCGCGCTTGGCCTCCGAGGTCAACCTGATCGCGTACCGGGCTCGTTGTTTCGCTGACTCCTTATGTATTCCTCTCGATAAGCGATTCACATCCAGTCATCGAGGTTCTCGACGAAATAGTTCTTATAGAACCATTCGCGGGCCTCGCGCAACCGGGCCTCGCGGCGCAGATCATAAATCTGCAGGATGGAGCTGCGCTTGTTCGTGCGTTGGCTTTGCATCCATGGTTGTCTGCTTATTTCTTTTTGTTCGTTTGCATTGAAGAGGCAGAGATTCGACTTCATCTTGTTCCGTTTCCTCGCTGCCCGCGGTTTCTGCGAGTCCGTAGTTAGAGGTACGATACTCTCCCAACCAGGAGGGCGCGGCGCTCGAGACTCCTACCAACCCCTGTGTTGCCGGAAGTCAATGCTTTAAAAGCGCGCAACGTTTCGTCATTCGAAACGCGTTTTGGGTTCTTTTCAGAACCCGGACGTACACGCCCTTTCGGTAACCCGGGTAATCGTCGGTAACCACTGGACTGCCGGTACCCGGCCTTACAATTACCTTACTCCGCGCTCCCGTTCGTATCCGGTTGGCGGGGTTTCGACTGGGAATCTCCCGGCGAGGTTCAGACTCGCTTTGCGCTCGTGGAAATCGCGGGCGTCCGGCGATGAGAAGGCTGGAGTCCGCACCCTATGGCATTTGGCTTCGGATTTAACAAACAAAAGGTTCTCAGCGCCGCGGAAAGGTTTGTCCAGCAGGGCAAGCTGCAAAACGCGATCGCGGAGTATGACAAGGTCCTCAAGCACGATGCCAAGGATCTTACCGTCAACAATACAATCGGCGATCTCTACGCCCGTCTCGGCGACAGCGCCAAGGCCATCGAATGCTTCAAGAAGGTTGGCGATGCCTACGCCGCCCAGGGTTTTACGGTCAAGGGCATCGCCATGTACAAGAAGATCACCAAGCTTCAGCCAAGCGTGGATTCCTCTCTGAAACTGGCGGAACTCTACACTCAGCAAGGCCTCTTCAACGATGCCCGGGCCCAATATCTGCAGGTTGCCGAGGATTTCATGAAGAATGGCGACCTGGACCAGGCAGTGCGGCTTTTCCAGAAGGTCCTCGAAATGGACCCGGAAAATGTGCCCATGCGGGTCAAGCTAGCCGAAGTTTATGTCCGGCTGGAAAAAAAGAAAGAGGCTTGGGAGATCTACAGCGCGGTGGCAGAATCGCTGCGCTCGCGGGGCTCGCTTCCCGCTGCCGAAGACATTCTGAAACGTATGTTGGCACTCGATCCCGGCAACAGCTACGTTCTGCTGCTGCGCGGCAAGTCGACTCTCGAGAGCGGTGATCCCAAGGGCGCCATCGGGTATCTCGAGAAGGCTTCTGACCTCGACTCTCATCCCGACGGGCTCCGTGATCTGCTCAAGGCGTACTTGCAGGTTGGCAACTTGACCAAAGGCGCTCCTATCGCCGAAAAGCTGCTCATGGTGCACAACGATCCCGAGGGGCTCTTTCTGCTGGCAGAGGGTTGCGCCCGTCTCGGGCAGTACCAGGAGGCGCTTGATATTTACACCAGGCACGCCGATCGCCTGCTGGCAACGGACTCGACCAAACTGCTAAGCAGCCTCCATACCATGATTACACGCGTGCGCGACGATTCGGGCGCACTCGATGCCCTTTTACTGCTGCTGAACAAAGCCGGAGAGAGCACCCATGTCAACGAAGTCACCGAGCTTCTGGCTCACGCTTCGGTCGAGGATGGAAATCTGGCTCGTGCGCGCGATCTTTACCAGATGCTCGCGACGACCGAGCCTCAGAATCCGTTGCACATGCAGAACTACCAACAGGTGTCGGGACGCATGGCCGGATCTTCCCCCGCAACCGGCATCACCGCTGAAGAAGGAGCGGTCATCATTGAGGAACTTGAAGCAACCGCTCCGGTCATCGATCAGTCTTACCCGGATCCCATCGCAATTGCAGTGCGCTCAGCGGTCACTGATGCCGATCTGTTCCTTTCCTACAACCTGCCGGATAAGGCCGTGGTGCCTCTCCTCGCGGCTCTGCCGCAAGCGCCCAGTGACGCGCGGCTGAATCAACGCCTGGCCGCCCTCCATACCAGATTTCATCGCTTTACCGAAGCCGCCGTCTGTTGCCGCACTTTAGAAAGCGTGTATCACGATGCTGGCTACCCGGATGAAGCCACACGATACGGAGAATTAGCGGCGCGCTACGAGAACAGCGCGGCCATCGCGCCTTTGTCGTTTCCTTCATCAAGTCCGGCGACCTTGTCTACTGGCATGCCTGCCGCCGCCTCAATGGCAGGCATTTCCTCTCCGGCTGCTTCGGCAGCCGGCGCAACCGCTGCGGCCGGTCCCGGGATCAAGCCCGAACCGTGGCCAACAGCCCCATCGGCACTTCCCGGACGTCAGGTTACCGCCGCATCTCCAGAATTCGCGATCAACCAAACGACGCCGCAGAGCGCAGAAGCCGGCGAGAATCCTTGCGAACTCTCGTTCGAGGTGGCTTCCGACGATCTAGCCTCGGAGTGGGAGAATTCTCTTGCGGTCGATGTGCAGGCCGGCGATGGGCAAGCCGACGAGCCCGCGGGGGCCCGGTTAGCGACTTCTTTCCCAGTCGGGGCCAAGACCGATGCCTCGCAAAATGCTGAGATTGCCGAGACCGTCGAGGAAATCCGTTTCTATCTCGAACACTTCATGGCCGAGCAGGCCCATGCCGCCATGGAGAAGCTTGCAACCCTCACGAGCGATGCCCGTATTCTCGATCCATTGCGCGACGCCTTCGCATCCGCTAACCAGCCACCGGAGGAAAGGGAAGTGCAAGTCGCGGAGATCAACGCCGACGACGTTCCCGATTTCCATGTTGCCATGGAGGCCCAACCCGAGTCTGAGATTCGAGCATCCGATCTGACGGCTGGCTATCATCAGGAACCTCGTTACGAAATCGATGAAATAAATCAGCATCTCCACAACGGAGCGGCACCGCAGTTCTCGCCTGAACCGCCAGCCACATGGTCCGAAGCTTCCGGCGCAGAAACCGCGCAGGCGGAGCAGGCGAGTGAACTGCCTGGGTTTGTGGCGGAGCTCGAGGCCGCACTCGGCGATTCTTTCCCACTTGCTGCGCCGGCGGCGCCTTCATCGGGAGCCCAATCCGTTCCGGGTTGGCCAACCACGGCCGTGCCAGAGCGCGCAGCGGCAGCGGAAACGCACCAATTCGAACCAGAACCGGTGGGATTGCAACCGGTGGAGCATCATTCCGAGGCAATGAACGAGGGTGATACATTAGCCGCGGCGACGGCCATGTCCTCGATGCGAACTTCGACGGAAGGAGCCGCATCCGCTGCCGCCGCTCCTGCCATGGCCTTTCCTGCAAACGGAGTTCCCGCCACGGCCGCACCCGCCACGACCTTTTCTGCGATGAGCTATAGTCCAACTCCGCTGCGTCCCTTGGGGGCTTCACCGCAAGCCGTACACCCCTCCGGCGGAATCGATCTTTCGGAGATGTTCGGCGAGTTGAAACAGGAGCTCGAAGAAGAGTTGATTGTCGGCGACGACGATCCGGAAACGCATTACAGCCTGGGTGTCGCCTTCCGCGAAATGGGCTTGCTCGACGAAGCTATCGCCGAATTCCAGAAGGTCTGCACGGCCATCGATCGGGGCAAAGCATTTACGCAGCCGGTCCAGACCTACACCTGGCTTGCCCAATGCTTTCTTGATAAGGGAGTTCCCGAATCCGCAATCCATTGGTATGAAAAGGCGCTGAACCTCCCCGGACTCAATGAAGAAGGCCGCCTGGCCATCAACTACGAACTGGGCTCCGCCTGCGAAAGCGCCCAGGATAGGCCAGGAGCTCTGCGCCATTTCACCGATGTGTACAGCGCAAATATCGATTATCGCGACGTGGCCGAGCGCATTCAGGCCCTAAAGTCGTAGAATGCACAAGGTGGGTTCGAAATTTGCGCCGGGATGCCAATCGACCCGGCGCGAACTCCACGATCTTGCTCTCGGCCTTATTGACGGCCCTACTTACAACGACACGTCTCGATGATTTCCGATCCCAAGCTACCCTTTGCCGGCGAACCCGCCATTGTCGGGGAACTCAAGTCCCCGCCTGAAACCCGTGCGGAGGTCGCTTCACCGTCATTGCCGGTTTCGGTTGCCGGGCCTTCGCCGTCCAGGGCACGTCGTTCGATCGCACACCTCTGGCTCCGCCGCATCGGAGTGCTGCTGTTCGTCTTCTTGTGCGCGACGCTCGGGGTCATGCTCATGATTCTTCCTTGGCGTCCGGAGTGGTCCGAAAACCCTTTGCTTCTCCCCTACCCCGCACTGCACGCCGTGATGGCCAGCGGCTTCGCGCGCGGCGTTTCCACCGGCTTGGGCCTGCTCAATGTGTGGATCGGATTCTGGGAGGCGATTCAATATCGCGAGGAATAAACGTCATTCGTCGTGACTCGTTCGCGGTTAGCGAACAACGGCCTGGGCTTCGAACTTCGATTCATGAAAAACCACCCGATGAATGGAAACCAACGACTAATGACTGACGACCGATTTATTTATGACGGACCCAATGACTGATCAAAAACTCAAGCCCGCTCCACTCGCGTACCAGAACGAACCATTTCTCAATAGTCCTGACGGCAGAATTCTGCGGCTGCTGTCCGAATACAGCGAGCCCCTTTCGCGCTTCCGCCGCGAGCAGATTCAGGATACCGTCGTCTTCTTCGGCTCCGCCCGCATTCCCAGCCCGGACCGCGCCAGCAACCGACTGACTGAGCTGCGCGACAATGAGCAGCAGAACTCTCCCGCGCAACAAGCGACACGTATGAAGCGCGCCGAGGCTGCGGTTGAAATGGCCCGCTACTATGAAGACGCGCGCCGCCTGGCCCGCCTGCTCACAGAATGGTCCACCCAGATCCCGGCCAAGCGCCAACGTTTTGTCGTCACCACCGGCGGCGGCCCAGGCATTATGGAAGCCGCCAATCTCGGCGCCCACGAAGCCGGAGGAAAAACCATCGGCCTCAACATCAACCTGCCCTTCGAGCAGAATCCGAATCCTTACATCACGCCTTCGCTCAACTTCGAGTTCCATTACTTTTTCATGCGCAAATTCTGGTTCGCCTACCTGGCAAAAGCATTGGTGATCTTTCCCGGTGGCTTCGGCACGCTCGACGAGCTTTTCGAAATCCTCACCCTCGCCCAGACGGAAAAACTGGCCAAGAAGATTGTGGTGGTCATCTATGGCAGCGCCTATTGGAAAAAGATCATCAACTTCGAAGCGATGGTTGACGCCGGTGTGATCTCGCCACCGGACCTCGACCTGTTCAAGATGTCCGACTCGCCGGAGGAAAGTTTCGAGTTCTTGAAAGAAGGGCTGACTAAGTATCATCTAGCCCCGCAGCAAGCCAAACGCACCGCGGAACCGGCCGTCCCCGAAATCGCCAAGACACGGCCCTAGCCGGGCGAGGCCCCCACCGTCCCCCCAATGTTTCTCCTCACTCCAAACCCGACGGGGGCAAGCCCTGTCCCTACGGATTGAACTATCTTCGCCTCGACTTCGTATACACTTCTGCGAGCAAGTGTTTCCGGAGACGAACCCGATGCGGTCACGTATACGCTTGGCGACAGGATTCTGTTGCCTTATTTTTTTCTGCGCAAGTTTTTGCGCAACTTCCGTGTTCGCTCAGCCGCCGGCTGCGAACGAAATGCCCTCGGTCATCCAGGTGCCCGCAGAAGCCCGGCCCTCGCTGCATTTCGATGCCATCGCCGCCACCAATGCCTATATGGCGCAGATTCCCGCCGACAGGACAGCCCGTTCCGATGCCTATTTCGAAGGCGGCTATTGGATGATCCTGTGGGATTTTCTTTACGGAGCCGCGGTCGCGCTGCTGCTTCTGAATCTGCGCTGGTCGGCTCGCATGCGGGATCTCTCGGAGCGTGTCACTCGCTTCAAGCCTGTACACACATGCGTGTACTTTTTGCAATATCTCATTCTCACGACGATCCTGGTTTACCCGCTCACGGTGTACGAAGACTATACCCGCGAACACAACTACGGACTCGCCACACAAACCTTCGGCCCGTGGATGATCGATCAAATCAAGGGATTTGCCGTGACGCTGGTGCTCGGCGGCTTGCTGGCAATGCTGCTTTTCGGAGTTGTCCGCCGTCTGCCACGCACCTGGTGGATCTGGGGTGCCGTGGTCACGATCGCTTTTGCGATCTTCGGAATATTGATCTCGCCCGTCTACATCATTCCGATTTTCAACAAAGTTACGATCCTGAACGATCCCAAAGTTGTCGACCCTATCCTGAGCATGGCGCGAGCCAACGGAATCCCCGCGAAGGATGTGTATGAGATCGACGCCTCGAAACAGACGACGCGAATGAGCGCCAACGTCAGCGGATTTGCGAATACCATGCGCATTACGCTCAACGACAATCTCCTGCGCCGCGGCTCACCGGAAGAAATTCAAGCGGTCATGGGGCACGAGATGGGCCATTACGTCATGAACCACATCTACAAGTCCATTATGTTCCTCTCGATCGTAATCGTTCTCGCCTTTGTCTATCTGCGCTCGGGCCTCGACTGGGCGCTCCAGCGCTGGGGCGAGAAATGGCAGATTCGCGGCGTGGGAGACACGGCTGTCCTCCCGCTCGTGGTGCTGTTGGTGTCCATCTTCGCTTTCGTCATCACTCCGGTCATGAACAGTTACACGCGCACCCTGGAATACGAAGCCGACATGTACGGGCTGAACACCAGCCGGCAGCCCGACGGTTTTGCCCAAGGGGCAATCCATCTCGGCGAATATCGCAAGATGGACCCCGGCCCCATCGAGGAATGGATTTTCTTCGATCACCCCAGCGGACGCAATCGCATTTATGCCGCGATGCGCTGGAAGGCCGAGAATCTGAAGCTGTTTACCAGGCCTGAGGAGGCCCATTGAATCCAGACAAGAGCTTAAATTCCGATCCCACGCCGATTTCCCTCGAACCAGGCGCGCCAATCGCTCCCGCGCAGCCTTCGTTTCTCAACAAGATCTTTATCGGCAAAGACGGCCTCCGCGCAGGCTGGTGCTTGCTCATCTTCATCGCTCTGTTCGCCGCCAGTGCCTATGGTTTACACATCATGGTCCACAAGCTCCACCCGGTTGATCCGAATAAGATGAAAAGCAACCAGGAGTTGTCCCTCCAGGCTGGGCTCATCGCGGAGTCGGTGAGTTTCTTCATGGTCCTCATCCTTACCTGGATCATGTCGAAGATCGAGCACCGTCCGAATGGCGCGTATGGCTTTGGCGGCAGCCGCAAGCTGGCACACTTTTTCGCCGGACTCGCCTGGGGAGTCATCTGCCTTTCGCTTTTAGTCTTGACTCTGTTGAAAACCGGATTCCTCGCCATCGACCGCCGTCTCCTCTCGGGCAGCGATATTTTCCGTTACGGAGCCCTCTGGCTGCTTGGCTTTCTTCTGGTCGGCCTGCTCGAAGAGTACCTCACCCGCGGCTACCTGCAATACACCCTCACGCGCGGCCTCGATGGCCTTTACCGGTGGGCATTCAGGAACCACTCCGGTATCGTGCGCCACAGCCAGGCTCTGGCCTTCTGGACCTCGGCCATCGTCTTCTCCATCCTTTTCGGCCTCGGCCACAGTAAGAATCCTGGCGAATCCCCCATAGGGGTACTCTCCGCCGGACTCGCGGCCATGGTCTTTTGCCTCAGTCTGTGGCGCACCGGCTCTCTCTGGTGGGCGATCGGATTCCATGCCGCTTGGGATTGGTCCCAATCCTTCCTTTATGGCGTTGCCGACAGCGGAACCATGATTCAACAGCATCTTCTAGCCACTCACCCACTCGGCAAGCCCATTCTCAGCGGTGGAGCCACCGGCCCCGAGGGCAGTATCTTCATCCTCGCCATCCTCGGCCTCGCCTGCCTCATCATTTTCTTGACCTTGAAGCAAACTCGCTATGGGGAAGCTCCCGGTCAACTGGCGTAGCTTCCCGAATGCAGGTGGAGCGACGGGCGTCTCGCCCGTCCTGACGGCGACTTCCGCAGCATCGAAGCCGGTGCGGATGACCGGCGCTTCCACCACCTAGTTCGCATGTAGCTTCTCAGACGCCGGCTCTACCTGCTTGACTTCGCCGTAGCGTTGCGCCAGCCAGACGCGCACTTCCATCGGGTCGTACTTGAACGGACCGTTACCGCCCTTGTAGGAGATACGTCCCCTCTCATCAATAATGTAGAGCCGCTCCGGCCAAGCCGCATAGGCGTCGTTCGCGGCATTGTTCATTTCATCGATGCCAAAGGGCAGGGGGAATTTGAAGCGCTGGGTGAAATCGTTGGCGATGGCAGCGCGCTGGGCAAGCGTTTTCGGTTGAACGTAGCAGACATCGTCTTTACCTTTTTCGTTCGACGCCATTCGCCACTCGTCGATGGGATGCGCTTCACGAATGTAAATCGTCAGAAAGTCGACACGGTTTTTGTAATCGTTATAAATTTGCACGATGTCGCCCAACTGGCGGCGGAAGGGCGGTCAAGTAAAACTGCCAAAGATCAGCACCAGGGGCCGTCCGCCAGTCCGATCGTTAATCCGGTCATGAATCTGGAAGCGCGTTGTGCCATCCAGCGCAACCAGCCGCGCATCGGGCGCGATGTCGCCCACCTTTAATTTCCCCACATGCATGTGCGGCAAGGCGAAACGCACCATTTCGACAGCATCCTTCGGCCCGCCCGCCATCACGCTCAACCCGACAAAGGCGAGAATCAGAAGCGCGCCGA
>Ga0302324_100030851_pt1 | contig 10125 bp, 6 predicted proteins | sample Palsa_T0_1_FD_201949 | JGI IMG/M metagenome (GOLD analysis project Ga0302324, IMG submission 201949) | Peat permafrost microbial communities from Stordalen Mire near Abisko, Sweden - Palsa_T0_1 | ecosystem: Environmental > Terrestrial > Soil > Palsa > Peat permafrost | place: Sweden: Abisko... | reverse complement strand
GAAGGCGGCAGCGGCTCGACCGTGTCGGTATAGTTCTCCCCGTTGGGCACAAAAGCTATTTTTTCGGAATCCTCGCTTTCGATATCCCCCGGGCCGATTCCCTTGACCGTGATATACCCCTGTTTCCGCGACGGAGTGACATCCACCACGGCGCCCAGGCTGGTCACATCGTCGCCCAGCGGTTCGATGGAGCTATCGTCGGGCGTGTGCCAATACACCTTATATTCCCCGGCGCCGGCCACGGCCGTCCACTTCAACTCCAGGCGATGGCGTTCCACCGTGTGGGAATCAACAATGTGCGGCGCGGCGCTGCTGGTTTCGGACCGGGACTGGAAAGCCGCCGATTTAAATCGCGACCAGAACTGAGTCCAATGGAAGTGAATCTCGTAAGCGGTATGCCAAACGCCGTAAACCGCAAAGACCAGGACCAAGGCTTTCAATCCCGTCTTGATCCAGCCCCTCTTATCGAAATGGAGCAGCCACCGCTCCGCCAGCTCCCCGAAATGCGCGTCCTTGACCCACCACAGAATCTTGGTCAACGCGTTCACCGTATCCCGAATTAACGGGTAGCCGGAGCGATCCACCTCGTGGGTTGTCCGGGCCGCTTTTTCAACAGGCGCGGCTTCAGGCGGGTCCCCGGTAAAGTCCCCGGCGCGGACTTCTTTCACAGGCGCCGCACCGTTGTTAGCGGGCCTATATTCGTTGTTAGCGGCCTTATATTGATTATTTTCGCCAGTGACCCTTATGGCCGGACTGTTAGCGGGCTTATATTCGTTGTTAGCGGCCTTGGCTTCTTGACATCGCCGGTGGATCCCTCCGGGCTTGGTGATCCCGTCCTTGATTTCCTTTGAGATCAGCCGCTGAAGTTCGATTGTGGAGAGGCCCTTGATGTCCTGAAACTCGCCGTAGCCGATGGCGGGGTTTTGCAGGTTATCCAGTACGTCCTTGTCCATTTTGAGAAAACCCAGGAGCTGAGCAATCCAGGGGCGGGATTTTCCCAGCCTTCGAGCGAGAATCTCGGGATCTTGTTTGAAGGCATCCAGATGGTTTTTCACATCCTGCGCCAGCGCCAGGGTGGAATAGGAGGGGTCCGCAACTTTTTTTTTGAGGATTTCTAAAGGATCCGCTTCGCCAGGCAGCGGGTCCGGCAAGACAGGTTTTTCGTTCATAACGGCCTTCCGTTCGTTTATTCCTCTTCGACGTCCCGTTTACGGGCCTACGCACCGGATTATAAACAAGGTTTCAGGCCCGCCACAAGGACGTTTTTGACCGAAATCGCCCGAGGTGTGGCTGTTAGCGCTAATAGATCGCTGTTAGCGGTTTGTTAGCGGGCCCGTGGAGGTGTTTAAAGCTGTAAACACCTGCTCCGCCAATATTGTTAGCGGGGTCCACGCCGCTTCCGGAATCATAGGACGTCTGCCACTCGCAGTAACCGGCGGGTGACAGGCGAAGCGTTGTGACTTCCGTGTTATATTTTCCGGTGGGGGCGTAAAAACCGTAGGCGAACGACGTATCCCAATGCGACTTCGTCCAACCCAGCCAGAACGGCTGAACGAATAGATCCCCCAAGGCGAATTGCGAATGGTTACTGGAGACGTCCCGCCCTGAAACCGTCTCCAGAGAAGAGGAAACACTGGAATTCCCAAACTCGGGAGCCGCGTAAGCGCCGAATTTTCCGCCGCCGGGAAGTTCCCATCGCGGAACCCACATGAATTCCGGACTCAGAGTTTCCACATCGATATCGGTCGCAAGCGAGAGCGTCACCAGCCGGCCTCGGAGCGAAAGACCGGTTACGGAAGTGATGGTGTTCCCGTTGGAATCCTTAAGTTGACCGGTGTGATAGTACGGCGCATAGAGCAGGGTGTAAAACCCGGGATCCGGAATGAAATAGTCGCGGATGTTGTAAACGCCGGGCGCGTAATGCGCCAATGTGCCCGCCGACAAAACCCCATTGAGAGTAAGAAGAAAGCTGAGAAGTACTAACCGCCGCAATCTTGGCGCACAACCCATTGCGGCATTATAGGGAATTTATTCAACCTATCACCCTTCGCCCATTTTTTGCCGGGCCACGCCGGTAGAGCGGTCACTCGCTAAAGGATTTTCTGCAACGCATCAACCGTCTCCGAGTTCTAAACCCTCGAAAGCTTCACGCACAAGCGCTTCGATGGACGCTAATTCTTTTCCCGTTAACTTTTTGAATTCATTTTCGCGTCGTTTTTTACCGAGTCTTCCTTTGTTCTGGCGTATGAACAGGATGAGATCCTCCGCCATCCGATCGGGCATCTCCACGGTGTCCCTGATTCGACGCAGGGCCTCGTCATGCCGACGCAGGTAATCGATTTCCCGGGGCAGATCTTGTTCCACCGTGCGTTCCACGCATCGGTAGAGAAATTCCGCCGCTTCGGTGCCGTCAAAATAACGGTACAGATCGGACGTATCGTTCAACACGTCGACGTTTCTCTGCGGTGTCGGGCGCCAATCGATGAAATCCATCAAAGGTCCCGTATGCGCGTGCAGCGTGTCGCGGTATTCGTCAATCCGGTTCAGCATGACCGACGACACGGGGAACACCATCCCCGCTGGAGTCAATTTCCGTTCCGCCAGGACGTGATGGATCAGACAGCGGTGCAAACGCCCATTCCCATCCTGGAAGGGATGGATATAGACAAATCCGAACGCGATCACCGCCGCCTGAAGAATGGGATCCACTCCCTCGTCACGCATACGGTCATTAGCCTCCAACAGTCCGGTCATCAGATCCTTGAGATCGGACGGCCGCGCGCCGATAAACTCAGGCAGCGGATCCCCTTGATGATCCCGCTCGCCTAAAAAGACGCCATCGGGCCTGAGACCGATCTGCACGAACCGTGCGTCCTCGATGAGCAGGGCGTGCAGCCGCGTTATTTCATCCAGCGTGAGCCTATGCCGCCCCGCCTGGAGCACCGCTCGACCCCAGCGTTCCAGTCGCCCTCGCGGCGGACGTTCCCCTTCGATCTCAAAACTCGCCTGACTGTCGGCTAAAAGCATAAAGCTCGCCGCGCGCGTCACAAGCTGCCGGCGCGTCCGACCAATGATCTCACGGGCTTTATCCCCCAGCCGTCGTTCCACAAACGCCTTCAGACTTTTTGTTCGCCGAAGGATGGGACAGAAATGCGCGCCGCCGAGCAGGTTATCGCGAACACGATGCCGCCGCGATAACCGCGGCTTGCCGGTGAAGTACCGGCTTGTGTCAAGGAGATCAACCGCCGCCACTCCCGGCGCGTCAGACAGGTCCAGGGTTCGACCCATGAGTGTTTCCCATAAGTACCAAACCCGTCGAGCCGGAATGCCCGTGGGCGCGCGCCGAACGAAGCGGGCGATCACGTTTGGACCCACCGTTTCGAAAACCCGCTTTAAGACCAGGAGATCCATGTCTTCATGGCGTAGCGCGAAACTGAGGTGGTCCTCGAAATCATCCCCCGGCCAATATCGGCGATCCAACAGAGTCCAGGATCCCTCCGTTCGACGACTCCCTCGGACATGCTTGTCGGATATGGCGCTTGGCCGTCGCACCGGCGCTTTCACGGAAAGTGCTTGGGCCAGGGCCGCCCAACCCGCAAGCCTCGCGTGCGTCGGGAGGAGGATGTCCTGGAAAGTCCGAAGGTTGGAAAGTTCAAGTTTCATCGGTCGAAAATGACTTCACAAGTGTCGAAAATAGCCTCAAATACTACTTTTATGTCGAAATTAATATACCATAGGCTGGCATCAGAATCCACATTTTTTCGGCATAAAAATCCGGCGTCACCCAGCGCTGTTCCACTAACAACCTGTTAATACGCTATTAATGGCTTCTTAATGCATTCTGCCGGTATCCTCATTACAGTCATGAGCTCTGAAAGAACTCTGTTGGTTATTGAAAACGAGCGGGCCATTATGGGGTTCTTGCGATCATCTCTTGAACAATCAGGATGGGAAGTTTTGGAGGCCAGAACCGGCCTGATCGGGCTGGGAATGGCGGCCTCGCATAAGCCCAATATCATCCTTTTGGACATGGGACTCCCTCAGGAAGCTCTGGGGTGCCTGAAAGCTTTACGTCAATGGACTTCGATCCCCGTGATCGTCCTGGTTTCCAGAAAACAACAGAACGAGCAAATGGCTGTCCTGGATGCCGGGGCCGATGATTACCTTGTCAAACCGTTCGGAATTGATGAATTAATGGCCCGCCTGCAGCTCGCCTTGCGCCATTCAGAAGGACGGTTCCCGAGCACTCTTCCTATATACAGGCATCAGGGACTTCAGGTAGATCTCATCTCTCGCCGGGTCTGGTTCCGCAAAAAGGAAGTTCATTTGTCTCCTTTGCAGTATGAGTTTCTGGCTACGCTCGTTCGCAGCGCAGGGCGGGTGGTCAGCCACGATGAGTTGATCGAGCAGGTATGGGGCGGAGGCCACAAGGTCAGTCAAGGCTGCATGCGGGTCTTTGTGTATCAGATCCGCAAAAAAACCGAAGCCAACCCGGCGCGGCCGCGTTCCCTAAAGACAGAGCCCGGGGTCGGTTATCGTTTGGAGTCTCTGTGAGAAATATTGTTGCGTCCATTCTCGTGACGCTTTTCGTGCTTATTGGGCTGATTTTATGGCGTATAGTTATACGTGAGGGAAAACAATAAGCACTTGTATTGGTATTTTTCAATCAAATAGATTGGATATATCGTAAAAATAGTTTTGACATTTTAAGTTCTACAGTGATATTCTTGCGCGGCACGGTGTAGTGCAACACTTTCAGGAGCGCGCTCTCCCAGCAGGACAAGTCGGGAGAGCTTTTTTTATGGATTTTAGGTCGAAAAGGAGAGTCACTTGGTTGATTTTACAGGATGTTTTAGATGGCTATTTTTCGCTTTTCTGATAAGTTTAGCGATCAACGCAAGTCTCCAAGCGGATGAAACCGTCAAGCGCATCGTCGGTATTCATGCGGCGGGAAACCGCAATATCAGTGAGCGGGTTATCTTATCCCACGTCGGGGCGCGAAAAGGAGATCTTTATAGTCCCGATAAACTGCGCCAGGACATTCAATCCATCTATAAAATGGGAAATTTTGATGACGTGGCGTTAGACATATCGGACGTGCCGGACGGTGTCGTTGTGACGTTCAAGGTGACGGAACGACCTGTCCTCAAGAGGATTAATTTTATAGGGAATCACAATAGGAGCAGCGGCGCTATCAGGGCGGATCTTACCATTAAGGAAGATTACCCCTTGGATAAGACGAAGTTAGATACGGATCTTGAGAAAATTGTCTCCGACTACAAGAATGAAGGTTTCGCGGCTGCGCAGGTCGAGCCGTTGATCACGACGGATGATACCCATCACGCCGTGATCACCTTCGCAATTACCGAAGGCCGCCGATTCTTTGTGGACGCGATTCACTTTCAGGGCGTCACAGCCTTCCCGGTTAGAAAAATTGCCAAATTGATGAAGACTCGCCGCCAGAAGGCGTTCAAACCAGGCGCCCTCACTAAAGATCTGGATACCATGACCCGATTTTATAAGAATCACGGATTCCCCACTATGAAAATTGTCGACATTAAATCCGATATCGACGACAAGAAACTCCGGGTGGCGCTTTCGATCACAATCGATGAAGGGCCGCTTTTGCGTTTTGGTCAAACCACATTTTCCGGAAACGTCCTCTTTCCGAGCGCCACATTAGCAAAAGCCATCAAATACAAGACCGGCGATCTGTTCAAACAAGACAAATTGGATAAGACCACGAATTTCATACAGGATAGCTACGGAGCCCAGGGCTATATCCGTATCGTCATTAAGCCGAACGTGACGCCGAATATCGCTCGCGGAACGGCGGACATTCAGTTCCAAATTACCGAAGGCGGGGTCGTCTACGTCGATAAAATCGGCATCGAAGGTCTCACGCGAACCAAGGAATACGTCCTCCGCCGGGAAATCAAACTCAAAGAAGGACAACCCTTCAATTCGGTGGTGGCCAAACAAAGCGTCGACCGACTGAATAACCTTGGATTTCTGGACAAAGTGGACATGGATCTCCAGTCTCCCGGCGAACCCGACAAGGTCGACGTCATTTATTCCGTGGTCGATGGAAAGCCCGGGCGGCTCTCCTTAGGCGGCGGTTATTACACGGGAGGAGAGGGTCTCGTGGGTCACATGGGGTATGAAAATCTGAATTTTCTGGGTTTAGGGCAACACACCAGCGTCGACTGGGCCTATGGCGCTCGAATTAACAGCGTTAATCTGGGATGGACGGAACCCTGGTTTTTGGGGAAACCGATCGGCTTGACCACCAATGTTTTCAATACCATCAAGATTCAACCCTTGGGATCCAACCTCAACGCCTTCTATACGCAGGACCGCGGAGCCTCGGTGACGCTCGCCCCGCGCTTTTCCAATTTCTATACGACTTCCCTCAGCTATTCCTTTGTCAGCCAGCTCCGATATGGCGTGGCGCCCGACACTCCGACCCGCGAGGCGGTCCTCTCCCCGGAATGCGCGGCCGACCCCAACTGCGACCAGTTCCACGCCTACTATTCCGTGTTCAAGGAGCAGCTCATCCGCGATACGCGCGATTATTACCTGGATCCCAGCCATGGGACGCGAAGCACCTTGGCCGTCAGCGAGGGCGTTCCCTTTCCGGGATACAGCGTTCAATTCGTGCAGCCGAGCTGGGAAGAGAGCTGGTACACGCCGATTTTCTGGAAATCCGTGCTCGCGCTTCACGGAGTCGCTTCTTTCATCGATCCCTATGGCGGGGCCTCGCTGACGGATATTGAAACGCACTTGTACCATCTGGGAGGCGCGGATTCGGTTCGAGGTTACGATGTCGCCGAGGTGGGCGTCTCCGGGCAGCCCGGCAACCCCGGCGGCAAAGTGGAGAATTTTTATAACGCCGAAATGAGATTTCCCCTGGTTCTCAACCCGTACGGCAGGAGTTTGATTCAGGGCGTTATGTTTTACGACATCGGGGGGGACTGGGACAATCTTCATGAAGTATCCTATCGGCCAGGCTCGGGCCCGGATGAATTACAGTCCGGCTACGGATTCGGCCTTCGTATTTTCATTCAAAATCTTCCCATCCGTTTGGATGTCGGTTTCCCCCTGAACCGAACGCCGGGAGAGGCCGCCTCCCAGTTTTATTTTTCACTGGCTACTGCATTTCAATGAGAAGATGGCCTGACGAAAGAGGACTTCTATGAAAAGAATCGCGGCATTCTTGCTGGTGTTTGGTTTGTCAGGGTTGGGGGGTTGCGTGACTTCCATGGGGAAAAGGCAATTTATACCCATCGGGGCGCCGATTCAAGCGGCGGCCAAAAAACCTTCCGAAGTGCAGCTTTTTGCCGGTGCTTCCCAAGTTCCCTATTCCTACATCCAGATGGGCCGCATTACTCCTGAAGGCAACGTGGATCACCATCAAAGCGCAGACGATCAACTCCTCGCCCTTCGCGCGCTGGCCGCGGCTCATGGCGCCGATGCGGTGATTGTGTCCAAAGAGGTTCTGAGCAAGGCGGGAACTTATCATGGACCCGCAGAAGGGATCGTACATCGACAGGAAGTCGCTGTTTATTCCGGACTCGCTGTTATTAAAACGTCTACGGGCAGCGTCGTGGTTCCAACGCCCAGTCCGAGCGGCGTGGTATCGATCGGCGACCTCTTTGCCGTTCCCGATCACTATTTGGATAAGACCATCGTCGTGGAAGGGATCTATAGCCGTTTGACGGTTGGCTCCCGTGCGACGGGCTTTCTTTTAACGTCAACTCTTAACAGCCAATTGGAACTGTTGTGCGCCTACCGCAATTTAGCGCTGGATGAGGCCTCCCGCCGTCTGCTGATGAACAAACCCGGCAATACCAACCTTCGTATTGAAGGGCATCTCGTTCCTTCGTCCCAGGGCTCCGCCAAGGATGCCGGCATGTCCGAGCCCAACGGCTACGAACTGGCCGTGACCCGCATCCTCCAGTAGAATCAGACCTTCTCAAAAACGCATACATTTTTCAATTAAAAATGATATTAACCGATTTTTAACGGTTTATATATGGTACTCGGGCAAGCTCCGCAATATGATTAAGCAGATCTAAGGAGTAGTTTATGGATTACAGTTTATCAAGCTGTAGTACTATTTATTAGCAAGCCTATAGATTGGTATATACGTAAAAATTATCTTGACATATTTTAGTCGGTTTGATAATGTCTTGCCCAACACCGCGGCGTGTGCAGTTTTCCAGGAGGGCGCTCTCCCAAGACAAAATCCGGGAGAGCGCTCTTTTTTTGAATGTCGCATCCAAAAAAGGGCCAGATTTTTACCTAAATAAAAAGGAGAGCGAAATGAAAAGCACAGGTGGGTTAAAGAAAATAGTTGTACGAGGACTCCTTATGATGTTTATAGGGACGACAAGCAGAGTTTACGGCGATCCCGGGGGTTCAATCCCCACAGACCTTCAGCAGACCATCACGAATCTCGAAACGCGTTTGTCCGATCTCGAGAAGAAGCCGGTCGCTGAAGCAACACTGGCGGATGCTTCCGGAGGCGCGCCTGCGGCGGCTCCCGCCAAGCAGCCCGATCCCTTCTCCGAGTTTGACTATACCTGGGTGTGCGGTAACGGCCGGACGACCTCGGCAGTCCTGGACACGAAGTATTTTACGCCTGAGGTTCTCATGGATGTAGGTTATGCCCATGACTTTGCCAATCCCATCGATCACACGATCGTGGGATCGGGGATTACCAACCGATCGGACGAATTCCAGGTCGAGCACTTTGGCGTGGGCGGTGACTTTCATGTCCCCACCGGCGCCGATGGCAATAACGCCATTCGCGCGCGCATCATGACGCAATTGGGACTCTATTCTCAGGCGATCCCGCGTAATGACGACACCCCGGGTGTGGGTGGGTGGAACCTCCAGGACGCCTATCGTTATGTGACCGAAATGTATGCCGGCTATCACTGGGGAGATGTGATGGATGGCGTGAACCTTGACGCCGGAATCTTTCCGTCCTACATCGGTCTCTGGAGTTTTTACGAGGCTGAAAACTGGACCGATACGCCGTCCTACGTCTCCAGCAACACGCCCTGGTTTTTTAACGGCGTGCGTATTCAGACCTTCCCGACGTCCCGATTCAAGCAGGAGTATTGGATCATTAACGGGTGGCAAACCTATGGTGACGCCAATAACCTGCCGGCCGTAGGATCCGAAACCAAATGGATGCCCAACGGGGAGTGGGATTTAGTCAGCAATAACTATGTAGGTCATGACGGGATCTGTAATCCGGCGAACACGCAATGCGAGAGCGGTGACCTTAATAAGGGCCGCCTGCGCCTCCACTCGGATAACAGCATCCTCCATAAATACTACGACCATCCGGAAAGCTTCCTCGACAAAATGGCCTGGTCCATCACCGCGGATATTGGCTGTGAAAATGGCGGAGGTGTCGACTGCGTCAATGGAAATGTGAACACGCCCAGCCAATACTTCGTCGGCGCGATGGTTTACAACCGGATGTGGTTTGATCATGACCATTATGCGTTCACGGTCGGCGGCGGCGCCATCGACAATCCAGGCCGGTATTTAGTCCTTCTGCCGCCCATCAACGGTGCCACGGCTGTTACAGGATCGCCGTATTTCACAGAAAACCCGGGAGACGAGTTTCATGCCTGGGACTATTCGGCCACCTTTGATTACATGCCGGACCAATGGATCATGTACCGAGTGGAATTTGGCCACAGGCATACCAGTGAGCCCTATTGGGAAGGTTCTAACGGCATTACGCCTCCCGGTGGCGAAACGGGGAACCCGACGCAAGTGGGCATCCTTAATCCGGATGGCAGCACCTGGGTGCCGGATCTCGTGGAAAATCAAAACCGGTTGACGCTGAACCTGGTCGTCAAAATCTAACGCCATGCCTCGCCGGGGCCTCTTTCAAACAACTGAAAGAGCCCCGGCAGAGGCCGGGCGATCTGGGAAGAGAAGGAAGAGTCCGAACCCTATAAAGGAGTCACTCATGTCGAAGCGAACAAAAATCATTTTGGTAATCAATCGCAGCGTTAGTCGCAAGCGGGAGTACGCTGGGGGTCAGGGTCCTGCAAGCAAGCGACCAGGCGATGCCGCCGCCACCCAATATGCAGGCGC
>Ga0302324_100030845_pt1 | contig 10126 bp, 7 predicted proteins | sample Palsa_T0_1_FD_201949 | JGI IMG/M metagenome (GOLD analysis project Ga0302324, IMG submission 201949) | Peat permafrost microbial communities from Stordalen Mire near Abisko, Sweden - Palsa_T0_1 | ecosystem: Environmental > Terrestrial > Soil > Palsa > Peat permafrost | place: Sweden: Abisko... | reverse complement strand
CTCCAAGACCGTTTGCTGTTCTGCACTCAACGTAATGATAGGGGCTATGCGCATCGAAAATCGTCTCCTCTATCATAAGATGCGCGTAGAATGATAAAGGTTTTTACTTGCGACGCACTACACTAGGTGTTTTTAATTTTGGGGAGGCATTCTGCGGTTCCAATGGCTATGGATATATTTCTTCTTATCAAGATAGAAACGGGTCTATACACGTTGTACCCACGACGAAGATACTATCTTCTACCGGTGGCGTTATAAGTGGTTGTACTACCTATACTAGTGTATCTATACCTTTGACCGACGGCTCCGGAATCACTATTGGAGCCACCTACGGCGGCCCGTATACTGCCACCTATCCAGATGGAAGTGTGTATACCGTAAATGGGAATAGTGGCATGAGTACGGGTACTATCAAAGACGTACACGGAAACACTATCACCGTATCAGCCTCAGGAAGTGGTACACCATATACTAACAGTATCACGGATACTCTTGGTGTAACGAACGCTATTGAGTCGATATGGACGGATACGAATGACTACAACACTTACACCTATCCTAACTCGGCCGGCGGAGTTTCTACGACAACCGTAAACTGGACGAATTACGCGATCAAAACCAACTTTGGATGTGCCGGCATTGCTGAAGCAGACACAAACGTAGGTCTTCCAACTAGCATTGATCTTCCAGATGGATCAAGCTATGTGTTTACCTATGAAGTTGCCGTCTCCGGTTCCGTCACTGGTAGAATTGCGTCGATCACGTATCCCTCCGGTGAGCAAGTATCTTATACCTATACCGGAGCAAATGGAGGTATCAACTGCGCTGACGGTTCTACATTAGGCCTTACCCGCACCGTTGCCAACGACGCTACGTATAAGTACACCAGAACCATTACTAGTCCGCTTACGACTACACTGGTAAGCGACTCTGGAACTGCGAATAATACGACGGTTTACACCTTTGTGCAACAGTCGGCGTTTCCCTCAGCGATGTTTCTATCGCAAGTAGTCGTGAATCAAGGTGCGAGCACGACACTGACTACTACGTTATATTGCTACAATGGCAATCAGACTAGCTGTGCTACCGCCACGGCTCCCACACTTCCGCTGACCGAGACGGACGTGTACACAACTCTTGCGGGAATGACAACCTCCAACCGATCGTCCACAACGTATGACGGCTATGGCAACGTAACGAATTCTGCTCTTTATGATTTCGGTGCAACCACCCCGACGCGGCAGACCGTCATGGGCCCTTATGGATATACTTGGAACGGTTCGACAACATCACCGACGTGCACCGCAGCCATCGGAAGTGGCGTCTACAACAAACCTTGTCAGGTACAGTTGCAAAGTGGTTCGGGAACCGTGCTCAGAAATAGCTACTTCCAGTATGGCACAACTAGCTATCCCGGCAGTCTTCTCTCCGCAGCAGTTTTGACTGGTGGCGGCACCTATCTGACAACATCAGCGACGTACAATGCCAACGGAACTGTGGCTACAACCACCGATGCTAACGGACACGTAACTACATACACGCAAGGTGCTTGCAACAGTGGCTTTGTGACCAAGATTGTGCCGCCTATATCCACTTTGGATGCTCAGTACACATGGGACTCGGGTTGCAACGGCGCGAAGCTGATGTCTGGTACAGATCCCAACGGATTCTCCGTGAGCGCCACCTACAACGATCCGTTCTGGAGACCAACTTCAGAGACGGACCAGCTCAATAACACCGTAAACCTTAGCTACTATCCCACTGTTCCGATCAATACAACTGAAGGCCAGATGACTTTTGGCTCCTCGGATTTCGATGTTTTCAACACTGCCGATGCACTGGGGAGACCTTTGTACGCTCAGCAGATCGAAAATTCCGGGGGCTCTTGGGATACCGTGCAGATGGGCTACTCGTGGAACACTACGGGCCGGGTCACCACCAAATCAATGCCCTGCGCTACTACGAAGGGTAGCGGGTGCACGAATGGCGTTACTACGGCGACGCATGACGCTCTCGGTCGTACACTCGTGGTCACGGACGGTGGTGGAGGAACCATTACAAACACCTACACAAAGCAAGATATTTTGACCGTTCTCGGGCCTGCACCTGCTGGGGAAGTTGTAAAGCAGGTTCAGAAGGAATACAACGGGCTGGGGCAGCTCCTGTCAGTGTGCCAACTGTCCTCTGCGACAGGCACTACTTCGTGTGGACAGGTTAATGGCGGCACGGGCTATCTGACTAGCTACGACTACAACGCCGATGGAACAATCTCGTCAATTGTTCGAGGTTCACAGACGCACTCATTTACGTATGATGCTCTGGGGAGAACTCTGACTGCTACCTACCCAGAAAGCGGCACAAAATATTTTTACTATGACTCCGCTCCAAGTATCCCAGGTGTCGCTTGCTCTACTACGGCGCTCCCAACGGGTTCCGGTTTGAACGTGAGCCCGCTTGGTCATCTCGTGAAGATGTATGACGCTAATGGAACTACGACATGCTTTAGTTACGACAAAATGAATCGCAACACCGGCATCGCTTATGCTGGTACGAATTGGGATGGAGAGAACAAGTACTTCACCTATGATTCAGCTACGGTAGATAGTACAACAATGGCGAATCCGTTAGGCCGTCTCGTTGAGGCATACACGGCTCCGACCTATAGCGGGACAAAAGTCACGGACGAGGGCTTTAGCTACACTGGCCGGGGTGAAGTCTCGGACGTTTACCAGTGGTCAACAAACTCTAATGGCTGGTATCACACGACTGCGACCTATTTTGCAAACCATGCACTAAATACTTTGAGTGGGGTGCCGGGGTCTTCGGGCAGTCCGTGGACCTATAGCCTAGACGGCAAAGGTCGCCCGTATAGCGCGATTGAGAGTCCTTCTAGCAACATGGTGAGCAGCACAACCTACAACGCGGCTGATGAGCCGTGCGTTGTTACTCTCGGTTTGGGTGATACCGACAGCTACCTTTATGACAACAATACCAGTTGTACCGGGCTGCTTAGTACGGGTCGCATGACTAGCTACACTTTCTCGATAGGCGCTACGCCGACAACCTTTGCAGGAAGCCCGACATGGAATGCAAACGGAACTTTACGTGGATTGGCAACCGTGGACGGCATTAATTCTGGCTCGGAGACCGAAACCTGCACTTATGGTACATCTAGCTCTCCAGGTTACGATGAGTTTGAAAGGCTTTTACAGGTAAATTGTGTCAATGGTAGCACTAACGTTTGGGACCAGGCGTTCTCCTATGACATCTACGACAACGTTACCAAGTCGGTGCCGAGCGGGCCTGGCATATCGTGGATGCCGGGGTACAACGCAACCAACAACCAGTACACGCTGGGGGGCACCAGCTACGATTCCAACGGCAACTTGCTTGCGGATACATTCCACACGTACACTTGGAACCAAGATAATCGACCCAAAGCGATGACGGACGTGGGCATTACCATGACCTACGATGCGTTCGGCAGAATGGTAGAGAAGGCGACCGGCTCAACCTACCAGCAAACGCTGTTCAGTCCGGTTGGCCCTGTAGCGCTGATGCAAAAACAGAACGTTACTCAGTATCGAATGCCGTTGCCAGGCGGAGACATTGACGTTACCGGTATCAACTTCTATCACACAGATTATCTTGGCTCAGTACCGCTTGTTTCTAGTAGAGGTACGAGGACCTCCGTTGGCGCTAGACTATTTGCTCCCTACGGAGAATCCTACAATGACGTAGGCATCGCTGGGGATCTCAACTTTACAGGGGATAATCAGGACCTGGTTGTTGGAACGTTCGACACCCCGAATCGAGAATTTAATCCTAATCAGGGCCGCTGGATTTCACCTGATCCAGCACATGCTTCGTGGAACGCTTACTCGTACATCACGAACCCGTTAGGGGAGATTGACCCGTTCGGGCTAGATGGTATAAGAGTTCCGTTGAATCTTGCTTGCGGCTCGGGGACGTGTGACGGCGGCATGGGTGGCGGCGGAGTTTCTGAAGCAAATCTTGCCGGGATTTATATCGTCAACGGTGTACAAGTGTCCTCTGTCTTTTTCAACAATATATTGGGTATCGGCAGCGGCGGCTACAATTCTTTTAGCGGGTCGTCGTTTTTCTTTAATGCGGGTGCTGCTATGAGTGCCTCCACCTGGTCATTAAATGATAATGGAGGGTTGATGGCTCTCGTGGGCTCAAGCCTCACGTGGGACCCGGACGATGGTGCGTATGTGAAGAACTCCACGTGGGCAGATCTCGGATCATTTTCAAGCGGTGGCGGCGATGGGTTGATGGCCGCAAACAACGGCACCGGGTTTACTCTCGGCATCCGCGCACCAGGTCAGACGTACAGCCAGTGTCTAGCGGCAAATTCATCAACTTACAGCATCAACAATTGGCTTCCATCGTCCGCCCAAAATGGCGCAACAAAGTTCGCTCTCGGCAACGATGTGTCCAATGCACTCTTTGGAGATGCGAATGAAGGAACTGCCGGACTGGTGGTCGGTGCAGGAGTAGCGGCTGCCCCACTCGGGGTTGGTACAGCGGGAACTTTCGGGAGGAGAACCGCATCCATCTTCGACCTCAATCTTTCGGGAACGACCGGACCCGCGCCGACGATTCTGGGCGAGACAGGGGCTGCGGGAGTTGTCGGATGGGTTTCTGGAGCCTTCGAGCTTAAGCTTGCCGCCGACATAGGTGCCACAGCAGCGGAGGCATTGAATTGCATTGGGCATCGGTAGGCAGCTAAGGAGAAGAGGCCAATGAGTCGCACAGTTGGGGAGCAGGTAAAGACCGGATTCCGTTTGGCCGGCGGAATCCTCTCGTTTTGCGCTTCACTGTTTCTTCTTGCCTATGGGGTGGATGCAGTGTGGTCAGACGGCCACTTCGTTTCGTCAGCGTGGCTTGGCTGGGTGGAACTGTCTTTGGCGGCGGTGCTCATTCCACTCACAATGCACCTGTGGATCCAGTTTTTCGCGGGATGCGTTGGTTTCGGCTTCCTCAAGAGTGTTCTGGTCGCTTTTGCTGGCAGAGATTGGTTCCCTCCGCACCTGGCTTTCTCCCGGCTCGAAGCAGCAGAGATGGCCGTTTTCTTCGGCGCTACGCTCGTCTGGCTGATAAGGTTTGCTAGGGCCAAACCGGAGCTTGCGGACCGGATTGCCATCGTCGTGTACCTGTTCTCTTTCCTGGGGTATCGCAACAATCCCCATTTTTCCATCCTGCAAGGAGGAGTCGGACTGGCAGCGATCTTTCTTGCTTGGGGTGTTTCTCGTTGGAGGCAGAGGGGGCGCAAAGCTCCGAACCATCCACTGGTGCATTCGAGCCAACTTCCCTAGAACCTGTTGATGGCGTTCCTGGTCGGCTATGGCTTGCGATCCGGAGCTGGTAGGTTTCCGGGGTGATCGTTTTTCCTTTAGCCGCCGATTCGCTACTGTCCGGTGACGTGGTGGTGGTCCCGAAGGTTGGTTTCCGGGGTTAGGGTTTTTAGCCGTGCTGCGCACGGGGTGTAAGGGAGACACGTCACCCCGGAACGGGTGCTGCGCGGTAACTTTCGGTTAACGCGCGCGAACTTGAAGAAAGCAAAGCGGCTAGAGGAAAAGCCCGCCATCGCGGTTGCTGTACAGCAACCTGAAGTTACCGCAGGCGAACTTGTTGATTCTTAAGCGCGGCTGCTAGTCTCGGCTGTGATGGCGAGAGAGAAGGCCGGGACATGGTGAAGCCGCCGCTGCGCACGAAATCCATCGGTTTCAAAGTCAGCGAAGAAGAGTACGCCCAGCTGGAAACAGCGGCGCAGGCCGATGGTCGGACGCTCGGGGAATGGTGCCGCGAGGCGATCCTGCGGGGAGGGTCGGCAAGCGATGCAGAGCGGCACGATCCGGCCCTGGCCGAGATCGTAGGAGTCCGCTTGCTGCTAGTCAACGTGTTGCGGCCCCTGGCGGCAGGCGAGAAGCTGGCCCCGGAAGCGTTCGACAAAATGCTGGACCAAATCAGCGAAGTGAAACACGAACTCGCCGCCAAGTTGCAGCAGCAGGCGAGCGAGAAACCGCAGCGCGAAAAACCCAGCGGCGGAAGGCGGTGATCCCATTTTTTCGCTGGAGAGTGTACGGAGCGCGGGAGCCGCGTCAAGGGTCTCCGCGTTCGCTCCGATGAGCGCGGCGCACCGACGCGCCCCCACAATAAGTGCAGCGTGCCAGATTGGCATCAGGATGATCCTTGTAACTCCGTAAGATTTCCTTGACGAATGAGACTTTTTTCTCGGCGCTAAAGCTCGGATTGATGAAGTTACTTGTGAAAAGAACCGTCAGGTAGGAGGCAAGCTCCGGAGAGAAATATGCTTGTTCAGCGTAGCAGGCGAATTTCTCAAGATCGTCCGGTGTGAGATCCTCGGGCCCTTCCCGACCGGAAAAGGATATGAGTGACGCAATCCCCATGTCGAGAAGGGGATGATTCGTCCACTTGTACATGGGGTCCTGCTCTGGAATGTCACTCCGCATGCTGCGCCTTTCCGAGCTCTATCCACCCATTTCCCCAGGCGGTATGCTTGCCGATATGAACAAGCTCGCCAAGTAGAAGCCAGGACAAATGTTCAGAGAAGTATCCCTGGTAAGTAGCCTCTCCCATGAACCCCGACAATTCGTGACGCTGTCGCGTCTTCGACGACGTTCGAAAACGCTCGGTCCACGTCACATTGCACGCTACCGTTCGCACCTCTTCCGCAATCTTTCCCAGCTCCGCAAAGTCTACTCCTAGCGGGCCGTCTCCGAAAAAAGTGTTTAGCGCATTGATACGGTCGCGGAGTCGCTTGAACACGTGGTGAAAGTCGGGCCGACGGATGACTTCCCCGTCCGCGCGCAGGAGTGTGGGAGTAAGAAATCGGATCTGTATAACCTGTACACGGATGAAGCCGGGAATCGGCAAGAGTAGAACTCGTGCTCTTCCCGTCAGAGAAAGGACGATTGTCGCCCGCGGCCCGAACGCTCGCACCGCGGGCGCTGTTGGTCAATTCTTATATTGTGAGAACGACGCGGAACTCTGCCTTGCCGCTCATCATGCGCGCGTAAGCCTCGGCCGCTTTTTCGAGCGGATAGGTTTCAATCATGGGCCGCACACCGCTCAGTTCGGCGAAGCGCAGCGTGTCCTCGGAATCGGCCGGCGTTCCAGCCGCCCACCCCTGAATGGTTCGACTTCCATTGATGAGCTGGATGGGTGCGACCTCGATGGGGTCGAAGGACGCACCGATGACGACAAGCTTTCCGTTCGGCGCCAGACCGTCGATCAGTTCGGACATCGCGTTCGAGTCGGGGGCCGTCGCCAGAATCACCCGCGCTCCGCCCAGCCTTTGCAATGCCTCGGCTGCTTGGGTTGATGCGCTGTCGATGTACACGCTCGCTCCAAGTTTCTTTGCGAGCGCCGCGTTTTCAGAGCCGCGCCCGATCGCCGCGACGTTATAACCAAACTTGTTTCCGAATTGAATACCAAGGTGACCGAGACCGCCGATTCCCTGCACTGCCACCAGATCGCCCGGAAGCGCACCGCTGTGGCGCAGTGCGTTGTAGGTGGTGATTCCGGCGCAGAGCAGCGGCGCTGCGTCGACATCACTTAGGCTTGCGGGGATCGGTGCCAGCGCCTCCACGGGAGCCACCATATATTGCTGGTATCCGCCGTCGTAGCTGATGCCCGGAATTTTCAGGTTCCGGCAATTGCGGAAATCTCCGCGCCGGCACTCGCGACAAGTGTTGTCCTGGCCACCGTGCCAGCCGACGCCGACTCGTTCGCCCTCCTTCCACGCGGAAACACCAGCGCCCAGTTCATCGATAATGCCCGCGACCTCGTGTCCTGGAACACGAGGATACTGAATTCCGGGCCAAGACCCTTCTTTGGTGAGCGCGTCACTGTGGCAAACTCCGCAGGCTTGTACCTTGATCCGTACCTGTCCCGGGCCCGGCTCAGGAATTTCGCGCTCTACGATCTCGAACCCTGCTCCGGGACTTGGGACCAGCGCGACTTTCATCCGCGTCATCTTCATTGGGACGACTCTGCTCGTTGCCATAACTCCTCCTTGGAATCCTTCCGCCAATGGTTGTTGCCTTCCGATCCGTCTACTCAGGGGGAAGTTGATGACAAATATAGCTCTGTCCTTTACAGCCGTATGGCATTGGTGACAAAACTTTCGTCCCGGGCTGAGTGGTTTGCGGACTGGGGATTTCGTTGGCGCCTCGATTCTGGCACCAGGAAACACACCTTTCAAGAGGAAAATTGGACAAACTTTTAATTTAGCGTTCCCGAAGGAAACTACTTTGTGGAGAACTACCCAAAAGATAGGCCCGAGGCCAACCAAGAGAGAATGGACAGGGGGCACGAGTTTCCCCGGACCATTCGTATACTACCCGCCTCATCCCCACGGCAGTACGATACGATTTCGCTCCCGATTCCTATCGCAATGTGTAACGGAGCGGGAGGCAGAGGTGCTGTTTTTCAGGGGATTTGCCGTGTACTTGCTAGCCATCGGTGTGGCTACGTTGATTCCCGAGTGCAACGCAATCCCGCAGAATGAGTCCTTCGGCTCCGTGGAATCAAGCCGGCAAGGGGAGCAAGCGCAGATTCCAAACGGTGACGCGGCTTCACGCGAGCCGCCAGCGCCCGCTTATAATCCCAAGCACATGGGTTCGCCCTTTGTTCCGCTTGACAGTTGGGTCTACCCTTCTCTCGATCGGCTCTCCGCTTTGGGCTATGCGGACAGGGGATTCGAAGGTATGCGTCCGTGGACCCGCATGGATTGCGCCCGAATGGTCAATCAAGCCAAACAGGCACTGGAAGTACTTCATCCTTTGAGTGAAGACGCAGAAGATCTGCTCAGCCACCTCGAACAGGAATTTTCTTACGAAATGGGCTTACGAGAGGGGAAGCGCAACCTGAATGCAGGTCTAGAGTCAGCCTACGCCAGAGTCGTATCGATCAGCGGCCCAGCCTTGAGCAACAGCTACCATTTTGGCCAAACGGTTTCTTATGACTTTGGCCGACCATTCGAACAAGGGACGAACGGACAGGCTGGTGGCGCCTTTCAAGCTGAAGCTGGGCCATTCGCGGTTTTTGTCCGCGGCGAATATCAGCATGCGCCATCGGCGCCTGCTCCTTCGGAGGCGGTCCTCAATGTGATCGCGCTTAAAGATGTAGTGCCTATTCCTCCCGATGTCGTCATTGGTGGAATCAACCGGCCGCGATTACTGGATACCTACATCGTGATGAAATTGAGCCCGCTCAAGTTGGACAACTTTCAGCTCTCGGTGGGTAGACAAAGTCGTTCCTGGGGCCCCGGTCTCGGCGCTTTTTTGCTCAGCGACAATGCCGAGCCTTTTGACGTGGTCGAGCTCGTCAACCCGGAGCCGATCCGTTTGCCGTCCTTTTTGAAGTTCCTCGGGCCGGTGCGGTCCGAACACTTCCTGGGCAGGCTCGCAAACCGCACGGATCATGCGAACCCCTGGCTTTATGGCCAAAAAATCAGCATCCAGCCTTTGCCTTGCCTGGAAATCGGATACGGGCGACTGACCACAATTGGAGGCCGGGGTGGGGCCCCATTCACCCTCCACAATTTTATCCTCAGCGAGTTTGGTCAAACGAGCAAAAGGGAGCCTGGCGATTCGGTTCCGGGCGAAAACAATAATGAAATGGACTGGACATTTTACGTCCCGAAGGTGCGAAACTACATCGTTCTGTACGGCGAAGTGTATGCCTTTGACGACTTCATCGCCTGGGCTAGACCCACGGCGTATCCGTTTCGGCCGGGGGTCTACCTCACCCGCATTCCAGGAATCCCCAAGCTCGATCTTCATATTGAAGCCGCGAACACGCAGGCCCCTGGATGGAACAGCTTGACCGGCGGCAATGAGGGGCAAGTTGTTTATTGGAACTCCGGCTACCACGAAGCGAACACCAACAATGGCTTTCTAATGGGCAACCCGGTCGGCCGGGACGGGCAGACGATTCAAGGATGGCTAACGTAAGAAGAGGTCGTCGAACAAGGAGTGGAAGAGCCCAGCGGATGGGGACGCACGGATTGCGAAGATGAAGGATGGGCGGACGCACTTGGCGCACAAGGCGGAGCACGCGGTGGATCTGGACACCG
>Ga0302324_100030844_pt1 | contig 10127 bp, 8 predicted proteins | sample Palsa_T0_1_FD_201949 | JGI IMG/M metagenome (GOLD analysis project Ga0302324, IMG submission 201949) | Peat permafrost microbial communities from Stordalen Mire near Abisko, Sweden - Palsa_T0_1 | ecosystem: Environmental > Terrestrial > Soil > Palsa > Peat permafrost | place: Sweden: Abisko... | reverse complement strand
CGCCGGCTCTGGCCGCCAAAAAGGCGGCTGCGGCCATGATTGGCCGCCCCACGGTGAACTCAGCATCGCATCTCTTGCCAGCGCAGGCGAGCGCGGCTCGCCCTATCTTTCCAGCCGGAACGTTACTGCGATAGTGGTCACTACTTCCACCGGCGCGCCGTTGAGCAGCGTCGGTTGATAGCGCCATTGCTTGACGGCCTCCATGGCGGCCTGCGCCAACTCGCCGTCCACGGATGTGTTCATCACCGAAAGACCCAACAAGCCGCCTTCGGTCGAGATCACCGCGCGTAGCAGTACGGTTCCTTCGATGCTCGCGGATTCGGCGCCCGGCGGGTAAGCCGGCTTAATCATGGACACCAGTTTGGTGGCTTGCACATTGCCGCCCACGCGGATGCGGTGCGGCGTGCCGGTCTCCGGCGGACGCTGTGCCTTGCCGACTACTTCCAAGGCCTCGTTGACCGGTCCCAGGGCCAGTGTGATGTTCGTCTGGCCGGCGGCGGGCAGCACAATGGCCTTCTGGAACTCCGTGAAACCTTGCGCGCGGACCTGCAGCGTGTAGGATCCGGCGGGTACGGAGAATGCGTATTCGCCGCCGTCATCGGTACGGGCGGCTTCCTGATGGCTGGAATCGTTCTTCAACAGGACCAGCGCGCGCGGGACTGCGGCGCCGCTGGGATCGTAGACGGATCCGGATAGGGATGCCCCATGCGCGGATTGCTGGGCGTGCAGCGCGGCCAAGGGCAGAATGGCTGCCATCGCCGCAGCGGCACCCGCCAGGCAGAAACCGCGGCGCAGGCCTTGCCGGTTGCGGCCGGGATCGAGCAGCGCGCGCACCCGCTGCTCCAGATCCGAGGTGGCCGCCATGCATAGCGCAACCGAATAGGCGCGAGCGGGCGCCACGGAGCGGGCCAGTTCCACCAGGTGCCGGGCGTATGCCGAGCGGACCGTACCGGCCCGCACCACCGCATCGTCGCAGGAGCGTTCCTGCTCCCGCCGGAAACGCGCAACCGCAAGCCACGCTAATGGATGAAACCAGTAAACGGCAGCCGCCACCTGCGCGATGAACCAGAGCAGCGGATCCAGGCGCCGCGCGTGTGTGAGTTCATGCAGCAGGACCACTTGGCGGCGTTCCGCGTCCCACTCTTCCGATGCTTCGGGCAACACCACAGTGGCGGAGAACAGGCCGCAGGTGAGCGGCACGTCGGTTTCGGCGCTGCGTATCAGCTTGACGGCGCGGCCGAAGCCGATGCGTTCGGCTGCTTCATCGCGTGCAACGGTCCATTCGGGCGCGATCACCAGTCGCGCACGGCGCAGCGAAAGCGCCAACCTCACGTGACCCGCGGCCAGACGGGCCAGCGCGATCAGGGCTCCGGCCAGCCAGATCGTGACGGGCCACCCGTTGGTCCATTTCGCGCGGATGGGCGCAACCGGGGCGGCGCTCGCCGGGGCAGGGAAGGATGCACTGTCCGGCATCGAAACCTCACGGACGATGGGCGCTGGCGCCGTTTTCACGGGCAGATTCCAAGCGGGCAACAGCAGCGACAGCATGGGAATTGCCAGCACGGCGCACAGCGCGCAGGTCCAGGTGAAGTAGCGCGCCGCCGAGGATGTGCGGCGCATAGCCAGCGCGAGCAGGCCGGCCGCGGCGAGAACCATAGTGGCCTTGGCGGCCGTATCGAATAGAAACGCGATGGATGGCATGGTTTAGATCCCTTCTTGTTTGGCCTTCTCGATGAGCGCGGAAAGGCGGTCCAGTTTGTCGCGAGCCAGGCCCCCGCTTTTCAGGCTGAGAAGCGCGGTGATGGCCTGCTCGGTGGAATTGTCAAAAAACGTCGCCAGCATGTGGCGCAGGGCGGATTGGCGGGCTTTGTCGCGCGTCACGATGGGCAGGTACACGTAGCGCAGGGCCTGCTCCTGGTGGCGCACGTGGCCTTTTTCTTCGAGCACGCGCAGCTTGGCGCGCACCGCGGAGTAACTGGGCGGGTCGGGCAGTTCCTGGCGGATTTCGGAGGCGCTGGCGCGCCCGCGGCGGTAAAGGATATCCATCATCTGCCGCTCGCGGCGGCTAAGAGGTTTGTGGGGCATGTCTACATGCTGCAAAAGCAGCAGCATGCTTCAAAAATAGCACTGGAGGAAAAGGCTGTCAAGAGAGAGGCATCCTAATTTGCTGGGAGCCCAATGCCACTTACTTTTCGCCAGGAAAGCGATTCTGCACAAATAGTGGGGCAGGCCCTCGGCCTGCGGCGGCCTCCCAGGCCGCCATCTTCTCTTCGCAAAGGCAGATTCCGGAGCAAGAAGCGGGTCCAGGGGACCCGCGCAGGCCAAGGGCCTGCCCCACTATTTTTGCAGACCCATCGAACGACTCTAAAGTAAGTGGCATAGGGCTGCTGCCCCATAGGCGAGTATGATGTAGGTTCCTATGCGCATCCGCTGGCTGCTCATCTCCTGGATATTCGTCATCAGCGCCATCTCGTTTCTGGACCGGGTCAACATCTCGATCGCCAGCCGCTTCATCCAGCGGGAGTTTCACATCAGCGATCTGCAACTGGGGCCGGTGTTCAGCGCCTTCCTGGTGGGATACGCGTTGTTTCAGGCGCCCTCCGGTCGCCTGGCGGACCGTTTCGGACCGCGCCTGATCCTATTGCTTGGTACTCTGTGGTGGGGCCTCTTCACGGCGCTTACCGCCATGGTGCCGGCGGGCATCCCCGGCGTGTTGCTGGTGCTGCTGGCCGTGCGCTTCTCCCTGGGAGCGGGGGAAGCGGTGATGTTTCCGGCTTCCAACCGGCTGGTGGCCAACTGGATTCCGTCGCAGGAACGCGGCCTGGCCAACGGCATAATCTTCGCAGGCGTGGGCGCGGGCGCCGGCATCACGCCGCCGCTGGTCACCTATATCGTCTTGCATCACGGATGGCGCGCCTCATTCTGGATGAGCGCGGTGCTGGGCCTGGCGGCAGGCGCGGTCTGGTATTGGATGGCGCGCGACCGGCCCGAGAACCACCCATGGGTTACGCCGATGGAAATCGCCGACATCGAAAAGGGATTGCCGGAACCGCCTGACGAATTGGAGATCGGCAAGGCGCTGCCCTGGCGGACAATTTTCGGCAGCAAAGATGTGCTGGCCATCTCGTTCAGCTACTTCGCCTACGGCTACGCCGCGTGGATCTTCTTCGCCTGGTTCTTCAAATATCTGAGCGACGTGCGCGGCCTGGACCTGAAATCGAGTTCGTATTACGCGATGCTTCCGTTCCTGGCGATGGCCACCTGTTCGCCGCTGGGCGGGCGCATCAGCGATGTGCTGACCGAGCGCTATGGCAAGCGCATAGGCCGCTGCGGCGTGGCCGTGGCGGGCATCGCACTGGCGGCGGTCTTCATCGCGTTGGGCACGCAGGTGGAGAGCGCGCGCCTGGCCAGCGTGGTGCTTGCGGGCGGCGCGGGCGCGCTGTATCTCTCGCAAAGCTCCTTTTGGTCCGTGACCGCGGATATGGCCGGCGCATCGGCCGGCTCGGTCTCCGGCGTGATGAACATGGGTGGCCAGATCGGCGGCATCGTGACCGCTTCGTTAACGCCTTTGATCGCGCACCAATTCAGTTGGACGGCTTCGTTCCTGGTGGCGGCCGGCCTGTGCGCGGCGGGGTCGCTGGCATGGCTGGTGGTCGATCCGGAGGTGGAACTGGCGCATGCTGTGCGGCGCCCCGGCCACGCCTTACAATAGATTTTGTGCGCTTTGAAATCTACCGCGCTGAGGCCGCCAGTATTCTGTCGCCCACTTCCGGTTTCATCGCCCAGGCAGGCTTCACGCATTCGCTCTCACCGGCACGCAACTGCACATTCGCCTGCACCTATTGCTATGTGCCCACCATGCGCATCTACGGCGGGCTGAAACCGGACGACTGGAACAACTGGGGGCGCTTCACCACGTTCAAGAGCAATGCGCCCGGCCTGTTGCGCCAGGCGCTGCGGCCGGACCAGGTGATCTATTGCTCACCGCTGGTCGACCCCTACCAGCCGGCGGAGGAATCCGAATGCATGATGCCGCGGCTGCTGGACGAGTTGATCGCGCGTCCGCCGCGGGTGTTCGCCGTGCAGACGCGCGGTCCGCTGATTCTGCGGGATCTCGAAAGGCTGCAGCGGCTGGCCGCGCGCACCACGCTGCGGGTGAGCTTCAGCATTACTACGGATCGCGATAACGTGCGCCGCCTCTACGAGCCGCACTGCGCGCCTATCGCCGAGCGCCTGGAGACCGTGCGCCGGCTGCGCGCGGCGGGCATTGCAGCGTACGCCACGCTGGCGCCGCTGCTGCCCTGCGATCCCGAGGCGCTCATCGACATGGCCCTGGAAGCCACGGATCGCGACATCATCGGCGATCCGTTTCATGTGCGCGCGGTGAAGAAATGCGGCGCCACCACGCGCGACGCGGGCGTGCGCATCAGCCGCGCCCGCGGATTTACCGAATGGCACGACCCCGCCTTTCAAGCGGCGGTGACGGACAAGATGCGGCAACGTGCCGAGGTGGCCGGGCGGCGATTCGGCACCGGCGTGCGCGCCTTTGGCTGGCTTGCAGAAACGCTTGCGGAGGTTGACTATGACGGCAACAGCAACGGCAAACGAAGTTTTGGAACGATTGGAAATTGAGCCGGTCAATTCCGGCGCCTGCGACGGCGACTGGATCGCCAACCCCTCGGGCGGCGAATTGGCGTCGATCAACCCGGCGGACGGCTCCGTAATTGCGCGTGTGCGCATGGCGGGCCGCGAGGACTATGAGCGCGTGACCGCGCGCGCCGCCGAGGCATTCCTGGAATGGCGCATGATTCCCGCGCCCAAACGCGGCGAGATGGTGCGCGAGATGGCCGATGAACTGCGCCGCTCGAAGGCCGACCTGGGTGCGCTGGTCACCATGGAGATGGGCAAGATCCGCGCCGAAGGCCAGGGTGAGGTGCAGGAGATGATCGACGTGGCGGACTTCGCGGTGGGCCTCTCGCGGCAATTGTACGGGCTGACCATGCATAGCGAACGGCCCGGCCACCGAATGTACGAGCAATGGCATCCGCTGGGCGTGGTGGGTGTCATCAGCGCGTTCAATTTTCCGGTGGCGGTGTGGGCCTGGAACGCCATGATCGCGGCGGTGTGCGGCGATTGCGTGCTTTGGAAACCGTCGTCGGATACGCCGCTGACCGCGGTTGCAGTGCAGAAGATCTGCAATCGCGTGCTCGGCCGCCACGGTTTGCAGGGCATCTTCAACCTGGTAATCGGCCGCGGCGACCCGGTGGGCGAAGCTATGCTGCACGACGCGCGTGTGCCGCTGGTCAGCTTCACCGGCTCGACGCAGGTGGGGCGGCGCGTGGCGCAGGCGGTCTCACAGCGGATGGGCCGGACGATTCTGGAGTTGGGCGGCAACAACGGCATCATCGTGATGGATGACGCCAACTTCGACCTGGCGTTGCGCGCGGTCCTGTTCGGCGCGGTGGGCACCGCCGGACAGCGCTGTACTACCACGCGCCGGCTGTTCCTGCAAAAAGGCATCGCGGGCCGGATTACCGACGCGCTGGTAAGCGCCTATAAGCAGGTGGCCATCGGCAACCCGCTCGATCCGCATACGCTGATGGGCCCGCTGGTGAATGCGCGCGGCGTGGAGGACATGATGGCGGGTCTTGACACCGTGCGGCAGCAAGGCGGCGACGTGATTTACGGAGGCGGAAGGCTGGGCGGCTGCTTCGTGGAACCCACGCTGGTGAAGGCCCGGCCGGATATGCCAATCCTGCGCGAGGAGATCTTTGCCCCGATCCTTTATCTGGTGGAGTTCGACGCGCTGGACGATGCCATCCGCTGGCATAACGATGTGCCGCAAGGCCTGTCGTCAGCTATGTTCACCACCAACCTGATTTCGGCCGAGCGCTTCCTGAGCCACGCCGGCAGCGATTGCGGCATCGCCAACATCAACATCGGCACCAGCGGCGCGGAGATCGGCGGCGCGTTTGGCGGCGAAAAGGATACCGGCGGGGGGCGCGAATCCGGCAGCGATTCGTGGAAGGCTTACATGCGGCGGCAGACGAATACGATCAACTGGTCGGCACAACTCCCGCTGGCGCAGGGGATCGAGTTTGGGGTTTAGCCATAGACTGGAAGAATGGCGAAGGTTATCGACTCCCAAGATTTGCCAGACGGGCGAGTTTTCATCCCAGGCCTTAAGCCTGCGGTGCAGGACTTTTCACGCTCCGATGACCGGCGGCTTGGGATAAGCGTGCTGCTGTAGACCTGCCTCATCGCGTCCGCTTGCGTTGGCCGGTTCGTTTAGCGATTGCAAGGAGCGCACGAAGAGCCGCATTGACCGAGTCTGAATCCGGGAATGCGGCAGCCACCTCTGGGTCGAGCAGCACCACGTTGGTTCCCTGGCGGTAGCGGTCGGCGTATTTGCCGCGGACGCCGCCGGAGAAGTCGTATTCCGGTCTCATCTCGTCCCGGCCTGGGCTAGAGTTGGTTTTCCTCATAGGCGCGTTTTTCGTGTTTAGTCGCGGTCCGGGCGCTGATCAGCCGGATTCGCTCTCCTCTCTCAGTGTGGACTACAAGCAGTTTCCGCTCGGCCGACATTCCCACGATAACGAAGCGCTCTTCGTCAGCTACGTGGTCTGGATCGGGAACCGTGACCGAAAGGGGGTCGCCGAAGACGGTGCGTGCCTCTGCAAATCCGAAAGCCGTGTTTGCACAGGTTCGCGGCGTCTTTCTTTGGATCCCACTCGAATGCTACCCTTTCCGCCATTAACCACTCGCGGCCAGGCCCTGCAACGTCCACCCGGCCCGCAGCAAGGCCTCACGTACCGCCGCCATAATCTGCGCGGAGCCCATCGTGTCGCTGTGGACGCAGATCGTGCGCACCCGTCCTTCGGCGGCCAGACGCAACGCCTGCGCCGCGGCGGCGGCGGGATCGGTAATCAGCGCATCGGCAAACTTGCGGGAGCGCAGGCTGCCATCCGGTTCGTAGCGGCGATCGGCAAAGCCCTCGGCCGCCGTGCGGAAACCCATGCCGCGCCAGACGTCCAGCATCGGCGATGCGGCCAAGCCCACTAGGACCACCTCTCTTCCCGACCGCGCCACGCCCTCGCCGATGGCGCGCGCCACGTCCGGATTTTTCGCCGCAACATTATATAGCGCGCCATGCGGCTTCACATGCGCCAGATCGCCCGCCACGGTCGCCAGCGCCATGATCTGATCGCACACAGTTTGGGCGATTTCTTCCGCGGACAGCGCCAGTTCCAGCCGTCCAAAGTTGGCGCGGTCGGGATAGCCGGGATGCGCGCCTACCGCCACGCCGTGCCGCCGCGCCAGGTCCACGGTCCGGCGCATGGTGCCTTGGTCGCCCGCATGGCCGCCGCACGCCACATTGGCGGAGGTGATGTGCGGCATCAGCGCCTCTTCAACGGCGGCGTCCGGCAGTTCTCCCATGTCGCAGTTCAGGTCGATGGTCATCAAATCCGGATCAGGTCGTAAGGTTTGCGCAGATCGCGCGTGAGCAGGCGGGACGCCGCGGCATCGCCTTCGAAGTCTTCCTGCTGGGCATTCCAGTGCAGCGTGCGGCCGGTTTTGGCGGCGATGGTGCCCAGGTGGCAGGTCAGCGTGGCGGTGTGGCCGACCATTTCGTCCACCGCGCCTTTGTGGCCGATGCGCACCTGCGCGATAAAATTGCGCGCGTGCAGCGCGGTGGCATCGGCGCCCTGGAACGCCTTGCGCTCCGCACGGTACTTGAGATTGGTCTCGCCGGGAGTGGGTGCTTCGTAAGGTGCGCCTGGCTCCAACTCGGGGAACGTCTCGTAGCCGATGCGATCCACATAGAGCGCCGCTTTCGTGCCATAGAAGGCGAAGCCATGCGGGCGATTGTATGCGCCGCGCATGCCGTAGTAATTAAGACCCGCGGAGCGGCCACCTATACCGTTGCTATTAACCCAGCAGGCCACATACTCCATGATGAAGTTCGGATATTGGTAAGTTACTAAGTGCAGGTCGAAGATATCCCCGGCATTATCCGGACATAGGCGGCGGCCCACGGCGGAGATAGTGTGCGGGCCAGTGGCATTCATGATCTGATGCACGCTATCGACGCGATGATTGCCGAAGTCGGTGATATAGCCGCCGGCGTAGTCGTAGAACAGGCGGTAAGTAGTGAGGAAGCGCCGGCGGTTAAATGGCGCAGTGGGCGAGGGACCGAGATAGAAATCCCAGTCCAGGCCGGCCGGCGGACCGGAATCCGGCTGCTTCTTCATCACGTCCGGCGCAATGTTGCCGCTGTTCCAGACACGCACCAGGGAAACGTCGCCGATTTCGCCGCTCTGCACCATGCGCGCGGCTTCGGCGATGTGCGGGGCGGAGCGATGCTGCGTGCCGGGATACAGGATGCGGCCGGTGCGGCGCGCGGCCTCAACCATGGCGCGGCCTTCGCGGACAGTCAGCGCGAACGGCTTTTCGACATACACGTGCTTGCCGGCTTCGAGCGCCAGCACGGTGGGAATGGCGTGCCAGTGATCGGGCGTGGAGATCTGGACGGCATCCACGTTCTTCATTTCGAGCAGGCGGCGAAAATCTTTGACGGTTTTCGCCTGGCCGGCGGAAAAGTCTTGGGCGGCGCGCGCGGCGTTGGTATCGTACACGTCGCAGGCGGCGGCCAGTTCGGTGTTGGGGGCGCGCAGCATCTCGCGCATGACGGTGCGGCCGCGGCCTCCGCAGCCGATGATACCTACCAGGACGCGATCGTTCGCGCCCAGGACTCTGCTGGCGGAGAGGGCCGTCCAGGCGGCCGCGCCGGTGGCATTTCGTACGAATTGGCGACGTTCCATAAAGTGCTCCAGGACTGAATGGGATTATCGCACGCTGAGTTCACCGTGGGGCGGCCAAAGCCGGCTGAAAGCCGGCTGCGGGCAGAATTGCCCGCCCCACGGTGCAAAAGCAACCCCGCGCTGGCAATCCGTTCACCTTTCCCGTATCGTAATTACCCGATTGACTGAGAGGTCCTTCTCCACCTGGTGCACACCAGACGGCCAGTCGATCTCGATCCGCTCGATGCGGCGGGCCAGCCCCAAGCCGAAGTGCAGGCGCAGATCGTTTTGCGAGAGATAGCTGCCGCCGCTGCGCACTTCATCGCTTTGTACCAGGCCGCCCGCGGCTATTCGGACTCGCGCGCCGATGGCGCTGCGGTTACTCTTGACTCCCACCAGTTTGAGAAGTACCCAATTACCCGCCGGCTTGCCTGACTGTTTCAACAGCGACGGCGGCTCATTCTGGTTATTCACCAGCACTTCCATCGCGCCATCGTTATCGTAATCGCCGAACGCGGCGCCACGTGCCGCGTGTCTCTCCAGAATGCCGGGACCGGCCGATTCCGAGATGTCCACGAACTTACCCTTGCCAGTGTTGTGGTACAGCACCGCGCGGTCCCGATAGCGCACATCGATGCCCAGGCGGTCCACTTCGGGGAATACGTGGCCGTTCACCAGCAGGAGGTCTTTCCATCCATCGTTATCGAAATCGAAGAAGCCACAACCCCAGCCCACGAAGCGCGTGTTTAGGGCCATACCGGCGGCCAGCGTGGCGTCGTCGAATTCCCCTTTGCCGCGATTGTGATAGAGCGTTTCGCGCTCGTCGGAGAAATTGGAGCGGAAGATATCGGGCCAGCCGTCGCCATCGTAATCGGCCGCCGTCGCACCCATGCCGGAGAGGGCCTTGCCGCTGTCGTCGAATGCGGTGCCGCGCATGACGGCTTCGTCGGCGAAAGTGCCATCGCCGCGATTGATGTAGAGGATCGAGGGCGTCTGATCGCAGGCCACGTAGATATCGGTGAGGCCGTCGCCATTGAAATCGCCGGTCAATACACCGAGCGCATAGTTGCGGGACGGCCTGGCGATTCCGGAAGCTTCCGATACGTCGGTGAATGTGCCATCGCCGTTGTTGCGGTACAGGATGTTGCGGTCGAATGGCAGACCGCGCGGGCCACAGGCCACCGGCAGGCCGCGATACCAGCAATAGGCGTTCTCACCCGGTTTGGGCGTGGACGCGAAATCGAACTTCAGATAGTTGGCGACGAACAGATCCAGGTGACCGTCGTTGTTATAGTCCAGGAACGCGCAACCGGTATTGTAGCGCAC
>Ga0302324_100030842_pt1 | contig 10127 bp, 9 predicted proteins | sample Palsa_T0_1_FD_201949 | JGI IMG/M metagenome (GOLD analysis project Ga0302324, IMG submission 201949) | Peat permafrost microbial communities from Stordalen Mire near Abisko, Sweden - Palsa_T0_1 | ecosystem: Environmental > Terrestrial > Soil > Palsa > Peat permafrost | place: Sweden: Abisko... | reverse complement strand
CTCTGGGCCCGGAACGAGCGATTGACGGCGGGCCAGGGCCCAGAAGCCCTCGGCGTGGGCCATGTGGGGCTCCACCGATCCGGGGCCTAAGAAGCCAGCCGCCCGGGCATCCTCCAACACATCCCGCACGGCAGCGGAGGGGGCATGACCCCCGTCGGTGTCCGGCACCGACCCGGGTATCAGCCGGCGGGGGCGATGACGATGTAGCGGTTGGGGTCTTCGCCCTCAGAGCGGGTGACCACCCCGTCCATTTCGTTCACGGCGTCATGCACGGCCTTGCGGTCGGCCGGGCTCATGGCCTCCAGCGCCTTCTCATGACCCGAGGCAATGACCTCTTCGGCAATCTGGGCGCTGAAACGCTTGAGGGCGGCCGAGCGCTTCTCCCGGTAGCCGGCCACATCGACCAGGATCCGGTCGGTCCGGGACGGGCACTGGCGCTGGACCACGGCCCGCGTCAGGTCCTGCAGAGCGCTCAGCGTCGAGCCACGGGGGCCCACCAGCAGACCCAGCTCTTCTCCCATGGCGGCGATCTCGACGGTGTCTTCGTCCAGCAGGCGTGTCTCCACGGTCGCCGTCACCCCGTACTCACCGAGCAGCCCAGCCAGGAAGGCGCGGCCGACCTCGCCCTGTTCTTCGAGAGTCATTCCTTCGGCCATACCAACAGTCTCCTTCGTTTCTCTGGTGCGTTGCGTAGTTTGCTCCACTGTCCGGCTCCGTGCCGGCGAGCCATTGCCGTTCTGGGCGCCTTCCCTCGGGGTGCCGCTTCCGGCGCCACTGCGGCTCCGGCGACGACGGGCCGAGCGGCTGGTGCCGGTGCCGGCCCCCTCACCCGATCCGATCCCTTCTGACCCGTGGACCCCGGACCCGTTGGAGCCCGGTCCGGCGCCGTTGGCCGGCGCCCGTGTCTCGTTGCGGTTCGGTCCCTGCCGGTTGCCCGAGCCACCCGAGCCACCCGAGCCCTGGCCACCCTTGCCGCCACTGCGTCGTTCCCGTGAGCGCTCCCGCTTCGGCCGGGGGCCGACGGGCCGCACCCGGGCCTTGACCCGGGCTTCGCCACGCATGCGGCCGAAGAGCCCCGCTTTGGGCTCAGTGACCACTATGACTTCAGCATCGCTGGCGGCCACTCCCAGTTGGTCCAAGGCCTGCTCGGTTGCTTCTTCAACGGTCTTCCCTGCGAATTCAACCCACTCCACGCTCTATCGAGCCTTTCTCGTCCTCTTGGCGCGAGCACGCGGATGCTCTTTGGGCACCGCGTCCTGCTCCGCCTCGTCATCGGCACTTGCGGTGATCTTCGGTTTGGGGGGCCGTTTCCCCGCCGTCGGGCTCTTCCCGTTCGTCGTGGCCTTGCCGTTGCCGGCCGCCGGGCCCTTGGCCGCGGTGCCGTCTGTCGGTGCCGCCTTGCCGTTACCGTTACTCAACTGGGCCGGCTTGGTTCCCGGCTTGGGCTTAGGCTTGGTGGCCGCCCCGATCTCGCGTTCTTTGGCCTGGGCCACCGGTGTGACCATGCCGGAGCGGAACATGAACTCCTGCGTCCCGATGCGCATGGCTGATGAGACCACCATGTAAATGGTTGCTCCGGCCGGCACTCTCAGGTAAATGACACCGAAAATGATAGGGAAGAACTTCTGCATTGTTTGCATCTGTGGATTGGCCGCTGCAGCCTGCGGATTACGACTGTTCATCTGCTTCATTTGGAAGTATTGGAGGAAGATTGCCATGCCTATAAGTGCCAAATACGGCAGCATCAGGACGGCTTGATCTGCTCCGTGGTGGGTGAACGGGGTGGAAGAAAGATCCATTCCAAAAGGCCCTCGCATTTGGCCTTTTGCCGACACCAGATTTGCGTACATTTTGGAGTTCGTCGGTATGTAACGCGGGGTGGCGTGAATAACCTTTCCAGCCTTGTTCAATACCCCATAGGACAAACCACGGATAAGCGAATACAGGATGATCAGGAAGGGCATCTGCAACAAGCTGGGCAGGCAGGCCCCGAACGGGCTGGTCCCGTTCTCCTTGTACAGCTTCATCATTTCGGTGTTGAGCTGCTCCCGGTTCTCCGGGCCCTTGTACTTGACCTGCAGCTTCTTCATCTCCGGCTGCAGGCGCTGCATGGCGATCATCGACTTGGTGCTCTTGACCGTTATGGGGGTCAGGACCAGCATGATCAGGATGGTCAGCCCGGTGATGGCCAGGGCATAGTTCGGCACCACCGAATAGATCTCCGCCAGGACCCAGCCGAAGAGGAGGAAGATGGGGTGGAAAATCGCCCCCACCTCCTTGAACAGGCCGATCTCAGCCAATTGGGGCGAAATGGTGCTCAGCATCGTCCTCCTCCTGGGTGATCGGCATGCACCCGCAACGGGACCAGGTCGACGCCGTGGGGGCCGAACGGGCGGCAGCGGACCAGGCGCCTGGCGGTGAGGGCGAGCCCGGTCCAGAGCCCGTGTTCGGTGAAGGCCTCGACGGCGTAGTTGGAACAGCTGGGGTAGAAGCGACAGGGCGAGATGCGCCCCGAGCTCGCTGCTTGATACGCCCCCAGCGTCCGCACGGCCGCCCGCACGGCCACGTTGGGTTGGCTCGCTGACGACTTCATGAGGCTGACGTGCCGGCCTGGCCGGACTGCAGGAGGGCCCGGGTCACCAGGCGGGAGAACTCGGTCCGGCCGAGGGAGGCCGCGGTGGGTCCGACCCGCAACAGGTAGGTGCCCCGAGGCAACGTGGGGGCCATGAAGCGAGCGGTCTCCCGCATGCGCCGGCGCAGCGTGTTGCGCACCACCGCATTGCCGCACTGGCGCCCTATTGCGTACCCCACCTGGGGAAACACCCCCGGATCGCTGGCGTCTGCCGGCACGAAACTGGCCCGTACCGGGCCGAAACTGGCCCGAGCCCGGGACCGCTGGAGTTGGGCAAAGGCAGTACGAGTCTGGATCCTTCCGACCGTCCGGGCAGGCACGAGCAGCTCAGACGGTGAGCTTGTGGCGACCCTTGAGACGCCGCGACTTCAAGATGGCCCGGCCGGCCCGCGTGGACATGCGCTTGCGGAAACCGTGGGTCTTGGCCCGCTTGCGGGTATTGGGTTGGTAAGTGCGCTTCACGTCATTCAGCCTTTCGACACGCCGGGACGGCCATCAGAGCCGGGGCGCTGCAGAGTTCGCACCCCTGCCAGGTAGTAAGCCCGTTGGCTTGCGGCAGCGGAGTGCCGTCCATGTTAGGCGCGAATCACCTCTAGCCACTAGTCGACCGACGTGGCACGGTGTACCTTCAACGAATTACCCGCACCGAGGAACGTTCAGACCTGCCCAGGACGCCGAGGACGGAGAAGGGGCGATCGGACGTCGCGGTGACTCAACTAGCTGAACTATGGACGAAATGTGCCGAATCCCTGCGTGAGCAGGTCTCCGAGACCACGTGGCAGCTGTGGTTGTCGGCCATTGAGCCGGTTTCCTTCAGCGACGGGGTTTTTGTCCTTTCGGTGCCCAACGGTCTGATCCGCGAGCGGGTCGAGACGCGGTACCTCCCCATGATCGAGGACACCTTGGCCAACGAGGTCGGCACCGCCGTCCGGGGTCGGCTGGAGACCCGGGAGCTCGAAGAACCCGAAGAAGGACCGCTGTTGGGCCTCGTCAGCCCACCCCCACCTCCGGTGCGCGAGAACGCTCCGCCCCCACCGGCCAGCGGTAGTGGCAAAGAGTCGCCGTCGGTGCTCCTCGATCCCAAGTTCGTCTTCGACACCTTTGTCGCCGCATCCTCCAACCGGCTGGCCCACGCGGCGGCCCAAGCCGTCGCTGAAACCCCTGGTAGATCGTATAATCCACTCTTCATTTACGGGGACAGCGGGTTGGGCAAGACGCACCTGCTCCATGCCATCGGCAACTACGTCGCGGAGAACTTCAGCCGGCGCAAGGTGCTCTACGTCACCACCGAGACCTTCATGAACGACTTCGTCGACTCCCTCCGCACGTCGACCACGCTGGCCTTCAAGCGCCGATACCGGGAGTGTGACGTCCTACTGATCGACGACGTCCAGTTCATGGAGAACAAGGAAGGCCTGCAGGAGGAGTTCTTCCACACCTACAACGACCTGAAGGGCGCCTCCAAGCAGATCGTGCTGACATCGGATCGGGCACCGAAGTCGATCGAGACGCTGGAGGACCGGCTGCGCAGCCGCTTCCTGTCCGGCCTCATCACCGAGATCAACCCACCCGACCTGGAAACTCGCCTGGCCATCCTGCGCTCCAAGTCCGACAGCGAGCACCACGATGTGCCTGACGACGTGCTCGAGTTCATCGCCACCCACGTAAAGAACAACATTCGTGAGCTCGAAGGGGCGCTGACCCGCATCTGCGCCTTCGCCAAGCTCAACAAGGAGCCCATCTCCTTGGACCAGGCCCAAAGCGTGCTTTCCGACATCGTGCTGGCCGGCGAACCCCGGCGCATCACACCCCAGATCATCCTGGAAGCCACCGCGGCCAGCTACGGCTTCTCCATAGATGCCATCTGCGGCCCCAGCCGGACCCGGCCCCTCGTCACCGCCCGCCAAGTGGCCATGTATCTCACCCGCGAGCTCACCGACTACAGCTATCCGGCCATCGGCCGCGTCTTCGGCAAGCGCGACCACACCACTGTTATTCACGCCGTCGACAAGATCACCGGCCAGATGCACGAGCGCCGCCAGATATACGAGCAGGTCACCGAACTGATCCAACAGGTTCGTGCCGGCACCTGAGCGATCCGGTTCGTCCGTTCACCGCCCGCCCGTGCTGTGGGAAGTTGGCATGCATGTTGTGGACAACACTCCTTACTCTGGGGATAGCGTGACCCGCCGTCCCCAGGCGTCTCACCCCCACAAACATCCGCACCAAATGACAAGGATCCACCCCCACCCGGGTGGGGAAAAGTTCCACCCCTCCCATCAGGAAAGAGAAACGGTCATCCACAATCCCCAGCCCTTATTACCTTTACTAGATACCCCTCTCTCCATCCCGCTCACTAGAGGCTGGGGACACACCCGAAAGGACACGTTCGAGTGAAGTTCAGATCCGAACGCGACGCATTGGTTGAGATGTTGGCCACAGCCGGTCGAGCAGTTGGTGCACGTGCCACATCCTCCCCGGTCCTGTCCGGGCTTCTCCTCTCCTGCGTGGGGAACACGCTGTCGGTCACCGGAACCGATCTGGACCTCACCATCGAGGTCACCGAGGAAGTCATCGGGATTGACGACGGGAGTTGTGTCGTTCCGGCCCGGCTTTCCACTGACATTGTGCGGCGGCTGGAACCGGGCGCGGTGACCTTCGCCAACGACGAGGACCACATCACCATTTCGGCCGCCCGCTCAAACTTCAAACTTCGGACGTACCCGGTAGTGGAGTTCCCCGCCGTCGGCCGCAATTCGGAACCAACCACCCAACTCCCGGAGTCGACACTGGCCGAGGCGGTGCGCCAAGTCGTGCGGGCCGCCTCGCACGATGATGCCCGGCCGTTGCTGACCGGTGTGCTGCTTTCCCGGGTTGAAGGATCCATCCGCATGGTGGCCACGGACTCGTACCGCATGGCCATGCGTGATCTCCCCGGCACGGCGGCCCTCCCCGGCGAAGCGGACCTCCTGGTCCCGGCGCGCGCTCTGGCGGAGCTGCAGAGGCTTCCCACCGGCACCATCAGCGATGGATCGGAAACGAACAAGGTTGGTGTGGTCGCCGGCAGCAACGAGATCACCTTCAAGCAGGGCAACGTGCAGATCAGCACCCGACTCCTCGAAGGGCGCTATCCGGACTACAACCAACTGATCCCCGACCACTATCCGAACCGCCTCCACTTGGGAAAAGAGTCGTTCGTGGCAGCGCTGCGCCGGGTCCAACTCCTGGTGCGGGACAACACGACGCCGGTGCGCTTGTCGATGCGCCAAGGCGGGGTGGATCTGACCGTGGTGAGTCAGGAGGTCGGCGATGCCGCCGAGTCCGTCGACGGCGACTTCACGGGTGAAGACCTGGTGATCGCCTTCAACCCGGCCTACCTGATTGACGGTGTGGAAGCGGTGCAGGGCGACGAAGTGATTGTCGAGACGGCCGACGGCTCCCGGGCCGCCACCGTGCGCGGTGCCGAGGACGATCACTTCCGCTATCTGCTCATGCCCGTTCGGGTCTCCTGATCGCCCACCGAAGCGAGCCGTGAATCTGCGCCGGCTGGAATTGGTCAACTTCCGCATCTTCGGGGAGGGCGCGTTCACACCCGAATCCGAAGGGACCACAGTGATCACCGGGCCGAACGGCACCGGCAAGACCAGCGTCCTGGAAGCTTTCATGTATCTCGGCACCCAACGCTCCTTTCGTGGCGCGCCGCGCGAGGCCCTGGTGCGGGGCGAAGAGGAGCGGGGCTTCGTCCGGGCCGAACTGCAGAGCGACACCAGCCCCACGTTGGTGGAGGCCGAGATCAATCCGACCGGGCGTAGCCACATTCAGGTGAATAGGAAGACGCCGGCGGGGAGTCACACCCTGGCTCTCGCCGCGCCGGGCACCATCTTCTCGCCCGAGGATCTGGTCATCGTCAGCGGCGGACCCAAGGGTCGCTGCCAACTGCTCGATGATGCTCTCGGTCTCTTAGATCCCGAAGGCGCCCGGGCGGCCGATGAAGTCGACCGCGTGTTGCGCCAACGCGCCGCCCTGTTACGCCAATCCGGGGGGCGGATGAACCCCGACATCGTCAGCACGCTTGACGTGTGGGATCAACGATTGGCCGACGCCGGGAAAATTCTGGTCACCGCCCGCGAGCGACTCGTCAGCGCGCTGGGTGGTTTTGTCGGACCGGCCTACAGCCGCCTGGCCGGCGACGGCGATCGGGTCATGGTGAACCAGCGCTACGAGCGGAGCTGGGACGGAGACCTGCTGCTCGCCCTTCAAGGAAGCCGGAAGGACGACTTGCGTCGAGGCGTCAACACGGTGGGCCCACATCGCGACGACCTCATGCTGGCCATTGACGGGCGGGAGGCCCGAACCCACGCCTCCCAGGGTGAACAGCGCTGCTTGGCTCTGGCTCTTCGCATCGGGGTGCACCAGCTCGTCCTGCACCGGACCGACGTGGTGCCGGTCCTCCTGCTGGACGACGTCTTCTCCGAGCTCGACCCCGAGCGCAGCCGGGCCCTGGTGGCCGAACTGCCGACCGGACAATCCATACTGACCACGGCCTCGCCGCTGCCGGGCGGCATAGCGGTGGCCCAGGTGGTCGACATCGCGCAGATCGTGGGTGCGGCATGAGCGACGGTGAGCGCCGCCGCAAGGTGGGGCCGGACAGCGGGCCGCGGCGTGTGGGTGCCTCCATGGCCAAGGTGCTCGGCCGCATGGGGGGCTCGGCCGCGGGTTCCACTATGGAATTGGTCTTCAGCCGCTGGCCCGAAGTGGTGGGAACCGAGCTGGCCGAGCACCTCACACCGATGCGGATCCAGGGCACCGTCCTGGTGGTAGGGGTCGAACACCCGGCCTGGGCGACGCGCGCCCGCATGGAGGCTGAGCGCATCGTGGCCAGGGTGCGTGAGCTGGGAGACAGCACAATTACGCGGGTGGAAGTCGTGGTGCAAAGAAAATAAAAACTACAAGAAAAGTGCAGCACAGCGGCCGGCTGGGCGACCATTCATAAGTGCCGAAATGATGCTCCCGTCGGGTAGGATGGGTCGTTCACTTCAGAAGACCGACAGCTCTGCCATCGGGGATTCAGAGTGAACTTCGAAGACTGTTGTTTTGAAAGGCGCGCCTGTGGCAATAAAGGTTGAGGCTCCAAATGAAGGCTCCTATGGCGAGGCCGACATTACGATCCTCGAAGGTCTTGAGGCGGTGCGCAAACGCCCCGGGATGTACATCGGTTCAACGGGCCCGTCCGGACTCCATCACCTGGTGTGGGAAGTCGTCGACAACTCGGTTGACGAGGCCATGGCCGGTCGGTGCACCCGCATCGACGTGACCATGCTGGCCGACGGCGGCTGTCGGGTCGGTGACGACGGGGCGGGCATCCCGGTGGGTCCCCACCCGAAGAATCCCAAAATGTCGACGGCGGAAATCGTCATGACCACGCTGCATGCCGGCGGCAAGTTCGGCGGCAAGGGCTACCAGGTCTCCGGCGGCCTGCACGGGGTAGGCATCTCAGTGGTCAACGCGCTCTCCAGCCGGGTCATCCTCGAGGTCGACCGCGAGGGGCGGCACTGGGTGGCCGAGTTCGAGAAGGGCGGGAAGATCAAGCAGAAGGTCACCGACACCGGCCCGGCACCGATCGACCGCGCCACCGCAGAGCCACGCCACGGCACGACCGTGACCTTCTGGCCGGACAGCACCGTCTTCGACGAGACGGAATTCCGTGCGCAGACCATCACCGAGCGCATGCAGATCATGGCGTTCCTCAACAAGGGGCTGGAGATCCGCTTCACCGACGAGCGCGTCGACCCGGTGGCCAAGGTCACCTTCAAGTATGCCGGCGGCATCGTCGACTTCGTGAAACACCTGAACGCCTCCAAGGAGTCCCTGTTCCGCAAGGTGGCGTCCTTCGAGGAGGCCGAAGAGGGCCAGGAGGTCGAGATCGCCCTGCAGTGGAACACCGGGTACCACGAGTCGATCCACTCGTTCGCCAATGGCATTTCCACCATTGAGGGAGGCATGCACGTCGAGGGGTTCTCCAAGGCGCTGACCAACGGGGTCAACCGCTACGCCCGGGCCCGCAACCTGTTGAAGGAGAAGGAAGAGAATCTGAAAGGCGAGGACATCCGGGAAGGCCTGACGGCCATCATCTCGGTCCGGTTGCGCGACCCACAGTTCGAAGGACAGACCAAAGCCAAGCTGGGCAACGTCACCATCCGGTCACTGGTCGAGCGCGCCACCAACAAGAAGCTCAATGAGTGGCTGGAAGAGAACCCGCGCGAAGCCAGCCAGATCGTGCAGAAGTCGACCCAGGCCGCCCGGGCCCGCATGGCAGCGCAGGGCGCGCGTGACCTGACCCGACGCAAGTCGGCTCTGGACGGAGCGGGGCTCCCAGGCAAGTTGGCCGACTGCTCCTCACGCGATCCCCGCGAGTCGGAGATCTTCATTGTGGAGGGCAACTCGGCCGGTGGTTCGGCCAAGGACGCCCGCAATCCGCGCACCCAGGCCATCCTCCCGATCCGGGGAAAGATCCTCAACGTCGAACGGGCCCGCATCGACAAGATGCTGAAGAACACCGAGATCCAAGCGTTGATTTCGGCCATCGGCGCCGGTTTGGCCGATGAGTTCGATGTGGCGAAGATCCGCTATCACAAAGTGATCCTTCTGGCCGACGCTGATGTCGACGGCAGCCACATCCGCACGCTCCTGCTGACGTTCTTCTTCCGTCAGATGAAGCCGTTGGTCGAAGGTGGATTCGTCTACGTGGCCCAACCGCCACTCTTCTCGACGCTGGTGGGCAAGGAGAAGATCTACCTCAAGGACGAGACCGCCAAGCAGGCCTTCCTGGACGAGCACCCCGACCACAAGCACGAGTTCAATCGCCTGAAGGGCCTCGGTGAGATGGACTTCGCCGAATTGCGGGACACCACCATGGACCCTTCACTGCGCTCGCTCCTGCAGATCAACGTCGAACAGGCCGCTCTGGCCGACGAGGTGTGCTCCATCCTCATGGGTGACGACGTCGAACTTCGGCGCCACTTCATCCAGACCAACGCCAAAGACGTTCGCTTCCTTGATATCTAAGCGACGAGACGGAGAACACTGATGGCACGACAGCCGATTCGCAGCGGATCGGGCAGTGGCGGTTCGGGTAATGAGCCGCCCAGCGACGAGACCCCCGTTGAGGGCTTCATTGAGCCAATAGAAATTCAGGAAGAGATGGAGCGCTCGTTCCTCGAGTACTCCATGTCGGTCATTGTCGCCCGGGCCCTGCCCGATGTGCGCGACGGACTGAAGCCGGTGCAACGCCGGATCCTCTACTCCATGTTCGACCGGGGTCTGCGCCCGGATCGCCCGCACAACAAGTGCGCCAAGGTGGTCGGCGACGTCATGGGGACGTATCACCCCCACGGGGACTCCTCCATCTACGAGGCGTTGGCCCGCATGGTGCAGGACTTCTCGCTGCGGCACCCCCTGGTCGACGGTCACGGAAGTTTCGGAGGACGGGGTCCCG
>Ga0302324_100030841_pt1 | contig 10127 bp, 10 predicted proteins | sample Palsa_T0_1_FD_201949 | JGI IMG/M metagenome (GOLD analysis project Ga0302324, IMG submission 201949) | Peat permafrost microbial communities from Stordalen Mire near Abisko, Sweden - Palsa_T0_1 | ecosystem: Environmental > Terrestrial > Soil > Palsa > Peat permafrost | place: Sweden: Abisko... | reverse complement strand
CTTGCACGCCGTCGTTCCACGACGATACCGCACGCAAGACTTTCTGCACCGGCTCCTCTTCGGTCACGTCGCAACCGGTCAATAACGTCAGCGCACCGAGACTGATCGCGCCGCGCAGCACGCCGCGGCGGTTGATGCCGTCGAGAAGCCCCCGGCTTTGCGACAGCACACTTTGATCGATCGGACGTTTGGGCCGAAAGACTGACGGGGTCGGCGTGCGAAGCGACATCTTTTCACCGCGTCAAGGCGTTGCTTTGATTTTGGCGGGCGCGCCGGCCGCATCGGGCGCGCCGGCCACAAACGGGCCGCCGGTGATCATGGCAACGAGACTTTTCGGTACCAGCAGCGCGAGCGCGATGTGCACGAGCAAGAACCCAACGATCGCCGACATGCACAGGAAGTGCACGAGCCGGATGTTCTGGAAACTGCCGAACAGCGAGGCGAGTTCGGAGAACTGCACCGGCTTCCACAAAGCGAGCCCGGAGATCACGATGAGAATGCCGATCAGGATGACTCCAAGATAGAGTATCTTCTGCACGGCGTTGTAGTGGGTGAGATCGTCATGGCCGAGCCGAAATCGCAACGTGTCGCCGACTGTAGCCAGAATATCGCGCGCCGAAATGGGGAACAGCTTTCGGCGAAATCGTCCCGTGGCAATTCCATATGCGAGATAGGCGAACCCGTTGAGTACGAAAATCCACATGCCGAAAAAGTGCCACTGCAATCCGTGCTGCGCCCATTTGCCGATGGTGAGAAAGTCGGGAAAATGCAGCCAGCCGAAAATCACGTCGTCGTCATAAATCTTCCAACCGCTGCCGATCATAATGAAAATCGCGACGGCGTTGGTCCAATGCATGATGCGAAGCACCGGCGGATGAAGGTGCCGCTCCTTACGCGCAAGTGATTTGACCGGCGGCGCCGACATCAACGAATGTTCTCATCACGCTGATCCGCGTGCGTGGACACTATTGTTGCGCAGAATCCTCCGCAACCCGTGCCGCTTCACAACTTCGCGTGACGATTTTGATCGGGAGAACCGCCAATGCGCGGCAAATTGACGGCGATCGGGCTTGCGGTTCTTTTGCTGACGCCGGCCGGCGCGGCACCGCAGATGACGCCCAAAACGGCTCCTGTTTTCATCGTACCGGCGGCCGGTGCGGAAAAAGCCGAGAAACCGGTGACCGCTGAACGGCGCATGCAGGCGCGCTACCCGCAACCGGTACGCGTAGGCGACCTGATCGGCTTGCCCCTACTCGACGACAACGCCCGCACACTCGGTTTCGTGCGCAAGATCGTGCGCACAAATGAGGATAAAATCGCGCTGATCGTCGACTATGGCGGCTTTCTCGGCTGTGGTGGGCGCACGCTCGCAGTACCGTTGGAAGTGGTGGGGATTGCCGGTCGGCAATTGACCTCGCTCGATATGCCCCGGAGCGAATATGCATCTGCGCCAGACTGGCAAGACGCAGGCGCTCAAACACTCGACCGTGACGCGACGATCAGGATCGCACTCTCCCGTCACTAAGCCCGGTCCCCATCACGACTTGGTGAAGCCCATAACTTTTTTGTGTGCTCCGACTTGTCGGCAGTGAGCCGGAAGTGATTGGCACGGCACCGCGCTTTGCCAAACACTGAAGTGGTCGCGGGCCGAATCAGTTTTCAGAGATTTTTCTGGGGTGGCATCGCATGATCGATGCAAATCGTTTCGACGACAGACCCGGCTCGACCGACCGCACGCCCGTTTGCGCGCGAAATCATGACGGCAACACTGCCACGAACGCGGACAATAAAGCCGCAAGGCGCACGGCGAGTTGCGGCATCGCGATCATGGCCAAGGCTTCGGCGCCGGGCCGGACCAAGACGCGGCTGGTCCCGCCGCTCAGTTTCGACGAGGCCGCGGCGCTCAACACCGCGTTCCTGCAAGACATCTCCGACAATCTCCTGCTGGCCGGGCGTTATGCCGCGATCGCCGGCTACGCCGCCTACGCCCCGCCGGGCTCCGAGGATTTTTTCTACCGCACCCTGCCGTCCGCGATCGGCTTGATCGACGCCTGTCTGCCGAATTTCGGCGATTGTCTGTTGCGCACGATCGAGGAAGTGCTCGCGCGCGGCCACGGTTCGGCGGTCGTGCTCAACTCCGACAGCCCGACCTTGCCAACGGCACTCCTTGTGGAGGCTGCGGATGCGCTGGCGCAGCCAGGTGAGCGCGCCGTGCTCGGTCCCTCTACCGACGGTGGCTATTATCTTCTCGGGGTCAAGACCGCGCACCGCCGCCTGTTCGAGGACATCGCCTGGAGCACCGAGCACGTTGCCAAACAGACGCTTGAGCGGGCGCGCGAGATCAAGCTCAACGTTCATACGCTGCCCGTTTGGTACGATGTCGACGATGTTGAAGGTTTACGCCGGCTTTACGGTGAGGTGCAGCGGCCGCGCGCCTCTGAGAGGTCACGGCAACTCGATACGCGCGAGCCGAACCATCCCGCTGCCACCGCGGCGTTGATCGGCCGCCTTTGGGCCAACGGCGAATTCACCCGCCGCAGCGAAAACATCATGCAAGCCGCGGCGCAGAGCGCATGAGCGGCCGGATCGCCGGCAATATCGATTGAGAGGAACGATGACGGACGTAGCGGCAACAAAGCCGGCAGTCGATCCGCGGCGCTACTTCGAGAGCGCGCGCACCGACGGCGACATGGCCACGCAGGGGCCTGTCTGTCTTTATCTGGAGACGACCAACCGCTGCAATCTTCTCTGCACGACGTGCCCGCGCACCTATGAAGAGCTTGAGCCGCCGGCCGATATGAGTTGGGAGCTTTTTCGCACGATCGTCGATCAGATTCCCGGTCTCTCGCGCGCGGTGTTGCACGGCGTCGGCGAGCCGATGTTGGTGAAGCAATTGCCGCGCATGGTGCGCTATCTAAAGGACCGTGGCACCTACGTCCTGTTCAACACCAATGGCACGGTGCTCAACGAGAAGAACGGCCGCGCGCTGATCGACGCCGATCTGGACGAATTGCGGGTCTCGTTCGACGCGGCCAACGCCGAATCCTATCGCGCCATTCGCGGCAAAAATTATTTCAACCGCATCCTCAAGAATGTACGCGCCTTTCGTGAGCTGCAGGACCGCGAGGGCAAGCTCAAGCCGCGCGTTTCGGCGTGGCTGACCGGCATGCGCGAGACTGTCGAACAATTGCCGGATTTCGTGCGCGTCGCGGCGGATACCGGCGTCAAAGAAGTTTACCTGCAGCGGCTCGTGTTCTTCGAGGAGAACGCCATCGGCAAGGCGCGGCCCGACCAGGCGCTCTACGAACAGCTTTCGGGCGAGGAAGCAGCGCATATCGATCGGGCCGCCGCAGTCGCTCATTCGCTTGGCGTTACTTTCAGCGCCTCGGGCGCCGCTTCCGAGCCGGGCATGAGTCTGAAGCGGCAAGACAATGGTTCGCCGTGGTCGATGTGCCGCCGGCCCTGGACCGTGATGTACTTTACCGCCAACGGCCGGGCGCTGCCGTGCTGTATCGCGCCGTTCTCGCAGCGCGGCTACGAGAACTACACGCTCGGCGACGCCACCCGGCAGACCTTGCGCGAAATCTGGACGGGGGACGCCTATCGCGATTTCCGCAAGGGACTACTTTCGGACAAGCCGCCCGCCGCATGCGCGAGTTGCGGGCTGCGCTGGAGCCTCTAGCGATGGCAGCCGCGAGTGGCGTCGCCGTCGTCATCCCCACCTTCAATGAAGCCGAATCGATTGGCGCGGTCGTGGCGGCGCTGCCGCGCGATATCGTCGATCGGGTGATCGTCGCCGACGGCGGCAGCACCGACGGCACGGTAGGTATCGCGCGTCACGCGGGCGTTGAGGTGATCGCCGCAGGAAGCGGCTATGGCCGCGCGTGCCTTGCCGGCGCGCAAGCCGCCGACAACGCCGAAATCGCCGTCTTCATGGACGGCGACGGTGCCGACGATGCAGCGGCAATCAAAGACATGGTCGCCGCCATTCGCACCGGCGGTTACGATTTCGTCATCGGCTCGCGCGTGCGCGGACAGCGCGAGCGAGGCAGCATGGCCGGTCATCAGATTCTTGCCGGCCTTGCCGCCGGCGCGCTGATCAAGCTTCTCTACGGCGTGCGCTATACAGACATGTGCGCCTATCGCGCCATCCGCCGCGACACGCTGCTGGCGCTCGGCATGCGCGAACTTACTTACGGGTGGAACCTCGAAATGCAGATGCGCGTGGCACGCGCCGGTTTGCGCGTGTTGGAACTGCCCGTCGCCTACCACCGGCGCATCGGCGGTCGCTCCAAAGTCGCCGGCAATTTACGCGGGTCGATCAAGGCCGGAACGCGCATCGTCGCGACCTTCGCGCGCGTCGCGATGGAGCCGTCGCCGGCACGGCCCGCGTGAGCCAACCTCACTCACCCTACATCGCGACTTTGCGGAGAAAGCCGTCGACGCTGCCGCGCAGACTGTCGGCCGCTTCCTCGACGGCTTGTGACGCCGCCAGCACCGTGTCCGCCGATGAGTGCATGTCGGCGATTGTGCCGGAGACGCGTTGCAGCACGGCAACCACCGATTTGGTGCCCGACGCGGCCGCCGCGACGCTGTAGGAAATCTCCTTGGTCGCCGCGTTCTGCTGCTCGACCGAAGTCGCGATGGCGGCGGTGAACTCGCTGATGTCGTGCATGCGTCCGGTAACGTTGCCGATAGCGCTGACCGCGCTTCGCGTCGAGGATTGCACCGCCGCGATCTGCGCGGCGATGTCGTCGGTCGCCTTTGCCGTCTGCACGGCGAGCGCCTTGACCTCGGAAGCGACAACGGCGAAGCCTCTGCCGGCCGCGCCCGCGCGCGCCGCCTCGATGGTCGCGTTGAGCGCCAGCAAATTGGTCTGTCCGGCCACGCTCTGAATGAGCTTGACGACATCGTCGATCTTTTGCGCCGCTCGCGCCAGCCCGGCGATATCTTCGTTCGTCGATTGCGCCTCGGTCGCCGCGGCTCTCACCACGTCGCTGGCGCGGACCAATTGCCTGTTGATCTCGGCGATCGACGTGGCCAATTCATCCGCGGCGGTAGCGGCCACCTCGGCGCTGCCGAACGCTTCGTTGGATGTCGCAACCGCGCCGGCCGTTTGCGCCGTGCTCTCGCTCGACCTTGTCGACAGCACTGTCGCCGTCGATTTCATCGTCGCCACGCTGTCGGCAACTGTCTTCAAGACTCCCTCGACCCTTTCGCGGAACCAGGCAATCGCCTCGTCGACGACGAGGCGGCGTGCTTCCTGCTCGACCAAGAGAGCGCTCCTTCGTTCGGCCGATCGTCGCTCGGTGATGTCGTCGTGGGTGCCGACCCAATACTTCGAACCGGGTATCGGACGATTCACGACCGAGATGGCGCGGCCGTCGGGAGCCTCGTTCACGAAACTCAAGGTCTCTCCCGCCGCCAGTCGCGTCATGATTTCGGCGCAATACTCCGCCGGATCGCGGCGCAAGTTGCCCGATACGGTCCGTTCGCGGACGATGTCAAGAAGGGCGGCGCCGGGCTTAACGACGTCCGGTGACAACCCGTACATGGTCAAATATTGATCGTTGCAGACGACCAGACGGCCCGCGGCGTCGAACATCACCACGCCTTGGGTCATGTTATTGAGCGTGAGCGCCAGAAGGCTGCCCTTGTGGTCGCCCCGGCCACTCGTCGATCGCATCAAACGGTTGAGGACCCGGAACATCGTTTCCTCGTGCCTAGTCGGTTCTCCCCGGTGCAGTGATTATCGAACATCCATTTACGCTTCGTTAATCAACGTCACGCGCTCAGGCCGCCGTCCACCATCAATAGACTTCCGGTCGTGAAACTCGACGCATCGGAGGCAAGATAAAGCACCGAACGGGCTATTTCATCGGGCCGAACGTGCCGGTGCAGGGGGATAATGTCATTGAAGAACTGGGTCGCATCGCGCCCAAGCACGCCGGTCAAGTTGTTCTCGACGTTCAACTGGAAGCCATTGTCGACTGGCCCGGGATGAATGGTGTTGACGCGGATGTTGCGGCCGGCGAGTTCCTTGGCCAGCACCCGCATCAGTCCAACCTGGGCGTGCTTGGCGGTGATATAGCCATAGACGCCGGGGTCGCCCTTAACGCCCACGATGCTGGACGTGATGATGATCGACCCGCCGTCGTTCATCTGCGGCACGCCGTGCTTGGCGGTGAGGAAAGCGCCTTTGACATGCACGGCGATAACCGAGTCGAAGACCTCTTCCGGGTAGTCGGCGATCGGCGCGACGGCGCCGAAATTGCCGGCGTTGCTGAACAGCACATCGATCTTGCCAAACCGGCTGACCGTGTGGGCAATTGCGTTTTTTACCTGATCCGATTTGGCGACGTCGGCCGCGCACCAGGCAACGCTGTCACCGCTGCCGAGGTCCGTAGCGGTCGTCTTTAGGGCGGCCTCGCTCAGATCCACCAGCATGACCTTGGCGCCTTCGTGAAGCAACAACTTGGCCGCGGCAGCGCCAATACTGCCGGCGCCGCCGGTGATCACGCAAACCTTGCCCTGCATTTGCTTCGACATCGGTCCCTCCCCTTGGCGGCAGGAAACTAACACGGCGGTGGCGGCATGGCGCAATGCCGAAACGGTCAGCGCGCTCGCGACGAACGCGTGGAAACTCATCGGGCCCGATGCTATGACGATCGGCAAGAGAAGGACGGGCAGACTGGCCCGCACGAGGAGGAACGCCATGCACACGATCTCCGTCCCCGAGGACGTGATCGCGCAGATCAAGGCGCAGCGCGGACGATTGAACCGCTACGATCGCCTGCACGGCCCCAAGACCGCGCTGGTCGCGATCGATATGCAGAACGCTTTCATGTTGCCAGGCATGCCGGTCGAGGTACCGGCGGCGCGTGAGATCGTGCCGAACGTGAACAAGCTCGCCGCGGCAACCCGCACGGCCGGCGGCACGGTGGTCCGGGTCAAGATGTGCCTCGAAGGGCAATCCGAAGCGTGGCGCGTTTTCTTCGATGGCGACCCGCGGCGGGCCACGCTGTCCGAGCTGACCCCGGGCTCGCGCGGCTTCGAATTGCATGCCGATCTCGACGTGCTGCCCAGGGATGTGATCCTCATCAAAAAGCGCTTCAGCGCGTTTATCCAGGGGTCATCCGATATCGATCGGCATCTGCGTGAGACAGGAATTGACACGGTCATCATCACCGGAACCCTGACCAATATCTGCTGCGAATCCTCCGCACCTGACGCGATGATGCTCAACTATCGGCTGGTCTTCGTCGCCGACGCCAATGCCGCGTTGAGCGACGCCGAACACAATGCGACGTTGACGTCGATGCTCCGCGTGTTCGGCGACGTGCTGACCACAAACGAAACCATTGCGTTGTTATCGGCCAAGAGCCGCGAACAGGCGGCGTAACTGCATTGACGTCGGGGAAATGATTCAATGGGCAAATGGCAATACACCAGGGGACTGCATGACGTCGGGCACGGCTGCTTTGCCTATCTGCAGCCGGACGGCTCCTGGGGCTGGAGCAATGCCGGCCTGGTCACGGACGGCGACGAGACCTTGCTGGTCGACACGCTGTTCGACCTGCCGCTCACCGCGCAGATGCTTAAGACCATGCGCGACGCCGTCCCGGCCGCGCGCAGCATTCACAAGCTCATCAACACCCACGCCAACGGCGACCACACCTTCGGCAATCAGCTGGTGGAGGGCGCCGAGATCATCGCCTGCCGCGCCTGCGCGGAGGAATTCGCCGAAGCACCACCGAGCGCCCTGCAGGCGTTCGAGGCAGGGTGGAGGAATCTCGGTGAAGGCGGCGCCTTCTTCCACGAAGTCATGGGTAGCCGCTTCGACTGGCGCGGCGTCGTCAGCACGCCGCCGACGACCTTGTTCGACAACACGATGGACGTCATCGTCGGCAACAAGCGGCTGGTCTTGACCCATCTCGGCTCCGCTCATACCCGCGGCGACGTCCTCGTCCACTCGCCGGCCGATCGGATCCTGTACACGGGAGATTTATTGTTCGTCGGCGGTCACCCGGTCCTTTGGGCAGGCCCGATCGAAAACTGGATCAAGGCTTGCGATTACATTTTGAGTCTCGACGTCGATGTCGTCGTCCCCGGCCACGGACCGATCGCCGAGAAGCCGGCCGTGCGCGAGCTGAAGGCCTATTTCGAATACATCGCGGCGGAGGCGCGCCGGCATTTCGACGCTGGCATCCCCTACGAGGACGCCGCTCGTAAGATCAACCTCGATCGTTTTGCCGCGTGGCTCGATCCCGAGCGCATCATCATCAACGTGGCCTCGTTGTATCGGCAGTTCTCGGGAACGAAAGCACCGCTCGACCGCATGGCGCTGTTCGCGGGGATGAAACGATACCGCGACACCTGCGCCCACGATCACAAGACGTACTGACAGCGGAATTTAAGGAACACCGGCGACCCGTCGCGTGCGCGCCGCTGGCCGCACGGATCTGCGCGCCGTCAAACCGGCGCGAGCGTCACCGACAGTCCGTCGCGCGGATAAGGAATCGGCCACATGCGCCAGTCGGGCCGGTAGTCATGCGCGACGGATACCCGGAAATTGTTGAGGAAGTGCCATGTGAAACACTTGGCCTGCATGTAGGCGAAATTTAATCCCAGACACATATGCGCGCCACCGCCGAACGGAACGAAGGCGAATTTATGCCGGCCGCGCGTGGCCTCGGGGCCAAAGCGCGTCGGATCGTACCGTTCCGGCTCGGGCCAAAGCTGTGGCATGTGGTGGGTGTAGAGCGGATTGATGTTGACGCCGGTCCCGGCCGGAATGCGGAAGCCCATGAATTCAAACTCGCGCACCGCGCGCCGCGGCAATGACGGTACCGGCGGCGCCAGCCGCATCGCCTCCTTGAAGGCCATTTCGGTCAGCGGGAGGTCGTCGAGACGATTGAATGGCAGCGGCTCGTCCCGTCCGATGCCGAGGCCACGCTGTTCCTCGCGCATCTTTTCCTGCCAGCCGGGATTCGCCGCCAGCCGATAGACGAACGAAGTGAACGAAGAGGTCAGCGTATCATGCGCCGCCATCATCAGAAAACTCATGTGGTCGACGATGTCCGCATTCGACAACAAAGAGCCGTCGTCCCAGGTGGCGCGGCATAGTTGCGAAAACAGATCCTCACCGCCGCGCTCGCGCCGCAACGGTATCTGCCGGTTGAAATAGTCGACGATCAGCGCGCGTCCCCGTACGCCCCGACCCATCGGGGTTCCCGGCAGCGGCGCGCGAATGACTGCGATCGAGGCCGCCACCATCGCAATGAAGGCCCGTTTGACCGCATCGAGCTCCGGACCGAGTTCTTCCCCGAGGAAAGACGTCGCCGCAAGATCGAGCGTCAGTTGCTTGATCGCCGGATAGAATTTGAGTTCATGCCCGCGCGGCCATTGCGCCAGACCTTTGGCTATACCGGCGTTGAGCTGGGCGAGATAGGACTGCATCGGTCCGGATTTGAACGCCACCGACAGCGCGCGCCGGTGCAGGCGGTGCTCATCGAAATCGAGCAGCATCAGTCCTCGGGGAAACAGCCGATCAAGGAGGATGCCCCAACCAAGAGCAGACGAAAACAATTTTTGACTGTCGAACAGGACGAGTTCGTTGCCCTCCGGGCCAAGCAGCGAGACATTAGCCTGGCCGAAGGCGTGGCTGCGGTAGACTGGGCCGTATCGCCGCGCCCGCCGCTCGACGAAGCCCTTGGGATCGGCCAGAAGCGACAGCGTGTGGCCGACGATCGGCCAACCGTCGTCGCCCGGAATATGTGCAAGCGCGGTACTGGGCGCGGGACCCGTGACGGGTGCCGGCGCGGACGGACGAACGAGCGACTGAACCGACATAGCGTCCCTCTTGCAGGAGTCGTACGACGACCGCCGACCGCCGTGCGAGTATCGCACGAAGCGCGATAGCGGTCACGCCGTTCGTCCTATTTGATGACGCGCAATCTTCGCAACAGCTCGTAAAGATTGATGGTCCAACCAATCCCGACACGCTTGGGCGGGAACAAGCGGCGGTCTTGCGCGTTCCAAAAACCTTTATCCAGTTCCTCCAGTCCCAATTGACCGGCATCCCTGCGAAGGTCCTTTCCGGGCCCTGATTCGGACCTGTCTCAGGA
>Ga0302324_100030839_pt1 | contig 10127 bp, 4 predicted proteins | sample Palsa_T0_1_FD_201949 | JGI IMG/M metagenome (GOLD analysis project Ga0302324, IMG submission 201949) | Peat permafrost microbial communities from Stordalen Mire near Abisko, Sweden - Palsa_T0_1 | ecosystem: Environmental > Terrestrial > Soil > Palsa > Peat permafrost | place: Sweden: Abisko... | reverse complement strand
TTCGTCCCCGCCTCCAACCGGCTCGCGTTCGTCGAGTACGATGCGGGGAACGTCTCCGTGCTCAATTTGATCCGCTCAGCCTCGATCGTGGCGCAGGCCACGACCACGCTGAAGGGGACGTGGATCCTCGACCTCGACACGGGAGCCCAGAGCGGTGCGACCGCTCCCGGTGACATCTGGTGGGATCAGCAGACGGCGGTCTCGCGGCAGATGGCCCCCGTCGGCGGAGCGACGATCGTGAACCTCGGTGCCGTCGACTACGGCTCGCTCACGGCCGCCGGACTCCAAACGCTCACCTATGGCAACACGCCGATCCCCGGCAACGACGACCCGAGCAACAAGCTCACCAACGGTGACGTCTTCGCCGTGCTCACCAACAAGGGGAACTACGCGAAAGTTCAGGTTCTCTCGTACGGGTACGACATCGAGATCCAATGGATCACGTATGCGCTCGCTCCGGCCTATCAAGTCCTGGGGACCGGCTATACGAACCCGGAGAGCATCGTCGTGAAGAGCGACGGGGTGCACGCGTTCGTCTCCGAGCGCAGCGGCGACGTCGTCTCCACCAGCCTGCAATCGGCCAACCGCTCCGCGGCGACGGTGCTCACGAGCGGCCTCAATACCCCGCAGCAGATCGTGCTGAACGCCGCCGAGAGCGTGCTCTACGTGGTGGAGTTCGGCTCGCCTGGCCGGCTGCTCGCGATCGACGTGACGTCGAACGTCGTCCGCACGATCACGTCCGGCCTCGATCAGGCCGTCGGCGTGGCGCTTTCGGCCGACGAGACCAGTGCCTATGTGAGCGAACAATCCTCGGCGGGCGGCCGCGTACGCGAGGTCGACTTGCAAACCGGTGCGATCACCACCATCGCGACCGGCTTCACGGCGCCCTTCATGCTCGCGTTCCTCGACGCGGCCGACGAGCATCTCGCGGTCGTCGAGCGCGATCCGGCCAATCGGATCGCCGTCATCGACCTTTCGGCCGGAAACACCGTCACGCGGCCGACCGTCTCGTTGGCGTTTCGCCCTTCGGCGCTGGCCCCACTGGCCGGCGGCGACGTGCTGGTCACCTGCGACGCGGAGATCGACGAGATCGCCCTCGGCTTGAGCGCCGTGACCGGTCCTCTGCTCAAGGGCATCGGCTTCGTGCCGTTCGACCGCATCTCGACGACGACGGGTCTGGCGACCACCAGCGTCGATCCGACCTATTTCTACCAGGTAACGAACGCGCCGTTCGGCGGAACGCTGCCGATCATGCTCGACCACGCGCAAGCGTGGGCCGACGGGGCGCAGTACTACAGCTTGTTGGTCGACGGCGCTGCCCGCAGCGACTCGTGGACCGACTACTTCTGGGACACGGCGACGAGCGCGTACGTGCTGCAGACGATCACCGCACAGACGATCGCCGGGCACATCGTCTATCCCGTGCGCAATCCCGCGGTGCTCGAGCTGTGGTACAACCCGGACCTCGGCTCGCAAGTCGACACGACCAGCTACCCGGACAAGACGCATACCCTCCAAGTCCAATTCTACAGCGCTACCGGTAGCCTCGTCGCCTCGAGCACCCAGCTCACGCTGCTGTTCGAGAATTCGCCGTGCAGCGCATCGGTGGCGCTCCCGAACATCAACGGTGTCTACGCCGGTGCGCAATGCGGCGTCTTGGATTACACCGCGACGTCGAACCTCGTCGCGTTGGCATTCACCGCCTCAGAGCCCCACCAGTTCGCGACGTACTCATTCGATTTCGAACGCGGCGTCAACCCGTTGACCCCACCCTCACAGAGCGGCCCGGTGCCGAATGCGACCGTCTCGCTCTCCCCGACCGTCGCGGCGCTCATCGGCCCGTGCACGATCGCGGGCTTCGCGGAGTACCTCTACGTCGCGGCAAGCGCGATCAACGGCGAAGGACGGCAGTCGCAGTACGACGCGTCCGCCTCGCTGGCGTTCGTTCTCGCCGGCCCGTAGGGCCTCAGACGCGGGTCGTCCCTGCCGGCGTCGCCGATTCGACATCGACGGCGCCGGCGCGGACGATAACCTCGCCGCCCGGCAGCGCGGCATGCGCAGCGTCGGCCGCGGCGGCGCGGCGCGCCAGCACGGTGCGCGCGTTGAGCGAGCCTTTGTCGGTGATCTCACCGGCGTCGAGCGCCGGCGGATCCGCCAACAGCACCAGCCGCGCGATGCACGTCGCGCTGCCGGTCGACTCGGCCGCCAGACCTTCGAGCAGCGCGGCGGCGTGCGCGCGCAACACCGGGCTGGCGAGTACTGCCGGCAGCGGAGCGTCGGGCGCCACGTCGACCGCCAGTGCGCGTGCCCGGCCGAGGTCGGGGAAGGCGAGCGCCGCGATCTCGTCGCGGTCGGGTCCCGAGAGCACCGCGTCTGCGAGCAGTCCGCCGAAGCGCGCCAGCAGCCGGGTCCGGAGCGGCCCGGCGCTGACCCACGTCCCGGTCGCGAGCTTGAAATCCTCGGCGATCCGTCCGTCGAAGAAGAAACCCTCCTCCGGTCGCGACTCGTCGACGAACCGCAGCGCGTCACCGATGCGATAGAAGCCTTCGTCGTCGAACGCCTCGCGCGTGCGCTCGGCGTCGCGGAAGTATCCGGGCGTGATGTTCGGGCCGCGCAGCCGCAGTTCGAGCTTCCCGTCGTTCGGGACCAGCTTCGCCTCGACGCCCGGGAGCGGGATCCCAACGTAGCCCGGGCCAGGCGCGAACCACGGCGCCGCCAGCGCCGCCGGCGCCGTCTCCGTCGAGCCCAAGCTGGTCGTCATCACCACCCGCTCGCCGGTCGTCGCGACGGCCAGCTCTTGCAGCGCGTCCCACAGATGCGGTGAGAGCCCCGCACCGGCGTAGAACAGAACGCGCAGCTGCGAGAAGAACCGCTCCGCCAGCGCGGGCTCGGCACGCAGCGCGTCGACCAACAGCTCGTACCCCTTGGGGACGTCGAAGTAGATCGTCGGCGCCACCTCGCGCAGTGCGCGCACCGTCTCGCCGAACAGCGCCGGCAGCGGCTTGCCGGGATTGATGTAGAGCGTCCCACCGTTGGCGAGCACGATGCCGACGTTGTGATTCCCGCCGAAGGTGTGGCTCCAGGGCAGCCAGTCGACGATCACCGGCGGCTCGTCGAGAACGAACGGGAGCGATCCCTGCATCATGCGTTGGTTCGCGCACAGCATGCGGTGCGTGTTGATCACGCCCTTGGGTGCCCCGGTCGAACCCGAGGTGAACAGGATCTTCGCGATCGTCTCCGGACCGACGGCGGCGTGCGCGCGCTCCAGCGCCGGCCCGGGCTCGCCGGCCAGCAACGCCTCGAACGACGTGGCCGTCCGGCCGGGGGGAGGCGCACCGGAGGTGACCAGCTCGGCGCCCTCCGGAACGGCGGCGGCGATCGCCCCGGCGTAGCGCGCACCGTCGCTCGCGTAGACGAGCCCCGGCGTCACGACGCCGAGCACGTCGCGCAGTTTGCGATGGTCGCTCGAGATCAGCGAGTAGGCCATCGAGATGGGTGCATACGGGATACCGGCATACAGCGCCCCGAGGCCGAGCAGCGCGTGATCGACGGCGTTTTCCGAGAGGATCGCGACGCCTCGCTCGGCCGAGAGCCCGCGCGCGACGAGCGCCGCGCCGATCGCCCGCGCCGCCCGCAGCGCCTGCGCGTACGAGATGCGCCGCCAGTCCTCGCCCGCCCGTTCGGCGAGGAACGTGCGCTCCGGCGCCTCGCCGGCCCAGCGCTCGAGATGGTCCGTGAGCCGTACGGCGTAGGGGCCGAGCGACTCGCGGTTTCGCACGACGCGCGTCCCGTCGGGGCGTCGGTCTACCTCTACTGCCCGCGCGCCGAGCCGCACGGGACGCACCGTCGTGGCGCCGCCGGCCGGCGCGTGCCGGTCCCTCCGCATCGATGCTGAGTATCGACCCGCATCGTGCGCGTGCCTGCCGGGGCCGCCGGCCGAGGTCGCCGGGTCGTCAGACGTCGACGATGTCGACAGCATGAAATGTCGAAATGACGGAATGTCGCAATCGATCGCACGACGTCTCCCTCTGTTGCCGAAAGCTTTACGACCCGGAGCAGGATAGCCACTCGGCGCCTGCAACGCCCTCGCCATGGAGCTCGCCACTGCGCTGCCGATCGGCCGCGCCGAGCTTGCCGACGCCGTGCGCACCATCGCGCGCACCGGTGAGTGGCGCGCGCCCGGTGCAGCGTACGGAATGCGCGGCGCCGCCGTCGACTATCTCGTCGGCCACCTGGCCGCCGAGCTGCGCGCCCTCGCGACGCTCGTCGACCGCTCGCGCTCCGCACTCGACGTCGAGGAGCGCGCGCTCGCGCGCACGGTCGAAGCGATCCGCCGTCAGGCCTCGGCGGCCGACGCGGCACGCTCGGCCGCGGCTGCCCTCGACGCCGCGTCGGTCTCCGCCGCCGACCACGCCGGCGCGCTGGCGACGGTGTACGAGCGCCTCCCCGAGGTCATCGCGACGTCGATCGAGCGGATGCGCGAGATCGAAGAGCTGACTCGCACGCTGCGCGATGACATGGGCTTCGGAGCCGGGATCACCGCGAAGTTCGAGAACGACTGGGGGCAGGTGCGCATCGCCGCCGAGGGGATCGCGAAATCGGGCCGCAACTCGGCCGTGCTGGCGATCAGCGCCGCGATCGAGGCCGCCTACGTCTCCGAAAGCGGAGGCTTCGGGATCGTCGCCGAGCGCGTGCGGTCGCTCTCGGACGCAACGCTCGCCGCGTCCACCGGCGTCGAGCGGATCGTCCGCCGCGCGCACGAATCGGCCCTGGCCGCGCACGACGTTATCGGCCGCGTCGGTACCGCGATGGAAGAAATATTGTCCCAGATCGTCCCCGCCCGCGGCGACGTCGAGAGCGCGACCGAGCGGGTCGGCGCGTTCGGCGACGACGTCGCTCGCGTCGCCGCGATCGCCGACGAGCAGTCGGCCGTCGTGCCGCAGATTCGCGCCGCGATCCTGACCGTGGCCGATCTCTCGGGCGCCATCGCGAAGCGGGCGCAAACCGACGCGCACGCGACGATCGCCCACGGCTTGGGAGAGGCCGCCGCGGTGCTCGCCACCCACCGAGGTCTGGACGCCGTCGCCTCGCCAACGGCTCCGACGACTGAAGGCGACACGCTCGCGGCCTGGATCGTCGCGCTGGCCGGCGGCGAGCTACCGGCACCGCCCGAGACCGACGGCGAGCCGCTGCGCGAGGCGATCGAAGATCTCTTGGCGCGGGTCGTACGTGACGAACGCGTCGTCGTCTCCAACCTGAGCGCGACCGCCAAGGCGGTCAACAGCGCGACCACGACCTGGCGGGCGATCGCGCGCGACGTGCGAAGCTTCGAGAAGGAGCTGGCGCAACTGGCGAGTGCGCTGGCCGAGTGCATTCGCGGCGCGAGTACGTTCGCGGAGGCCTCGACGGCGATCGCCGGCGACTTGTCGGCGCTCGAAGCGCTCTGCGCGCGCGCGCTGGGCGTCTTCGCCACGGCGCTCGACACGGTCGAGGGCAGCCACTCGATCGGATCGCAGGCGATCGACGCGATCCGCGCGATCCATACCGCCAGCGACGAGACCCAACAGCTGGTGGCGCAAGTCCTCGAGGTCGCCGACGACGCGGGGCTGTTGGCCCTCAATGCGGCCGTCGAAGCTGCGCGCGCCGGCGAGCGCGGGCGCGGATTCACGGTGATCGCCAGCGAGATCGGCCATCTCGCCGCGATGACGCAGACCGCGACCGACGAGATCGTGACCACGACGACGAAACTGCGCGACCGCAGCTCAAGATTCTCGGACTCGAGCGTCGACTCGATGCGCAAACTCGACGTGATCCGCGGGATCGCCCAGGTCGCGCGGGCCTCGGTCGACGAGGCCGGTACGACGGTCGCCGCGAGCGTCCGGAGCGGCAGCGGTCTGGGACAGATCGCGCTCGACGTCGCATCGACCCTCAAGGGCGTCGCGCGGCAGATCGAGGAGGCACAGGCCGCCGAAACGCTGAGCGCGCGCGACGACGTCGAAGACGCGCGGCTCGCGCTGGCGATGGTCGACAACGAGGCCCTCCACGTGACCGCCGCGCACCGGCTGGGCCTGATGGAAGAACACTTGCGCGACGTCGCCTACGATCTCACGCTCGAAATCGAGGCCGTCCTCCAGCGCGCCGCGGACGCGGGCGAGATCACCGTCGACCAGATGCTCGCGCTCGATTACACGGAGATGCAAGGCGCGCTGTTCGACCGGCTCGCGCCCTTCGCCGACGTCAAGCGATTCGCCGGCGACCGATCGGGAACGAAGCGCTACTGCACCGCCTGGGACCACCGCGTCGACCGCGAGATCGTCCCGCTGCTCAACGCGTTCATGGAGCGCGAGGGGATGGCGCTGGCGTACGTGCTCGACCCCAACTGCTTCGTCGCCGCCTACCCGACGACGAAACTGTCCCGTGGTGACGACGGAGAGATCGATCCGGCACGCTGGGGCGCCAAAGTGTTCCTCTCCGAGCGACAGGCAGTGCGCGCCTGTCGGCTCGCGCTCTCCGCGGACGCCGACGCGCTGCCGCCGCGCCTGACCGAGGCCGATCTGCGGCGCTTCCGGCTGGATCGCATCGAGCCGCGTCCGTGGCAGAGCTCGAGTTGCCTGCTGTTCCGCCGGGTCTGCCACGGCGTCTCGCACGTCCTCTACGTCAACGACGTGCGCGTGGCGACGGTGACGGTGATGGAGTACATCGCCAAGGACTGACGAACGGCTGCCGGATGCCTCTGTCGAGACTCCCATCGGTCCTCTTCATCGGTGTCGGCAACATGGGGCGCCCGATGGCCATACGGCTGCTCGAGGCGGGCTACCCGCTCGCCGTCGCGGACGCGAGCGACGCCGCGCTGGCACCGTTCCGCGAGCGCGCTGTCTCCTGCGCCACTAGCGGCGGCGCGCTGCCGGGCGACGTCGTCGTCACGATGCTCCCGACCGACACGCACGTCCGCGAAGCGCTGCTCGGCCCCGGCGGCGCGCTCGAGCGCGATCGGCGGGTCGCGATCGACATGTCCAGCGCGCGTCCGGCCGGTACGCTGACAACGGCGGCGCAGCTCGCCGAGCGCGGCGTCGCCATGCTCGACGCGCCCGTGAGCGGCGGCGTCCCGCGCGCGAAGACCGGCGAGCTGATCACGATGGTCGGTGGCGCGGCCGACGTCGTGGCACGATACACGCCTGTATTGGAAACGATGTGCAAGACGGTGCAGCGGGTCGGCGAGATCGGCGCCGGCCACACGATGAAGGCACTCAACAACTACCTCTCGTCGGTCGCGCTGTGGGCCTCGGCCGAGGCACTCTTGGTCGGGGCGCGCGCCGGCCTCGATCCGAAGACGATGGTCGAGGTCTGGTCGAAGGGGACGGCGAGTTCGCACGCGGTGCAGGTCAAGCTCCCGTTGGCGATGCTGCCGCGCACCTTCGACTACGGTTTCAGCCTCGGGCTGCTGGCCAAAGACCTCCACATCGCCGCCGAGATCGCGCGCGGCTTCGACCTCCCGATGCCGCTCTTGGCCCAGGCCGAGAACCAATGGGAGCTCGCGAAGCACGAGTTGGGAGCACAGGCCGACTACACCGCCGTGCTCCTCCTGCTCGAGAAGTGGGGCGGCTTCAGCATCCCGAAGGCGGAATGACCGCCCGCACTCCGCTCGCCAAAGAGAGGTGCCGTCGATGACCCTGTCCGCCGCCAAGGAGATCGAGGGCTCGCGCTTCGGCCTCTTCCATCGCCTGATCATCCTGCTGATCGGGCTGACCGTCGCCTTCGACGGCTACGACACGTTCGTGCCGGCCTACGTCATCAAGTACGTCGCGCGGCCGGACGTCTGGGATCTCTCGAAGACGCAGGCGGGCTGGCTCGTCTCCGCCGGCCTCGTCGGCTTCATGGTCGGTGCGCTCGTCCACGGCGAGATCGCCGACCGGGTCGGCCGGCGCCCGACGTTGCTCGGCGGGCTGTGGATCGCCGGCGTGTTCTCCCTGGCTACCGCGCTGTTCGCCAACGACGACCGCACGTTTCTGGCGCTGCGCTTCCTCACCGGCCTGGGCCTGGGGACGCTGCTCCCGCTGGCGACGACGTACGTCACCGAGTTCGCGCCGGCGCGCGGCCGGAACGCCTTCGTCGTGTGGGGCGCCGCGGCCGGCTGGGTCGTCGGCGCGATCGTCGCCGCGCTGGTCGGCATCTTCCTCACCCCGAGCTTCGGCTGGCACGCACTGTTTTGGTTCGCCTCGCTCTCGCTGGTCCTCACCGTCGTCGCGCAGTTCGTGCTGCCGGAGTCGCCGCGCTACCTCGCGCTGCGCGCGCGTTTCGCCGAGCTCACCAAGCTGCTCTCGCGCATTCGGCCCGAACGTGCCGCGTTCTACCGCGACGCGACGTTCACGCTGCCGCACGTCGTCGCCGGAGCCGGCTCACCGCTGGCACTGTTAGCGCCGGCCTATCGGCGCAACACGATCCTCATCTGGGTCTGCGCCTTCCTGATCCTGTTCGACATCTACGGCCTGAGCGGCTGGCTGCCGACGGTCATGGCCGCCCGCGGTGAGAGCTTCGCGACCAGCTTCGGCTATGGGGCGCTGATCCAGATCATGTCGCTGTTCGGCGCGTTCGCCTGCGGTGCGATCGCCGACCGGCGCGGCGGTCGCAAAGGCCCGCTCGCGATCTGGTGGCTGCTCGGCGGCGTCGCGGTGCTGCTGCTCGCGCTGGTCAACGGCCACCTGACGAACTTCGTGTTCATCGCTGCGGCGGGCTTCTTCGTCATCGGCGGCCAGTTCATCCTCAACAACTTCACCGCCGTCGCCTACCCGACCGAGCTGCGCGCGACCGGCGTCGGGATGGAGCTGGGCATCGGGCGGATCGGCGCGATCCTCGGCCCGTACATCGGCGGGGTGCTGCAGGACACGTTCCACAACGCCGACGGCTTCTTCGGCGCGATGGCGCTGGCGGCGCTGCTGAGCGCTCTGGCCATCACCTTCTCGCGCCCGGTCGAGGGCGATCTCGCCAGCGCCCCGACGATGCCCCAGGACGCGGTCGCCTAGAATGGATCGGTCGTAGGGGATTGACGGATGGTCCTTTCGGGCTATACTGACGAACATCGGCTGGGCCAGCCATCGATCGGCGGCCGCCCAGCCAAAAGTCGCAGTTTGGCAGCGCCAGAGGAGAGATCGTGCCCGAGTCCCCCCGTCCGTCGAACGGCCACCAGAGCGGGCAGGCCGGCGGAACCCGCCCCTACACCCAGGCCGACGTCGAGCGCCTACGCGGGAGCGTCCACATCGAGTACACGCTCGCGCGCCGCGGGGCCGAGCGGCTGCGGGCGCTGCTCGCCGCCGGTGAGCCGGTCGCCGCACTGGGCTGCCTGACGGGGGGCCAGGCCGTCGAGGCCGTCAAGGCCGGGCTCGAAGCGATTTACCTCTCGGGCTGGCAGGTCGCGGCTGACGCGAACACCGCCGGCCAGATCTATCCCGACCAGTCGCTCTATCCGTACGACTCGGTCCCGAAGGTCATCGAGCGGATCAACAACGCGTTCGCACGCGCCGACCAGATCGACACCGTCGAAGGTCACCGCGGCGCTCGTGACTGGTTCGCGCCGATCGTCGCCGACATGGAGGCCGGCTTCGGCGGCCCGCTCAACGTGTTCGAGCTGACCAAGGCGATGATCGCGGCCGGCGCGGCAGGGGTCCACCTCGAAGATCAACTCGCGTCGGAAAAGAAGTGCGGCCACCTGGGCGGCAAGGTGCTGATCCCGACGCAACAGGCGATTCGCAACCTGATCGCGGCCCGGCTGGCGAGCGACGTCCTCGACATCCCCACGGTGCTGATCGCGCGCACCGACGCCGACGCCGCGAACCTGCTGCTCTCCGACATCGACGAGCGCGACCGCCCGTTCCTGACCGGCGAACGCACGCCGGAGGGCTTCTATCGCGTGCGGCCGGGCCTCGACCAGGCGATCGCGCGCGGACTGGCCTACGCGCCGTACTGCGACCTGATCTGGTGCGAGACCTCGCATCCCTCGCTCGACGAGGCGCGCGCCTTCGCGGACGGCATTCACGCGCAGTTCCCCGGCAAGCAGCTCGCGTACAACTGCTCGCCCTCGTTCAACTGGAAGCTCAAGCTCGACGAAGCGACGATTGCGAGCTTCCGCCACG
>Ga0302324_100030838_pt1 | contig 10128 bp, 8 predicted proteins | sample Palsa_T0_1_FD_201949 | JGI IMG/M metagenome (GOLD analysis project Ga0302324, IMG submission 201949) | Peat permafrost microbial communities from Stordalen Mire near Abisko, Sweden - Palsa_T0_1 | ecosystem: Environmental > Terrestrial > Soil > Palsa > Peat permafrost | place: Sweden: Abisko... | reverse complement strand
ACAACCCATCGAAGACTGCCTCGGTCCGGGCACCGGTCGGTCCGATGCTGTTCTGCGTGACCCTGGGGCTCCTCTGCGGCGCAATCGCTCTCAGCATCCCGGTCTATCTGCCATTTCGGGCGAGGGAAGTGGGTGTCAAAGGCGCCTCGATCACCGGCTTACTGTTTACGCTCATGGCGAGCTTTGGGGTTTTAAGTTCATTCTGCTTTGGTCTGCTGCGCGCAAAATTCTCAGTTTCCCTGATCCTGTTCGTGGCCTTTTCGCTGTGGGCTGTCGGCATCGTCATCCTCGCCATTGGGCATACGGTTCCAGTGCTGATGCTCGGCGCATTCATAATAGGTATTGGAGGTGGCCAGTCCCAGCCATCGATTTTTTCTATGGTGGCCACGGTATCACCGCCGCCGAACCTGACGCGGAATAATGGCATGATCAAAAGCGTCTTCTACATCGGTCCATTCATCGCTACATCGCTCCTGGGACTTCTGTGGCACCACGAAGCTGCTCGCCTGAGCCTTCTGACGCTGGGTGGGATTTCAGTGGCAATGGCCATTTGCGCTTTGATCGCCGCTACAGGGTTGACGGAGAAGTGGAGGAAGCCGTTCGCGCGGACAAACTAAGCGGGGGGCGTAACCCTTCAATCGGAATTAGCGGTCAAAGGGTCTTAGGGTCTCACACCATGGCATCGGGATCGTAAGCGTTGTGAGTACGGATGAAGTCCAGAAAAGCTCGGTGGACATGGCCCTGATAGCTCGTCTTCTTCCAAATGATTGTAGCGCGACGCGTGGCGGCGAGCTCGGGTACGCGCAGGTCGACCAATAGCCCGCGCCGGACCTCGTCGCGGATCGTTGCCCGAGAAAGACAGCCAAGCACGTGTCCCTTGCGAACTGTAGCCTTCACCGCTTCAATACTGTCCGATTCAAAGACTATGCGCTGGGAACTTAAATATTTGAGGGCCTCCATCGTTAACGACAAGCGCTCGCTCGAATGCGCTTTCTCGAGGGCCCACGGCTCGTTAAGAAATTCTGCAAGCGGTGCGCCGACTTCTGTCGCGAGGGGATGACAGGGAGCGCAAAATACTGAAAGCGGGTCATCCACCCACGCGCGATTCTCCATGTCGCTTCGGTTGTTCGGGCTGCCGATAAACCCGATGTCCAAGCACATGCGATGCACCTGGCCGATGATGTCCGAGGAAGGACCCACCGAAAGGTCAATCGTGACTCCGGCGTGGAGCGCGGTGAAGTCCGCGCAGACTTCAGAGACTGTGGAATAGGCTAGCGACGGGGTCGCACCGAGGCGAAGTCGCTCGGCCAACTGGTCGTCCGGAGTCAGTCTCTCAAGATCTTCCGCCTGCCGTAGTAGCGCGGCCGTGCGGGATTGTACGAGGCGGCCGTGATCCGAGAGCAGAAGGCGTCCCCCCTCCCGCGCAAACAGCTGGACATTCAAATGATTCTCAAGGTCCCGCAATGCCATACTCGCCGCTGACTGGCTGAGTGCGATCTCATCGGCCGCCTTGGCGATGCTCCCGCAACGTGCAATCGCTTCAAACACGGCGAGCTGGCGCAATGTTATTTTTACGGTTCGCCGGCGGCTGCCCCGTCGATCTTGCGCCGCAACACCCTGCCCCCGAACAAGTGATTTGCCATTAACAGCGACAATTTCGAGCAATGTAACTTCTCCCAATCATAGAGACGTCCGTTCTTCTTGGTATCCAGTAAGACAGTCGACTCGCCGTAAGATTATCACACCTATTATCCAACTATCTATATCATCTAACTACCTAGCAGGACCTCGCCGTTACCCGCTTTCGGATAGTACGGTTCGATCAGCGCCAGAAGCCTCGACCATGGGCGCGCGCGGCCTCTTCTAAAAGTGGTTGCACGCCGCGAAGATCCGCGTTCACAGAAGTCGTTATGGGAATCGCCCTGGTGATCAGGTATCGAACCGGAACATGCAATGGATTGAGGCGCGGCATCGAAGCTGACCGCGCGTTTTCCGCCGGTCAGCCCTCGAGCAGGTCCACGACGCTTTTGGACTCCAGCCATTTTCCCATGGCCTTTTCGACCGACGCCGTGTGCTTGCGCCAGTGTGCTTCCGCGCCTGGCCCATCGCCCTGTTCTATGTATTCGATGAGCTTGCTCAGTGAGGCGAGGCCCAGCCTCTTCGCCTTGCGATTGTCCGTCTCCCTGCCGGCGGTCGCAGCCAACGAAGACCAGCAACGCTCTAAAATGTCGTCCAATACGGTCGTCAGCAGAGTAAGGGTGGGGATCCCCACCAATTGGATCAGCTTGTTGCGGAAGCGCGCAGTGTCTGTTCCAAATTGGAAATCGTTGTCGAAATGTGCCATCCCGGCGCTGAAGCACTGACGCAGCTCGGCGGCAGCAACCGGATTTCTGCTCTCCGCGACCAAGCGGGCCGCGACCGGTTCGATCAAGGCATGCACCCGATAAATCTCCGCCAGCGACGTGCCGTTCACTTGCAGCACGAGGCTCAGATAGCGCGTAGCGAGCCCGATATCCGGCTGCAGCACGACCGAGCCGCCGCGCGCGCCGCGGATAATCGAGATGAGACCCTCCGACTCGAGAATGCGCACCGCCTCACGCAACGTTGGCCGGGACACACCGAATCGCTCCATCAGAGCGCTCTCGGGAGCCAGCAATGAGCCGACGGCGATTTCCCGGCGCACGATCTGGCGACGGATCTCGGAGGATACGATCTCAGCAGCCTTCGGTACGCGGATCGTGCCCTTCCCCGCGTTCTGGGAGTTGTAGAGGGTGCTTTTTCCCGTCTGCTTGATCATTCTGCGAGTCACAGCCACAACACTGTCCCTTCATTGAGTACTATCGACACTGACTTGTACGAGCCGCACCAATTTCCGAGTCTCTGTCATCGCCTCATTTTTAAAGACCCTCGAATGATGCAACGACATGGTTCAGGACACCCTTTGGACCGACGATTCGTCGCTTTTGCTAGCATCCATTTGGTGAATTAATTAAAAAAAGCCTTTGAATATCATACCTCCCTCGATCAGGTTTTTGGCAGATATTGAACGGATAGCTTACAGGTACGAGCGCCGTCGAAAGACCTAGCAAGTTGTTTGATATTGCTTTTTATTTAGTAGTATGATTTAACCATATAGGGCTGAAGGGGGGAATGATGGCGAATACACCTGTGCCCACGAAGGAAATACTCGTCGACATTTACCGCAGGGCAACGCTCATCAAGCAAAACGATGAACGTTTCCGCTCCGTCATCAAATCCGGAAAACTGGCGATGGTGTTCTACTCTCCTCGTGGTCAGGAAATCATTCCATCCGCGATATCCGCCAATTTGACGGATGCAGACTACATCGTAACGATATATCGCGGTGTCCACGACATGCTGGCGAAAGGCATACCACTGAAGCTTTTATGGGCGGAGTTTGCGGGGCGCGCCACCGGTGCTTGCAAAGGCAAGGGTGGACCCATGCACGTGACGCATCCGGCCACCGGCATCATGGTCACAACCGGAATCGTCGGTGCATCGCTCCCCATCGCCAATGGACTCGCCCTGGCAGCGCAGGTGCGCAGCGAGAAGCGGGTCGCAATCGCCTATTTCGGCGATGGTGCATCGAACATTGGAGCCTTCCACGAGGCTCTCAACATGGCGTCGATATGGAAGCTGCCGGTCGTTTTCGTTTGTCAAAATAACAAATACGGCGAGCACACGAAGCTTGCGTATTCAACTGCCGTGCCCAACATCGCGCTGCGCGCGGTCGCATATGGGATGCCGGGCGTTACGGTGGATGGCAATGACCCGCTGGCCATGTACGCCGTGGCCAACGAGGCGATCGAACGTGCCAGATCCGGTGGTGGGCCGACATTGATCGAAGCGAACACATTCCGCTTTTTTGGCCATGTGCTCGGCGACAACGATGCGTACATGGACAAGGGAGAGAAGGCCGCGGCTATGGCACGTGACCCTGTGCCGTCGTTCCGAGCCTGGCTCATTGCCGCTGGGTACGCGAAAGAGGCCGAGCTGTCGGCCATGGAAATGGCCATCGAGCGGGAGATCGACGAGGCGGTGGAGTTCACACTGGCGAGTCCGTACCCGGATCCGGCGGAACTGCGGCGCGACGTTTATGAGAAGGAGCTGTCAGCATGAGCGCACTGCCGGCATCCGAGAAGACCGTCGAGCAAACGGCCGCGAAGATGAATGTCATCCAGGCAATCAATCTGGCGTTGGACGATGCCATGGCCGGCGATCCAAACGTGATCGTGATTGGCGAGGACGTTGCGGATCGAGAGCAAGGTGGTGTTTGCGGGGTCACGAAGGGTTTGTCAACGAAGTACGGCGCCCTGAGGGTTCGCTCTACGCCCATCTCAGAACAGGCGATCGTGGGGGCGGCCATCGGGGCCGCCATCGCAGGACTTCGTCCGGTTGCCGAGATCATGTTGATGAATTTCACGACCGTGGCGATGGATATGATTGTCAATCACGCCGCCAAACTGCGTTTCATGTCGGGCGGACAGACTCACGTCCCGCTGGTCATTCGAACGATGACGGGCGCGGGCCTGGGATCGGGCGGTCAGCATGCAGACTATCTCGAGGCGTGGTTCGCACATGTCGCCGGTATCAAAGTGGTTGCGCCGTCCAATCCCGCCGATGCATACGGCCTCATGTTGTCCTGCGTCGAGGACCCCGATCCTTGTTTGTACATCGAGCACATGCCGAGTTATTGGACTCCTGGCGTAGCCCCGCAACGAGGCACGCGGGTGCCGCTTGGCAAGGCGCGGATCGCGCGTGCGGGAAGTGATGTGACCGTGGTCACCTACAGCGGCATGGTCGGACCTTGCCTCGCAGCCGCCGAAAGCCTGGCGAAACGCGGAACCGGCGTTGAGCTGATCGATTTGCGAACCATCTCACCGTGGGATGAGGAGACGGTTCTCGATTCCGTCGCCAAGACCAAACGCGCAGTCGTGGTCCACGAAGCGGCACGACGTTTTGGTGTCGGAGCGGAAATTGCCGCAACGATCGGGAAAGCCCTTTTTGGATCTTTGCGGGCGCCTATCCAGCGCGTCGGTTCCCCCGATTGCCCTGTGCCGTTTTCCAAGCAGCTCGAGGCCGCATTCCTCCCCGATGAGACGCGTATCATCTCTGCCATCATGAAGACGTTGGAGCCGGCCTAGACTCACTCGATCGTCCCAACGAGGTCGCCAACCTTGTAGACCGTTCCCGGTTGGCCGATGATTCTCACGCGTCCCGAGGCTGGCGCTTCCACTTCCTCGACCGCCTTGTCGCTTTCGAGCGTGTATAGGACTTGCCCCGCCTGCACCTGGTCACCGTCGGTCACCAGCCACTGGCTCAGCGTCCCTTCATTCATGGTAAATCCGATCTTGGGGAACAATATCTCGGTACTCATGCACGATGCCTTGAGGTATTTGCGGATGGAAACCGGGCGGGCCGCTTCTCGATGAAGGCGCGGACCCCCTCGATGAAGTCTGCATTACCGACACAGTCGACCATCGCCGCCGTTTCGGCCGCCAACTGCTCGCCAAGCGGAGTCGTCTTCGAGGCCCTCACAAGGCGCTTGGCGGCAACGATCGCCCCTCTAGGCGCCTGTGCGAGCCGCTGCGTCAGCCGGTCGCTCTCCTGGGCGAGAACTTCGGCCGCAACGACGCGGCTCAGAATTCCCAATCGGTGCGCTTCAACCGCATCGATCTTCGCAGCGCTGAGCAGCAGCGTCCGCGCGGTGCGTTCGCCGACCACCTGCGGCAACAAGCTGGTGACGCCGCCGTCGGGACTGAGGCCAACCCGCTGATGCGCGAACACGAACGCGGCGCTGTCGTCACCGATCGCCACATCGGCCGCCAGCGGGAACAACAATCCCACACCAGCGGTGGCTCCGCGAATGGCCGCGACGACGGGTCGGTCGAAGGCGACCACGGCTTGAACCAACTCTCCGACCGCCGCGAGGCGCCGCGCGAAATCGGCCTGCCGTGTTTCGACGTCCTGTTCGATCGAGCGCGCAAAGCCGACGAGATCGCCGCCGGCTGAGAAGACCTTGCCTTTCCCTTCGATCAGGATGCAGCGTATCGAGGGATCGTCCTGCGCCGCCCGGAACAGTTGCTCCAGCATCGGGATCGCAGTCGATGGCAGCGCGTTACCGAATTCGGGCCGATTGAAGCTCAGACGCAGCACTCCGTCGGTCAGATCGACGAGATAGTTCTGGTCATCGGGTGTTTTGATCATGCCGGCTGGCCCTCATTTTGCGATCGGCGGCGGTTGGTCACCAGACAGGCGACAGCGCTGCAAGATTGCTATATCTCGCCGCAGTTTGTCCAGCGCCCGCGGCTCCGTTGCTTTGCATATATAGTTAAGGAAACTCTGATTTACCGGTAGAGTCTGATACATCATTGATTTTCAAACGAGCAGGATGATGAAGCAGCAGACACTGACGGGATTCGAGCGATACGGGAAGACGACGCGACGTGCGCAGTTCCTGGCGGACATGCACCGGATAGTGCCCTGGGCGGAACTGGCGGCGGTGGTCGAACCGTTCTATCCGAAGGTCAGCGAAGCGGGCGGCCGACCGCCGCTGCCGCTTGAGCGGATGTTGCGGGTGTACTTTCTGCAGCTGTGGTTCAACCTGTCGGATCCGGCGGTCGAGGAAGAACTGTACGACTCGGTGGCGATGCGCAACTTTGCCGGCATCGATCTGGGAGTCGAGGCGGCGCCCGACGAGACGACAGTGTGCAAGTTTCGCCATCTTTTGGAGAAGAACAAACTGGGGAAGAAGCTGCTGACGAGCGTCAACGATCATCTGAGGCGCAGTGGCATCAAGATCACAACCGGGACGATCGTCGATGCGACGATTATCGGTGCGCCGAGTTCGACGAAGAATAAAGAGGACAAACGCGACCCCGAGATGCATCAGACCGCGAAAGGCAAACAATGGTACTTCGGCATGAAGGCGCACATCGGGGTCGACAGCCGCACCAAGCTGGTTCACACGGTGCTGGCCTCTGCGGCGAATGTGGCCGATTGCCTCGCGCTGCAGTACCTGCTGCACGGGAAAGAGAGGCGAGTCTGGGGTGATCAAGCCTACCGCGGACAGAAGGCCGCGATCCGTGCCGGGGCGCCCCGAGCGGAGGACTTTACGAATCAACGCTACCGGTGGGGCAAACGCATTGATGAGTCGGTCAAGGCCACCAACCGTCGCAAGTCCAGCGTGCGAGCCAAGGTTGAGCACGTGTTTGGGGTGATCAAGCGGGTCTTCGGCTTTCAGAAGGTGTGTTACCGAGGGTTGGCGAAGAACCTGCACCGGCTTGAGGTCACTGCAGCGCTGGCGAATCTGTTCTTGTCGCGCAGGAGATTGCTGAATGCGTAGGGAACGAGTCGGCGAAAGCCGCCGAGTTCGGGTCTTCCAAGCGAAATGCAAAGACGTTTCCGCGGAAACGCGCGCCGGTGCCCGATCGGAACTAAATCCCAATGCCTTCTTTGCCCTCATACCCAGTTTTTCAGACCTTCCTTAAATGATATATCTCAACAATGGAGCTTAACTGCTTGCCCACGCGGGCGAGAAGAATGGGAAGGTTGTCAGTGGGATTCGGCGGGGGTGTGCAATGTTCGGCAAGGTCTTTATATTATCTAATCTAATCTCATTGTTGCGGCGGACCGATAGATATATATATTATCTAAATGTAACGGGCTCAACTCCAGGCGGCTACGATGCGACTGCCTAGACGTGCCGAACTGCAATCGGGTGATGCGAACGGAGAAAGTTTGCTGCGGAACAGGGTGCTGAGACGTCTCGCGGCGGAGTGGATACGGGTGCATCTCGGCGGCACGCGCTCGGCAAGGGTGTCATGGACGGTGGCTGGTCAATGACCCGTGCAGATCCAAGCGGATGGCAGGTAAGGTGGGATGCTGCCCGCGCCGCGTCTTTGATCGCCACTGGCGCGTGGGCGAACCTGACGATGGCCGACCATGCCACCGCGCTTGTAAATCGCTCGCCTAATCGAGTCTTGGCGGTCGAAGGCGATGAGAGTTTCACCGCCGCTGCGCTATTTGCCAAGTCTCGCAAACTCGCTGACGCTATGCTTCGTCGCGGACTTCGGCGGGGGGACCGAATCTCGTTCCAGCTGCCGAACTGGCATGAAACGATGATCATCGATTTGGCCGCCACGTTGGCGGGCATGATCGTCAATCCGCTCGTTCCTATTTTCCGCGAGGCGGAAGTCGGCTTCATGACCCGCGAAATGGGCAGTCGTATGATTTTCGTGCCGGCGGTTTTCAGAGGTTACGACTATGTTGGCATGATGGGCCGCGTGCTTGCGGCGGCGGCAGGGCCTCCGCCGGAGGTCGTGGTCGTGCGGGGTGACGCGGGTCATCACACGCCATTCGAGGCTTTGCTCGCCTCGGGACAAGAGGGAGTGCAGCTCCCTGAAGTTTGCCCTCACGATGTCAAGCTGGCGCTCTACACTTCGGGCACGACCGGCAGGGCGAAGGCAGTCTTGCACAGCCACAACACCGTCGGGGTCATGGCCGAGCAGTTTCGCACACACATGCGGATCACCGAGCGGGACTCGCTTCTCGTCTCGTCACCGGTTACCCACATCTCCGGGGCGATCTTGGCGTTCCAACTGCCTTGGATATCGGGCGCCCGCGCCATACTTCTCGACGTCTGGAACGGAAGCCACGCCGCAGAGCTGATCCGCGAGCACGCCATCACTTTGGCCAACGGAACCGCGCCCTTCATCTCCGATATCCTGCAAGCGTCCGAAGCCACCGGCCATCGCATGCCCTCGCTGCGTGTTTTCCTCGCCGGCGGTGCCGGAATCCCCCAGGCCCTGGCCGAAGAAGCCTACCGCCGGCTCGAGAACTGCGTCCTGTTCCGCTGCTACGGGTCGACGGAAGTGCCGACCGTGACTTTGGGAAGCATGGACAGGGCCGACATGCGCCTGAACGTCTCCACCGACGGTCGCCCAGTTTTCAGCGAATTAAAGATCGTCGATCCCGTGACAGAACTGGCGGTCCCGGCCGGTGCCGAGGGCGAGATCATGATGCGCGGCGCTCAGACCATGCTGGGATATCTGAGGCAGGAAGATAATCTGACGGCGTTCGATGCCGATGGATTCTTCCGTTCGGGCGATCTAGGCCGCTTCGTACTCGAGGACTGGATCGAGATTTCTGGAAGATCCAAGGATATCATCATCCGCTCGGGCGAGAACCTCAGTCCGAAGGAAATCGAGGACGCCCTCCTTGCGCATCCCGACATCGCAACGGTTGCCATCGTCGCCAAGCCGAGCGAACGCACCGGTGAAGCCGCCTGCGCGTTCGTGGTGCCGAAGCCGGGCCGGGTGCCGACGCTCAAGACCATCGCGGATCTTCTCATCGCGCGCGGTTTCGCCAAGCAGAAGATCCCGGAGCATCTGGTGATCGTCGATGCGTTGCCGACTACCGCGGCCGGAAAAGTGCAAAAGCACCTCCTTCGGGAACGAGCCAAATCGATGGGGTTTGAAGCGTGATGGCAAGCCTGCTCTTCTTCAGCCCCAACCGTGACCGTTTGGGTTGCTGCGGGGTTTGAAAAGAGAATTTCAAAACCAGAAAATGCTGAGTGGATGAGAAATAACAGTGCGTCTCAAATCGATCGGCGATGTGGAGGTCATCGAGCCTCATATTGAAATATGCGACGCCCATCATCACTTATGGCATTTGCAAGATCCTCCGGAAATGCTGCCCGGAGTCGCTCTTACGTACCTTCTTCCAGACTACCTGAAGGATATAAATTCCGGCCACGCGGTTCGCAACAGCGTATTCATAGATTCCTCGGCATTCTACCGGGCTGATGGAGACCCTAGACTCCGCTACGCCGGCGAGACCGAGTTCGCCAACGGCATCGCGGCGATGTCCGCCAGCGGCCGTTACGGGGACTCGAGGGTGTGTTCGGCCATCGTCGGCCGCATCAACCTCAGCAGGAGTCAAGGTGAAATCGAGCAGTTGATCGATGCGCATCTCGCGGCGGGAGGAGGTCGCTTCCGCGGTGTGCGTCTTTCCGCCGCTTATGACCCGACGGGCTCCGTCGTCATGAAATCCAAACAGGCGCCGCCGAATATATGCGTCTCACCTGGTATCCGCAACGATCTGAAA
>Ga0302324_100030834_pt1 | contig 10128 bp, 10 predicted proteins | sample Palsa_T0_1_FD_201949 | JGI IMG/M metagenome (GOLD analysis project Ga0302324, IMG submission 201949) | Peat permafrost microbial communities from Stordalen Mire near Abisko, Sweden - Palsa_T0_1 | ecosystem: Environmental > Terrestrial > Soil > Palsa > Peat permafrost | place: Sweden: Abisko... | reverse complement strand
GAATAATGGACCGACCAAGGCTGCGGCCAAGCTGACCAGCACCATGTCAAGAAAACCGGCCCCCATTCTCTCCCAAAATCCCGCTCGCGGATAGGCCAGCGCGGACGGCGGGGCGAGCGGCGGAACCATGGCAGCGGTCGAAATCGGCGGCGGCGAGTCAGCAGCGGTCGCAGTCGGCGCCAGCGAGGCGGCGACGAGAGAAGGTGTCGCGGGCGGCGGGCGACTCGCGCGCAGGGCCACGAAGACGGCGGTGACTCCCGCCCCCATCCCCCACCAACTGAAAGCGCAAAACGTCAACAAACCAATGACCGGCACCAAATACAAGAGCGTGAGCAGAAAGGCGCCGATGAGAAACGAAATCAAAGGCCGTTGGCCCGCGCTCAAACCAAATGCGCCGCAGATTCTGCCGCCGATATATTCCAACACCGCCGCTTTGCCGACCAATCCCGTCAAACATATCGCCACAAGAAGAAACGGCACCACCGCGATGCCGAGGACCGTGACGCACAAGATCAGGCAGAGGATCGGCACGGCCAATTTCGCCAGGATGCCCGCGGCGAACGTGGTCGCAGGGCGGGCGGAGATTTGTTCGACGCAACATTGCACCGGATGCGGAAACAAAACCGCAATCAGGAAATAAATTAGAAAAAAGAAGCCGGCGATCCACCATATCCAGCCCACTCCGAGCGACAGCGGCCGCAATTCAAAGACGCACTGCGAAACCCAATCCGTCAACCAGCGCAATTTCATAAATCTGGCCGGCACCATCCCGGAGCCTACATCCACTATCTCGCCGACCACTTTGCCGCCTTCGGCCACATAGTTGGTTCCTCCGACGGTCACTAATTGCCCGCCAATATGAGCCTTGGGACCGAGTTGTGCGCTCCCCATGACGGCCACAACATCGCCTCCAACCTGGCCATCAATCTCCGCATTTCCGCCAATCACCACCACTTGTTCGTCCACCGTGCCGTGGATCTTGGCCGATCCACCGATAACGACCACGACTCGAGCGGAATCTCCCGGCATGAGTTCCACATCCTTGCCAATTTCAACCCACTGATCGCGGCGGTTGCCGGTTTTTTTGATGTCAGCGTTCTCATCGTTTGTCTGCGCCAGAATTGCCAATGGGCAAATCATCGTCCAGCTTAGAGTTGCGAGCGCCAACAGGCGCATGGATATCGTTATTTTCATAGTGTAATTCTTCCTGGCCTCGCCAAAGCGAAGCGGACAAAAACCGTGCCAAAGCCTGCGCAAACGGCGCAGGCGCCCGCCGCCGCCACAAGGCAGGCCAGCATAAACCATTTGCCCAGATGTTCCGCCGCCAGCGCCACTGCGGCCGCCAATGCGCCCAGCACGTCCCAGAAGCATTTCACGCCCGAAATCACCGGCGCCACGCAACGATAGGCTGCGGCCATAAGACCCGGCTCCCCCGCGCTCCATCCCACTACGGCCGCGGCCACCGCCGCCAAGGTCAAAACGAAAAATGCGATCCGCACGGACACCGGCCATTTGGTCCAGAGGCCCACATGCCAGGGTGCGGGCTGTTCCAGCGCGCTCATGGTCCGCGTCAGAAGTCCGGGCGGCGCGGCCAAATCCGGCAGACCCTGCAAGGCCCGGCCGATCTCCGTCTCCAATTCATGTTCCAACTCCGGATTCATGCGCGCGGCCTCCAATCATCCTGCAATTGCGGCCCCAGTTTCTTGCGCAACACTTCCCGTGCGCGAAAAATATCGGTCTTCACCTTGCCCAGCGAGACGCCAAGCTTGGCGGCGATTTCCTCGTATTTCATGCCTTCCAGGTGAAAGAGGACCAGTGGCACGCGTTGCGCGTTGGGCAATTGGCGCAGGGCCTGCTCCACCATGAGGCGGCGCTCCGCCACGGCGAATTCCTCCTCCACATCGTTCGGCGCGGCAAATTCGATCTCCGTCTCTTCGCCCGCCGGGTTGCGATGGAGTATCTCCGAAAAAAAGCTCCAGCGCGCGCGGTAGCGCGACAGATGATTCAGGCTCAGGTTGATAGCCACGGTCTTGAGCCAGCCGCCTACGCGCGGATCACCCGCCAGTTCGCCGAAACGTTCGAAGGCCCGCAGAAAAACTTCCTGCGAGATGTCTTCGGCTTCGGCGGTGTTGGCCACCAGGCGCATGGCAGTGCTAAAAACCATATCTTGGTAATTTCGCAGGAGCGTTTCGAATTGTTTGGCGTCTGTCATGGCCGGTTCTCGAACGTCGGAATAGAATCCTAAGTCCGGCGCGCCGCGCGATGCAAAACTGTTCCGGTGTCTTCGTCAACAAAATCATCCATTTTCTGTTTGGTTGCATAACACAGCGGGGCGGAGAATTGTTTCAAATAGTTTGCCTAGGAAATTTGGCATTATCAATAACGCCTTCCATCAGGCCGGTGTCGATACGGTTTCGGGACCGGCGCGTGTCGCCCGCCTCGGTTTCGATAGCGTGGCTATTTGCACCGCGGCGGCGGGTATCGCCGAAAATCTTTGACATTCGTTGCATGTGAGACTATTCAAAGTATCAAATGAGCGATACATTGACAAAGCGAGCGTCGAAGGGATTATTCGGCGAGGTGAAGGTGGCGGAATTTGGCGGGCTGGCCGTCAAGAAATCAGGTGGCGGCGTGGTCATCTCTTTTGTTCGTGGATCGACCGGCAGATTCGCAGCCTTGGAATTCAGCCCATCCCAACTGATTAAAGTGATTCAAACCGGGCTGCCGGTTCGGGAGTTGAAAGACTTGCAAGAGAGTCTTGCGGTGCCGATGGATCAACTTGTCCCCATGCTCGGAATCTCGAAGGCCACGCTCCATCGCCGAATAGCTGGCGGAAGGCTTGGACCCGCCGAATCCGACCGGGTCGTGCGCTTCGCCCGGCTGATGGGCAGGGCAGTCGAAGTTATGGAATCCGAGGAAAACGCCCGCCGATGGCTGACCTCGCCTCAATTTGGGTTGGGCGGCGCGGTGCCATTGGCCTATGCCGAGACGGAAGTGGGTGCGCGCGAGGTCGAGGACTTGCTCGGTCGAATTGAATACGGAGTTTACTCCTGATGCCGGAGGCGTGGCGCATCGCCAAGGAGAAACACGCCGCCGCCGCGTTTTCTGGCGAAGGCGCGGCCAAGGCAGGTGGACGTTGGAACTCGCGTGGCGTGCCGGTCGTTTACACGAGCAGCACCAAATCCCTGGCCGCCCTGGAAAGCTTGGTTCACCTAAACCCGCCGGTGCGTTTCAAATATGTCGCCATGCGCGTCAAGTTCGACGACGCGCTCGTTGAGATTGTCCCTCCCAAATCCCTTCCTCCAAATTGGCGGGCTGAACCGCCGACGTCATCCAGCAAACAGATTGGCGATGCCTGGGTGCTGGCAGGGCGGTCGGCCATGCTTGCTTTGCCAAGCGTGATCGTTTCGGGTGAACCCAACTATTTGCTCAATCCGGCGCATCCAGACTTCGAAAGAATTACCATCAGCAAGCCAGAAAGAATTACCTTTGATCCTCGACTGCTTATCTGAGGACCGTGAAACCATTTGTTGATTGAAATGTCTTGCAAGTTGCTTGAATTGTTGGCCATCGGCGGCGCTTTGTCAGGGAAGATTGGCGGCTTTCCAACGCATGGCGCAGTAGATGCGGGTGGCGCCGCTGGGATGGTCGAAAAAAATCCATTCCTCGACCGGTCCCGGTTCCATTTTCCGATATTCGCCAAGCTTGAGGGCGGCCTCGGCGAATCCATCGGGTTGACGGCCGGCGTTGAGGCCGAACATGTCCGCCTCCATTTCTTGCGACCGGATAAAGCTGTTGGTGAAAGGCGTCAAAACGAAAAAGAATGCACTGAGAACAAAGGCAGCCAGCGGCAGGACGGCCAGATCGCCTATCCCGCTGATGCCCCACGACTCTCCAAACGAGGCCAGCAAACGTTCCATGGCCCATCGAAGAATCGCGAATCCGACCACGATCACGATTCCGAAAAACATGATCTCCTTGAAGATGTGGTTCATCACGTAATGGCCCATCTCATGCGCCATAACCGCTTCGATCTCCGGAAGGGAACAGCGGTTGAGCAAGTTGTCATTGAGCGTGATGCGCATCGTCCCCATGAACCCGCTTACATTGGCGCTCACGCGCGTGGTCTGTTTGGACGCGTCCATCACATAGACTTTGTCCGCCGGGATGCCGTTGGCGCGTGCGAGCCGCAGAATCGGATCCACAACCTTCGGGTCATCCAGCACGGTGTATTTATTGAAGATCGGCGCAATAAAAACCGGGGAGATGACGACCGCGATAATCAAGAAAACCAGCGTGACGGCGGCGCCCCATAAATGCCAAGTGCGCGGCAAACGGCGCACGATCCGGAAAAGCGGAATAAGCAGGATGGCGGTGCCGATGGCGGCGAGGATCACGCCTTCAACCCATTCTTTAAACCAACCGCCCAGAGCCAGATTGGACAGGCCATACTGATGTTCGCGAAAATAGTCCGAATAAATCCCAAGCGGCAGGCCCAATATGGAAGTCAATAATACGTATTGGATGGCGTAGATCGCCGTATGCACGGGTTTGAATCGTGTGCAACGCTGCGCCAGATCGCGCATGCGCGCGGAAAGGCGGCCTTGCAGGAGCAACGCCGCGATGCCGGCGCCGTAAATAAATCCCCAAAGCTGCAGCCAATAGCCTCCCTCGAAATAGGCGTCACTCTGCGCTTTTTTCGCCGGCGGAATCTGATCCAGATAGGCGCGCGTGGCCTTTTCCACGTCAAAGGCCGGCGCAGCCGTCGTCTGGCCAAAAGAGCCGAACGCGAGGCACATCACCAACAGAAACCATCGCAAGGTTTTCATCATGTTTTTGTAATGCTGATCATTCTTTGGAAATCGGCGTTCTGCAATTTAGTGCATGATGAAGTCGGTTCCTGGCATGTCAACAGGGTTCTTGTCGTATTCAGAGGATGGCTCTGCGATGTCGAAAGCTTGCGTTGACGGGCGGAACATCTCGTGGCAACGTAAAATCATGCCGACTGATGTCGCAAAGCCGAAAGTCACGCCCATGCAAATCATGGGTGACCTCGCTCGGCTTACCGCCCGCCAATTGGAAACGGTTATCGAACATGCCTCCGCGTTGCGTCTGCAAAAGCGCAAGGCGGTCATGTCTGAGCGCGAATCGGAAATACTGCGTGTCATTAACCGCGGTTTGAGCGCGGAGAAAAGCGCGCGCTTGGAACAACTCCAGGAAAAGCTCCGGCAGGAGACAATCCGGCCGCGCGAACACCAACAATTGCTCCGGCTTTCGGACGAGCTTGAGAAATTAGCCGCCGAAAGGTTGAAGGCTCTCATTGAGCTTGCCTCGCTGCGCAAGACGTCCGTCCCCAAACTGATGTCGGAAATGGGTTTGAACGGCGCCGCTTATGCCTGAGCGCCCGGACGCGCGCGTGCGTCGCCTCGTCGCCTCGTGGCTGAACGCGCCAGGTTTCATTGCGAGTATTGCCTGACGCCGGCAGGGATCGCTCCTTCCCCATTCTCGGCCGAACACATCCTGCCTCGGAGCAAAGGCGGCGCCGCCACGCCTGAAAATCTGGCTTTTTCTTGTCAGGGCTGCAACGGCCACAAGGCTGCCAAGACGACCGCCCTTGATCCGGCAACGCGAAAAACGGTTTCCTTGTTTCATCCTCGCCGACACAACTGGAGCGATCACTTTGGCTGGACCGCAGGCGGAACGACCATTGAAGGGCAAAGCCCTAACGGGCGCGCCACTGTCCTGGCATTGCAACTAAATCGGATGGGATTGCAGAACCTTCGGCGTCTCATGGTAATGGCGGATCTTCATCCGTCATCGCTCCCTGGGAAATAAAGGTGAAAAGGCTAAAGGCTGAATGCTGAAGGCGAAGACTTTTGCCATTCTTCCCTCTTCCTTTCCTCTGGCTGCGGGATTGACACGGTCTGATCCCGCACTCACTCTTTGAAACAATGTTGGCTCCAGGCATCATCGGCGATTTGCAACGGCGGGTGGGCGCGACGAATGTTCTCACGGCGGAGGAAGATTTGATCACTTACTCCTTCGATGGCACCGCCGCTTTGCGGCAGATGCCCGGCTGTGTGGTCTTCGCTTCCAAGACGCAGGAGGTGCGCGAGGTCCTTCTCTTCGCCAATGCCGCTAAAATCCCCGTCGTCACCCGCGGCTCCGGCACGGGTTTGAGCGGCGGCAGTTTGCCCAGTCCGGATTGCATCGTGCTTTGCACCGTGAAAATGTGCCAAATCCTGGAATTGGACCGCGCCAACCTGACAATACTGGTCGAACCCGGCGTCACCACGTTGCAAATCGCCGACGCGGCCGCAGCCGCCGGGCTTTTTTATCCGCCCGATCCGGGTTCGATGAAAATCTCCACTATCGGCGGCAATGTGGCGGAAAATTCCGGCGGGCTGCGCGGCCTTAAATACGGCATCACCCGCAATTACGTCATGGGCCTGGAGGTGGTGTTGCCGGACGGGGAAATTATGTGGACAGGCAACAAGTGCGTCAAGGATGTCGCGGGCTATTCGCTCAAGGACATTTTCATCGGCTCGGAAGGCACGCTGGGAGTGATTACCAAGGTTCTGCTGAAATTGATCCCCAAGCCGGCGGCCAAGAAAACAATGGTGGCGACTTTCTCGCAAATGGACCGCGCGGCCGAGGCGGTGTCGGCCATCATCGCCGCGCAGATTATTCCCTGCACGCTGGAATTTCTGGACCGCACGACCATTCATTGCGTGGAGGATTACGCCAAGATCGGGCTGCCGCTGGATTGCGAGGCGCTGCTGTTGATGGAAACCGACGGCCATCCCGCCGCGGTGGCCGGCGAAGCCGCGCGCATGGAGCAAATTTGCCGCGAACAAGGCTGCCTGGAAGTGCGCGTGGCTCGCGACGAAGCCGAGGGCAACAAGCTGGCCAGCGCCCGCCGCAGCGCCTTCGCCGCGCTGGCGCGGGTCGCGCCGACGACCATCCTGGAGGACGCCACGGTGCCGCGCAGCGAACTGGCGGCCATGATCCGTTTTGTCGAGGCGATCGCCCAAAAATACAAGTTGCGCATCGGCACCTTCGGCCACATGGGCGACGGCAACCTCCATCCGACCTTCCTCACCGACGAGCGGAACAAGGAGGAAATGCGCCGCGTGGAGGAGGCCTTCAAAGAGATTTTTGACGAAGCCGTCCGTTTGGGCGGCACGATCACCGGCGAGCACGGCGTCGGGCTGGCCAAAAAATCGTTCCTGCCGAAGTTTTTGGGCGGCGCCCAAATGCGCGTGACTCGCGAATTGCGGCGGGTCCTTGATCCCAACGGCATTTTGAATCCTGGAAAAATGTTTGACTTGTGAAAAAAATTCTCGTGAGCGGCAGGCGTGAATTTCTCAAACGGACGTCCATCCTGGCGGCATGGGCGGCGTTGCACCCCTGCGGGCTGGCCGAGGACACCCCCGCCAAATTGGATCCGGCCCTGGCCCAGGATTGGCTGTCCCGCTGGCAAAAGAACATTCTGTCCGATTCCAAAAACCGCTATTGCGACCGCGAGATGAGCGAGGAATTGGGCTGGATGGTCAGTCCCTTTCTCAACGGTTACTATTACGGCTACCGCGCCACGGGCGATATTCAATGGCTCGACAGGCTGGCTGATTGGACCCATGCCTGGACGGCCCGAAGCGTCAAGGAACCCGACGGTTTCCTGGGCTGGCCCAAAAGTGGCACAGGCGGAAACGTCGAAGATAATCTTTATACGGACAGCTTGCTGGGCGAGGCCATGGCGTTGCGGCCGGCCGTTCTGGCCGCGCACGACATTCTGCGCGATCCGGCGCTCAAGGAAAAATGGGGCGATGCGGCGCAAGGGTGGCTGAAGCTGGCGGAAAGCACGTTCGAAAAATGGATAGCGCGCGATTGCTGGCGGGAGGTCAAAGAAGGCGGCGTCTGGGTCGTGCCTATGTTTGGCATTGACCGGCAAACGGGCCAATGGACGGAGAATTACGCGCAACGAGCCAGCGATGGTTTTTCCGACCCCGACAACAAACAAAACCTAATCGCCCTCTGGCTGCTGGCCCTGCACGACGCCACCGGCAAACCGGTCTATCGCGCGCATGCCGAGAAATGGTGGCGCGTGATGAAGTCGCGCATGAAGACGCGCGAGGATGGCAAGTACTTTGTCTGGAATTATTGGGAACCCGCCGGTCCGTGGGATTACAAGCCGGACGGTTCGCCGCGGCATTGGGTCGGTGTTCATCCCAACGGCGGCTATTACAATATCGACTTGGAGGGCATCGTGGCGGCGTTCGAGCACGGGTTGGTTTTCACGCGAGAGGACATCAACAAGCTGATCGCGACCAATCGCGATTTCATGTGGGACCATCATTATGAACAAGCCAAATTTCAGCGCATCGACGGCGGCCAGCCGGACACGCGCTGGAAGGACACGCCGGGCTGTCTCTGGACGGCGCTGGTGCCTCACGACGAAACGCTGCGCAAGGTCTTTCTGGCCAACCATCAGCCCGATTCGTGGGGCGGCATGGCGGTGACACCTTGGTTTCTGTCAAGCGCACTATAACGGCAATGGTTTTACGACGGACCCTTCTCCCGGCCTGTGGCCACCCTCTCCCCGCATCGCGGGAAGAGGGCAGGGAGAGAGATTTCGTGCCAACGTTTCTTAACAACTCTACCCCAGCAATCGCGTCAGTTGATTTTCTCGGCAATGTCCCACCGGAACATTCGTTTTTTCATCCATCGCACCGCCAGTAAATCATAAAACGAGGCGAAGAGCCGGTTCCACACCCCATAATGGGTCTGCCCCGCGAAGCGCGGATGGTGCGAGATGGGGATTTCCGTCACCGAGAAGCCCTCCATCTTGATCAACGTCGGCAGAAAGCGGTGCATGCCCTTGAAAAATTTCAGCCCGTCCACGCACTCCCGTTTGAAGGCGCGATACGTGCAGCCCGCGTCCTCAATTTCTTCACCGGAGAGTTTGTTGCGCACCCAGTTGGCAACGCGCGAGGAGGCGATGCGCAGCCAATGATCGCCCTGCCGGCGCGCCGCCACGCGCGTGCCGCAGACGCAATCGAATTTTTCCAGCGCCTTCAAAAAAGACGGCACATCGCGGGGGTCATTTTGCAGGTCGGAATCCAGCGTGATGATAAGACGGCCGCGCGCCGCTTTGATGCCGGCCCAGAGCGCCGCAGACTGGCCGCAATGGCACGCCAGCCTCTGGCCGCGAATGAGCGGATCGCGCCCCGCGCATTCCTTCAGCGTGGCCCAGGAGGCATCCGTGCTGCCGTCGTCGGTCACGATGATTTCGTAGGGTAACCGGAGCGGGTCCAGAGCCTCATGCGCCGCCTTAAACAAAGCGCGCAAATTGCCCTCCTCGTTGTAACAAGGGAGCACGATGCTCAATGCGGGACTCTCGGTTGCCATGTCGTTTAGGGCGGCCAGTGTAGAGGGGCGCCAGGCGAATGTCTAAGACGGAATTGCGCCTGCTCAAGCTCATTCATTTCGTGGTGGCGAACTGCATTGACGAGCCGGAGTGCGCCAATTTGGCTCAATTTTTGCCTCCACGAATGTCAGAAAATCCAAAAAAAATGCGGAATTATCTGAAATTAACATGGAAATCAACAACTTACGTCGGAACTATCCGGAACGGTCAAAGGCCCAAGGATGTTTCGTCAATATCGTTTCAGGCGGCGGGTCATTTTGACCCAACCGAGCCTCCACCTGGCCGGCATCCCCACTTCCGCAATCTCTCAAAGAACGAGCGCAGAGCGCTTCAGACCATGAACTATAGCATTGATCAGTGGGAAAGCAAGCAACCAGACTTTGAGGTAGTGGCTCTGTTTGAAATCAGATCGGCTCCTGCGACTTGTTAGGCAGCAGTGTCATATCAATGCTCTATAAAATTCACGGTGTGTCCTGCCACAAGCAAACCGACGGAAATCATCAGCAGGAATATGAAAGACCAGGTCGCTCCTCGCCGGTGGCCGAGATTGATAATGCCAAATTGGGTCTGGAATCTGGGCTGAATCATAGTGCTGGTTCGATATGGCACAAATACCCGACTGTCTTTTTTGCTAAAATAAAACTTAAACACTCCGTCGCTCCAGTTGCCAGGATTTCTCCATTCCTGCAGATTGATCTCAT
>Ga0302324_100030833_pt1 | contig 10128 bp, 8 predicted proteins | sample Palsa_T0_1_FD_201949 | JGI IMG/M metagenome (GOLD analysis project Ga0302324, IMG submission 201949) | Peat permafrost microbial communities from Stordalen Mire near Abisko, Sweden - Palsa_T0_1 | ecosystem: Environmental > Terrestrial > Soil > Palsa > Peat permafrost | place: Sweden: Abisko... | reverse complement strand
GTGCGCGAATCCTCCGAGCGGCTGAACCTGGCGTTGCGCGCGTCCAGGACGGGAGCCTGGAGCTTGGATGCGCCATCCGGGGCGCTGGACTGGGACGCGTATGCGCGTGAAATCTTCGGATTCCCAGGCGAGGGTTCCACGGCTCGCTTCCACGATTTGCTCGATGCCGTACACCCCTCGGATCGCGAGCTCGTGTCTCGGTCCATCCTGGGAGCCGATCCGCCCAGATCCGAAGTGGCGGTCGAGTTTCGGGTGGTGTGGCCTGACACGACAGTGCATTACCTGTTCTCTCGCGGCCAAGCATTTTTCGATCACGCCGGGACGCTCGCCCGGGTGGTCGGCGTCAGCCACGACATCACCGGCCAGCGGCGGCTGGAGGAGCAGTTGCGCCACTCCCAAAAGTTGGAAGCGATTGGACGCCTGGCGTCTGGAATAGCGCACGACTTCAACAACCTGCTCACCGTCATCCTCGGCTACACCACGGTGGTTCACGCGAAGTTGGAAAGCGGTGATCCTCTCCGCAGAATGGTCGCCGAAGCGCGCCGCGCCGGCGAACAAGCGGCTTTGCTGACCGGTCAGCTGCTCGCTTTCAGCCGCAAGCAAGTGACGCAGATGGAGGTGCTGGACATCAACGACGCTGTTCGTGGTGTCACCGATATGCTCCAGCGCCTGCTCGGCGAAGACATCGATCTCACCGTCGTGCTGGATGACGCGCTGTTCCCGGTCACAGCCGATGCCGGCCAATTCAACCAGGTGCTGATGAACTTGGCGGTCAACGCGCACGACGCCATGCCAAGCGGCGGCCGGCTCAGCATCGAAACATGCGCCGTTCAGCGCGGCGAAACTTGCGCGATTCAACGCGAGCGTGAAGACGTAGGCCGGCATGGTGTTCGTCCCGCGGGCCGCTATGCCAGGCTGGCCGTCACCGACACCGGCTCGGGGATGAGCGCGGAGACCCTCGGCCATATTTTTGAACCCTTCTATACGACGAAAGATCCCAGCAAGGGCACCGGCCTCGGCCTCGCCACTGTGTATGGCATTGTCCGGCAGCATGGCGGATGGGTTGATGTCGTTAGCGAACTGGGTCGCGGCGCTTCGTTTCAGATTTACTTTCCAGCGGCCGACGGCGCTTCGGCGGCTGCTGCACCCGCGATCGCCGCGCCTGCTTCCGCCAGGAGAACCGGAACCATTTTGCTAGTCGAAGATCAAGCCGCGATCCGGATGCTTTTAGAGGACGTCCTCTCCGAAGCGGGCCATCGGGTGGTGGCGGCAGCCAATGGCAGCGCCGCGCTCGAAATTGTGGAGCAATACACCGCCGTCTTGGATCTGTTGATTACCGACGTCGTAATGCCGGAAATGAGCGGGCCCGATCTGGCGTCTCAGCTCACGCCCTTGCGTCCCACTATGATCGTGCTCTACATGTCCGGCTACACCGACCATGCCTTGCTCCACAGAGGCGCAATTCAACACGGCGCGGCGTTTCTGCAAAAGCCGTTCCTGCCGGAATCGCTGCTGTCTAAAATCGATGAATTGCTAAGCTCGCGGCGGTGATCTTGCCGGCCAGGTTTGGCCATTCTCAGGCGCACCCTCCAAGAACTACGAACTATGATTTACTGGAGGACGATAAATGAGTGAGACTACACGACGGGGATTCATTAAGGAGGCAGCTGCGCTGGCTCCGCTGGCCTTCGCTCCATCCAGCAGAGCGCAATCGAACGCTCCGGCGGAGCACTTTGATTTTGTGGTGGCCGGCGCGGGACACAACAGCCTGGTCTGCTCGGCCTATCTGGCGAAAGCGGGCTACAAGGTGTTGGTGCTGGAAGGCCGTCCCACCATTGGAGGAGGCTGCAAAACCGCGGAAGTGTGCCTGCCGGGATTCAAGGAAGACCTTTGCTCCAGCGTCCACTCAGGTTTCCAGACCAATCCGGCTCTCAAGGAATTGAGCCTTAGTGATTACGGCCTGGAGTATCTCGATCCGGAACTCGTCATGCACATTCCGTTCCTGGATGGCGAGTCCATCACGGTCTGGCGCGATCTGGATCGCACCTGTGAAACCATCGCCAAGATTTCGAGAAAGGACGCGGAAACGTTTCGCAGGCTGGTTCCCGAATATAAAGCGTACGCCGAGAGCGGGCCATCTGGTAGAGGGCAGATACGCCGGGCGAAATTCTGGCAGCAACTGACTGCCATGTCGGGTTACGATGCCACGGGCGTCCTTTTTGAAAGCAGCCATCTCCGGGCCGGGTGCCTAGCGTGCGGCCATTTCGGCGGAGTGCCCGGCGGCGATTTCAACACGGGAGCCCAGGCCTTTTCCCTGATGACGCAAGTGCTCAACGGGCGCCCCATCCCCAAGGGCGGGTCAGGCATGTTGGGCGTGGCGCTGGGACGCTTCGTGGAAGCGCACAACGGCGTGATCTTGACCAACAAACCGGTGGTGCAGCTGATCATCGAGAATGGCAAATGCCTGGGTGTGGAATGCGCGGACGGCAGCAAATACCGCGCTGACAAGGCGGTGATCTCCACCATTCACCTGAAGCACATCGTGAACATGGCGCCGCGCGAGCTGTGGGGCGACGAGTTCAACAGCATGGTGGAGAGCTTCCAGCCGGAACACGCGATGATTCAATTTCACTACGCCACGACCGAAGCCCCGAAGTATCCGTTGGCGGGTGGTGGAACCATATCCAGCGTGGAGGCGGTATTGATGGATCGCCCCGAGAGCGTTCTTCTACTGAACTCCTATAACGCGCGAGGGGAAGCCTGGGTGGAAGACACGCCGCTTCAAATCGTCAGCCCCTCGGTGGGCGATCCCACGCGCGCGCCGGCCGGGCGCCACACCGTGAAGATCGAGGGCACCATGGCTTACCATCTCAAGGAGGGCGGTCCCAAGCATTGGGACAACATCAAGGAGCAAGTGGCCGAGGCGTGCTTCAACCGGCTTCGCCGCTTGGCCCCCAATCTGACGCCGGACAAAGTGCTCGCGAAGTTCCTCGAAAGCCCGCTCGACATCGAACGCATGAATCCGGCGATGTGGCGCGGAAGCGTGCACGCTGGCGACCGGCGCCTGCCGCAGATGGCGCCCTACAAAATGCCAATCCCCGGTCTCTACCAGACCGGCGCCTGCACGCCTCCGGGTGGCTCCATCACCGGCCTCCCGGGGCGGAATGCGGCGGCCGCGATATTCAAGGATTTGGGCACGAGCATCGAAGAGGTGGGGAACAAGAAGTCATGACCGGACGCCTGATCCTGGCGATGCCGCTGCTGATCCTGACGCTGACTGCTCAACAAGAGGTACCGGACAATCCATCGGAGCATGCCGCGCCGGCGCAGCCGGTTCCATACAGCCATAAGACCCATCTAGCTCGCGGACTGCGGTGCCAGCAATGCCACACCAATCCCGGTCCGGGTGCTCAGATGACCTTTCCGGCCAGCGCCACGTGCATGACGTGCCACAACACGATCGCCAAGGACCGGCCCGCGATTCAGAAACTCACGGAGCTGGCCAAGTCTTCCCAACCGATTCCCTGGGTGCGCGTTTATCAGATCACTCCCGGGGTCACCTGGTCGCACCGCACACACTTGCGGGCTGGCATGCTATGCGTGATGTGCCATGGTAATGTCGCCGAACTCGATGCCATGGCTCAGACCACCAGCGTGGTAGCCATGGCGAGTTGCATCGGCTGCCATCAGTCGCACAAAGCGAATACCGAGTGCGCCACCTGCCATGCATGGCCGCCGCCGTCTTAAGATTGACTCGCTTCACACCCGCGCGCCGAGCGCTGCCTTGACGCGCTCCGCCGTGAACGGAATCTGGCGAAGGCGAGCGCCGGTGGCGTCGAACACCGCGTTTCCGATGGCCGCCGCGATGACCGTAATGGCGGTCTCGCCCGCGCCGGTGGCTTCCTCATCCGGCCGGTTCAACAGCACGCATTCCACTTTGGGAACGCTGAAGCCCAGCGGCAAGGTGTGATAGGTTCGCCAGTCGATCGAAGTTACCTTTTGATCGTCCCACGTCACCTCTTCCAGCAGCGCGCGGCTCATGCCCTGGAGCGCTCCACCCTCGGCCTGATTTTTCAGGCCGTCCGGATTCGAGATCGGACCGGCGTCGATCGCGACGAAGACGCGCTTCACCGCGATCTTTCCGGTGTCCTGATCGACTTCGACCTCGGTGACGATCCCCGTATATCCGTTGTCTCCCTCGTAAGCGACACAGGCTGCACCACGGCCGGTGGCGACGCCCGTCTTACGCATTCCGGACTGTGGCGACGGCCGCGCGTCCCAATTCGCCGCCTTCGCCGCGGCTTTCAGCACGTCAATCACGCGCTCGTTCTTGAGATGGCGCAAGCGGTACTCCACCGGATCGGCCTTGGCGTGCGATGCCAGTTCGTCCATGAAGGACTCGTGCGCGAAGGTGTTCTGAAAGCGCGCGGGAGATCGAAGCGGGCCGGTGAAGAAAGGCGACGGGATGTTGTGAACCAGCACGCGCGCGCTGCGCACCGTGCCGGCGCCTTTGGGGACGCCGTCAAACAGAGCAGCGGCGTACGAAGGAATTCCGTTGCTGTTGTTGTTAAAGCCGCGGGGTTCGGGCGCGGGCGATCTGGGCACAAATGCTTCCGGCTCAAAACCCACTAACGACCCGGTGATGACATTGCCGGGAGTGCCGGGCCCCGGCCGATTGCCGAGCGTCGGAGACCAGGCTTCGTGGTCCCAGGCGATAATGTTGCCCTGGGCGTCCAACCCAGCGCGTTCGTCCATCAGAAACGCGTTGCCGTAATTTTCCGATGTCAATTCGTCCTTGCGGGTAAGTTGCACGCGCACCGGTTTGCCGGCGGCTTGCGAGAGCAGCGCGGCATCGTAGGTCACGGTATCGGCGGCGTTCAGCCCGTAGCAGCCGGAGCCTCTGCGATAGATCACGCGTACGTTGTCGGGCTTCAGACCCAATACCATGGCGGCCGTGCTGCGCTGGTACCAAACGCCCTGCGTGGGCGACCAGATAGTTGCCTTCTCGCCTTGCACGTCCGCAACCGCGCAGGAGCTGCCCATCGATCCGTGCGCTTGAAACGGATGAAGGTAGGTGGCCTTTACGACCGCGGCGGCCTGTCCCAGCTTCTGTTCCACGTCTTTCGAGTCGACCAGCAAAATGTCGCGGGTGGGCTTCTGGCTCCGCAGCTGCTGGTAAAAGTCGCCCGCGTTCGCCAACCCGCTGCCCGAACTCCACGTCACCTTCAGCTTCTCGGCGGCCTGCAGCGCCTGCCACGGTTTTTCCGCCACCACGCCGACGAAGTTTTTCTTGACCACTACCTTCACCAAGCCGGGCATGCCTTGGACCGAGCTTTCGTCGACGCCCAGCACGGTAGCGCCGGCGGCCGGAGGACGGACGACGCGGCCGTGCAGCATGCCGGGCAGGCGCACATTATGAACGAATTCGAATTGTCCAGTGACGATTTCAGGCATGTCCGTGCGACGCGCCGGAGTTCCGAGCACGGTCCATTGGCTGGGCGGTTTGCGCTGGGCTTTCGGATCGAGCGCGAGGTTAAACTTCTTGCCGCCCACCAGTTGGCCGTAAGTCACTTTCTTGGAGGGATCGCCCTTTGAGCTGATCGCTCCATCGGCGGCCGTCAGCCCATCCACAGGGACGCCGAGTTGTTGCGACGCGATTTTGATAAGCGCCTCGCGTGCCGTGGCTCCAGCCTGAGCCAGATTGCCGTGATTGAAATTCGCGGGATGCGATTGGCTGCCCGAGGTGTAAGCTTGGTCCGGCGTCAGCGCCGTGTCGCAGTAAATCAGCTTCACGCGACCGAGCGGCACCGACAACTCTTCGGCGACCAACTGGGCTTGGGCGGTCGAAATTCCTTGGCCCAGCTCCTCCTTGCCGCTATAGGCCGTCACGCTGCCGTCGGCGGCGATGGCGATCCACGAATCCAGTTGATTGATGGGCGGCGAACCGGGTGATGGGCCACCGGCCTGAGCATGACCTGATCTAGCCATGCTGAAGCCAACGATGAGAGCGCCTGACGTCTTCAAGAAGCCCCGGCGGGAGAGCGCGGCGAGCGCGTCTGGTGTCATGGCCGTTTTCACCGCGCGATCTCCTTCGCATATTTCTGGATGGCCTGATACATCCGCACGTGCGTGAAGCAGCGGCACAACACGCCGGAAAGCGCCTGCTGAATTTCTTCTTCGCTGGCTTGGGGATGTTTGTCCAGGAACGCCTTGGCGGTCAGGATGACGCCGTTCACACAAAAACCGCATTGCGCGGCCTGTTCATCGATGAAAGCTTGCTGGATGGGGTGCGGCTTCTCGGGAGTTCCCAACCCTTCGAGAGTTGTGATCTCCGATCCGGCGGCGGCTTTCACGGGCGTGACGCAAGAGCGAACAGCCGCGCCTTTCAGGATAACCGTGCAGGCTCCACATTGGCCCAAGCCACAACCGAACTTCGGCCCGCGCAGCTCGAGATCGTCGCTTAGGACGTACAGCAGCGGCGTAGCGGGATCTACATCGACGGTATGGGACCGGCCGTTGACCTTTAAAGTCATTACGCTCATTTCGCCCTCATCTCTCTATCCTACGTCTCTGGTGGAAGCGAGTTGGGCGCCTTCGCTGCAACCGGAGCATCATCGCGGCCGGCGGGGGTGTGCATGGTGTGTGCCGGGCCGCGTTGAAAGTTTGAAAAAATCGGCGAAGTTGAGGCGAAAGGGGTGTGGCGATCAGGTGGCGCAAGTGGGGTAGTTTTGTGTTTGGCGGTGTTTTTCTTAATCTTTCGCGAGGGGGGCGGGCTGGGCGCTTTGGTTCGAGAATAGCGCCAGGGTTGCGGCGAGCGCGGGGCGCGAAATGGGAAGTTGTTGAAATTCGGGAGGAAGCCGGTGCGCAAGAACCGTGATGGACGGGAAGGTTAGTTCCAAGTGCTCCATTAGTTCGTGCGAGGAGACGTTGCCAAGCCGATGGCAACGTCAGGCCGCAGGCGGTCCGACGCAAAAAGGGGAGCTTAAAGCGTCCGCTTTTTTGGACCGATTCGCATGAGAACTTTGCGGGTGTATACTGACCCAGGGCTGTCGGCGGACTCGCCTCTGGACGCCAGTCGCGATGGGAGGAACTTGTGATGACGCGAAGAATCCTGCAGTTCGTTTTCGTTTGTTCCGGTTTCACGCTGCCGGCGGGCGCGGCCATTTACGACTACTATCTTCAGGTCCCGGCGAACCCTCAGGCCGGAGTGGCAGCTTGGACTGCGACCTGGGTTAGTAATACGTTGACTCCACCCCTTTGTTCTTCGAGTGGGGGTGTGGTGTCGCCCTTCCTCGCCGGCGCGCCGATCCCGGGCTACTCCGCTACGATTGCATTTTGTTCGTATTCCATTCCCGGTCCCATCGACAACCCGAGGCCTTACGTGTTCGCGACCTGGACGCAATCGGCAAGCGCGGAAGTCTTTTACATTTTCGATTTTTCGACCACCACCCCTCCCGTGACCACGGGCGTCTTTCCCGGGGGCGGTGGGTTCGATGTCGATATGGGCGGGTACCAAACCGGCGCATACCCCAGTTCAGCGACGTTAACCATCACCGAAGCTGTGTCGTTCCCGCCCGTCCCCAGATGGATCGGATCGATCATTCGCGTATCCCTGACTGTCGCCGGGCCAGTGATGCCGCTGCCGGGAACTCCCGTCGAGGCCATTGTCGGGTTCACCGATATCAACGGCAACCCTATCGGTCAGTTTCCGCCGAGCCTGATCGTTCCCGGACAGGTCGCGTCTTTTGAGCTGGCGCCCGGCGTGTCCCCGGTTGGATTGGGGCAGCACACCGAAGTTATTCCCGTGGTCAGCGCTCCGGCTGGGCAGACCCTGCCACCACTTCAGCTCACCGCCGAGGTGCGCGATAGCTTGACCGGGTTCGGAGCACTCCTGACCACTTCGACCGGGCTTTCGCCTCCACCTGCGTCGCTCGCTCCGCAAGGCTTGGCGGGCGGGCAGATTATGCGGCTCACCGCAACAGCCTTTCCGGTCGATCCCTGCAACGCAATTCTGAGCTTCGCCAATAGCCAAGGCGTGGCGATCGGGCCGAGCCTCACCGTGAATTTAAGCCCAGGTCAGTCGCAATCGCTCGATTTGACAAGCGCGATGCTGAATGTGGGTTTCGGAAAGTCGGCCGTAGTGCAGCCGATGGTCGCGTTGCAACAGCCGATCAGCGCCGCAGTGGTCGCGGGCAATGCATGCATGGTCGCCTCGGACGTATTCGATCCCGTCGCCGGGCGCACCTGGACGTACCAGATTGCGAATTTGCAATAACATTGCGAATTTGCAATAACAATGTGCAATAACATGGACTTCATGCGCCAGCGCCGGTACCTCACATTGGGTATCTTGTTTGCGAACCTTGCGCTGACGGCGAGCGCGCAACGGTCAGCGCCCGCGGCTGCTCCCGCGCCACCCGTCCTGGTGGGATCGATCGCCGGTCACCCGAGTTGGCCCGCGGCGAAAAAAGCCAGCGATGTGGACACGGTGGATCACCTGCTGGCGTCGCTCTATGACGTGATCTCCGGGCCGGCGGGCAAGCCTAGGGACTGGGATCGATTCCGCTCGCTGTTTCTGCCGGATGGGCGGCTGGGCGTGATTCGCCCCGACATGCCCGCCACACGCGATGATCCCGCGCGCAAAGGCGATGCTGTTTTGCTGACCCCCGATATGTATGTCGAACGGGACGATCCATACTTCAAGACGCACGGGTTCTTCGAGCGCGGCATCGCGAACCGCATCGAGGAGTTCGGCAACCTGGTGGAGGTGTGGAGCACGTACGAGAGCCGGCGCGCGGAGAATGACCAGCCATTCGCGCGAGGCGTCAACTCGCTCCAGATCGTGCATGCGCAGGGACGCTTCTGGATTGCCAGCATCATGTGGGACGAGGAGCGGCCGGGGCTGACGCTGCCCGAGAAATACCTTAAGCCAGAGAAATACCTTAAGTAAGATGCGTGGTGCTGGCTCAGGCCAAGGGCGACCCGCACTCTTTCCACAGCTTCTCCCAATTCCAGATGCCGGACGTCACCTTGACAGGCAACGGGAATCCGAGCTGATGCGCGAGCATGCACACTTGCCCGCGATGGTGGGCTTCGTGAGCGACCATGTAGCACAGCATCTCCACGCCAACCGGCCAAGGCCGAGCCCAGCCGTCCCGGCGAAACTTCTCGATGCGGCCAGCATCACCGCCGAGCGCTTCAGCCAGCATCTCCGCGCAGCGAGCGGCGCTCTCGGCCAATCCCGCGCGGGCCTGCCGCGGCGTACAGCGCGCGCGGTTGAGCTGCGGCGGGACCTTCAGATGCGGAGCCGTAAGTCTGACCCACTTGGTGCGGACATTGTGCATGTGCGTGAAGATCGCCGCGATGGTGCGGGCCTTGCCGGGCGGTTTGGCTCTCCAGGCGGGAGGGTCGAGATGTTCGATAAGAACCTGGTTCATGCGGTCATTGGCGGCAAAGATCTGGACCGCCGCTCGGCCGAGTTGAGAGTGATCCTTGTGTTGAGGCGTGGCTACGGCTCCCTACACCTTGACCTATAATACTTCGACCTATAATGCTTCGACCGGCGGGAAAATAACGTGGCTCGTCATCCAGATCACCCGCGCAATCGTTTGCCGCGCATCGGGGGATCCGACGGCTGCCGCGATTTCACGAATGCGCGGAGGACGTTGTTCATAAGGGTCTGATAGCCTCTGCCGCTCGCCTTGAACCATTCCAACACGTCATGGTCAACGCGAATATTGATATGGTCTTTAGGAACCGGGACACCCATGACGGCCAGCGCCCAATCGGGTTCCTCCCGGATGTCATCGACATCGGCCCGGATCGACGCTTCGAGTTTCTTGCCGGTCATCGCGTTGGCCTTGCGCCAGTCGGTCCGCTCCAGGCCTTGCGCAACTTTGGCTTTGATCTGTTTATCTGTGTAACGCACGGTATCGCTTTTCTTCCTCATCTCTCGCTCTCCTTGCCGTGACAATTCGTACGGTTCCGTCTCGCCACGTCCTTATGACGGCGAAGAATTTTTCCTTCTATCGGACCGATGCTCAAAAACCGCTCTTCCTTGGTCCATGGCGTCGGCACCGTAAGCAGAGGACGGCCATCAAACAAGGTGATAGCTACTCGGAGAAAATC
>Ga0302324_100030830_pt1 | contig 10129 bp, 13 predicted proteins | sample Palsa_T0_1_FD_201949 | JGI IMG/M metagenome (GOLD analysis project Ga0302324, IMG submission 201949) | Peat permafrost microbial communities from Stordalen Mire near Abisko, Sweden - Palsa_T0_1 | ecosystem: Environmental > Terrestrial > Soil > Palsa > Peat permafrost | place: Sweden: Abisko... | reverse complement strand
CTGGTGGGTACACGGCGGCCGTTGCAAAGAATCCAGGGCTGGTCACCGATGGGACGCACGAGTTGACGAAATTACCAAAACTGTCAATCGGGGTACTTCCATTAGCGTCCACAGCCATCACTTCATAGCCCGTATTGCCCCAGACTCCGAGGAAAATCGAAACCTGACCGTTTAGTTCGATTAGCTTAAGAGCTGGAGTTTGATAAGGTCGACCGTTAATCAAATAAAGTGGGCTGTAATAACCGGGAATTTGCCACAGTAACGTTCCATCGGGGCGAAGTTTTTCGACTTGCAGCGAAATAGGACCATTGAACCCCGGTCCTAAGTCGTAGAACACGAGGTATATGTTACCTTTAGAATCAACCACTGGCGTAGCGTAGTCCTCAGGAACCACGACAAGATTGTAGAAGGGCCTGTAGCCGAACAGAGTTGGGTTTGGCTGCACATGTAGGACTATGCGGTTGGAGGGGAATTGATACCCTGAGTTTGCCGGAAGCTGCACTACCATTACAAGTGAGCCATCAGGCAGTTCCACGGGTGAACTATTCCCAGGATCACCGACTGGAAATTGCTTTGCTTTTGATATATCAAGCGTGTGTGGGCCGAATGGTTGAAAGCTGGTATTGGCCATGTCGCCGTGAATTTGACTCCAAGGAGGACTCGACTTCGAACATCCGCCTGTCAGGAGGCAAGCTAATATCAAGAGACCGGATAGTGTCATTAGGAATTTGTCGCGAGTTTGATCCAAAGGACTGCGCCTCCTCCGAGTCCGTGTTTCCCTAAGGAACATGGACGCGAGCGTTGCTGATAATACGACTCCTTGAACCGACTTCAAGAAGGAATTACAGAATCAAGCCTTCCGACAACAATCCTTGACCTTTGAAAGTGCCCTAGGAAGTAGCTAGTTCGGAGGAAATATGTACGTAGTGCCGTTTCGCGACGCCACAACAAGTGATCCATTGGAAGTAACGGCCAATCCTCCCCCGCTGCCAGACGGACCGGGAGGGATGGCCGCGAAGGATTTGAGATTCAGGTTTGTATCGAAAGCGTACACGCCATCTGTCTCCAAAGCGTAAATCATGTTTGGAGTTATCGCTGCGACATAGGTTCCGTTATCGACATGAGACGGAGCGTTCCTGATTGTCGGATGGTCCGTGGCGAACAGGTACAAGGGTTGACTCTCCGACAAAAAGGAATTCAGAGCGATCGATACCGGGGCCACGGACGCAACGTATACACCGGTCGACCAGTCCTTAATCTTCTTGGCTGTCACGAAATTATAAGCTTGGAGGGTTTGGTCTTGCGGAATGATAGCGTATCCGGCAAAGGTCGAAATTGCAGGTGTACCCAACTGCGCGTCGGTCCGATCCAGTTTAATTAACTTCGGAAAGAACAGTCCGGTTGGCCAGTCGGCTGGAATAGTTGTCACGGAATCGAGTAGGAAGAAACCGATGCCACAGTTCGTGGCAGGGTCAATTAGATACGGCGTGCCATTGGCGTCGGTCGCGAGCGAAATGGTTGGATCTTCGAAGTATGGAGGTGGAGGCGGTGCTGGAGGAGCCGCACTCGCGAAGAATCCGCTACTCGATTCTGACGGCTTGCACGACGTGACACTATCGAAATTCCCCTTGTCGTCGATGGCAAGAACCCTATAGTCAGGATTACCCACGACTCCCACGAACAGCGCCTCCTGTCCTCCGGACTCCACGAGCTTGGGTGCAGGAGCCTGATGCGGTCGAGGAAAAGTCGCGGGGTCGCTGCGCGACCAAAGCACGGTACCGTCGGGTCCGATTTTGGAAATTGTCAGGTAGGCGGAATTACCACGGCCCGGCACGCTGTACGTATAGTTTGCCACGTATACGAAACCTTTAGAATCAACCACTGGCGTCGCGATCTGACCTGAGACCCGTGAGAAAAAAGCTGTCACCGGTAGCCCGCTAGTTTGTGCCGGGTGTATTTGCAGCACGGTCCAAGTTGGGTTTGGATTCTGATTGTTTGCTGCGGTTGGTTGGGACGGAACGACTTGTACCGCGAGAAGAATCGTACCGGAAGGTGTCTCGACTGGCGTACTCGTAACGGGATCACCGACTACGAATTGTTGTGCCTTGGAAATGTCAAGCGTTCTAGGTCCTACAAGCTGAAAACTCGTATTCCGCATATCTCCGTGGATTTGGCTCCAAGGGAGCATCGTCGACGGCGTCGTCGTGGTCGTCGGGCCGCATCCGCTGACTAGAAAGCAAGCTGCGAGCAACAGACCGAATGCCGCTATCAGAAGGTTTCCGCGATTGTAGTCCAAGGAATTCGGCCTCCGCTGAGTTTGTGATCCTGAAAGGCGCGGATACTAGCGGTGCCGATAATACGACTTATTATAGGGTATTCAAGAAAGATCTATACAAGCGAACATCCCAATAATGAATCGTCGGATCTCCTGTCATGTGTTCTCAAAGTCGAGCAATCAAGGGATCAAACGAAAATCCTCGGCAATCAGAAACTACTCTCGGCCCGGATTTTCTGCAATGCAACAATGGTCCGCGAGTTGTGAAGGCGCTTTGGGGAAATGGCGTTCCGTCGGACGAATCCTCGCAGGACTGGAATTTGCAACAATCAAGATGCTTGGGACATAGCCGGTAAGAAGGTACAGCGACAATCGGGCAACAAGCTCGTAAAGAGTTCCGTTGCAGATTTCGAAGTAAAGAATTGCCGGGCTGAACTCACAATGGCCGAAAATCCCCTATCCGCTCCGTCGAGCTGACACTAGGGGAATCGCGCGACGAAGTACAAACTGCCGGGGAATCCTTCGGGCTCGTAGAAATTGCCGGGCGTCGTAGCGATTCCCCGTATAATCCGCTAATCGGCGAAATTTCAAACGCTCGTAAGATTCGCCCGCTGTAGTTCGCTAGCTGACTATTCCAAATGTCCAACCCTTTTTGTAATACCCGTAAACGCATCGTGTTCCGCGTCTAGTGGGATCGGACGTATCGTACACCTCGCCATCTATAACTGCGGACAGATGACGCGACAAACTGACGACTAGGCGTCCGGAGGGTAGTTCATCAGCCCGCATATGAACCTTGCAACCGGAACCAATCTGCATTGTCGGAGTCCATTTCCAGCCAAGGGATTCGAGGTACTTTTGATACGTCGTCCGGAAGACTCCTAACCGGGAATCAGATATCTTGCGTTTACGCTTAGTGATTTTCTCCGAGGTCGCTAGAGCGTTTAGCGCGTCGTAGACCTCTTGATAAGGTTTTCCGGTCGCGATAGCCAAGGCGCGACAAACGCAGTCGCCAGTCTTGCCGCGAAATCCCGCGTCTATTCGTCCACCATCGTGATATCGCCATTTCATCGCGTTCCCTAGTTGAGCAGGCTGCATTTCGAAAAGTATTCAGCATATCCAAACGGAATGTCATAACACATTGTCTGGTCCCGTTCGGACCAAAAAACGGTTACGTGTTGAAAGAATTCATACTTTTCGACGATGGCGCGACTAACATCCGTAATCGGTACCCACAAATCGCTAGCGTGGATTTCTACCGGAATTCCCGCCTGTTGCAACCGCACATAGAGTGATTGCTTTTCCATTGATCGTTTCTCCTTTCGATTAGAGCGAATCCGCTCTGTGTTCCCGTCCTAGCTGCGAACGGGAACGCGCAGCGGACTAGCTAACAGGGATCTTGTCTACGGACGGTTCGGTCAACTTGTCGAAATTGCGGGTGTATTCAGAATCCAAAACATCGAAGACGCCTTGAAGGTATGCAGACATTTCCGACGCCGTTAGGCAGCGCGAGCAATTCGTTTCGCCTCCGCCCTCGGAAACAATCAGACTGAGCGTGTATCGCGTCCAACCGTCACCAGGAGAATTACTGTCTAGTTGAAAGTGGCCAACGTTGGCTCGCATAACAAGCGGTTTAAACTTGGTGTCTGCGGGTAGGCGAGTCCAGGCTGTTGCGGGCCGATTCAAAACCTTGTTCAACCTATCTACTCTTGCTTGTAGAAATGATCGTGTAATCCTATTGGTAGCCATTTGCTTTCCTCCTTGGGGAAAGTGTTTGGTTAGGGGCGTAGTCCGTTGACGCGGGCTGCGCTCCGTTTTTTGTTAAAACCTATCCATCCATTCTCTAGGAACGTCTTTTCGACTGACTTGCTGGCATGTCGAGAGAAACGCGCCAGAAATACCCGTGGTGCAAACGGAAGTAACTACGCCGCGTAGTGCTGTTGCTCTGCCTTCGCGGATCGCGTACTCAGGATTGACGGAATGCCGAGAGATGGCGTACTCAGACATATCAACTGCTAGAAAATCCCCGCTTGGCTCTTTGTAGAAATGAAGCATTGCTATTTCTCCTTTTAAGTTTAGAGAGAATCGGAATGCGTAGTCGGATCGCCGCAATCGCATTCCGTTATTTCGCAGTATTCGGCACCAAACGAAATGTCTTGCCGTGCTTCGATTGGAGACGGAGTTAATTCGAGAATGGATTCTTTGCGGAGTCTTGCCGTGCGAGTCCTGCCGAGTCCGAACAGTTGGACTAGATCGTTGATGGCGTCTTGGCGCGAATCGAAAACTTCGCAATGATCGGGTAGGCAGCCGTGCGAACCAGACATCGCCATAAAATGTTTCGCCTGGATTGGAAGCAGTCCGCGTTCTTTCGCGTATTCGTAGGCGGACGCGTGATAGTCGCGCGAGTTGAGAAAACCATCTTCGATTGCTTCGGTAACTTCGAAGTCCCACCACTCGATAATCGTTTCGTCCGTCAGTTTGTTAACAAGGTTAACGTGCTGTCGGTCGCGTTCAAACCACGTACGGATTTCTGTCGAGTTGATCGAAATATATTTTGGTTTTGTTACCGTCTGTTGCGGCATAATCTCGGCTCCTTTGGTAAAAGTGATAAGCAGGGAAGAGGACTGAGCGCACAAAAGGAACGGAGAACTTGCGGTCTTTATGGTGCGCGGTGTCGTGAGCGTTTCCCGCATATCTGGGAAGAGTATAAAGCTTCGTTTATGCGTGTGTCAAGAATAATCTTACCATTTAGAGAATAATCCTACCCCCCATTTCTTGACGTATATTTGAGTGTCGCATTTTTCTAATAGTGGAAAAATTGTGCAAATCTTTTCAAAACTCGTATCGAATCAGACCAGCGAGCCCGAGCATTCTTGATCGTAAGAAAATCGGCAAGCTTAGGACTCGGAACGGGATAGCATTGGAGCAAGATTGTGTTGAGCTAGGCGGAAGAAAGGCGAAGGCGGTTTTCTAACGTCCGTTTCAAAGCCACATAACGCTCTTATATGCAGTAGCTTACAACCGTTCCGCAACGATGTAACGCAACAGGATAACTTTGCGTCTCTTTTATAGCGGTCCCGCCTGGTTAAGATCCGGTAGGGAATTAACGGGGAATTGATTGCGGTTTGGTGCTGATTTCTCGGGCCGGTTTGGGCGGAATTTCTTTTGAGCGGGGTCGGCTTGGCAGGATGCCGGGCAGCCCCCGGCCACCCCCTCAACACGTCAGCCAAGGCGAACGCACGGACCTTGTTTTAGCGGAAGGTAACGCGTTACATGCAGTGACTGTAAGATAGTTCTTGACAACAAAAGCGCCTCCTGCTATCGTGTTTTTCGGAGGACAATTTGATGCGCTGCGCTTTGTACGCCCGAATTTCCACCAAGGACAAAGGCCAGGACACCGAGAACCAATTGACGCAGCTCCGCCAATTTGCCGCGTCTCAAAACTGGATTGTCGTTCGCGAGTTTGTTGACACTGTTACTGGCGGAACTTCCGACCGACCTCAATTTCAGCAGATGTTTCAATCCGCCGAACGAAAGGAATTTGATTGTTTGCTGTTATGGTCCCTCGACCGTCTAAGTCGCGAAGGCGTCCTTGCCACTTTGAACCATTTGAACCGGCTCGATTCTTACGGCGTTTCTTACCGGAGCTTCACAGAGCAATATCTTGATTCGTGCGGTCTGTTTAAAGACGCAATCATTTCGATTATGGCAACGCTCGCCAAGCAAGAGAAGATCCGCATTTCCGAACGCACCAAAGCCGGATTACAAATCGCTCGTTCCCGAGGGAAGCGGTTGGGTCGCCTGCCTGTCGAAATCAACATGGCGCAGTTGTCCGCACTAAAGGCGTCCGGTCTGTCTATGCGGGCGTGCGCTCGAAAGCTTCAAGTCAGCCGAACGGCTCTGTACCGCGTATTTTAATTCGAGCGTGGGAGATTACGTGCTAACCAACCACGGTTTTCAAGACCTGAAAAGTTCAAGCATTCCCAAGGAACTTCTCGAATGCCGGGACTATAGTGTCCTTCACTGCATTAAGAAAGGTTTCCAAGACAAACTGAATGGAGTATTGCGACGCATCACTAATCGCACTTTCGTCGAATTGTACGCGACCAGTGAATTGGCGTTCCACTTTCACAGCATTATCCGTTTGTCGGGAATCGAACAACGGTTTGACTTCCGCCCCGTCCCGCAGCGGTGTCCATCCGATTTGCTCGCGGCCCCCGGCGTATTGGATTCTTTCAGTACTCTCGATAACGGTAGGAATCAGATTCAAATGTCTGTGTTTGTCGATGTTCGAAACTTGAGCCAATGCTCCAAGAATATTGGCTATACCCTTTCTATGATACGGCTGCACGCTCTCGATAAATTCAAATGCATCTACGGTAATGCCGGGCAGAATACTTTTAAAACAATTGTAAATAGGTTTTCGACGAACGTGGGGCCACAAGGGAAAAAGACAATGCTCTTCCCAATCGCGAGGGAGATCAATTTGGTTCGGATTGAGCTTTACGAGATCGAACGCAAGGTGATCGAGGGACGATCTGAGCTGGTAGACGATCTCCCCTATCTCGACGGCAATCAGGGCGGGAGGGGGCTTGATGATGTGGACAGTCTTCTTGCCGTGTGGGTCGTTAGCGATTTCATAAGGTTCGCTGGCGGTATACGCTCTGATGCGATCATCAAGAGATTTGAGATGCTCCTCCGCTCTGAGGAGCTTAACGTGTGCGGATGTCAGCCGGACCATTCCGCAGAGCATATCAGTTTTGATGCGCTAAATTAATTACGGGTCTGTTCGGGGAGGGAACATGCCGACGAAAAAGCAAAGGAAGCGACGGAGAGAACAAATCGGTGGGAAGAAGAGTTTCGACTTTCCTACTCCCCTCTACCGAGCGATTTCCGATCTCGCAACTAAAGAGCGCCGGAACTTCTCAGAAATGTCGCTTTGGCTCGCAGAAGAGTCGCTTCGCGAATTACGCATCGCGGTCCCACCACCTGTCCAGCCTGAAATCCCGAAAGAGCGCCGACCAGGAAAGATTGCCGTCTCGATTGAGATGGAGCCGGATCTTCACATGGCAATTAAGATCCTCAGCCATATGGTCGAATTTCAAGATCGCGACTTCGGGCAGGTATTCCGAATCCTAATTAGCAAGGCACTGGCCGCGCGGGGCGTCAATGTTAATCCTGCCGAGGCGGAAGCTCCGACCGAGCTGCCCTTGGGCATCGTTTAAAACTATAAGACGCTACAGCGCCGCTGAGCCTAAGAATCCTCGCACTCTACGTGTAGAGCCTGCCAGCGACCGCTACAACGTCAAGAATCACTATTTTCATCGGTATCCTAACCGCAGAATGCGACCTTCGCTAAATCACCGGATTTGTGTCGGACCTACGAGCCTGCGATTACGGAATCTTTGCGCGTATTAATTTCAATGCAGGACAGCAATTGTAGCGCCTTGCCAATCGCGTACCACAGAACGCCGGACAGCATCAAACTAACGCTGACGACCAATCCGACGCCAACCTCAGAACCGGGCTCAGACTGTGACGCCAGTAACAGCGACAAACCAACCCCGAGAAATCCGATTACGACAACCACGATACCGAATGTCTTAAAGCCACCACCATCATCCGTATGCTTACGTTCGCTCATTGCTCCTCCTTCTCGCTAAGTTTTTCATCTTTCCGGTTCCGGGCTGTAGCTAGGAAATTTGCAATCAAGTAACTTAAACGACGGTCGGCGACTCCAACCGGCGCGGCAATTTAAGATCCCGACGAATAATCCACGCGAGAGCAAAATCACTTTTTAGCACTGAGATTTTTCACCGCTACATCCCCTCCCCCCCGCAGCGAAAAGCGGAGGGGGGAGGGGGTTCTGTCCAATTGGACATGTATATATAGGATTGGACACTTGGACAAGCCTCTTATCTTCTGTGGAATCATATGTTTAGGTCTGTCCAACCGTGTCCAAAGTTTTGTCCAGTTTTGCCTGTCCAACTTTTTTCGCGTAAGTTATTCATTCTATTAGTGGAAATCTTCTTGTCCATACGTTTGTCCAACTTTTTCGCTGTCCATTGGACAAGCATTGGACAAGATCAAAAAATCGGCGCGTTTTTCGATCATTTTCCGGCGAAATTTTGGTGCTCTTTTTTGTGTCGTCTGACGGCATGAAATTCGCTCAAATCTGCCTGGACGGTCGCTCGATCCGATGGCCTGCCATTCTCGATTGACCGTGCCGTGGATCTTGGAAGACTGGCTCGACCATAAGCCCGAGCAACCAACCCATCGGCATTCCGATCACGGAAGCCGCCAGAGTGGCCCACAGAACGCGCTGGCGAGGCCGCAGGCGAGCCGGGCGAAGCCGGATATAAAAACCTCACTAAAGAAGCTGGCCCTGTAAAAGTGGTCGCCATCTACGTTTTCAAATCCGCAATCAAGTGAAAAGTGAAATTCCACTTCAGCCGCTAAACGAAAATTCGTCTATCAGCGAGTTTTGCGGCATCGTCCTATCGACAGTGGAGGAAATACGTCCTACTGTCTTCCGCGTCAGGATGCGAAAAGTTTGAGGGACCAGGAAATGAAAGTCGTATTCGGACTAATAGGGATCATCGCAGGACTAGCGATCATCGCGACGATTTTCATGGCTCTGTTCAAAGCCGCTGTATGGGCGTGGAGCTGACAACCAGGATTGCACCTTCGGGCGGAAGCGCCCGATTGAGCCTCGCCATTCTTAGGCTGGTTTTGAGGCGAGCTATAGACCGCTAGCGAGTGCCAGCGATGCGGACGAAAGGAAAAGGACAATGGATTTCGATTTAGTCACAAAAACAGTCCAAAGCATCATTCAGGGCAATGTCCGAACTGTGGATCAGGTTGAAGCGATTCTTGCGACCGTGCCGTCAGATGTGCGAAACGCTGTCGTTCAGCAGTTTCTGGCGGCGGATCAGCTTCGTTCCTTGTTTCCTGAATTCGCTGAGATGTTTGATACGCATGATTTTTCACACAGCAACTAAAGGGGTCGGTGTGGCAGAGAATAAAAGCCTTCGGTTTGAAAAACTCGGGAAGCATCGTGTTTTCGCTCTGGCGGAACTACAGGAGCGTGCCGACCACAATCCGCTGGATGATGGCCGGGAACAATATCGCGTTTGGATTGGAGACCAGGAGGCCGCGTATTTGTCGTTTGATACCTTTTACACAGACCAGCTCAATATGTATGAGATTTTCGTCGCCAGCAATTTGTGGAACATGGGAATAGGGACAAAGATCATAGAGTTTGCGGTCGAACTCGGTAAACAGATGGGTAAGACTCGGCTCACCGCGCGTCCACGACCTCTTTCCGATCAATCGTTAACAGATTTGATTACCTGGTATGTGAATCGTGGCTTCACGCCCGATAAGAATGAAAAGGGTCTGTTTGAGATTAAGTTTGCGGAAAACGACGCGTGAATCAAAGTCAAAAGGAGAAGAGAACGTGATTCGAGCCGGTTGTAAAGTACAACATAAACTGCGCGAGGACTTGCAAGGAGAGGTCACGGCGCTTGGTGAAGATCGGTTCGCAGGGCAAGCGAAAGTCCGATGGAATGACAGCAATCTCGAATCGTTTCACCCGATCAGCCTGTTAGCAACGGCAGACCCTTCTAAACTCCCAGCGAAAAAGAAACGCCTGCGAACTGAAAGGGAAGTTGAGCCGGAAGAAATCGAGGAAGAGGATTCCGGCGTCACCGAAATCGAATTGGCATCTGAGCGCCCGACAGATTATGAAGTCGAACCGGACGCCCACCACACCGAATTCGTGCCGACCGACGCGCCGGAAGAAGGAGCTACGGTACAGGATTAGACCGCATTCAATATAAAACTGAAGCCTCT
>Ga0302324_100030825_pt1 | contig 10130 bp, 6 predicted proteins | sample Palsa_T0_1_FD_201949 | JGI IMG/M metagenome (GOLD analysis project Ga0302324, IMG submission 201949) | Peat permafrost microbial communities from Stordalen Mire near Abisko, Sweden - Palsa_T0_1 | ecosystem: Environmental > Terrestrial > Soil > Palsa > Peat permafrost | place: Sweden: Abisko... | reverse complement strand
AAAACCGAAGCCGAAGTTTTCAGAGCCATTCGCCTGCGTGAGCACGACGATTGCGTTCGAGCTGGACGTGATAACTGTAACTGGGTGCCGTAACCATGAGCGCAGCACACGGAGAGTTGCGCACGCTCGCGAGCCGGAAGAAAGATTGGAGTCACGGCTAGTCCCCCCATCGGCGACACACATGGTGCAGACGTCATTCAGGGACATGGAATTCCGACCCTCGTCCTGATGCTCGTCTACCGAGAAATTCAGACCCTCAAGATGGATCTGCCAAACGGCGCGAGGGGGCCATCAGCAGTCAGTTATCGCGCCAGAAGGATCGGCGGGGAGCGCTCGTTCGCCAACTTAAGTCCACGGTGCTCGCCGACCTTCAGCATACCGCTCGACGCGCAATGACCGAGCGCCTATCGTGGTCGAATGCCTTGGCAACACGTGCGCATCTCGCGATTCGGCGGTCCCGAAGTCCTGCAAGTGGTGGGGGAATCGACGATTCCTGAGCCGGGACCTGGGGAGGTTCTCATCAAGGTGCTCGCCGCCGGTACGGGTTTTACCGATACGATGATTCGCCGCGGCCGATATCCGGATTTTAAGGGGCCGCTGCCGTTCACGCTTGGCTACGAGGTCGTTGGCGTCATCGAGAAAACTGGTGCCGGCGTGGTGGCACCGCTCAAAGGCGAGATGGTGTCTGATTTGTGTGTCGTGGGTGGCTACGCACAGTATGCAATCCGCCCATCGCGCTTTCTCGTGCCTGTCCCCGCTAGCATCGACCCGGCCGAGGCGGTTTGCATCCCTTTGGCTTACCTCACCGCCTTTCAGATGCTGACTCGCTGCCGCAACCTCTCGCCCGGCGCCACGATTCTCGTTATAGGCGCTTCCGGCACGGTCGGTACGGCGTTGCTCGATCTCGCGCGCCACCTCGGCCTGAAGGCGATTGGTACTTCTTCGGCGGCGAACCTGACGGTGATTGAGCGGTTCGGGGCGGCGGCGATCGACTATCACGCGGGTGACTTCGTGACTTCCGTGCGCCAACTGACCGCGGGCGGAGGCGTTGACATCGTCTTTGATGCGATTGGCGGTGCGCACTTCGTTCGTTCGTTCGCGTGCCTCGCGCCCCGCGGGCTGCTTGTTGGTTACGGGTCGCAAACGATGGCAGTGGGCCGCGAGAGCCTGATAGCCGCGGGGCTCGGCTTGGCGAGGCTCAAGCTGTGGAGCGCATTGAGCTTCCTCTTCAACGGCCGTAGCGCCGTCTTCTACAGCATAACGGCCCGTCGAGCGACTCACCCGGAGGAATTCAAGGACGACATGGCGACGCTGTTCCAGCTGTTGCGCGCCTGCGCCATTCATCCGCTCGTGATCGAGCGGCTGCCGCTCGCAGCGGCAAGGGAGGTCCATGCCCGCATCGACAGGGGTGGACTGGGCGGCAAGATTGTGTTGCTCCCCTGGTCAGCGTAGTGCGCGACCGGGCGCGGGGTGTCAGAAAATCTTGGAAACACGATGACTTGCGTCAGATCAAGTTAGGCCGTTATCTCCGCACACCGTGCGCCGATCGCTAACCTGAGATCGCCGGATGGAGCTTGCACTCAATCGAGGCAATAGACGCGTGCCATCTTGAAATGCGACAGCTTCGGCGCGTCTCAGCCTTGATGGTGGGCAAGACCCAGAAACCGCGCCAGGTACGGCGCGGTTCGGCTCGAACCGATGCCCGCAACTTCCCCGGGTGGACCGGCGGTGACGATGCTGCCGCCCTCGTCACCGGCGCCAGGCCCTACGTCGATAACCCAGTCGCTGCCTGCGGCCACGTGCATGTCGTGCTCCACCACGATTACGGTGTTGCCCGCCTCCACGAGACCGTCCAGTTGTGCCGTGAGCTTCTCGACATCTGAAGCATGCAGACCCGTCGTGGGCTCATCGAGAATGTAAAGCGACGCGCCGCGCTGAGCGCGCTGCAGCTCGGTCGCGAGCTTGATGCGCTGGGCCTCCCCACCGGAGAGTTCGGTCGCCGGCTGGCCCAGACGCAGATAGCCCAGACCCACTTCACGCACGACACTCAGGGAGCGCTGCACCGGCGGTTCATCGGCGAAGAACTCCCACGCGCCATTTACCGTCATGCCCAGGACGTCGGCAATCGACTTTCCGCGATATTTGATCTCGAGCGTTTTGGCGTTGTAGCGGGTGCCACGACAGGTGGGGCAGGGCGCATAGACGCTGGGAAGGAACAGCAGCTCCACCATGACGAAGCCTTCCCCTTCGCATGTAGGGCAGCGGCCCTTCGCGACGTTGAAGGAAAACCGTCCGGCATCGAAGCGACGGGCGCGTGCGTCCCGGGTCTGCGCGAAGAGCCGTCGGATGTGATCGAACAACCCGGTGTAGGTCGCAAGATTCGAACGCGGCGTTCGTCCGATCGGCTTCTGGTCCACGCGCACCAGACGCTTGATCCCGTCCATGCCCGCGACGATCCGTCCGCCGCTGCTCGTGGTCGGAGTGCGCTGCAGGGCATCGTCTTCATCCTCCTCGGAGGGGATCGCATGGCCGAGTTGCTCTGCAACGAGTTCCACCAGGACCTGGCTGACCAGGCTCGACTTTCCGGAGCCGGAGATACCGGTTACGGTTGTGAACACCCCGAGTGGAAAGTCGACATCGATCCGACGAAGATTGTTGCGGGTGACCCCGGTTAGGCGCAGCCAGCCCGTGGGTGTCCGCGGCGAGCGGTCAGGCGGGGTGTGCCGGCCGAAGAGGTAGCGGCGCGTCTCAGACGCCTCCACGTCCTTGAGTCCGCCCGGCCGGCCGCTATAGAGGATAAACCCGCCTTGCTCCCCGGCCGCCGGGCCGACATCGACGATCCAGTCGGCACGACGGATCACGTCAAGGTCGTGCTCGACCACGAATAGCGAATTTCCCGACGCCTTCAATTGATCAAGCGCGGCGAGCAACGCCTCGGTGTCAGCCGGATGCAAACCGGCTGAGGGCTCATCGAGCACATAGACCACGCCGAAAAGATTCGAGCGCACTTGGGTGGCGAGCCGCAGGCGCTGCAGCTCGCCGGGCGAAAGCGTCGGAGTACTGCGATCGAGCGCGAGATAACCGAGACCCAGATTGAGGAGCACCGCCAGCCGCGCCAGCGTGTCCTGTGCGATACGCTGAGTAACGAGAGCCTTCTCAGGATGTTCCTTCGACATTTTCTGCAGGCGCGAGCCTGCCAATTCCGCATAGGGCCGCAAAGTCTCAGCCAACCGCATCAGTGACAGTCCAGACATCGCCGCAATATCGAGCCCGGCAAATTTCACGGACAGAGACTCGCGCCGCAGCCGTCGGCCGCGGCACAGCGGACATTCGGTGGTCAGCATGTACTGCTGCACCCGCCGCTTCATCAAAGGGCTCTCTGTCGTGGCAAACGTGTGCAGCACGTGCCGGCGGGCGCTGGTAAAGGTTCCCTGGTAACTGGGATCCTCCTTGCGCCGCAGGGCGCGTCTGACCTCGTGTGGTTCCAAGCCTGCGTAGACCGGGACCACCGGCTGCTCCTCTGTGAAGAGAATCCAGTCGCGATCCTTCTTCGGCAGCTCGCGCCAGGGACGGTCGACGTCGTAGCCAAGTGTCACAAGGATATCCCGCTGGTTTTGACCTCCCCAGGCGGTCGGCCACGCGGCGATGGCGCGTTGCCGGATCGTGAGGGAATCGTCCGGAACCATAGACTGCTCTGTCACCTCGTAGATCCGACCGAGTCCGTGACACTGCGGACACGCGCCCTCGGGCGTATTCGGCGAGAACGCCTCAGCGTAGAGAAGCGACTGGCCGGAAGGGTAGTCGCCTGCGCGTGAATAGAGCATGCGCAAGAGGTTGGAGAGTGTCGTCACGCTGCCTACAGAAGAGCGCGTCGTTGGCGAACCGCGCTGCTGCTGTAGTGCTACCGCCGGAGGCAGCCCGTCAATCTCGTCGACGTCTGGTACGGCCATCTGATGAAACAGCCGCCGTGCATAGGGAGACACGGACTCGAGATAGCGCCGCTGCGCTTCCGCGTAGAGCGTGCCGAACGCCAGGGAGGACTTGCCAGAACCGGAAATGCCGGTGAACACGACCAGGGAATCGCGCGGAATCTCCAGGTCAACATTCTTGAGATTGTGTTCGCGTGCACCGCGAACGTGAACCATTCCGGTGGCGTCCTTGGCGGCAGCTTTACGGGAATATGGGTTTTCACGCTGTGTCATACGAGCAGCCGGGAGATCCAACTCAATGCAGTTAGCCCCGACATATTAGCGTCTCCCCTGCAGCAAGGCTGACGCGGATCGAGTGCGCAGCGGCGCGGCCAAGACACCGGCTTGTGGCGAAAAGCGATTGGTGGCGCGTGGTGTGGTGCGGGAGCGTAGCTGGTGCGGACGTTCCCTGATAGGCGCTGGCAGTCGCGGTCCTCGTAAGAGGTAGCGGCAGGTACAATCGGTCTCGCCATCCACCGCCGAGTGCCTTCACCGGAGGGACGGTGCCATTGATAACCTGAGCTGCGCAGTCACAACCACTGATCTAAGTCCCGCCGAGTTCCTAGGCAGGCAGCAATGCCGGCCGCCGCGTCCGCCGAGTAGGCCGTCAGCGGCCTGTTGAACTCGGCAGCGCTGACGCTCGCCACTTCCGTTTTATGGGGCCTGATCGATTCAATAGTGCAATCGACTGTAAGCTGTGACATTCGGTTCTGTTCATCGAGCGCAGCGGGTAGGCTTGCGCGGTCATGAGCGCAGTTAGGAGCTCCATGAAGATCAAAGTACCGGGACTGAGCGGGTAAGTACTGATGCCGACTCTCAATGTGCATCACCGCACAAGCTACTGTTACTCGCAGCCCGTGGAGTTTGGTGAACACCGGCTGATGTCGCGGCCGCGCGACAGCCACGACCTACGGCTTCTGGAGACTTCTCTTCTTATAGACCCGCGCCCCGGCGCGTTGAGATGGATTCACGATGTGTTCGGTAATTCAATCGCGATTGCGACATTCGATCGACCGGCCGACACGCTTATCTTCGAATCGTCATTTCGCGCCAAGCACTTTCCAGGCATCCCCGAGGCAATCGTGGTCGAGCCTTACGCGTCGCAGTTTCCCTTCAGCTATTCCGCGGCCGACGCACTGGACTTAGGGCGGACAAAGGAGCGGCACTATCAGGATCCGGACCACAGAATCGACCAATGGGCACGAGAGGTGTTGGACCGCACGCCCGGGCGCCGAACGTTTGACACGCTGGTGGCGATGACCTCCGCGATCAGGGACCAGTTTCAGTACGTTGTACGCGAGCCGGAAGGGGTACAGTCGCCGCTCGAAACGCTCGAGCTTCGTCGTGGAAGCTGTCGCGACTTCGCTGTTTTCATGATGGAAGTGGCGCGCAGTCTCGGACTGGGCGCGCGCTTTGTTTCGGGGTACCTCTACGATGAGCACCTCGTCGGCGCGGCGGGCGGGATGGTCGGCAGCGGCGCAACTCACGCGTGGGTCCAGGTTTTTCTGCCCGGCGCCGGGTGGGTTGAGTTCGATCCTACGAATGCCCTCGTCGGAGGGCGCAATCTCATTCGCGTTGCGGTTGCGCGCGAGGCGGTGCAAGCGGTCCCTCTGGCAGGTAGCTTTAAGGGACCTAAACAGGCTCTACTTTCGCTGTCAGTCGAAGTGAGCGTCACTACTGAGTGACTGGCTCAACGATCACGCGCACGGACAGCTCGTGCGCTCCACCGCCAACAATTACTCCGTGCAACGGTGAGACATCGCCGAAATCGCGACCCCAGGCGACTGCTATGTGATCCATGTTCACAAATACATTGTTAGTGGGATCAAATTCGAGCCAGCCGAATGGCGGCGTATAGACGGCCACCCACGCGTGTGAAGCGCCGCCTCCTATCGCGGGGGCCGCTCCGGATGCGGAGCTACTCGCCGACCCGAGCTGCAGGTACCCGCTGACGTAGCGGGCCGCTAGGCCCCGCGATCGCAGGCAAGCGATCATCAGATGGGCAAAGTCCTGACAGACGCCACGGCGCCTCTTCAGTACGTCCCGCAACGGCGTTCTGACGGTGGTTTCCCCCTTCGCGTACTTCATATCTTGGTGCAGCTTCACCATGAGCGCCTCCGCGCACGCAAGAGTCGGACGGCCCGGCGGAAAGCATTCAGCCGCGTAGTCGGTGTACTCCTGCTTCACGCGCACGTACGGAGATTCATGGCGAAACCGGCAAGCCTCGAGATTCTCACGCCGCGGCGACAGTCCGTGATAGGCAAGCTCAGCACAGGTTTGCTCCCACGGCATACTGTGCGGGGCGAATAGCATCGGCCGTCGGTGCACATCGACCTTCATTTGCGTCACTACCTCCAGCCGCCGATGCAGATGCTCAACTTCGATGCGCGTTAAAGCATTGCCGAAGGCGTCGATCTCATCACGCCGCCGGAAAGTCGCGGGATCTACGCTGATCGTATGTTCCAGGCATTCCTGGAAGGGCGCCGGACGCGGGATGAGATGCAGTAAGTGATGAGCGTGCAGTACGTCGCGGGAGTACTCGTAGGCCGTTTGGTGAAAGATGCTATAGCGCATTCACTCGCTCACGTTGCCAGCGCCTGGGAATCGCCAGTGTGCGAAAAATGACGCATCGAGAGCCGGTCCGAGAGCTGTGCGCTTGCAACGTGCAGTGCCCTAAGCGCCACGGCCAGCGTTTGCCGCGCCGCCTGTCCCTCCGCGTCTTCGCCTTCAAGTGCTAACAAATCGTCGTCATTGAATTCCGGGATCGTCACTTCGAACCCCGGGTCGCGGCTCATCTCCAAGGATGCCGCCAGCTCGTCAAGATCACGCGCGATGGAACGGCACTGGAACGCCAGGGCGACTGGGTGATGGACATCCCGTACCAACAAGTCGATGGCGCACCCCAGCCGGGGCGCGCTGAAATAGCGAGCTCTGTAGATGCTGATGCTATGACAGACGTTGAGGAGCCATTCGACCGGACCTGGGTCCGTAGCCATTGCGGCAACTAGATGTTGCGCCAAAAGTCCCGAGGTGAACTGCAGTCGTTCAAGACGTCTTCCGACCCGCATCAGCCGCCAGCCCTCATCGTGAGGCATATCCTCGGCAGCATAGCCACTGAGCGCGGCTAATGACAACGCGAGTCGGTCAAGCGCTTCGCGTGGCTCCTCGCGCGAGGCAACGGCGTCCTGAACCTGCCGCTGCAGCCCGACCACGGCGCGCCAGTAGCGCGCCGAGAGACGACTGCGCACCTGCGAGGCACACCATGCAATTCGCTTGACGTCTGCTGCGACGCCGTGCGGATCGCGGTCGTCACGGTGGAGTGTGTACGGCTGGGAGTCCCTTGTAATGACGCCGAGTGCGCCACAGACGCGCACCGCGTGAATCCATACGCTCCGCTCGACGCGTACGCGCACGGTGCTGCGCAGGAGACGTGCCTTGTCGGCACATCGAACGGTATAACGCCCTAGCCAGAAGAGGTTCTCGACCAGGCGCGAGGGGACGTCGTCCGGGCGTACAGAGACTCGCAAGCGATGCGTTCCGGTAACCGCAGGCTCTATCTCACCGTCTGAGAGCACCCAGATGTCCTTGCTGCCGCCACCGCGCTGCGCCGACACCACCTCTGCAGCTCCCTCCGAGGCGACACGCGCCAGTCCCCCGGGCAGCACGCGAAACCCGGCTTCTGTTGCGATTGCATAGACGCGGATGGTGAACGCCCTAGCGGCAAAATGGGGCGCGCCGTTTGACCGCCACACTGGCGCTTGTGAGAGTGCGATGTGCTCCTGCGCCACGTACGCGTACGGACGGGAGCGCAGCCGGCGGATAAGCGCTGCGCGCGCCTCCCCCTCCAGGTCGCTGCCGAACACAGGCTCGAAGCGCTGATTGGGATACGTGGGCTTCACGACGAGCCGATCGAGGTTCTCCAGTACGAAGTCTAGCGCAGGCTTCTCCCCGCACCACCAAGTAGCGACAGCGGGCAATTGCAGCGACTCGCCCAGCAGGCGTTCGGCGATGCCGGGCAGAAATCCTAGCCACGCTGCAGATTCGAGCACCCCCGTCCCTAACGCATTGGCGATCACTACATTATGTGCGCGGATCGCGCTGATCAGTCCCGGCACACCCAGCGCGGAGTCGCTGCGCAGTTCCACGGGATCGCAGTAGTCATCGTCGAGCCTGCGCAGGATTGTGTGCACCCGCCTGAGTCCACCGAGCGTTTTGAGATAGACGATCTCGTTGCGGACTGTCAGATCACTTCCCTCTACGAGGGGCAGGCCCAGGTGGCGCGCAAGATACGCGTGCTCGAAATAGGTTTCGTTGAATGGGCCCGGCGTGAGAATGACAACCAGTGAATTGCCTTTGTCGTCAAAGAGGTTGCGAAGTCGTTCGCGCATCTCGCCGAAGAACTCGCGCACGCCCCGCACGCCCAGATCGCGGATCGCTTCCGGCAAAACCTGCTCGACAATGTCCCGATTTTCGAGTGCATAGCCCGCGCCCGAAGGCGTCTGCGTACGATCCGCGAGCAGCCACCAGCGGCCATCGGGTGCGCGCGCCAGATCCGCGGCATAGACGTGCAGCCAGCTGGTGCCCCGCGGTACAAGGCCGTGACAGGGCCACAGAAAGTTCGGGTGTCCGAACGGCAACTCTGGCGGCACCAGGCCCTCCGCGAGCAAGCGTTGCGATCCGTACAGATCTGCAAGCAGGGCTTCGAGGACGCGCGCGCGCTGCGTGACGCCCCTCTCGATCTCGCGCCATTCGTCGTGCGCAAGCACCAGCGGCAATGGGTCAAGGCTCCACGGACGGTCGGCGCCCTGCGGATCGGAGTAAACGTTGTAAGCCACGCCGTTATCGACAATCAACCGTCGAGTGAGCTCAAGGGCACTCCGCGCAGTTTCCTGCGCGTTGCCGGCGGTGAGCCGCTCAATGAGCGGCCGCCAGTGAGTGCGAACCGCACGTGCATCGAGAAGTTCATCGTAGCGGCGCGCGTCGGGGCCGTACGTCGCCAGAGGTGTCGCCGCTGCCGCTTCAGTCATGATGCTATGTTGGTCGCTCACAGCTTCGCTTTTCATGCACGGCGCAGATCCAGCGTGAAGGCGAAATCCGGACTACTTGCCTCGGGCTGCAGGAAATGCGCGCCAGGCGTATGCCCTACGCGGAAGAAACGCGCTAACCGTCGACTTTCTGACTCGAATGCATTCACAGGGAACGTCGTATAGTTGCGGCCGGCGGGATGCATGACGTGGTACTGGCAGCCCCCGAGCGAGCGGCCCATCCAGGTATCGATCAGATCGAATGTGAGGGGCGCGTGGACACCGATCGTCGGATGTAGCGCCGACGCCGGCTGCCAGGCACGGTAGCGCACTCCGCCGACGAACTCTCCGGCCATCCCCGTGGGCCGCAGTGGAATGCGCCGGCGGTTGCACGACACTACATACCGATCGGACACCAGTCCTCTGGCCTTGACTTGTACCCGTTCTAGCGAGGAGTCGACGTAACGTGTGGTGGCGCCAATGGCGCCTTCCTCACCCATGACGTGCCAGGGCTCGAGCGCTTGACGCAACTCTATCTCGACGCCTTGCGCGACGAAGTCACCGTACTTGGGAAAGCGGAATTCCAGGTGCGGTGCAAACCAATCAGTCTGCAGTGGGTAGCCTGCCGCCGTTTGCTCCGCGATGACCTCGGCAAAATCCTGAGCGATAAAATGCGGCAACATGAAGCGATCGTGCAATTCGGTGCCCCAGCGCGCAAGATACCTAGGCGCATACGGCGTGCGCCAGAAGCGCGCCACCAGAGACCTTAAGAGGAGCTGCTGCATGAGGCTCATGCGCTCATGCGGTGGCATTTCAAACGCGCGCAACTCGAGAAGTCCCAGCCGCCCGGTTGGGCCATCCGGTGAATACAGCTTATCTATGCAAAACTCGGCACGATGCGTGTTGCCGGTCACATCGATCAGCAGATTGCGGAATAACCGATCGACGAGCCAAGGCGGACACTCGGCTCTTGGCGGCGGCAACTGCCGGAAGGCAATCTCGAGCTCATTCAGCGAGTCATTGCGCGCCTCGTCGACACGTGGTGCCTGTGATGTGGGGCCAATGAATAGACCGGAGAACAAATAGGACAAAGAGGGATGATTGTGCCAATACGAGACGAAACTGCGCAGCAGGTCCG
>Ga0302324_100030824_pt1 | contig 10130 bp, 10 predicted proteins | sample Palsa_T0_1_FD_201949 | JGI IMG/M metagenome (GOLD analysis project Ga0302324, IMG submission 201949) | Peat permafrost microbial communities from Stordalen Mire near Abisko, Sweden - Palsa_T0_1 | ecosystem: Environmental > Terrestrial > Soil > Palsa > Peat permafrost | place: Sweden: Abisko... | reverse complement strand
GCCCGCGTCTGCCGCAACCACGGACGGCCCCGTTCAAACGGGTTTATCAAACGCGCGCAGAGCGGCTCGCCCAATTTTGCCCCTTGGCAAAAACGCGCGTCCGATAAACCACTAGCGTTAATCAGGCCCTGGAGTTTTGAGTTTGATCGTTCTGGACGCAAGGGGCTTTAGCGAGTACAACTTGGTAATGATTCAATCTGTGTACAAAGGCATAGAGATCGAAATGGAACTTCATCAGCAGGCGCACGACTTGTGGAAGTGCGACTACACGTTAATAAAACACCCGGGACGAACTCAAACGATTCATCACGGAGACAAAGAGTTTCGGACTATGGACCTAGCCAAAGAATACGCCTTGCAAGAAGCTCGCGACGCGATCGATCGTCCCGCAGAAGCCCCCCGAAATGGGGTCTAAAGGAGGACGGCTCCAGCTAAGCTCGCATGCGGTTTTAGAGAGGCTCGGGCATTGGGTAATTCACTACCAGCTTTACCGCCAACCCAAGCGAAGAACCCTACTGCCGTGTCTTCGCGCCATCGGATTGATGATAGCAGGGCTCGTAATCCTGCTCGCGATTACAGGAGCTTCCTATCAAACTATCGAGACGAGGGCTGATGCCCGACGATTCCCCCAGCAAGGAAAGTCGGTTGACATAGGCGGCTACAAGCTCAATCTCAATTGCACGGGCCAAGGAAGTCCGACGGTGGTTCTGGAGGGAGGCCTCGCGTCACCCTCCTTTACGTGGAGCCGGGTGCAGCCCGGGATTGCGAGCTTTACGCGTGTCTGTTCGTATGACCGTGCGGGTTATATGTGGAGCGATTACAGCCCGCTTCCGCGAACGAGCGTCCAAATTGCCCGAGAACTTCACATGCTCCTGCAGAATGCAGGCGAGAAGCCACCGTATGTAATGGTCGGGCATTCCTTCGGCGGACTCGACATTCGAGTTTATAACGGACTCTACCCGAACGAAGTAGCCGGAATGGTACTCCCGGAGTCAACGCACCCCGATTTGTTAGATCGCCTGCCGCCGGGTATCAAAAGAATGTCTGACAATGCACAGAAGCAGCGTGAACGGCAGGATCGAATCGCCCCTCTGCTCTATTGGCTCGGTATTGCACGTTTCCGGTCGAGAAAACAGATACAGAATCTCAGCGCATCGTACGGTTCCCGGGAATATGCCTATTTAAATATACAGCCGAAATTTATTGATACGGTGACGCGAGAGGCTGGTGCCCTGGAAGAAAGCGGCGCACAAGTGAAGGCTTCGGGTACGCTCGGCGATAAGCCCCTCATCGTGTTGACTGCTGGAAAGAGTGTTCTGGGTATGCCCGTGAAAGGGAAGGAACTCGAAGAACTTCGTGATATCTGGGTTAACGATCTGCAGTTACAGCTTGTTCGCCTTTCGAGCCGAGGTAAACGAATCACGGTGTCTGACAGTGACCACATGATTCCTTTCGAACGCCCCGACACGATTGTAAATGCCGTGCGCGAAGTTTGTGCCGCGACGCAGTTGCACTAGTTCTCAATCCACTTGGACGTATAGTCGGACTACAGGAGACTGACCCACTACCAGGACGAATGAGAGGGTTCGTGAGAGTTTCGTGTACGAGGTTTTTTGCGCTGGGGGTGCGTTAGCGGCGATAATACACGGCCCTTCTTTGGCGCTTTTCGCCCAGGGCGCCGAGACTCTTCAGCAGCAACGAGCAGGTGGCGATGAGCGACGGAATGCAAACCAGAACTACTAAAGAGACTCCGACGGCGATCGAGATCTTCAGGATCATGTAGTCCTCTTGCAGGGCCGGGACACCTGCTGCAGTTCAAGAGGAGTGCATGTTAAAGACCGGGCCTTAGGTATTGAAAGTAATAGGGTTAGGTTCCTCTGAGGGCGTCCCGGACGAACTTGTTTTTCACATTTTGGCGATCCGTGTTACCGATAATCCAACTTTGGGCAGACCCATCCGAGACATCGTGCGGAAGCCGTGTTTGGAAGCGGTTTGGTCCGCCAAATCGACAATCCAAATCCCTCACTCGCGAGCTGACGAGCGCAGAGCCCTATCGATTATCGGGGAGCGCTACGAAACGAAGGAACAGCCGAGTCGAATGCGGCCGTCTTCGAGTTGCTGGGCGTAGGTCTTGCGCAAAATCACCCGCACGGGCGGCAGGATCGGCACGTGCAATACGGCATTGAATTGATCCGGGACCTCTTCTGATTTTTCGAGCAGCAGCGCCACTCCTCCGTAACTGAGGTCGAGAACTTTTGCGGTTTTCTGCCCTAGGTCAGAGAGCACCGCGTGAGCCTTTGTCCCGACCAGAGACACTCGTTCCCACTTGCGCTGGTCCGAATGGGGCTGGGGTCGCGGAGCTGCGTTTGCGGCGGCACCGGACGGAGACACTCTTGGCGCGGGGGCCGGCACTGGCGCCGGAGAAGGAGGCGCGGCAGGAGCTTCGCGTTGCGCGGGCTTCTCCAGTTGAATGACTCGCGGAGCGGCTGCGCCGTCGTGCTTCAGCTCATAGAGGCGTTTGTCGGCAAGGCCCATCAATTCGCTTTTTTGGTCGCCATCCTGCGGATAGACGGCGATACCGAAATCGAGCGTCACGCCGGTGCCGACTTTCAAAGGCTGCACCTCGGCCTCATATTGCGCGCGCACGCGGCGGCAGAGGGTGACAGCTTGTTCAGGATCGGTTTGGGGCAACAGTAGCGAAAATTCGTCGCCCCCGATGCGAAACGCGAAGTCGGAAGCGCGCAGGGTCTTGCGCAGGGTGCTGGCCGCGAGTTGGATCACCTGGTCGCCTTGCAGGTGCCCGTGGCGATCGTTCACGTCCTTCAGTTTGCGCAGGTCGAGAATGACCAGCGCGAGGCTGTGGCTGTAACGTTTGGCGCGATTCAGCTCTTTATCGGAGTATTCGTCGAAGAGGCGCCGATTGTAGAGCCCGGTGAGCGCGTCGGTGGCGGCGTTGATCTGGAGTTTTTTGAACTCGTCGTACTCCATCAGGATGGGCACTCGCAGGAAATTCATCGACGAAAGCACGTCCACCATCGCAGTCTTCAGCGAAACGCGCTTCCCCAGGCTTTCGTTGAGTTCCCGGCGGCGCTGAAGGATCTGTTCCCAGTATTCGTTGCTCTTGCTTTCAGATAGGTCTATTTGTGCAGTGGTACGGAAGAACTGCCGGAGAAACTGGCCGCGGACAAAATCGTCCAGCCCTTGCAGGGTCTCGACGAGCAAATCCAAAAAGGAGTCTTCGGCCGATGGTTGCGGCCGGGAAACTTCGCCGGGCTGGGGCATCAAATTATTTTCCGCATTGCGTAAGCCTCTCCTCACACGCGAGAGGAGCGCACACGGGGCTCTTTAGCGTCTTGCACGGGATCGTCCACTCTCGGCGGAAGAGGCAGCGGTTGGATAAGTCCGTAATCGACTGTAAAGATGATACTTAAGTTCCCCTCGACAACCTGCTCCGGGAATAGCTCGGTTTCGTTCCGGGAATAATGAAAACCAGTTCCACTTTATACCCAACTGCGACGTGATTTCCAGATAGGTAACTGTGGATAACTCAGTCGAGGGGGCTAATAAACTCGAGTGCGATCAGGAAGGTATCTCCGGCTTCCTGCTGGCGGGTGACTCTGCACTGAATCGGGGGCATTCCGGCCGGAACGAGAGCTGAAGAGGTTATCGACGGCGCGGGGATGGTGACGGTCAGGAGCGATCCCGGGCTCAGCGGGCGGGGACAGGCAATGCACGCACCATTTGCGCTGATATCGAGGGTCTTACCCAACTCCAGGAATTGCTCTCCCTGGCAATCCCGAGCGCGGATAAACAGAGGAATCTGGAGCCTGAGGCGGGATGAACGCCGCCCGTCGGTCACCAGGGGCAGCACCGTGACCTGGGGCGAAATGTTTTCCTTGGGCATGGGTATAGTATCAGTACTACTGAATCCGCAGCAATTGAATGGCAACTGTTTAGATTTTCACCCGATTTTATTTGTAATGTAATGAATGTCTTAGAGACAGTAAGGGAATGAGTACACCCTCACATCGAACTTTTGTGTCTCGTTAGCTGAAAGATATTTCCACGTTTGTGCAAGGGGAGAACCGATTTACCATTGACACGATTTGTCCCCTTTGCGAGCATTACCGCCACAGGCTGGTTCGAGGCGTGGGCCTCAACCCGGGATTAACCTCAAGGGAGGAGAAGTGTCCAAAAGCGCGACCGTGGAGCAATCTGCGAGCGGACAGGCGGCTTTTCAGCTCGTCGCCAGCCTCTTGGATGCCCTCGACCGCCCCTTGCTGGTCTCCGACCGGAGTGGCCGGGCCCTTTTCACCAACCTGCATGCCCAGGACCTGCTGAAGGCCAGTGGATTTGCCGCCCTCGAGTTCAATCTTTTCTCCGACATTCTGAAGACCGACCGGACCGGTCTGCTGGGCCAACTCGAAGGTGGGGAACAGGAAGTGAATCTCCTCGTCGACTCACCTGCGGGGAGAAGCCGAGCCCGCGTTCGCTGGTTGCCTGAGCCGGACTGGTTCGTGGCCTACCTTGAGCCATCCCTTCCGGAGGCTCCGGGAGACGAAGCGGAGATGCGTCAGACCGTTCAGGATCTGATGCAAGAGCGCGAGATCACCTACCGCAATCTGCTGGCGGCCTACTTGCGGCTTCAAGAAGTCAACCGGCAGAAGACCGTGTTTCTCGCTTCGGCGGCTCACGAACTGAAGACGCCGCTGGCTGTGATGAAGGGTTATTACGACTTGCTGCTCTCCGGCTCGCTCGGCAAGCTTTCCGAACGCCAGCGGGAAATGCTGCAGGAGTCAAAAGAGAGCTGCGACCGTCTGGTGCGGCTGGTCTCGATGTTCCTGAATTATTCGGCTCTGGAAAGCGGCAAGCTGATTCTCCAATTGCGCGAGAACGACCTTCGGGATTGCGTGAACGACCTTACGTGCCGCTGGCAGGAGGCTTTCCAGCGCGCCAATGTGAAGCTGGAAGTGAAGATTCATCCGGACCTGCCGCTGTTCAAGTTCGATTATCAGAAGGTTCAGCAATGCATGGCGAACCTGCTCGATAATGCCCTGAAGCATACGCCCGCGGGAGGCGTGATCACGCTGCGCGCCCAGCCGCATTTCTGGGAGCGCCGCACTTCCCAGCTCAACCCTGCCGAAGAGAGGCGTCGGGAGAGCAGGCCTTTCACCAACAGCATCCTCATCTCGGTTTCCGACACCGGGAGCGGCATCGCGCCGGAGTTTCATCAGGAGATTTTCGAGGAATTCGTGCGCGTGGACCCTTCTTCGTCGGGCATGGGTTTGGGGCTCGCGATTACCAAGCGGCTGATCCAGGCGCATCGCGGGAAGGTCTGGGTGGATAGTGAACTGGGCAGAGGGAGCGCGTTTTCTTTTCTTCTCCCGAAAGATACGGAGTAATGTGGAGTTGAGGACTCGATAGGACGACGATGGCTCACAAAGACAAAATTCTGGTGGTCGACGACGAACCGAGCATTCGCAAGTATCTCCAAACGCTGCTCGAGGTGGACGGCTTTGACGTAGAAACGGTCTCAAATGGCAAGGATGCTCTCGAGTATGTGGGCAAGAACGAACGCCCTGAGTTTATCATCCTCGACGTCCTGATGCCGGAGATGGACGGTCTCGAAACCCTGCGCCAGTTGATGCAGGTGGACCGCGGCCTCAACGTGATCATGCTCTCCTGCTCGAACGAGGTCACCACCGTCGTCGAAGCCATCCGGCTGGGCGCACTCGATTACCTCACTAAGCCTTTTGAGAAACCTGAGCTGGACGCCGCATTCCTCAAGTGCCGCCAGAAACAGCAGTTGCGTTCGGAGAACCAGGCCCTCCGGGAATATTGCGAGGCGCTGACCGAAGACATCTCCTTCCTGGCCGCCAGCCCGCAGATGCTCAAGATACGCCAGCAGATCCTGCAGATCGCGCCGGTGGATGTGCCGGTGTTCATCAGCGGAGAGAGCGGCGTGGGCAAGGAAGTCGTGGCGCGGATGATTCATCTCCGGTCGACGCGCCGGCAGCAGGCTTTCGTGAAGGTCAACTGCGCCGCGCTGCCCGGCGAACTCCTCGAATCGGAATTGTTTGGCTACGATCAGGGAGCGTTTACAGGAGCGGTCCGCTCGAAGCCCGGGAAATTCGAACTAGCCAACAAGGGCACGATCTTCCTCGACGAAATCGCGGAAATGAGCCCGCATCTTCAGGCTAAGCTTTTGCACGTCCTGCAGGACGGCCAATTTTCGCGTCTTGGGGCGCGCGCCGTCGTGAACGTGGATGTGCGCGTGCTGGCCGCGACGAACATGGAAGTGAAGGAAGCGATGCGTTCCGGGCGCTTCCGCGAAGACCTTTATTATCGTCTCAATGTCCTCTCGATTCACATTCCGCCGCTGCGCGAACGCACCACGGAAATTCCGCTTCTGTTCCGGCACTTCCTGGTGAAATACAGCGAGAAGTACCAGAAGGTGGCGCCCGATCCTTCCAAGCACCTGATGGAAGCGGCTCTGCGCTATTCATGGCCCGGAAACTTGCGGGAGCTCGAAAATTTCGTGAAGCGGTACGTGATTCTCGAAGACGACGAAGGCAGCTTCCGCGAGCTTCTGGAAATGACCGGCCAGCAACAGCGGACTGCGCCGCGCGAGGAAGCTCCCGCTCCCAAGGAGCAGGGTCTCAAGGCCCTCGTGCGTGGCTTGAAGGACGAAGCGGAGATGGAAGCCATCGCCGACGCGCTCGAAAAGACCAACTGGTGCCGCAAGGATGCGGCGCGGATGCTTGGGATCAGTTACAAGGCGCTGCTTTACAAGATGCGCCAGTTCAATCTCGACTCCGGACGCGGATCGCGCGCCAAGGCGGCCAAGGAACTCGCAGAGAAGGAATTGGCGAAGGCCGAACCGCCGGTTGCACCCGCGCTACGAGGCGAGTAGCATTTCCGAGCGCGGAGCGTCGGGAATACGGCTCTCGGTACGCCTAGTCCTCCAAAAAGTTGCATAAGTAAGGCACATTGCGCGAAATATCCCTATCCAATCCTTGCGTCTTGATCTAGTATTTCGCTCCGAAGGCGGATAGACCGAAACCGGTCTTGGGGGCTTTCGATTTTGGGTTGCGCCACCGAAGACTAAAGAAATGGGCTTTTTTAGAGGTTTTCAAGCGCGTCAGTGGTCTACTTAATTGAATTGGAAGAGATCCGGCCCTTCTTCGGGTGAGCGGCAAGTGTCCTGTTACCTTTGGTAGAGGGATTGCTGATCTTTCGTGGGGAATGCTGTGAGCCTTTTTCAACTCCTGGAGGAGCAGTGGGGATGACCGAACGTCGTATGGCCCGCCGGTACGATCTCTCGTTGCCGGTCAGCATCCGCTTGCCGATCAATCGAGACCCTGGTTCGCACAACGGTCAAACCCGGGATATCTCCACGCGTGGCGTTTATTTTCGAATGCAACGAGACCTCGCTCCGGGCACGGAGCTCGACTTCACGCTTACTTTGCCCGCCGAAATCACTCGCGGCACCGAGGTGTTTGTGCGCGCCCATGGGCGCGTCGTTCGCGTCGACAAGCGGCAGGACGAAGATGGTCCCGATGTCGGCGTCGCCGCAGTGATCGAGCGATACGACATCATCCGCGGCGAACATTCCCGCGCCTGACAAGACTTTCCAGATGTTGCGCGTACGATCCACCGCGCACGCATTCTTTTTTTGATGTTTTCTTTCCGGCAAACCTTCGATCGTTTTCTCTCCTTGACGCAGTTACCTTCGGCTTGTCCTCAGTCCCGGCAAGACTCTTGTAGTAATTCAAAACGTTCAAGACGAGAGAACATACGCGCACTGTCGCAGATCCGGACTTCTCTGAACTTTTCTGAACTTCCCGCAGGAAGCCTTCCGCGGGAAATGGTGTTCCCGAAAGGGATAACTATTTTCTGGTCAGCAGGTGCCCATGGGATGGCTCTAGGCGGTCGGCATCCGTCTCGCCTCCCGACTCCGATCCCTAGACATCGCTGTGAACAATAGGCTTAAATGGCGGAGCCGAAGGCGCGGCTTTTTTGGCGTTTCAGATGCAACGGAAGTCCGCGTAGATTCTTTAACTCAAAAACTTACATGGTATCTGCCGCGCAGTTAAAACCCGACCTTCCCACACACGCTGGCGATCTGCCGCCCGACGACATTTACTTTGGTCCTTCGGAGGCGATGCAGGCCGTGCGACAGCGCGTGGACCGCGCCGCCGCGCTGAACGTTCCCATTCTGGTTCTTGGCGAAAGCGGCACCGGCAAAGAGGTTCTTGCACGATTTATCCACAACCGCTCGCCATGGAGCAACGGCCCTTTCATCAAGGTGAATTGCCCGGCGATTCCGGGGACGCTGCTCGAAAGCGAGCTTTTCGGTTTTGAAAAGGGCGCGTTTACCGGCGCCACGGCCGCCAAGCCCGGGCGCATCGAAATGGCGGAGGCCGGCACGCTTTTCCTGGACGAAATTGCCGAACTCGATGGCAGCTTGCAGGCGAAATTGCTCCATGTGCTTCAGGATGGGCATTTCACCCGGATCGGCGGGCACGAAGAGAAGCGTATGGATTCGCGCGTAATCTGTGCCACCAATCGTGTGTTGAAACACGAGATCGAAAACGGGGGATTCCGGTCGGATCTTTTTTACCGGATCAATGTGATCAGCGTAACTCTTCCCTCGCTGCGCGATCGCCGCGACGATATCCCTTACCTGATCGAATATTTGCGGCAGATGTTCAACCGGCGCTTTCAGCGGGAGGCTCCCAAGCTCTCCAAAGAGGCTGTTCACACCCTCCAGCAGCGCGATTGGCCGGGGAACGTCCGCGAACTGGAAAACTGTATCGCCCGCTACGTGGTTTTGGGCTCTGAAGAAGCGCTTTACGCCGAGCGCGCCGAAAAGAAGCCCTTCAGCTTCTCTTACGAGCGCACACCCGAGGGCAACATCCCCCTCAAGCGCATCGCCCAGCAGGTTACGCGGCGCATGGAACACGACGTCATCCTGAAAGTGCTTCAGGAGAACCACTGGAATCGCCGCAAGGCTGCCCAGGTTCTGAAGATCAGCTATCGCGCCCTTCTGTATAAGGTTCGCCAAGCCGGCCTCCCGGCCAAGCGTCCCCGGAAGAAGGTTGAACCCGAAGCCGGGGTCGAGTTGACTGAAATCTCCGCGCCCGCGGATTAGCTTCGCTTGCGGTTCGGCCGGGCCCTTCCTTGCTGAATTTGCCACTACCCGTGGTCCTAGTATCTGGTAGGCAATACGCCTTGCCAACCGTCTTGCCCGCCCCTCTCGATTCCGTTAGCCTGAATTCACGATGGGGAAAGCTTCCGAAAAGTCGAACGGCTCGAACCTGAAGGTCTGCCTCCTCTCCCCCCATCCGATGGTGCTGGACGAGTTCAAGCGCCTTCTCGAGAGCTCCGGCTATCAGATCGCTCCCAAATTGCTCGAATCGATGCTGGCTCCGGACCTCCGCCATCTGGAAATTCCCAAGGCGGCTGTTTACGTCCTCGATGCGCACGCCGCCCGCCAGGCGACCGGAGCTTTGCTCGGCAACATCCTGGAGCGTTACGAAAACGCGCGCCTGATCGTCGTCGGAGACAAACTGAAAGAGACCGACAGCCATGCGCTGCTCCGGCAGGGAGTAAAGGGAATTCTTACGTATGTAGAAGCCCGCGAACAGTTGCCCCGGGCTTTGCCTCTGGTGGCCGCGGGCGGCTTCTGGGTTCCTCGCGAAACGCTCTCGCGCTTCGTGGATTCCATACTGAGCACCACCCAGGGCCGCCGGTTGCGTACCGATGCGCCGAGCGAGCTGAGCCGCCGGGAGCAAGAGGTTTTGAGCAGCCTTCTCGAGAACCTGGCGAATAAGGAAGTAGCCAGCCGGCTGAATATTTCCGAACGTACGGTAAAGTTCCACGTATCGAATCTGCTGGCCAAGTTCGGTGTCCGCCGCAGAGCAGACCTGATTCTCCTGTGCTACCAGCGCAGGAACCTCGCTTAATCGCTCCTCGGTAGCCGGCCAGCTTCCCGTTAGCGCGTTAGAACGAAGCCGTCCGGCGGCAGACGCTACGCGTGAGGTGGTGGGCGATGGTTGCCTGATGGTTGAGATAAGGTGTGAGTCACGAGGAACTCCCCGTGATTCTGCTGGAGGTGGCCGATCTCA